>Ga0209108_10000067_pt1 | contig 44042 bp, 41 predicted proteins | sample Rifsed10ft1_FD_184003 | JGI IMG/M metagenome (GOLD analysis project Ga0209108, IMG submission 184003) | Soil microbial communities from Rifle, Colorado, USA - sediment 10ft 1 (version 2) | ecosystem: Environmental > Terrestrial > Deep subsurface > Rock core/Sediment | place: Rifle, Colorado...
GGTGCTCGCCGTCCACCCGACCCAGCTCTACGAGACCGGGATCTCGCTCCTCGTGTTCTTCTTCCTGTGGCGGCTCCGGCGCCACCCCCACCAGCAGGGCTGGCTCTTCGGTCTGTGGCTCCAAGGCAGTCGCCGCCGCCGGCCAGAACTGGCCGAAACGGCTGTCGCGGTGCGGCTCCGGGCCGCCCTGCCCCTCCGCCTCGGCAGCAGGCTCGGTCACGGTCTCCTTGGGCTCGACCCACCAGGATTCGTTGGCATCTTTGGCCGCGACGTCCTCGTCGGCTGCTTCCGCGGCTTCCTGTGGCTCGGGATAACGGAACTCGTCCACAATCGGCTCGACACTCTCGTCCTCCTCCTCGTCCTCCGCCCCATTGGCGGCCAGGACCAGCAGTTGCTGGTCTGACAGGCCGGCAACCACTTTGGCGGTCCAGAAGTCGGTGGTTCCAAGACGCTCGGCAAGCGTCCGCACGGAGGCACCAGAGCCCAACTCACAGAGAACGCGCCAGGCATCACGGCTGATCTGGACCGAGTCCTGGTCGCCGAGATCCCGGTTCAACCTGGCGACCGAGTCGAGGTCCGAGATGATCTTCTCGACCTCGGCCCACTCTCCGGCGCGGCGTCTCGACTGGTCGAGGATCGACTCGAGTTCGAAGGCCTTCGGACTGGCGTAGGGGGTGGTCACCGATTCGGCGACTTCAAAGGACGACCCACGACTGGACATCTGGTAGAGGCTCTCGACCGTTATTTCACGAAGCAGTTCGGCGATGCCGGCGTCCTTGTCGGTCAGCGACGCCAAGGTCGTGGAACCGGAGTCGATCGAAGCCAGATAGGCCTCATCCAAAAAGCCCGAGTTGACCAGATGCCTGCGCAGCTCGTTGTCATCCGAGACGGTGGCGAGGCCGATCCCCTTCTTGCTGACGAAGATGCGACCACGGACGTCCGGGCCCAGGACGTCGACCGCCCCCTGCTGATCTGAACGTGTCAGCAGCCGGAGCACCTCGTCGAGAGGCACAAAGTTGAGGTTTCCAGAAAGAGCCACGGTTTCAACTCCTTGGGTGACAATCCTTTCCAACCATTTCGGTTTCATTAGCCTTGCGCTTTAGTCGTTTTTGGCAGCCTCCAGCATCACATCCAACGGTGCCTCGAGCCCGGTCCACCAGGTGAACGACTCCGCCGCCTGAAGGGCGAGAAACTCGATGCCGCCCACGACCGGGATGCCCAACTCTCGACCCCGAGCCGTGGCCGGTGGGTCGAAACGACCATAGGCCAAATCGACGAGACCCGACGCCAGCTCCAGCAACTCCGAGGCTAGATGTTCGCCTTTCATCCCTATGGGGGTGGCATTCACCACGACCGCGTCGGGCACCGGGGTCCCAAAGGGCACCACCGCGACCTCGTAGCCGGCCCTCTCCGCAATCTCGAGCGCTGCTTCGGCACGTCGCGCAGCCAGGTACACCGAACGCCCCTCGCTCGCAGTGAGAACTGCGGCTGCGGCACCCCCCGCGCCGAGGACGAGGATTGGCGCGGTGGTGTCGAACCGGCCGCCATCAAGCAGCGACCTCATCGCCGCCGCGTCCGTGGAGTGACCCTCAACCTGGCCTTCCCGAAACCGCATCGTGTTGACCGAGACCGATCGGGCGGCGAGATCGGTCAGGCGATCTGCCGCAGCTGCAGCCATGGCCTTGAGCGGCATTGTGACGTTGATGCCGTCGAGGACGCCGGCACGAAGCTCTTCGATGGCTTGGAGGAGCCCGGCATGCCCGGTGCGCCTAGCCGTGTAGGACCCGGACAATCCAAGGCTGCGCAACGCTGCGTTGTGAATGGCAGGTGAGCGCGAGTGCTCGACCGGGTCGCCGAGAAGAGCGAGCCGGAACTCGGGGCTCATCACCGACCGGTGGCCCGGCGACCGATCAGGGAAGCACTCCGTCGGCCCGGGCCTTGGCCACATTCTCGTTGTGCTCTTCGAGCGTTGCGGCGAAAGCGTGGTGCCCTTCCAGGTCCGCGAGAACGTAGTAGAGGAAGTCGGTGGTGGCAGGGCTGGCCGCAGCCTCGAGCGATGCCCGGCCCGGGGATGAGATCGGGGTGGGGGGAAGCCCGGCCACCAGATAGGTGTTGTACGGCGACGCCACTTCGCGATCGAACAGCGAGATGTCGCGGGTGCCGAGTGCGTAGAGGACGGTGGCATCGATGTCGAGTTTCATGTCGATACCGAGCCGGTTCCGGACGACACTGGAAACCATGGGCCGCTCCTCATCGAGGAGAACCTCGTTTTCGATCAGCGAGGCGATGATCAACCCCTGGTACGGGGTGTAACCGGCCTCTTCCAGCGCCGACCAATCGATGCTGTCCACCCTTTGCTCCATTGTGGAGGCCAGACGCTGCAAGATCGCGGTCGGTTCGGCGTCACTGGAGAACTCGTAAGTATCGGGGAAGAGCATCCCTTCCCAGTCGGTCAATGTGGCCTCGGCCGGCATCGGACGCAAGGAAGTGGAGACATCGCCGGACAGTAGGGCCTCTTCGAATTCCGCGTATGGGATCCCGGCGGCCTCCGAGAGACGGGTCAGGATCTCGCTCGTCCGGAGGCCCTCGATGACAGTTACTCGATAGACGTCGGCGACCGGTCCCACCACGAGCACCGCCACCACCTCAGCCGGGTCCATCAATGTCTCGAGCTTGTAGGTACCGGCCTGGAGACTCTCGGCAGCCTCGTTGTTGCGAACCGCCACTTCGAACTCAAGAGCCGAACGGACCACCCCCTGAGCCGCCAGGATGGCCGCGATGTCCTTGGCGCTCGATCCGCTTGGGATCTCGACTGTGACTTCCTGACCGGCCACCACATTCACCGGGCCCGAGGTCGCATCGTCTGAATCGATCGCCGAGCCCACCGCGCGGCCCAAATATGAGGCGCCGCCTACAACGGCAACCCCGGACAGGATGACAAGACCGCCAATTGCGATCATTCGCCCGGCACGGGTCCAGGGCGAGGGCTCGGGTACTGGTTCGAAGGTCATTTCAAGGAGTTGAGATAGTCCTGGAGGATGATGGCCGCGGCCACCATGTCGATCGTGCTCTTTCGCTCCCGGCGCTTCATGCCGGACTCGAGGAGGGCGCTCTCCGCCATCCGCGATGTAAACCTCTCGTCGCGATAGACGATCTCGGCTGTAGTGGCCTCAGCAAGTTGGTCGCCGAGACTTCTCGCGTCGCCGGCGGATGTGCCCTCACCACCGCCGAGACTGGTGGGGAGACCGACGACGATGGTACCTACCTCGTGAACTTGAGCGAGTCTCGTGATCTCCGCCACCGCCAACGCTCTATCCACCACGACCAACGGGGCGGCTGTCAAGCCGATCGCGTCGGACAATGCCAGACCCACCCGCCTGGCGCCGACATCGACCCCGAGACAACGGCTCACAGAGCGCGGAGGGCGCGCTCCGCGGCTTCGCGGGCCAGGTCGAGGGCTTGGGAAAGACGCTCGCCATGCTGGCCACCCGCCTGGGCCAACTCCGGGTCACGAGAGCCCCCGCCCCCCAGCTCCCCGGCAGCGCCGGCGATGACATCGGCCGCCGACACCCCGGCATCGACCAAGTCCTTGGAGACCAGCCCGACCAGGATTCCCTTGCCGGCGTGGGCCGACCCCACGACCACCACCGATCGGGCCCCGAGCCGATCCCTGATCCCGAGCGCAAGCTGCCGGAGTGAGTTGGCGTCGAGGTCCGCGGCACCGGCCACGACCAGGGAGGCGTCGCCGATTCTGCTCGGAGAAGACGACAGCTCTCCCGCTAGCTCCCCGCGCCGCCGAGTGCGCAAGCCGTCGAGTTCCTTCTCCAGACCGGTCACCCGCTCGAGCAAGGCCTCGACTCGGACCGGGAGGTCATGAGCACCAACCTTCAACAGCTGACTGGCGTGATCCATGCTGTCCCTGATCTCGGCTATCCGTCGATAAGCGGCCATGCCGGTAAGGGCCTCGAGTCTTCTCAGGTTGGAGCCGATCGACGACTCTGAGGTGACGAGCAGAGGACCGACCTGTGCAGCGGTGTGGGTGTGGGTTCCTCCACAGAACTCGATCGAGAAATCACCGACCTGGACGACCCGAACCGTCTCGCCATACTTGTCCCCGAAAAACGCCAGGGCTCCCATCTGCTCGGCCTGTTCCTTGGTGGTGACAGTGGTTTGCACCCTGGCATTGTCTATCAGCCTCTGGTTCACCTCCGCCTCGACCTCGGCAAGCTCCTGGGGAGCCATCTGGGCGAAGTGAGAGAAGTCGAACCGGACCCGCCCCGCCTCGACCAGGGATCCGGCCTGATGGGCATGATCACCAAGGACCTCCCGGAGTGCCCAATGAAGGACGTGGGTGCCGGTATGGCTCTTTCGGATCGCCTCGCGTCGTGAGGAATCGATGACCGCGACGGCCCGCTGACCCACAGCGATGAAGCCCGAGTCGACCCTGAGGCGGTGCCCGTGCAATCCCTGGAGAGCGTGCTGGGTGTCCCACACCGAGCCCTTGCCGGTCTCCGTCTCGATGACACCGGTGTCACCCACCTGACCCCCGGACTCCCCATAGAACGAGGTGCGGCTGAGGAATACCTCCACTTCACCACCCTCGTCGACCCGGTCGATCGTCTCTCCGTCGGCGACGATCGCCAGCACCTGCCCCACCGCGGTTTCCTGCTCGTAGCCGACGAATTCGGTCAGACCCGTCACTTCGAGAACAGACCTGTAGATCTCGAGGGCGGCCATGTCGTCCCCACCCTTCCATGCCTCTCTTGCCCGCTTGCGTTGCGCCGCCATCTCGTCCTCGAAGCCCTGTGCGTCGACGGTGACGCCGCGCTCTGCCGCGATCTCCCGGGTCAGCTCGATGGGGAATCCGTAGGTGTCGTGCAACTTGAACGCCGTGGAACCCGACAGGGTCGCTTCGCGGTCGTCCCCCAGCTCGACATCGAGGAGCTGATGGCCCGACTGGAGGGTGCGCCGGAAGCGCTCCTCCTCACGGGTGACTACCTGGGTGATAAAATCCTTCTTCTCCCTCAGCTCGATGTACCAGTCCCCCATCACCTCGATCGTGGCCGCGACGAGATCAGGGAATACCAGACTTTCTCCCCCGTACTGCCAGGCGTGACGCACCGCCCGGCGCAGGAGGCGACGCAGCACATATCCCCTGCCGTCGTTCGAGGGGATGACCCCGTCACCGATCAAGAAAGTGACCGAGCGCGCATGGTCGGCAAGGATGCGCAGCGAGACATCATGGAGCTCGTTCTCGCCATAGGTCAGCCCGGTGTAGGCCGCCGCCACATCACGGATGTGCCCGGTGGTGTCGATGTCGAACACCGAGGGGACGCCCTGCATCACCACCGCCACCCGGTCGAGCCCCATCCCGGTGTCGATGCTCTTGGCCGGCAGGTCACCGACCACGTGGTAGGGCTCATCCTGGATGTTCTGCATGAACACGAGGTTCCAGATCTCGAGGAACCGGTCCTCTCCGCCACTGATTGGCCCGCCTGGCTTTCCGTACTCGTCGCCTTTGTCCCAGAAGATCTCCGAGCTAGGCCCGCAGGGACCGGGCACCCCCATTTGCCAGAAGTTGTCTTTTCCCCCGCGCTGGACCCGCTCGGCGGGGACTCCGACACCGTCGATCCAGATCTGCTCGGCCTCGTCGTCCGTCTCATGGACCGTGTACCAGAGGCGTTCGGGGTCCAAGCCGAGCCGCTCGGTCACCAGTTCGTAGGCCCACGCGATCGCATCCTCCTTGAAGTAGTCGCCGAAGCTGAAGTTGCCCAGCATCTCGAAGAAGGAAAGATGGCGCTGGGTGGTCCCGATGATGTCGATGTCGACGGTGCGAACCACTTTTTGGACGGTGGTGGCGCGCTGAAAGGGAGCAGGCTCTTCCCCCAGGAAATAGGGTTTGAAAGGGACCATCCCGGCATTGGTGAGCAGGAGGGTGGGGTCGATCGGGATCAGCGAAGACGAAGGCCTGACGACATGACCTTTCTCCTCGAAGAACGAGGTGAAAAGCGTGCGAATCTGGTTGCTATCCACGTAGGGGCCTGGCTGGTTCGACTGAGGCGAGGTTAACGAGCGTGCGCCCGGTGGCGGTTTTCATCGGGTGATCAGGTTCGGCCGATCCGCCCGAGGATGCGATCGATCTCCCCCAGGCGCCTCGATAGTTCTTCCTCGTCGCCGAGCCGGCCCGGGTGGAACAGTGGCTGCGGTGTCACTTCGTCGGGGAAATACTGCTGGGCCACCACGCCATCCGGGTGGTCATGTGAGTAGAGGTAGCCATCGCCGTGCCCGAGCACGGCCGCACCCGAATACCCGGTCGATCGCAGATGCATCGGGACGCTGCCGGCAGGGCCCTGGTTGACCAGGTCTCTCGCCGCCCCCATCGCCCCGCCCACCGAGTTCGACTTCGGTGCGGTGGCGAGATACAGCGTGGCATGGGCGAGGTGATACCCCGCCTCCGGCAGACCGACGTAGGCGAGTGCCTGGGCCGCCGCCACGGCGACTTGCAGGCCATGGCTGTCGGCGAGACCTACGTCCTCCGAGGCCAGGATGATCAAGCGTCGCGCGATGAACTCGGGATCCTCGCCGCCTTCGATCATCAGGAACAGCCAGTAGAGAGCGGCGTCAGGATCCGACCCGCGGACACTCTTTATGAAGGCGGAGATGACGTCGTAATGACGGTCACCGGTCTTGTCATATCTGACCACCCGCCGCTGCAATGCTTCGGCAACGTCCTCGATCGAAATCTCTGTTCGAGACGCACCGGTGGCGAGCAGGGCAGCAACCTCGAGGGCGTTCAGGGCCTGTCTGGCATCGCCACCGGTTCGCGCTGACAGCTCCTCCAGGGCATCGGTCGCGATCGTCAGCCCCTGGTCGCCGAGACCACGTTCGGCATCCCCGAGAGCGCGCTCGACCAGCTTCTCAACCTCCCCGGCACCGAGCGGATCGAGGCGAAACAAGGTCATCCTGCTCATCAGAGGCGAGTTGACCTCGAAGAACGGATTCTCCGTGGTGGCTCCGATCAGGGTCAGGGTCCCGTCTTCGACCCCGGGAAGCAGGGCGTCCTGTTGATTCTTGGCAAAGCGATGGATCTCATCGAGAAAGAGGACGGTTCGACGCTCTTCGGTCTCGAGCCGCCTCCGGGCGGAAGCCAGGACCTCGCGGATGTCCTTGACCCCGGCCGATGTTGCCGACAACGTGTCGAAGACTGCGTCGGCGTGCACGGCCACAACCCGGGCCAGCGTGGTCTTTCCGGTGCCCGGCGGCCCCCAGAGAAGCATCGAGACCGGCCGTCCGGACTCGACCACCTTCCGAAACGCGGCGCCGGCTGCCATGAGCGCTTCCTGACCGACCACCTCGTCCAGCGACCGCGGCCGCATCCGGGTGGCGAGTGGCGCGTTTCGCGCCATCAGGTCGTTGGCTCGCTCCGAGAACAGATCACTCATCGCATTCATTGCCGGCCGACTTTGCCCTTCGATCGGACAACAGTTTGCCGTTGGTCAGAGCGGCGTTTGGCTTCACATCTCGGGCAAACAGGCGCCCGTCGGCCGGATTAGTCATCGGAGTCCACGGTTGGACTCTCGGGCTCGGCCTGACGGGCTCGCGCCTCGGCGCTGAGAGTGACTCCCAGTTCGGCCAGCTGGGTCTCGTCGACCCAGGTCGGAGCGCCGGTCATCGGATCAACCCCGGTCTGGGTCTTGGGGAACGGGATCACTTCGCGTATCGAAGCCTCTCCCTGCAACACCATCACCAGCCGGTCGATCCCGAAGGCGAAGCCGGCGTGTGGTGGTGTGCCGTAGCGAAGGGCCTCGAGGAACCAACCGAATCTGCGTTCCGCGGTCTCGTTGTCGATCCCTAGGATCTCGAACACCTGCAGTTGTACCGCCGGGTCGTGAATCCTGACCGAGCCGGAGCCGAGCTCGATCCCGTTGACCACCACGTCGTAGGCCTTCGAGAGCGCCTCCTGAGGGTGGTCGCGCATCTCGTCCAACGACAGCGGCGAGGTGAACGGGTGATGGGAGAAGGTGAGAATCCCGTCCTCTGCCTCCTCGAACAACGGGAAATCCACCACCCACAGGAAGGCGAGGTCGTCGTGACCGACCGGTTTGCCCAGTTCGATTCGCAACCCACCGAGCACCCCAACGCAGGTCCTCCATTTGTCGGCGGCCAGGAGGAGCACATCACCGGAGTTCGCTTCGAGCGTCTGCTTGATACCCGACATCTCGTCGGGCGAAAGGAACTTGGCAATCGAAGAGCGCAATGACCCATCCTCCTCGACGACCATCCACACGAGGCCCTTGGCCCCCAACTCACGGGCTCGCTCGATAATGGCGTCCGCCCTGGACCGGGGCCAGTCCTGGGCCCCGATGTTGATTCCTCTGATCGTCCCTCCTGAATCGAGTGCTCCCTTGAACACCCCGAACCCGGTGTCGGCGAACAGGGCCGACAGATCCCTGATCTCCATCCCGAACCTGGTGTCGGGTTTGTCCGATCCATACCGATCCATGGCCTCGGCCCAAGTGAGGCGGAGGAAGGGGCGGGGCACATCGATGCCCCGCAGCGCCGCAACCACGGCGACCAGCACGGATTCGATGGCGTCGAGAACCTCGTCACGCCCCCAGAACGACCCCTCCAGGTCGAGTTGGGTGAACTCGAGCTGGCGATCTGCCCGGAAGTCCTCGTCCCGGTAGCAACGGGCGATCTGGAAGTAGCGCTCCACACCGGAGATCATCAGGAGCTGCTTGAACAATTGGGGAGACTGGGGAAGCGCGTAGAACTCCCCGGGGCGGAGCCGGGAGGGAACCAGCAAGTCACGCGCCCCCTCCGGTGTGCTGTTGATCAAAGTCGGGGTCTCCACTTCCAGGAACCCCTGCTGGTCCAGGGTGCTTCGGATCACCGCCGTCGCCCGGGAGCGGGCCCGCAGGTTGGCCGCCATTCGGGGGCGGCGCAGGTCCAGGTATCGGAAGCGAAGGCGAACCCGCTCGTCGGTGTCGGTCCGGTCATCGATCATGAAGGGAAGGGTTTCGGCCGGCGAAAGGACGCTGATCGCGTCAGCGCCGATTTCGACCATCCCTGTGGCCATCTCGGGGTTCTCGGTCCCCTCGGGACGACGTCGGACGACACCGGTCACTGAGACACAGAACTCCATCCGGAGATCGCCAACCTCGGGATGGGTGGCCGGATCGGCGACGACCTGGATGATGCCCGAGGCGTCCCGAATGTCGAGAAAGGCGATACCCCCATGGTCCCGGCGCCGCTGGACCCATCCCGCGACGACCACTCGCTCCCCGATCTCCGAAGGACTGATCGAAATGGCGTGGTGAGTTCTCATCCCGTCCGTCCCTTCCACCAGCCTGCCAGATCCTCGATGGGCAGGCCGGGGCCCACGCCGTCTTCGGTGCGAACTTCTAATGGCTCGCTCAGCGAGCGCAGGACCACTATCACCGGAGCCTGGGAGCGGCTGGCAGAGCGGAACTGCGCCTTGATCGATCGCCCCTCGCCGTCTAGATCGACCCGGATGCCTTCGCGACGGAGCCGGGAGGCAACGATCAGGGCGTCGGCAGCAGAAGCCTCGGACACCAAGAAGACATCGACCTCGGGGAGAGGCTCACGCCCGGTGGCGAGGATGATCCGATCGACACCCAAGGCGAAGCCGACCCCGGGCACCCGATGGCCCCCCAAGGCCTCGGCCAGCCCGTCGTAGCGCCCACCGCCACCCACCGCGTTCTGCGCCGTCTCCAGATTGGTCGCGAGGTACTCGAAGGCGGTACGCGTGTAGTAATCCAGACCCCTGACCAGACGGTGGTCTTCGACGAACGGCAACTCGAGTCGGGTCAGGGTGGCTTTCACCTCTTCGAAATGAGCCGAACAGGCTTCGCACAGACGGTCAGCCATCCTCGGCGCATCCTCCAGCTTGGGGCCGCAGATCTTGCAATCGAGCACCCGGAGCGGGTTGGCGTCAACCAGTGGCTTCGAGTCGTCACAGAGCTCGTCGTGTCGGGAGCGCAGGAAGGACCGAAGCTCTTCGACGTACCCAGGGCGGCACTCCGCATCACCAAGGGAATTGAGCCGAACCTCGAGACCGGGCACACCGACTGCGCCCAGATAGCGATAACCGAGTTCGATCACCTCCACGTCTGAAGCTGGCGCCTCCACATCCAGGTACTCGACACCAACCTGCCAGAACTGGCGTCGCCGGCCGGCCTGGGGCTGCTCGTATCGGAACATCGGGCCCGAATAGGCCCCCTTCCATGCCCCACGCGCGCCAGAATCGAGGTATGCCCTGACCACCCCGGCTGTGCCCTCCGGCCGGAGGGTGACCGATCGGCCACCCCGGTCGGTGAAGGTGTACATCTGCTTGGTGACGACCTCGTTGGATTCCCCCACCCCACGCGAAAAGAGCTCGGTTGCCTCGAAGATCGGGTTCATCACCAGCGGATAGCCGAAGCGGGCCGACCAATCCTCCCATTCACCCAGGACCGAACGCCACACCGAGGATCGGGGCGCGCCAATGTCGTCGGTGCCCTTGGGCGGTTGGAACCTCATGAAACCGGGAGGTTAGGGCGGCTGGCTTCAGGCGCGGCGGAAGCCTGCTCTGACGCTCACACACGTCGAGTCATGAACCCTACGGGTGGGTGTGGGATAGCGCACGGCGACCGGTTGACGAACCCGCGGCGTTGGTCATGAAACCTCCTCTGCAACTCCCATGACATGCGCGAAGAGCGCCATTCGCACCGGGATGCCGTTATCGGTTTGGCGGAAGATGGCGAGACGTGGGTCTGAGTCGAGATCCTCGCTGAGTTCGCATACGGGAGCATTGCTGTCGCGCGGGAGTGGATGCATGATGACAACCTCGTCTCGACACCAGGAGTCGACCCGCTTCAGGTTCAGCACGTAGTCGGCCGAGACGGACGCCCTTTCGGATTCGGGCATCCGCTCCTTCTGAAGGCGGGTCATATACACAACGTCGGCGTCGGCCAGGCCTTCCGGCATCGCGGAGTGTCGTGTCAGCTTCATGCCTCGAGCAGTCATCTCGGTTTCGAGTTCGTCAGGCAATTGGAGGCTGTCGGGCGCCACAAGTCGCGCCGTGATTCCCTCGAAATTGGAAAGTGCCCTGATCAGTGAATGCACGGTTCGGCCGTAACGAAGGTCGCCAACAAACGCCACGACTACCTGGTCAAGCCGTCCTATCTCTTTCTGGATCGTGTAGACGTCCAGCAACGCTTGCGTCGGGTGCTCGCCCGGTCCGTCCCCTCCATTGATCACGGGTACGACCGATGCCGCAGCGAACTCAGCTGCCGAGCCACGTTCTGGATGCCGGATCACGATCACATCGACATATCCCGAGATGACGCGTGCCGTGTCGCGGAGGGATTCCCCCTTCGCCATCGACGAGAAGGACATACCTGTCGTGTCGAGGACAGAGCCCCCAAGGCGCTGGAACGCCGCTCCGAAGCTAAGTCGCGTGCGGGTGCTCGGCTCGAAAAAGAGATTGCCAAGAAGAGCCCCCTCCAACACAGTTATCTTCTCGCGCCGTGCGGTGGCACTCTCCATGCGTCGTGCGGTAGCGAAGAGATCGAGGAGACCGTCCCGGTCAAACTGAGACGCCGTGATCACGTGGCCGGCCGTGCGTTGTGGATCCTGCAGTGTTGGCGTGGTTGATTTCCTACTGCTCGAACAGCGACGGTGACGATAGCAAGGGATGAAATGATCGAGGTCGCCGAGCTCTCAGCTCACGGGGTGTCTGCAGCCCGGCCCACATCCCGAAGGCGATGTCGGCGCCCGACGTTCCGCCAACAGCGGCAAGCTCCGCACATGCCGCCCGACAAGCCGCAGCTTCGCCCGCGGCCCCGGCCATCAGCACGTCATGAACCGGGGCAATCGCCTGACCGGCGGCAGCGCATCGCAGGAATGCGAGGCTGATCAGACTGGTTCTGCGGGCGGTCTCCGGATCGATGGACCATTCTCCAGGCCCGAGCCGACCGCTGGCGATCGCGGTCACGAGGAGACCGGCGAGTGCATCATCTCCTGCCGGCGTGAACCCAGGCCCGAGCCCGATGATGGACCAGGCGATCACGTCGAGGTCCCCCTGCTGGAGCCATTGCAGGCCCTCCTTCGCCGGCCGCGAATATGGCGCCCCGGCAAGCGCCGACTGGCCAGCCACCGGGGCGAGCGCGGTCATGATCATCGCTCGCTGAGCGCTCAGCTGCTGCGGCTCGGGAAGCACTCCTGCCCAGACGTCGGCTGACGTGAGGGTGACCGACGGCGGACCGAGTCCGAGGTGGCCCTCTTCGAAGTTGAGGACAGCTCCATCCTTCGCTTGGACGCGGTCAGCGTCGACGGTCACATACAGGGGCCCTGGTGGCACCTGCCGAGAGGTGACGACGATTATCTCTGAGCCGTGCGAGAGATAGGCCGCCTTTTCGAACGACGCCACAACCTTCCAGGGGCCGGGTGACGTTCGCAGCGCGGATTCGGTGAAGGCACCGATCGTCAAGGCGGTCAGTGGCACCGCACTACCGATTTCCTTGCATTCGCGCATCGAGGGCGAGCAGTGCCTCTCGAAATACGTCGATCGGGGCGACGGCAACTCCGGCTCCAACCTGGCCGATTCCGTCTGTCTTGTGAAGGATGCCGGTGTTGATCGAAGGAGTGATCTGAAGATCGACGACCTTTCGGATGTCGATACCCACCGGGGTTCCAACGTAGTTGAGTGTCGGAATAGTGAAGCGACTGCTTCTACCGACCGAGATGTGGGACATTTGCTCGGTCACGGCTCCGGCGTCGGCCATCTTGCCGCCCACAAATGCCGCGACCGCTGGGGCTCCGGCTGCTGCCGGCCCTCCGAGGCCGATGAGCTCGAGCACTGCGCTGTCGCCTATGTCGAGGGCGCTGGTCTCGGGCCCGAATCCGGAGTAATACATTGCGTGTTGAACCGGAGGTGCCGGCGCGATGAACCAACCATCGCCGGCGCCGGCGACCCGAATTCCGAACGTTGTCCCGTTGCGGGCCATGGCAGTGACAACGCTCGAGTCGGGTACCTCCGCTGCCCAGGTCGTCGTTGCCTTGGCGGCCGCCATGGCGATATTGAGGAAGAACAAATGATTCGCGGTCCAGAACCGAGCGAATTCCGTCAAATGGCTGGCAGACGTATCGACGAGGTCGCCAAAGAGATGGCGTAGCAACAAGTTGCCAGTGGCCTGGGTTCGCATATGGAGGTCGTCACCCATGTGGAGGCCCTGGCTCGCCATAGCAAAGACATCAATCGGGCCTGCCGACGAGATCGCAGAGCTGAGTATCGGCCCGGCGACCTGCGCCAACCACACCAGACGTTCCACAGCCTCCTTCTCGTCGACACCAAGCCACGCCGTCTTGCCCGGTCCCTGATTGATCGGCGAGTAAGCCAGGTAGTCATCGAATCCGACCACGAAGACCGGGGCGGTAGGCCCGATCGCCGTGGCCATGGGGACAACCGTGGCATGGTGATTGGCCGAGTCGAGCGTGACTCTGCCCGACGCAACGAGCTTCTCGGCCTCGTCCCGGTCGCGGGCCCAACCCTCCGCCATCACCGTCGCCCGGACCGACCGGCGGAGCGGATCACAGAACTCTGGCCAGGCGAGAGGAGGACCCGAATGGAGGATCGTACGATCAGTCATCTGCGGGACGACATCTAACGTCGTTGCCACGCCGGTGAGCCTTGGTGACCCAGTATCAAGCCGTCGGAGGACTTCGGCGTTCGCGGCGTCGATCCGCGCCGCATGCCGTCCCATCAGTCGCTCGAGCGCCTCGATGATCTGCTCGTCGCCGGCTGCGGGTATCCGCCAATCGACCGTCACCACGTCACCTCCCTGGCGGCGGATCGAGTCGGCCAACAATTCGAGGCCGACGTTGACGACCCGGACATTGCGAGGAAGACGAGGCGCTTGCGACCCGGACATAAACTGCTCACTCATGAGAAGTGTCTCCTCACGCTGGGACGGTGGGTATCGGTGTCACATACAGGTCCGACAGTTCGAGCTGGTGGTTGATGAACCCGGCGAAGAGGGTGGTGACGACACCGGGCCTCGGCCAACGGAGATGTTGCTGACGGCGGTCGCATCGTGTTTCACAATCGCGATCGCGTATATGGCCAAGAAACACGGCAAACCCCTCACCGATCTCGAAGTGGAGGCGTTCGGTGAATTCGACGGTCTCCGATTCGCTCGGATATCGGTTGTTGCATCGTCCGGAATTCCGTCTGCAGACCTGCAGTGGCTGGCAGATCGGGCATCCCGAGTGTGTTACGTGTCGAACTCGCTTGGTTGCGCCTTCGAGTACTCGGTTGCATGAGTCAGGCGACACCTGCAGCCTCCTTCGTGCGCTGCAGAACCTGGTTCTCGGCATGGTCGTATTCGGCCAGGGTGCTCTCAGCCTCGACTCGGGCGGCCCGTGCGGATTCGGCGAGTTCGGCGGCCATCCCAACCACCACGCCCGGTGACGCGCCCCCCTGCGCCCGGCGTGTCTGGACAATTTTTCGAGGGTCGAGCACCTCGGTCAGGTCGACGTCACGCATCCCGATTGGGGCATTGAGCAGCTCGACCGCAGCTTCATCGATGTCGCCACCGGTGATGTCCAAGCCACGCCGTCCCTCTCGGCTCACGCGTCGCACGGTGTTGCCAACCACGCGATAGGCCGTCCGGTAGTCGATGCCGGCCTCGAGCATGACGTACTCGGCGAGATCGGTGGATTGCGAGAACCCTCGATCGAGTTGCTCTTGCAGTCGCTCACGATTCACTGAGACCGTTGAGATCACACCGGTCATGAGATCGATGCTGCGACGGGCGAGGTCCATCGCTCTTGGCACTTCGCCGTAGGCGTAGATGTAGTTGTCACCTCTGGCCGAGGGTGTCTTGATCACGGATAGGAAGCCCGAAAGACGCCCGATCAGGACACCAGACGCGCCCCGCACGATCGACAGCGCGTACGGGTTGCGCTTCTGTGGCATCAGAACGCTGGAGCGGGTGTAGGGGCCAGCCAGCTCGACGTAATCAAACTCCGGGCTGCTCCAGATCTCGAGATCCTCGGCAAGTTTGCTCGCGTTCGATACGAGGCTGGTCGTGATAGACAGCAGTGAGACCAGGACATCGGTCTGCCACATGGCGTCGCGGGTGTGCTCGATGATGCCGAGAAACCCCAGAGACCCGGCCAGCAGGCGGCGGTCGTCGAGCAGTCTGGTGCCGTTGACGCACCCGGCACCGCCCGGGCTCAGATTCACCGACCGGAGCTCGGAAAGCAACCGGCGAACGTCTCGAAGCGCCGGGGCGCCAAAGCCAAGGAGGTAGTGGCCAAACGTCGACGGCTGCGCATGCTGGAGATAGGTCTGATCCGCCATGTAGCTCTCGGCGTGGTCGGTAGCGACGGATGCGATCGACTCGACGAACCTCGCACCGGCAACGCCGAGCTCGGCGCACATCCGACGCAGCACGAGCCGCATCGCAACCCGCGCCGCCTCGCGTCGAGGGCGGCCGGCGTGCAACCAGCCCGAAGCATCTCCAATGGCCTCCGAGAAGTGCTTCTCGCGACAGTTGTAGGTCTCCCCGAAAGCCGGGTCGTACGGGAAGTCTTCCGGCGGTGTTTCATGTGCTTCTAACAGCACTCGCGCCAGGTCACGGATCGCATCCTGGGGCACGAGCCCCCTGGCTTCGAGATCGAGCACATGCGCCATGTCGGCCAGGTTCAAGCCGTGGTGAAGATAAGGAGCATCGGCGATTTCTGTGGCGAAACCGGCGTCGATGAGGACCTGTGCAGGTGCGAGATCCGAAGGCCCGGCGAGCCGCTGCTGGTTGTCGGTCATGTGCGATCCTCTCGTGTCAAGGCGTCGAGCGCAGTTGCTATGCCACCGGTGTGCCAAAAGACCAAGGGCCCTTCCATGCCGGCGGCCGTCAGCTGAATCAGCGCCGCGAAGGCCTTCGCGGTATAGATCGGGTCGAGTATCAATCCTTCGCTCTCCCGAGCCAGCTCGGATGCTGCGTCAGCCGCGGACCAGTTCTGTCCGTACCCGGGTCCTCGGGCGTCGACCATCGTTACCCGATGAGCCGGCGCCGCCGTGCCGAGGAGCCGTGCACACTGCGCCGCGATGGTGTCCACCTGGCTCTCCGCCTCATCACAGTCGCGACTGACCGAAGCCCCGAACAGTGGCCACGAGATTCCCAACGAAGCCCCTCCGGAGACAATGCCGCCCAGTGTTCCCCCGGATCCGACGCCGACGACGATCGAAGCCATGTCGATGCCGGCGTCCCCGAGCTGTGCCGCGATCTCAACCGCGGCGAGGTGGTAACCGACCGCGCCAACCGCCGTTGCTCCGCCTCGTGGTATCCCGTATACGCGATGCCCGTCGGACCTGAGGCGGGCGGCTCGTTGCTCAGCGAAAGCATCTACCGAAGATCGGTCGTCGTCACCAGTGAACCAACTGATGGCGCCGCTCCCCTCGGCGAGTGCCAGATTGGCCGGCGCCCTCTTTGGTCGGCTCCCGTAAAGGACCAGCTCACACGCCAGGCCCGCAACGCGCGATGCGTCCGCAGCTGCCTGGCAGAGGTTGGATTTCGGGCCTCCCATGACCAGGATCGTGTCGGCATCCTGTGCTAGAGCGTCCCCCATCAGGAACTCGAGTTTTCTGATCTTGTTGCCACCGAGGCTGAACCCCGTGAGGTCGTCGCGCTTGATGAACAGCTCCTCGATCCCAAGCCTCACGCCGAGTCGCGTCGCCCGTTGCAGCGGTGTCGGCAAAGAGGCGAGCGCCATCCTCTTCGGCCCACTCATGACCACAGCTCAGTCTCTTCACGTCTTTCGGCATCTGCTCTCGCGACCACCGTGTCGACCATCGTCGTCGCCGAGCCGGTGTCCGGTTTTCGCAGAAGCTGGTCGATTCTGCTGGCATCGAGGTGTCGGCTCAGGTCCGGTTGGGACAGGACGGCCTCCTTGAAGTCGACGCCACGGGACAGGCCCTCGCGCAGCGCCTCAAAGAGGAGTTGCTGAGCTCGATGCTTGCCGAGATCACGTGACAGGATCACGAGGGCCGACTCCGAAGCCCAGTACCCGCGTGTGCGCTCCAGGTTTCGGGTCATCGCATCGGGGTCGACGATAAGGCCCCGTATGAGCTCGTCGGCAATGCGGAGCGACGCGCCGGTCAACAAGCACACTTCGGGGAACGCCACCCATTCCGCCTTCCAGCCCCGCCCGTCACGCTCGTGGGTTTGCACCGATGACTCGAGGAGGAGGTTGGCCTGGGAGCGCACCATGCGCCCGAGAGTGACCAGATGCTCCGAGCCCTCTGGGTTGCGCTTGTGCGGCATCGTGATGCTGCCGACCGCATCAATCGAAACAGACTCTTCCACCTCGCCGAGCTCGGGACGCTGTAACTCGTAGACTTCGTCACCAATCCGCGCCATCGTGTTTGCGATCATTGCCAGCACCAGGCTGAACTCTGCGATGCGGTCTCGACTCGTGGTCCATGAAATGCCGGGGTCGAGCAGTTGGAGACGCCTGCAGAATTCGGCTCGGACAGCCGGACCCTGTTGCCCAAAGAACCCGAGGGTCCCCACCGAACCGGCGAGTTGGCCTACGAGCCAGCGAGCCCGACCATCGGCAAGGCGACCGATGTGCCGACGGATCTCGTCCGCCCACGATGCGAGTTTGAAGCCGAATGTGATCGTGGAGCCGATCTGTCCGTGGGTTCGACCGGCCATGGGGGTCGTTCGGTGTCTTACGGCCAATTCGAGGATGTTCTTCTCGATCGAGCGAAGCTGCTGCCAGACGATCCCACCCACGGTCCTCATCGTCACCGCCGTCCAAGTATCGGTCAGGTCCTGGACCGTCGCCCCGTAGTACACGAACTGGGCCGCTTCGGGCGGGAGGATCTTCTCGAGAGCGTGGATGAGCCCGAGCGTTGAATGAGACGTCCGTCTCGTCTCGGCTGCGATGTATTCGAGGTCGAGCAACTCGACTTTCGCCTTCGACCCGATGAGGGCGGCCGCCTCGGCCGGTATCACACCGTTGGCCGCCTGTGCATCCGCCAGTGCCGCCAGAATCGTGAGCCACTCTTCCAACCTGCCCTCGTCGCTGAAAAGCGTCCGAAGCTCCTCGGTTCCCCACAGGTGGGCGTATATCTGGGAGTCGGCGATGCGAGACACTTCAACCCCGTTGGATCACGGTCGAATGCTCGTTGACATCGCCAGGGGAGCGCCCCGCCGGGTGATGCATGGTCGAGCCGGCCAAAGCAACAGCTGCCTCGATCCCCGCTCGCACCCCATCGAGCGTCGAGCCCCATGGGACGCAAACGGTGGTTCCGCTCACCTCCATACCGGATTCGAGCAGGCAACACTTGGTCAGCACGACGGTTCCCATCGAAGTTGTGACCCGCCGCGGGCAGAAGTCCCGGAGGGGCGCCTGCTCGCCGTAGAACCAGGTGTGAATCTGTTGCGAGCGAGCGCAGCCGATCAGGGTCCAGTCCCGGCGTGGGGGTCGCTGGTCGAGATAGCTCAGTGTCACCCGACCCTCATCCGTTGCCGCTCCGGCGCACGGGAGCAGGAACTCGCCGTCGTCGTCGAGCAGTTCGTCGAGGTCGAGGACGTCCTCGATGAGCTCGATGGGTGGCAAGTCCTCGCTGACGGCGATGATCCGCCGGGCCTGGTCGACCAGCTTCGCCGGGTGCGGCGGGATGACATCTCGAACGACGATCTCGATCGGCTGCGGATCGACGATGAAACTCAGGTGCTGGTAACGGCCGATGACGACGATGCACCGCTTGTCCGGGGCGTGTCGGCGGGCGGCCTCCGCCAGCTGCGAGGGGATCCCGGTGTCGATCTCTCGATCGCGGAGAATGGCACAATCGTCTGGGCCTGCGACCATCTCGACAGCGGTGATCGGGGAGAAAAGTGGTTCCTCTGATGACTTCTCGACCCGGACCAGGGCGGTGCGTTCGCCCGCGACCACCACGATGTATCGAGTTCGGCGATACGCCTCGCGGCCGAGGAAGAATCGACGCAGCGCCTCCTGCTCCAACTCGATGTCAACGTGGGCGATTGCCACTTGCCGGTATTGGTCCGGCATCACGTTGGTCATTGCGCTCCAGCGGGGACGACCCGGATTCCCAGAGTGTCGCCACGCAGCCCTCGGCGAAGCGACTCCAGCCCGAGGACGTCTTGTGGCGCGATGTTCCCAAGTGAGACGTTTGGGCCGTAGGCCCGGATGAACGCCGCCTGTTGGGAGGTCCTCGGCGCTTCGAAGACCACACGGTCGAGTTCGACCACTTCGGTGAGGGCCTGGACCACGTCCCACCTCAGCGAACCGTCGGGACCGTAGAGACCGACGGTTCCGCTCTCACGTCCTTCCGCAATGCTCCAGGTGGCGCCGGCTGCGAGGTCTCCTGCCATCTCCTGCGCCCAGGCCGAAGCGAGCACTGGAGCGGCAGCATCTTTGCTCCCGACCTCGGAGAGCACCACGAAGTCGGCCGCGGCGAGCTCGATCAGGCGCCGCTTCTCCACGATGGCCATCCCCGAGGCGCCATTGGATACTTCGACACACGGAAATCCCATGTCTTTCGCCCATTCAAGGCACGTTCGTTCCTTCGACTCGAGCCACGCCGCCTCGAGCAGCGTGCCACCCACGCAAGCATCGACGCCGGCGTCACCCAAGACCTGAACCTTCCTTGCCGCCGTCGGATCGAGGTAGCCGGTTCCGAATCCGAACTTCCAGATGTCTGTGTATTCGGCGATCATGTCCAATCGACCACGGAGATCTTCGATCGGGACGCCGGTGTCAATGACATGCGTCAATCCCTGAAGCCTTGGCTTGGCTGTCCGGTCTAGGCGACCAACGGACCATGACGTCATGGTGTGTCTCCTATACTCAATGCACGTGCACTTTCCTACAATCATAGGGCACGGGCGTTACCAGGTCGGGGCTCCAGCATGAGTTGCACGGAGCGCCCCGCCGAGACGTCTCGATGAGTCTTTTGGCCCGGGTGACCGAGGCGTACCGCACCCATGTCGGGGTGGCGCAAAAGGCACCGATCAGCTTGGTTTCGGACATGTACGGAAGGACCGACTGGCTGACCGGGCCCGGCGATGACGGTGCGCTCATCAGCCCGAACGGCGGTCAGATCGTCGTCGGCTGCGAAGCGATGTTCCCTCCCTTCGTGGCGGCTGACCCATGGGGCGCGGGTTTCGCCGCGGTTCTGGCCAATGTCAATGACCTCGTAGCGATGGGCGCCATTCCACTTGGAATCCTCGACACAATCGTTGGCCCAGCCCCCATCGCCGAATTGGTTCTTGGAGGCATGAAGGAAGCAAGCACCATGTACCAGGTGCCGATCGTGGGAGGGCATCTGACCGTGCACGATGGGCCGGCGTCCGTGTCGGCATTCGGGATCGGCGAGGCCACAGCCGTGCTGTCGGTGCGCAACGTTCGGCCGGGGCAGGCGATTCTCCTGGCGTGCTCGTTGGACGGAACGATGCGGGATGACTTTCCGTTTTTTGCGTCATTCGACGCGCGCCGTGATCGGATGGCCGGGGACGTCAGGATCTTCGCCGGGCTTGCCGCTTCTGGCGGTGCGGTCGCGGCCAAAGACGTGAGCATGGCCGGCCTTCTCGGTTCGCTCGCGATGCTCCTCGAAGCACGTCAGGCCGGTGCTGTGGTTGAGCTCGATTCAATACCCGTGCCCAATGGTGTTGCCCTGGAACACTGGCTCATCTCGTTTCCGGCGTACGCATTTCTCCTCTGCACGGACTTGGACCGTGCCGAGATGTGCCGTGCACCATTCGTGGACAGGGGCCTCACGTGTGAGCAGATAGGCGTCGTCACCGATGACGGTGTGCTGGAGGTCGCGAGCCAGGGGCTCTCCGAGGTGATCGTCCGCTTCCCCGACGACCACATCACGGGTCTCACCCCCCTTTGAGCCGATCCCCGCGAACGCGGGGCGCTGCTCAGGTTACCCGCCCGCCCGAAAGGCCGATGCGCATCTCTTGGTGCGGCAGGGCATACGCCACGGAGGGCTCGCCAATTCGCCTCCAACCGAGACGCTCGAAGAAAGGGATGTTGGGAACTTGAACCGTGGCGACCATCTCGCGGCCGCCCAGCTCACCGGCAGTCCGAACCGCTGTCTGGACCAGTCGCCTGCCGATCACCATCGTTCGCAGGGGCTCCGCAACGGCGAGGCGATCGCCTTTCCAGAGCCCGGAGTCGTCCAGACGGTAGATCCTCACGGTGCCTCCGGCGACACCGCCGACGTCGGCGAGGAGATGAATCGTTGCGTCGTCAACGTCTCTGAAATCCTGATCGGTCACATCGAAAATCGACTGTTCGACCACAAAGACCGCGTGACGCAGCTGGGCACAGATTGCCCGCTCGGCCTTGGTCGCAGCTGGTCGGCACGCGACCTCCGCCCGTCTCCGGACGATGGCCTCGAGGTCAATCGACGTGTCGAACGGGGATACGAGTTCGGGTGTCTCCTGCTGACGAGAGTTCAAGGTACTCCTGCTCGATCAGACTCATGCCGGAACATGCCTGACAGCGGGCACATCCAGATGAGACGGTCCAAGATCCGATGCCTCGCTCCAAGAGGTAGGGCACGACCCGGCGGTAGATCGACTCGGTGTACGCGGCGTCCGGCGGCAACAAATCCTCGAGGAGGCTCCCGGGCACGGGCCGGAGCGGCACGATGAACGGGTACACACCGATGTCGATTGCTCGTCTGCATCCCTCGACGGTCAGGTCCGGGTCCTCGCCCATGCCGAGGATGACGTACGTCGACACCTGACCCTCGCCGAACACCTCGACCGCACGCTCCCACGCGGTGAAGTAGCCCTCGATGCCGGTTCGAGCCTTTGGAGGTGCGATTCTCGCCAGCGTGGCCGGGTCGAATGACTCGACGTGCATGCCAACGGAGCCCACAGCCATGTCGTGAACCCGATTGATGACGTCGAGGTCGTCTGGAGGTTCGAATTGTGCTTCGACGGGCAGCCCACTGGCGTTGAACATGGCCTCGGCACATCGACCCAGGTACAACGCACCTTTGTCGGGCCCGTAGGTGCTACCGGTCGTGAGTGTGATGTCCACGGCGCCGTCGAGTTCCTTCGCGGCAATCGCAACCTCGGCCAAGTGTTCGGGTCGCTTCGCCGGGATGGTGTTCCCCGACTCGAGCGATAGTTCGATCCCGCAGAAGTGGCACTGATCGTCTGTACCCCAATAGGCGCACTTCTGAACCACGGTGCTCGCCAGTGAATCGAGGTGGAGCAGCGCGATCTTCCAATACGGGATCCCGTCGTCGGTCGTGAGGTCGTAGAACTTGGGTCGCGGCGCCACATCAGCGGAGGCCACTCGCTCCTCATATTTGAAGATCGCCCAAGAACCGAAAATGTCTTCACGCAGGGAGTAGGGCGATTCAGCGACGAAGCCCGCGCCTACCGGTACGGTGATGAAGACTCCCTCGACGTTGATCATCCCCGCGTCGGACGGACCTGCTCCTCCAACCCGCGTTGTCTCGCCTGTGCGCTGAACCCGCAGACCGCGACTCTGGAGATCCGCTATCAGCGGCCCGAGTTCGGGCCGAAGGATCGACGAGCTACCAGGCTGCGCCATAGAGGTCCTCGAAGTTCTGATAGAACACACGATTCTTCAGCTCTTCACTGACGTTGGCACCTTCGATCTTCCAGTACTCGCCCAAGAAGTCGCTCCATGGCTCATCAGAGGCAAAGATGACTCGGTCCCCGCCCACTCCCCGTTTCTCGATCTCGTGCAACAGCCATCGAGTACCGAACCCGACCGACCAGGTTGTGTCTGCGTACACCTTGTATCCCTCTTCGACCCAGTCGAGGAACCTGGGAACGAGCTTGATATGACCACTCACACCGCCGCCGAAATGCACGAGGTACATCTTGACTCGCTTGCCGAACTGCTCGACCAGTGGAATGTAGTTGTTGATGTCCGATGCGCCACCCGGACTGGTGTGGAAGTGGAAGATCAGGTCGTTCTTCTCAGCCGCGTTGAAACACGCTTCCGCCACCTCACGAGTGTCGTCGTCCCATTCGTTCGGATTCGGGTTTCCTCCGAGGAGAAACGTCGTCTTGAGCGCAACAACACGCTGCTCCCCTACGTGTGTCAATGCCTCCATTGTCATCTCTTTGTTCTGGGGCAGGAATGAAACCCAGAGCGCCCCGGCCAAGCGGTCGCTCGAGGTCACGGCATCGAGCATCACATCGTTCAGTGAGAACGGCTGAGATTGGACAGGAATGCCGTAGTTCGGGATCACGAGCCCGCGCTCCGCGCCGAACTTGTCCAAGTGCGCCAAGTAGGCGGCGGTGTTCGCGAAGTCGTACACCGTTGGTGTCACGGGCTCCTTGAGGTCGTAGAACTGCCAGGGCTCCATCGAGCCGATGTGGCTATGTCCGTCGATCAGCCGCCGGTTCACCTTCGGGGAACTCATCTCTCCACTCCCTCGCTCTGCCAGGTGCAACCGCACCGATTCGGTCGCACCCTGATCACGGTGAACGCCGCGAGTCGTAACCGAGGTGCGGGCCCCTCACTTGCCCGCCCACTCGTTCACTTTCGGCAACGTTCGTCTTCTATCTGACACACCCTAATACGTGGCCGCGGGTGGCGTCCCGGAGCGTACCGCAGCGAGCATCGCCGGCTGGGGCCGTCCGGCTGGGCCGGACGATCAAGGCGTGATCGCTTCTCCTGGCTATCGGCGGTCCCGTCAACTATCCTCAACGACCTGTGGCCTTTAGTGACTATCGGTGCCGCAGGCGTCGAATTGCACAGACAACGAACGACCGCATCGCAAGGCCGTCCGGTGGACCCTTCGACTCGAGGTGAAACGTGGTTCCGGGCCCGACAAACGACCCACCTCGACCCGAACCTCGGCGATTTCAGCCGCCCACCTGTGATGCGAGGTCGGCGTGAGCACCGTCGTCGTCGCTCTGGGAGGAAATGCCCTGACCAAGCCCGGGCAGGACGGTACGTCCCCCGAGCAAGAAGCCAATGCCACCAGGATGGCCGCAGCAGTCGGCGAGCTCGTCACAGCAGGGCACAAGATCGTCATTACCCACGGCAACGGCCCCCAAGTCGGCAACCTGGCCATACAACAGTTCGCGGCAAAGGAAACGGTGCCCGAATTGCCGCTCCACCTGATAGGAGCTATGACCCAGGGTTACATGGGAAGCATCATCATCAGGGCTCTCTGGAACCAGCTACCAGGCCACCGTGAGAGACTGGCAGCGCTCGTGACGCACGCCATAGTGAACCGTGACGACGATGCTTTCTCACGGCCGACCAAGCCAATCGGGCCCTTCCTCCAAAGCGACGAGGTCAGCGACGCTCGGGGTCGCGGCTGGACCGTTGCCGACGATTCGGGGCGCGGCGACCGACGTATGGTGGCCTCGCCGAGGCCTTTTGAAGTGGTCGAGGCTGCGGCGATCAAGTCGCTACTCGACGACGGCTTTCTGGTCGTCGCCGGTGGAGGCGGCGGCATCCCGACCACTCTTGACGCTGCAGGGCTCAAAGGCATAGACGCGGTCATCGACAAGGATCGCTTCGCCGTTGTGATTGCGAGGGTGGTGACAGCTGACGTACTTGCCCTCGTCACCGGGGTCGACTGTGTAGTCCTCGGGTATGGGACGACCCTCGAGCGACCGATCAGCCGGATGACTACCGCCGAGGCGGCCGGCCATCTGGCTGCCGGGGAATTCCCGGACGGAAGCATGGGTCCGAAGATCGAGTCAGCGATCGACTTCGTCGATCACGACGGCGATCATGCCGTCATCACCTCGACCGACCGGCTCGCTGAGGCACTTCGCGGAAGAGCCGGCACGCGGGTCGTGAGGAGCACCGCCAAATGAGTCGTCGCAGCATTCGGAGTCACCCAAAGTCGTACATCGACTCCGTCAAGCTGCTCGCAGGGTCCCGGGCGATTCTCGAAACCGCCGGAATCGAGTGGGGAGCTGTCGTCACCGGAACCCCAGCCAATATCGAGGTCCTGATCAGGGAAGGTTTCGAGGCCTCGGAGCTGACCGGCTTCGACGCCAACGATCTGATCATGGCGGCTCACGGCGACCAGGCAGAACTTGCATTCGCGAATGCCGACGCGGTCATGTTCCCACCGCAGACCGGCAGTGAGCGCTTGGCCGACGGGCCTTCGATCCGCTGCATCGACGAAACTGTTGCGTTTCCGGAGCGCCCGAATGTGGCGGTCATCTCCGTCGGCGGTGCCTATGCCGTTTTGGAGGCCCACAAGGCGATCAGCGCATCAATGCACGTCCTGCTGTTCAGTGACAACGTATCGCTAGAGGACGAGATCGAGCTCAAGGAGCGAGGCGAGGAGCGATCGTTATTGGTAATGGGGCCAGGTGCCGGAACTGCGGTCATCGGCGGCGTCGGTCTTGGTTTCGCCAACGCTGTCCACAAGGGGCCCATCGGGGTGGTTGCCGCAGCGGGAACCGGTGCCCAAGAAGTGATGAGCCTCATCGACCGGGCTGGGCTCGGCGTCACCCAGGTAATCGGCGTCGGTGGCCGAGATCTCTCCGAAGCTGTCGGCGGGCGGATGACGGCCTTTGCGATCCGGATCCTCGAGAACGATCCGGAAACAGAGGCGATCCTCTTGGTGTCGAAACCACCGTCGTCCGAGGTGTCAGAACGGTTGCTCGACCGACCACCCGCCAAACCGATCGTCGCCGCGTTGATCGGTCTCAATGAGCCCATCCAGATTCCTCCCCACGTCACGCTGGCTTCGGATCTCGAGGAGGGTGTCGTTGCCGTCGCTTCGCTGGTCGGGACGACGATTGACCCGGTCGGGGCTGGGCTTGCCGACCTGGCCCTGGGCGCGATCGGACGAATCGACAATTCGCGAACTGCCATCCGCGGCCTCTTCTCTGGAGGAACATTGTGCTTCGAGGCCATGACCCTCATGTCGGAGCATGGCCTCCGGGTGCATTCCAATACCCCGCTCGAGCCCGAGCTGTCGCTCGACCGCGCCTCGAGCGACAGCCATGTCTGCCTCGACCTCGGTGAAGAGGAGTACACGAGAGGTCGCCCGCACCCAATGATCGACCCCGAAGGGCGATTGGAGTGGATCCGGCGGGAGGGAGGTCGTCCGGAGACGGCGGTTGTGCTGCTCGACGTCGTCTTGGGTTACGGCGGCCACGACGACCCGGCCGGCCAACTCGCACCGGCGTGCGCCGAGCTCATGGCGATCGAGGGCGGACCGCAGGTCGTAGCATACGTGCTGGGCACGGACTCCGACCCGCAGGGTATCGCGAACCAACGGAGCCAACTCGAGGATGCTGGGTGCATTGTCGCGCCGACAAATGCGCGGGCTGCCCTGATGGCGATCGCCATCGCCACCCGACAACCAGAGGTCAGCGAATACCGGAGGAGCCGGTAGTGCATTCAGGATCGGCGGGAGGTTGGCTTCTGCCATGAGCGTTGCCCTCGTTACCTATTCCACCAGACCTCGCGGCGGCGTGGTCCACACATTGGACCTTGCGGAAGCGTTGCTCGTCGGCGGCATGGACATAAGGATCATCGCCCTCGGTGATCGCGCCGCAGGTTTCTTCCGCGAGACGAACGTGCCCGTCACTTTCATCCCGACGCCGCCGTGGGCTGAGACTCTGGACGACCGGGTCTTCAGATCGGTCGACGCCCTTGCCGATGGGCTCCGGTCGCTGGCAGGCGAATTCTCGATCCTCCATGCTCAGGACTGCATCGCCGCCCGAGCGGCCGCCCGAGTCAGGGACGAGATGTCCACCAGCGATCCGCGGCGACCGATTGTGGTCCGCACGGTTCACCACGTCGACGACTTCACGACCCAGGCACTCATCGACTGCCAACGTCAGGCGATCATCGAGCCCGACGCATTGATCGTCGTCAGTCGCCAATGGCAGGAGATCCTGCGAGAGGAGTTCGATCTCGAAGCCACGGTGATCTACAGCGGCGTCAACACCGCAAGGCTGGCGCGCCCCGAGGATCTGGATAGGGCCGCCAATCGTGAATCGATCGGCACCGGCCCCCGCTTCCTATTCTTGACGGTGGGAGGAATCGAGCCTCGCAAAGGCACGATGCAGATGATCGAAGCGCTAGCCGCACTCAAGGCCTCGATGGAGACGCCACCGATGCTCGCCATCGTCGGTGGCCATTCGTTCCAAGACCACAAGCCCTACCGCACTGCAGCTATCGCACTCGCCGAGCAGCTCGGCGTCTCGCTGGAGAGTGACATCGTGCAACTCGGCACAGTCTCGGATGGCGACCTCGCGAAGTGGTACCACACGGCGGACGCCTTCCTGTTTCCCTCCGTCAAGGAAGGCTGGGGCCTGGTCGCAATGGAGGCGATGGCTGTCGGGTTGCCTCTCATCGCCTCAGACATCCCTGTGTTTCGCGAGTACCTCGTCGACGGCGAGTCTGCGATTCTTGTGCCACCTGGCGACCACCGCGGTCTCGCGGCAGCGATGCGAATGGTCATCGACGACCAAAGTGTCAGAGACCGGCTCTCCGCCGCCGGCCGCGACGTCGCCCAACGCTTCACTTGGGCTCGGGCAGCCGCCGACCATCGAGATGTCTATCAGTGGCTCACGTCCGATCGGCGGGCCACTAGCCAACGCTCGATGTCTTGATTGCCTTTATCGCCGCCAGCCACTCTTCACGATCCGTGAACTCCTGACGCTCTGGGCGAGCATGGCTGCCGGCGAACTCGCCGGTGTCAGGGTCCAGTTGCAGGATCTCGATGCCGTAGAGCGGCAAGAACGTCGTCGCATCGATGTCAATGTACGAATGCATTCCGAGCCCGTCGGGGACTCGCATCTCGATTCGTCGAAAGCCGGTGGCGACACCTGCGCCGTCCTCACCGAACTCGCCCAGCAGAACCCAGGCGGGCCCAGCACCGGCCGCGGCGATGCGCCGCACCGCATCAGTTTGCTGGCGTTCCGAAGGGAGTTCTCGATAGCGGTTCTGGAACGCGGCATCGGCGACAAGATCGCCGACTTCGGCGGTTGGTGCGGCGACACTGAGCCGGTCGACAGCACCTGCCAGCCGTTCGGCGCGATCCTCGTACGCTGCGATCAGCTCATCGACGGTGGTGATGTCCGATAGGTCGTCGGTCATGGCCCGCACCAGCGTGAGGTTCACCTCGTACTGGTGCGGGCTGACCACGATCATTGGATACAGCTTCGCCTCGGCAGCCCGCCATCGCGTGAGCAGGTCCCCGATATCCGTGCTGTGTTGGATCGCGCTCCTCGTCGGCTATAACGTCCAGGTGGACAGGACCAGCGCCTTGGCGCGATAGGCGGTGAGCGTCGCGTCCAGGACATCGAGCGGATTGATCGGCGTCACTCCCTCCATCATGTCGGCCTCTCGCATCCCGTAGAGCATGGCTGCCGAGAATCGACAGGCATACACGTGCGCACCTTCGTCCAACAGAGTTTGGATCTGCCGGTTGTAGGCCATGGCGCCCGGGAACGCTTCGTCACCGACCTTCGGGAAACCGCGCGCGGCCGAGGCCATCAGCGAACCCGGCCCGTACAGGACCAGGTGGGTGTCAAAGCCCTTCCGATTGATGCGCGTGGTCGTGAGCATGTTGACCAGCCCGACCGACCCCTCGAACGGCACGGTATGCATGAACACCCATGCCTGTTCGCCCGCTTCGGCTTGGATATCCGGAAAGACCTTCTGGTCGTAGTTGACGATCGCGTCTCCGGGTTGGACCCGACCGCTTACAAATTCTGCCATGTGGGCTCCTTTATGTGTCTGCCTTGGGGTCTCACCTCGAGACCGGGCATTCGTTGGTGCCGGCCGCCTTCGGCCCGCTCCACCACTGTCTTGACTGTCCGACCGACGTGTGAAGCAAGCCAGGCGTCAGATGGACCGGTATCAGTTAGTTGGATGCCCTCCTTTCCCACGAACGGCGGTGACTTCCCGGCATTGCCCGCATGATCGCACTTCGAACTGACCAGGGGAGCAGCCGGTAGATGGGAACAAAAATGCGCCGCCAGAAGAAGGCCTGCGGGTTCCGCGGCTGGAGGGGCCCAGACCCGCCTCGGTGCTTCTTGGCCATGTCGACCTGGGCAGCCTCGAGCAAGTAGTGCTCAGCGTTGTGGCGGAGCCAACGGAAGAATCTCATCGCCGCCTCAGAGCTTCCCGAGCGCGTTCTGGGCGGCGAGCGCCATCGGCTCGTTGAGGGCGCCGATCGGTGGCGAATAAACATTCTCCATCCAGGCGATGTCGTCGATCGGGACCCTTGCCCGCATGGCCATGGCGAGGAAATCGGCCCGCTCCTTGATGCCTTCGACACCGACCATCTGCCCCCCGACCAAGGTTCTGGTCTTTGGGTCGACGAGGAGCTTCACCCGGATCCGAGAAAAGCCGGGGTAGTAACGAGCCTTGGAGATGCCGTCGGCCATGCCGACGACGTGGGGGATCCCCAGTGCGGTCGCGAGCGTCTCACCAAACGACACACCACCGATTGTCCAGGTGCCGGCGACCATGCCCCAGGGGACCTGGACCGCCTGATAAGCGCGCTCACCGCCGCCGGCGTTCACGCCAGCCACCTTCCCCTGAGCGTAGGCGTGGCTTCCTGAGAGGCCGTTGATCGGGACCTTGCTCACACTGTGTGGGATCTCGACGCAGTCACCGGCTGCCCAGACATTCTCGGCCGAGGTGGCCATGCCATCGTCGACGATGATCCCGCCGGTGGACCCGGTCTTGATGCCAGCCGCGGTCGCCAGCGCAGTGTTGGGAGTCTTGTGGGTGGCTACCACCACGACGTCGGCTGGAATCTCCCCCTGGGACGTAGCCACCCCTCTGACGCTGCCCTCGCCAACGAAGCGCTCAACGCTGGTCTGCATGTGCAAGTGGATTCCAAGACCGCGCATCGATTCCTCGACGGGCTCCATGATCTCGGGATCGGCGACGTCGGCGAGCGGCCAGCCACCGGGGTCGACGAAATGGGTTTCGAGGCCTCGATGAGCGAACGCAGTGGCCATCTCAACACCGATTGGGGTGGCGTCGACGACCACGGCAACTTTGGCCTCATCGAGCAGTTTGTCGAATTCCATGGCACGTCGGATGTTCTTCACGTAGTGGAGACCGGCGAGGTCGCTACCCGGCAGGCCGGGGTCCTCGTAGTTCCATCCGGTCCCGAGCACGAGACGGTCGTATTTGACGGTGCCTTCGCCGGCTACCTGTATCTCCTGTGAGGCCGTGTCGATGCTTTCGACCCTGGTGGTGTACCGGATGTCGAATCCAGCATCCTCATAGAACTTCTTGTCCTGGAGGATGAGATCCTCGAAGCGCTCGATCTCTCTGCCGTGAACGAACGGGATTCCACACGGGCTGTAGCCGACGTCTTCATATTCGGTGTAGAGGATGACCTCAGCATCTGGCGCCGCACCTTTTGCACCGCCCTGCGCACCGATCCCAGCAGCCCCACCGCCGACGACAACTATTCGCATCGCTCGATGCCTCTCACTCAACCACCTGTGACCTATCACGGGCCGAGACCGCGGTGCCCCGCAGTCCCGGATCTCTCAGTGCCGAAAACGCCCTTCGCGTTCCGACGACCAGCAACTACTAAAGTACGAGCATTCGTTTCCCATAGTATCAGGCACATTCACCGCCGGTCGGCCGACCTGGAGGGTACGCGGAGCGTCGAGAGGCTGCCACCGGGACGGGTCGAGGGGGCGTCGTGTTCGCTCGATCAGATGGGCCGAAGGGCCATCCACACCGCTTTTGCAGGCTTCGAGGCGGGATTGCTCCAGCGGTGCTTCAGATCTCCGCGAAAGTGCACCGAATCACCGGGCTTGAGCGTCACCGTCTCCGCCTCGAATTCGAAGCACAGCTCACCCTCGAGCAGATAGACCAATTCCTCGCCAGGATGACCGGTTGGACCGGGCCCTGACTCGCTTCCAGGCTGCACGTTTGCGTACGCTCCGGCGAGGAAGAAGCGTCCGTAAACACCCGAGATACTCTTCAAGTCGAGGCCCGGAATGGTTGTGAGGACCGAGCGTCGATTCTCGGGCGTCGTGTGTATCGCCGGCCTATCACTGTCCTCGTCTTCCGCGATGAAATAACTCACCGGTCGGTTGAGCGCGGCCGCCAACTTCATCAAAGTGGTGATGGTCGGGACCATGCCGTTACGTTCGATCTTGTGAATCGCGGCAGAAGAGACGTCCGCCAGGTTGGCCAGCCGCTGCAACGAGTAGCCCTTGCGGGTCCGCATGAGCCGAACCTTGGCACCGATGCCGCTGATCACCTCGTCCAATGAACTCGGCTCAAGTCCCCGAGTTTCTGACGACGCGGAGTCCTCCAAGGCCTCGACCGGCTCAGACATGATGCACCCCACCGGCCATCGCAAGAGCCGGCTCCGTGTACACCATCGTCATACCTGAATTGATGATAGTTGACATCCGGCCGGAGGTGACAGCCGCCACGGTTTGGGGCCCATGGCGGGACTCGCAACCGCCCGGGCGCCCTCCGAAGGGCCGGGCCCAAGCCGTTCCGCGGCCCGCATGGAGCCACGAGCCCAACGCCACCAGGGGTTATGGAATGCTGTTACCGAAGGCGAGGATGCTGATCGGCACCCAGAAGGTATAGATGGCGACTATCAGCAGGATGATGCCGAGGAACTTGGCCTGGAACTTGCCGTAGGTCGTGAGTGCGATCGCTATGAAGGCCACGGCCCACACCAAGAGAATCGACCGGAACATCCATCCGCCGGCAAAGAACTCCCACCAGACCAGCGGGACGAGTGCGACGGCGATCGACAGGTTGCCGACTGGTCGAAGGTCCAAACCCCTGATCTCTGTGACTCCTAGGAGTACGAAGAACATCCCATAGAAAACGATGAGGCCGGCGAGAAGGACCGCGCCCTCACCGAGGGTGAGGATGTACCAGGCAGACAGCAGGTCGAGAATACCGGCCGCGAGGGACACCCATCCCACGGAGGCCAAGGGGTCTGCCCCCCCTTCCTTCTTGTCGGCACCCATGCCGAGGAAATAGAGACCGTTGAGCCATGCGGCCAGACCGGTTCCAATAAAGACGAGAGAGATAGGGGGCATTTTGGGCCATCCTCCGTTTGTTAGCCGCTTTGTCGGATCGGAAACGAAACGTATCAGAAATTACTACGCGGTGAGGCCGCGCGTCAACCGAGAAACGGGTTCATTTCGATCTCCCGCTGGATGGTCGTCTCCGGTCCGTGACCGGGCAGCACCCGGGTGCCGCCCGGGAGCACCGTTACCTTCTCAGCCATCGACCGCATCAGATCTGGCATGCTCCCGCCGGGAAGATCGGTGCGCCCGATCGACCCCGCGAACAGCTGGTCGCCCGAGAACAGCGTTTCCTGGTCGGCCAAGAGGAAACAGCAGTGACCGGGCGTGTGACCTGGCGTGTGCCGGACCTCGAACCTGAGACCGGCGAGGTCGAGCACCTGCCCATCCTCCAATCGCTCGAAGCGGTCGGGAAGCTCGTATGAACCGGGCGGGATCATCCCGAACATCGCCTCCAGTTGCCGGGAGGGGTGCATGGTGAGGAAATCGTCATCTGGATGCACGTAGACCGAGGCTCCGGTGGAAGCCGCGAGGACTCCACTTCCGCCGGTGTGGTCGATGTGGCCGTGGGTGAGCATGATCCCAACCACCGCCAGGCCGTGCTCGGCGACCACGGCCCCGATCATTTCCGGTTCCGGAGGGGCATCCACCACCACTGCCAGGCCGCCGGGCTCGCTGGCCACTATGTAGGCGTTGGTCTCGGTCAGCCAGGCCGGCACGCGAACGATCAGCACATCTAGGACGCCGGGTCGTTCGGTAGCCGGAAGGCCGAGAAGACCCCGTCAACCCCGCGCAGATCGGTGAGGAGCTTGGGGAGTTGTCCGGGGTCTGAGAGCTCGACCTCGTACCTGAGGACGGCCACCCGGTCAGCGCCGGAATGTGTGGAGGAGGCGGTGATATTCCCGCCGGTGTCGCTGACGACAGTCGTCACGTCCTTGAGAAGCCGGGTTCGGTCAAGGGCTTCCACCTGGATCCAGACCACAAAGGCCCCGGTGTGATCCGCCGGCCACGCCACTTCCACGCTTCGCTCCCGACGCTCGTTGAGCGAGGAGACATTGGTGCAGTCGGAGCGATGGACCGACACGCCTCTACCCACGGTCACGTACCCCACGATCGAATCGCCAGGCACCGGTGTGCAGCACCGAGCGAGGTGAACAAGCATGTCGTCCTGGCCCTCGACAACCACGTGTGCGTCGTCCAAGGGCCGGCGACGGCGGGGCTGGAACAGCTCATCACCGGTGTCCGGCGTCAGGATCCGGTTGAGACGAGCGGCGACCGAGTCGAGCGAGACGTTCCCTTCGCCCAGCGCGACCTGGAGTGACTCGAGATCGTGATGACCCAGCTCCTCTGCGATCGCTTGAAGGTGCTTGTCCTTTTCCGCAGATGTCAGGTCACCCGCCTCTTTGCGTAGCAGGGTCTGGATCATCTCCTTGCCATCGGAGAGGGCCTCGTCCCTTCGCTCTTTGGTGAACCATTGCTTGATCTTCGACTTCGCCCGGCCGGTGCGCGCAAATCCCAGCCAGTCACGGCTGGGCCCGGCGTCGGGCGCCTTGGTGGTCAATACCTCGACGATGTCACCTGGTTGGAGGCGGGTCGAGAGCGGCACCAGCCTGCCGTTCACCTTTGCACCCACACATCGGTGCCCGACTTCGGTGTGAACCGAGTAGGCGAAGTCGATCGGGGTGGCGCCGGCCGGCAGCGACTTGGCGTCGCCCCCGGGGGTGAGGACGATCACCTCGTTCTGGTAAAGGTCGAGCTTGAGGTTGGCCAGGAACTCCTCGGGATCCTCGTCGGCACTCCAGGCGGCGACGTCGACGTTGGGCACCCGGCTCGTGTCTCCCTCCTTGTATCGCCAGTGGGCAGCGATGCCGGCCTCAGCCCTCTGATGCATCTCCTCGGTCCGGATCTGGACCTCCAAGGGCTTGCCGCCAGACCCGATCACGGTGGTGTGCAGCGACTGATAGAGATTGATCTTGGGCATCGCGATGTAGTCCTTGAACCGGCCAGCCACAGGGACCCAGTGGCTGTGGATCAGCCCGAGGGCGGCATAGCAATCCCTGGTGGATCCGGTTCTCACCCTGATCCCCATGAGGTCGTGTATGTCCTCGAATGGGCGGTTTTGCTCCATCATCTTGCGATAGATGGAGTACTGGTGTTTGGGGCGCCCGCTCACCTCGGCCTCGATACCCGCATCGGAGAGGATCCCCGAGACCTCGCTCACCATTTTCTCGATGAACGCCTCCCGCTCCGGGGCGCGCTCGGCCAGCTTGGCGCGGATCTCGGCGTTGGGACCTGGATACAGAATCGCGAAACAGCGGTCTTCGAACTCGTGCTTGATCTCCTCGACTCCCAGCCGATGTGCGAGCGGGGCGTACACGTCGAGGGTCTCCCGGGCGACCCGTCGCTGCTGCTCCTCACGGAGGGCGCCCACCGTCCGCATGTTGTGGAGGCGATCCACCAGCTTGATGATCAAGACACGCACGTCTTTGGCCATCGCCACCACCATCTTCCGGATGGTCGCCGCCTGAGCCTGCTCCCGGTTGGTGTAGCGAACCCGATCGAGCTTGGTGACACCGTCGATCAGGCTGGCGATCTCGGCCCCGAATTGAGCCGAGATCTCGGTCAGGGTCAGTGGGGTGTCTTCGACGGTGTCATGGAGAAACGCGGCCGCCAGGGTCTGTTCATCGAGCCCATAATCGGCGAGCATCAGGGCAACCATCACCGGGTGGGTGATGTAGGGATCACCCGTCTTGCGCAACTGGCCCTTGTGGGCGGCCGCGGCGACATCGTGGGCTCTCCGCAGCAGTTCGACATCGCCTTCCGGGTGATGGGCGGTGAACACGTCGATCACTTCGGCCAGGGTGGCCGTGCGATCGTCAGTCGTATCGAACGAGGGCATGTAGCGGCACACCATCCAACATGTCGGCGCCATTCAGGAATGCGAGCTCGATGAAGACCGAGATGCCGATGACCTCGGCGCCGACCCGTCGCAGCAGGCGGATGGCTGCCGCCGCGGTGCCCCCGGTGGCTATCACATCATCGACGACGAGGACCCGCTCCCCCTCATGAGCGGCGTCAACGTGAATCTCGAGGGCGTCGGTCCCGTATTCGAGGGTGTATTCCTCCCGGACCGTCTGGAAAGGGAGCTTGCCCGGCTTGCGAACCGGGATGAACCCGGCGCCGAGCCGGTCTGCCACCGGCGTTGCCAGGGTGAAGCCTCTGGCTTCGATTCCAGCCACCTTGGTGACACCGGAGTCTTCGAAGGGCGCGGCCAGGGCGTCGACCAGCATCTTCAGGGCTTTCCCGTCGGCGAGCACCGGCGTGATGTCCTTGAACACCACCCCAGGCTCAGGGAAGTCCGGGATGTCACGAATCAGAGCGGTGAGGAGTTCCACAGGTGAGATTCTACGGCCGGATCAGTTTCGACCAGCCCGATTCCGTCGTTCGACCTTCTCCGCCCTCTCCTGCCAGTACGGCTCGCGTTCCTTCCACACCGCCAGGAGAGGCGACGCCACAAAGATCGAGGAATAGGTGCCGACGGCCAATCCCACAAACAGGGCGAGGGCAAACTCGGTGAGGGTCGGGGCCCCCAGGATCACGCTGCCAACCAGGAGGATGCTCCCGACCGGGATCAGCGAGGCGAGAGAGGTGAACAATGACCGTGCCAGCACCTGATTCAGCGCCATATTGGTGATCTGGGTGTAGGTCTTGTTGTCTTCGATTCCGACCAGCTCATCGATCTTGTCGAAGACCACCACCCCGTCATACAGCGAATACCCCAGGATCGTCAGGATGGCAACCACAGTTGCCGGAGTCACCACGAACCCGGTGATCGAGTAGATGCCAACTGTCATGATCAGATCGTGGATGACGGCGACGATGGCGGCCATGGCCATCTTGAACTCCATTCGCCAGGTGATGAACAGGATCACCGCCCCGAGGAACACTCCCAACGCGAGCAGAGCGCGCCGCAAGACGAGAGCTCCGAAACTGGGACCGACGGCCTCGGTCGAGATCTCCGATAGCTCAGAACCGGTCACCTCCGCCACGGCGCCGACGGCATCGATCACAACATCGTTCTCCAGTGCTTCCGTGGTGACCCGGACCGCGGCACCGTCATCGAGAAGTTGAATGGTCGGGCTGGTCACACCGACTTCGCTCAAGGCGTCACGAATCTCGCCCACGTCGGCACCGGCCGGGTTTGGCGACTGGATGCCGAGACCGCCCACGAATTCGATCCCGAGGTTGAGCTGTCTGAAGGCGAGGCTGCCGAGGCTGACGACGATAAACACCGCCGACAGCACGAACCACCTCCGGCGCAGCCCGACGAAATCGATCGTCGTCTCGCCCCGATCCATTCTCCTCAGGAATCCGGCGTCGCTCACCGGGCTGCCCCTTCGATGCTGAACGATCCGCCAGATCCGAGCCGGGTCTCGGCGAGCACGCCGGCCGCCCGTCGGGTGAAAACGAGGGCTACCACCAGATCGAGCACCGTCCCGATGCCAAGTGAGATCGCAAACCCCTTCACCGCGCCGACGGCAAGAGCCCAAAGCAGCACGGCACCCAGGAGGCTCACCGTGTTGGCGGTGAGCATGGTTCGGAAGGCGATGCGGAATCCATCCGCGCTCGCCTGTTCAACAGGAAAGCCCTGGCGCAGCTTTTCCTTGATCCTCTCGAAATACACGATGTAGGTGTCGGCGGAGATGCCCATCGACACGATGAGCCCGGTCACGCCGGCCAGGGTCAGCGTGAAGCCGACCCACTCTCCCAGCAAGCCGAAGATGGTGATCAGCACGGTCGCAAAGATGCTCAGGCCGATGACGGCCACCAGCCCCAACGATCGATAAGCCAGGAGGAGAACGATCGCGACCAACAGCAGTCCGAGCAGGCCGGCAATCACCCCGGCCTGTAACGAGTCGGCGCCCAGGGTCCCTGACACCTTTCGCACGGCTGACACCTCGAAGTCGACTGGGAGCGACCCGTAACGGAGAACGACCGCGAGATCCGTCGCTTCCTGCTGGGAGTCCGAGCCTTGACCCAAGGTTATCTGGGCACTACCGCCGGAGATACCGGTTTCCGGGGAGACCGAAGGATTGACCCCAGGCGCGGTCACCACGCGACCGTCCAGCACGATTGCGATCTGACGTCGCGGGTCGCCGATGGGATAGGAAGCCGCCTCTGCCGTGAGATCTGCAAACAGGTCCGCGCCCTCGCCTGTGAGATCGAGACTGACCGCCCAGACCGCCGAGTTGGGATCGAACTGCGAGACCGCGTCCGCGACGTGCTCGCCCCGAAGCTGCGCCGGGCCAAGTTTGAGCACTTCAGATCCAGTGCCGCTGTCGTAAAGGAGCCAAGTTTCGGCCGCCAGGTCATCCTCGATGGTCAAACCGGTTTCGTCGTCGATGTTGGGGGTGCCGCTCCCGGCCAGAGGCCCGGTCTCACCGGGGACGATGTCGAGCACGGGTCGAAACGAGAGCATTCCGGTCTGCCCGACTGCTTCGATCGCCCGTTGCTCGTCTTCCACGCCTGGAAGCTGGACGATGACCGTGTTTTCGCCTGAGACCTGAATGTCCGGCTCTTGAACCGCCCCGATCTCCTCGATCCTCCGATTCATGATCTGGGTCGCAACCTCGAGCAACTCGGGATCGGTTCCCTCGGGGGCGGTCAACACCACCGCGGTCCCGCCTTGGAGATCGAGGCCGAGAACCGGGGTCAGCCCGAAATAGATCGCAGCAGCCAGTCCTCCCCAGGCCACGGCTACAACGATGATCACACCGACGACACGTCGGGTCATCTCAGGATTCGTCTCCCCCTACACGGGAGCCGATGGCGCGCCGGGAGACCCGGATCTTCCCTTCTTCGACCTGTAGGACCACGCTCTCCTCGTCGACCGAGATCACTCGGCCGTGGATTCCGCCAATGGTCCTCACCTCCTGGCCCGCACTGAGGGAGTCGGCTAGGGACGCCTGTGTCTTGGCTCGTTGACGCTGGGGTCGGATGATGAACAACCAGAAAACGACGACCATGAGGCCGAGAAAGATGAGCGACGTCCAACCGCTGCCTGCAGGGGCGTCTTGCGCGAAAACGACGTGGGTCACGGGCTCCTCCGGTGGGATGAATCAGACCGCGGGAGGTTAGGCAACGGCCCCGCTCTACTGCGAACCACGCGCCCGTTCTTCGGAGACGTGCTCGAGATAGCCGGCGAAACGACCGTGTTCGATCGCCTCCACTGCATCAGAGACCAGGTCCATTGTGTATTGGAGGTTATGGATCGTGAGCAAGCGGAACCCGCCCATCTCGTTGAGCCGCACCAGGTGACGGAGGTAGGCCCGCGAGTACCGCGAGCACGCAAGGCAGGGGCATTCGGGATCCAGGGGCGCTGGGTCGGTCTCGAAGCGCGCCTGGCGGATGTTGAAATCACCGACTTTGGTGAGCACCCGCCCGTGACGGGCCAGCCGGGTCGGGATGACACAGTCGAACAGATCGGCTCCCCGGGCGATCGCGCCCAACAAGCCCTCGGGGTCGCCGAGGCCCATGACATAACGGGGCTTGTCGTGCGGCAACGCTGAGACCGCGGCTTCCAGGGCGACCTCCCTCTCCGCCGGGCTCTCGCCCACGGAGAGCCCTCCGATGCCGAATCCGGGGAAACCCAGGTCGGCGGTCTTCATCGCGCTCTCCACACGGAGATCGGGTTCGACGCCTCCTTGGACGATGCCAAAGAGTGCCTGGTCGCGCCTTGTGTGTGTCTCGAGGCATCGCTCGGCCCACCGCAGAGTCCTCTGCGCAGCGCGGCTCACCAGATCCCGGTCGGCGGGCAGCCCGACACAGATGTCGAGGGTCATGGCGATGTCGGGGGCGAGTTGTTCCTGGATCCGCACCGAGTCCTCAGGGGTCACGCTCACGATCGACCCGTCGTAGACCGAGCGGAAGGTGGCTCCGCTCTCCTCGATGCGCGGCTCGAGGGAGAAGATCTGAAAGCCTCCGGAGTCAGTGAGGATCGGCGACTGCCAGCCCATGAAATGATGGAGCCCTCCCATCTCTTCCACGACACGCGCCCCCGGTTTCAGCATCAGGTGGTAGGTGTTGGCCAGGATGATCCCGGCGCCAAGGGCTGACAGGTCATCGGAGTCGACTGTCTTGACCGCCGCCCTGGTACCCACCGGCATGAAGGCCGGAGTCCGAACGCCGCCATGTGGGGTGTCGAGCCAACCCGTGCGTGCCTCACCGTCGGTAGCCGTCACCGCCCATCTGACCGCATCCATCGGCCGATTATCGGTCATGCCATCGGGCGAGCATGGCGTCGCCAAAGGAAAGAAACCGGTAACCGTTGGCAAGGGCGTAGTGGTAGGCATCACGCCAGGTTTCGCCCATGAACGTCGCCACCAGCACCATCAAGGTCGAGCCCGGGACGTGGAAGTTGGTCACCAATGTGTCGACGACCTGAAATCGATGGCCAGGACGAAGGAATAGGTCCGTCTCGTGTGCGCCGGGAATCAGCATCCCATCGGGGCCTACCCGTGATTCCAGGGCCCTGACCACCGTGGTTCCGATCGCGACCACGGCTCCTCCTCGATCATGGGCTGCGGTTACGGCGGCGACAGTGGCCTCGGGCACCGAGCACCACTCGGCGTGCATCCGGTGGTCCTCGATCATCTCGACGGCCATAGGCCGGAACGTGTCGAGACCGACGTGGAGATCGACCGCGACGACGTCGATGCCACGGCTCTCCAATCCGGCGACCACCTCGCGGGTGAAATGAAGCCCGGCCGTGGGCGCCGCGGCCGAACCGGTGAGACGGGCGAACATCGTTTGATATCGACTCGGGTCGGCCAGCTCCCCCTTGAAGTAGGGCGGCACGGGAACCTCGCCGATGGCCTCCATTGCGTCCTCCACGTCCCCGGCCTCGAGGTCGACCACGACCAGCCCGTCCTCAGGCCCTTCGACGATTGTCGCCATCAGCCCAGGGAATTCGATTCGCACCCCCGGCCGGAGACGCCGTGAAGGCCGGGCCATAGCCCGCCATTTCCCATCCGAGAGCGGAGCCAGCACCAGGAGCTCGACGCTGCCCCCGCTCCCGCCCTTCACTCCGACCAATCGCGCCGAGCGGACTCTCGTGTCGTTCACCACGACGAGGTCACCAGGCTCCAGAAGCTCAGGGAGATCGAGGAATCGGTGGTCGGTGAGATCCCGGGTGTCGAGGAGCCTCGAGTCGTGTCTGGGCTCGATGGGCTCCTGGGCGATGGCAAATTCGGGCAGGGGGTAGGTGAAGTCCGAAACCCGCATTTGGACCGAGGTTAGAGCAACGTCCCCTGAGGGCTCTCGGGGACATCCAAACCCATATGGGAATAAGCACCAGCGGTGGCCACCCTTCCCCGCGGCGTTCGCTTCAGGAGGCCGGATTGGAGCAGGAACGGCTCATAGGCATCCTCCACCGTTTCCGGCTCCTCACCGACGGCAATCGCCAAAGTAGAGAGCCCGACCGGTCCCCCACCGAACCGAATGATCACCGCTTCCAGGATCGAGCGGTCGACCTTGTCCAGGCCAAGCTGGTCGACCTCGTACACCGCCAGCGCCTCGTCGGCCACCCCGGGGTCGATCAGACCCGAGGCTCTGGCCACTGCGTAGTCGCGAATCCGGGCCAGCAACCGGTTGGCGATCCTTGGGGTCGACCGGCTGCGTGAGGCGATCACCCCGGCCGCGATCGGATCGATGTCGACGCCGATGATTCCTGCCGAGCGGGTCACGATCCGGGTGAGATCCTCGGTCTCGTAGTAATCGAGCCGCTCCTCGATCCCGAATCGATCCCTGAGCGGGGCGGTGACCTTTCCCTTCCGTGTCGTGGCGCCGACCAGGGTGAACCGGGGAAGGTCGAGACGTATCGATTGTGCGGTCGGGCCCTTGCCGAGCACGATGTCCAGCTGGAAGTCCTCCATCGCCGGGTAAAGGATCTCTTCCACCGCCCGCGGCAAGCGATGGATCTCGTCGATGAAGAAGACATCCCCATCGTCCAGGTTGGAGAGAATCGCCGCGAGGTCGCCTGGCCGCTCCAGCGCCGGCCCCGATGTCACCCGCGTCGTGACCCCCAGCTCGTGGGCGATGACACCGGCGAGAGTGGTCTTTCCCAAACCCGGGGGGCCGCTGAGCAGGACGTGATCGAGGGCCCGACTCTCCTTGCGCGCGGCCTCCAGGGAAATGCGCAGTCGCTCCCGCACCCGATTCTGACCGATGAATTCTTCGATGCGCTTGGGGCGGAGGGAGAGCTCCTCTTCGTCTTCGATGATCGGGCTGAGAAGACTGTCCTCTCGCATGCTGCTACCTCCGGCCCAGGGCTCGTAGGGCGGTCGTGATCTGGACCTCGATGGTGGTGGTGGGATCGAGCTCGGATACGACACCGTTGATCTCCTCCGTGGAGTACCCGAGCCGCTCCAACGCCTGTCGCACCGTGACCGTGGCCGGCGAGCCGACCACTTCGGCGTCTCTGCCGGCGAGCTTGGGCGCCAACTCCAGGACGATACGTTGGGCGCCCCTCTTGCCCACCCCGGGGACCGCTGTGAGGGCATCGGCGTCCTCGGTGACGATGGCGCGCACTATTTCGTCATGGGTGAGGGTGGCGGTCATCGCCAGCGCCAGCTTGGGCCCTACCCCGGCCGCCCCCAGCAGAACCCGGAACAGGTCCCGATCGGGCTCGGACACGAAACCGAAGAGACTCAACTCGTCCTCACGGACATGGGTGTGGGTGTGGATCACAACCTCTTCGCCCACCCCCGGGATCGAAGCCACGCCTCGAGGGGTCATGGTGACGTCGTAGCCGACACCACCCACTTCGATGCAAACCACCTCGCCCCGCTTGGAGACCAGGGTGCCCCGTAGCCGCCCGATCATCTCCTCGCCTCCAACGGGGCGACCCGCAGATGACAGAGGGCGACGGCCAGGGCGTCGGCGGAGTCGGCCGGTTGGGGGGGCTCCGCCAGGTGCAGGAGACGCGCCACCATCTCCTGGATCTGGGCCTTGCCCGCCGATCCGTCACCGGTGATGGCCGCCTTGACTGCGGTGGGGACGTATTCGAACACTGGCACCTCTGCTTGGGCGGCAACGAGCAGGGCCACACCGGAAGCCCGGCCCACGGAAATCGCAGTTTGCAGGTTGCGATTGGTGAAGATGCTCTCGATGGCAATGACGTCGGGCTTGGCGTCTCGGACAACACTGGTGAGCCCCCGATGCAACTCGGCGAGACGCTCCGACATGGGAAGGTCGACCGACGTCCTGATGACACCGGCCAACCGAGCAGTCGGTGGGTTGGTTCCCTCCACCAGCCCATAGCCGGTGGCTGACAACCCCGGATCGATACCCAATACGAACATGTGTTCTATGAGAGTAATGGCTGGGGCTGACGTTTCAGCGCCTTGTTGCGAACTCACGGTGCGGGAGCGGTTGACGAGATCGGATCCTTGCCGTCAGGGGCGGGACGTCAGCAGCGGCACCTTCGCCTCCGATCATCGCAAGGGCCAGGATCCTGACAGCCGAGCCCTTGGGCCATCCGGCGGATTCGTCGGGACGTGCGGCCCTATGCGTTCTACTCCATGCACGATCGAATGGGAAACGCCACCACGGGAAGAGGAGGCACACATGACCTCGGAGCGACGTTTCGCCCGCGGGGGTGTGGTTTTGACTCTTGTCTTGGCCTTTATCGCCTGTTCCCCTCGGAGAGCGGGACGGACCCATCGACGACAACCTCGTCGACGATTATTACCACCTCGGTGCAGACCACACGTACTGAGTCCACGACTACCGGCACAGAGCCAGAGACGACGACTACCGAAGCCACGACAGTGGATATCGACGTGGTTGTCTTCTGGGTCCAGGGGTGGATGGACGATCAGTTCGTCCGATCCGAGCCACTGGAGGGGGTTACCGGTGCCTACCAGCTCGAATGCCGCGACTCCGAGCCGATCGGAGTGGGTGGTGTCTTCGCCTGCGTCGGCAGGCCTCAGACCGAACCAGGCCTTCAGCTCGACCCCGCCGGGGTTGTGATCTATGTGCTCGATGAGTCGGGCGCCGCCGTATGGTCCGCCGGTACTGATGTTCCCGACACAACGGAGCGACTGCTCGAGGCCTATGACCGGGCCCCCAAGGAGCTTCTATGTCGAGATCTGATGTCGCCCGAAGTGGAGGCTTTCCCGTTCACAGGCGTTGGGCGTCCCCCTGAGGATGCCTTCTTCTGGTCGCTTGTCTATTGGTCGCTCGAGGGTCAGCCCGCCCGTATGGACGAGGACGGCAATGGGATCCCCTGTGAGACTCTCCATGACGCTGATGTCGTGAGCAAGGTTCTGGGAGGTGGCCCCGTTCCCTCTACATGAGGGACTAGGCGAGGCATTGCGACAGCCGCCTAGGGGGTAGGTTGGTTCGAAAGATTTCGCGGGCGGTGACGGGGGCGGGCTGCCCCTAGGTTCGGGCGAGTTCTCGGAGTCGAGGATCCAGTCCGGGTCGGGCCGGCGGGTAGATGGTCCCGTTGGGTTTGCGGAAGATCAGTTTGCCATCGGGGTCACCTTCGATGGTCCACCCGTGTTCATGTACGAACCGGTGGTGGTACCCGCATAACAAGACCAGATTCTCCAGGTCGGTGGGTCCCCCATCGGCCCAATGTTTGCGGTGGTGGGCGTGAACCCAACCCTGATGGGGACATCCCGGGAACCGACAACCCGCATCCCGATACCAGAGTTGACGTCGTAGCCAACCCGGAATGGTCCGGGTCAACCGTCCCACCCCCAACACCCGACAGTCGTCGTAAACCGCGGTCTCCACGATCGCATCACAGGCCAACCGGCGTGCCGTCTCGTTGGCCAAAACCGGCCCGGCTTCTAGTTCGGCAACACCAGTGGTTTCTGACGTGGAGGTGAGGGCTTCGAGGTCGGCATGGACCGTGATCTGAACACTCGGTGAGCTTTGGTTACCACTGGTGGCGCAGAGTTCGACCAGCCCATC
>Ga0209108_10000070_pt1 | contig 43657 bp, 26 predicted proteins | sample Rifsed10ft1_FD_184003 | JGI IMG/M metagenome (GOLD analysis project Ga0209108, IMG submission 184003) | Soil microbial communities from Rifle, Colorado, USA - sediment 10ft 1 (version 2) | ecosystem: Environmental > Terrestrial > Deep subsurface > Rock core/Sediment | place: Rifle, Colorado...
ATACTTTCTGGTTATTTTATTTATCAGGATGTTAAAGAAAAGCAATATAAATCACTGCTTTATTCGTTTGCAGTGCTGGCAGTAGCCGGAATTTTTGCCATCGGTGCCAATGCTACTAATTTATTGGCAACTGCCGAGTATGCGGATTTTAGTACCCGTGGTAAAAGTGAATTGACCTTTAATCCTGATGGGTCAAAAACTACGAGCAATAGTGCCATGACTTATGATTATATTACAGAGTACAGTTATGGAATTGCCGAAAGTTTCAACCTTATTGCACCTAGGATTTTTGGAGGTTCAAATAGTGAGCCCCTTGGAACAGATAGTAAAATGTATGATTTCATGATCGGTAAAGGAGTTCCTGAAGCCCAGGCAAAAGATTTTGTTTCAGCAATGCCAACCTATTGGGGTGATCAGCCTATTGTTGCTGCGCCGGCTTACATTGGGGCTGTAGTTTTCTTTTTGGGAATCTTGGCTTTGTTTGTTGATAAACGAAAAATTAAATATGTATTTCTTTCAGGGGCTCTTGTAGCTTTAGTGTTATCTTGGGGTAAAAATTTCCCTGCGCTGACTGATTTTTTTATAGAGTATGTTCCTTTGTATAATAAGTTTAGAGCAGTTTCTTCGATACAAGTAATTTTAGAATTATGTTTTCCTGTTTTGGCTATAATGGGGTTACAATCTTTTTTCAAATTAGATAAAACTGTTCCAAAGCAGCAAGAAAAAGCACTATTAGAAGCAGGCGTTTTTAGCATAGGTGTACTTTTGATTTTGTTTTTAAGTAAAGGTATGTTTAGTTTTTCAGGTGGTAACGATAGTTATTTTATGCAAAATTATGGGCCAGATTTTGTTGATGCATTAAAAGAAGATCGAATGAGTTTGTTTAAGGCAGACTTATTGCGTTCTGGGTTCTTTATTTTGCTTTCGGCGGGAATTTTATGGATGTTTTTAAAAAATAAATTAGCTAAAAATACCGCTGTAATTCTGGTAGGTATTTTAATGATTTTAGATTTGTTTTTTGTGGATAAAAAATATGTTTCGGGTAAGGATTTTGTGTCCAAACAACAAGTCGAATCACCTTTTCAGGAAACTGAGGCAGATGCACAGATTTTAAAAGACACCACAAATTATAGGGTTTTTGAAGTAAGCGGAAATTTATCAAGTGCAAGAGCTTCTTATTTTCATAAATCCATTGGTGGATACAATGCCGTTAAACCAAGAAGAATGCAACAATTGTTTGATTACCAAATTGCCAAAAACAATATGGAAATTCTTAACATGTTAGATGTTAAATACGTAATTCAAACAGATAAAGAAGGAAAAGAATTCCCAACTTCGAATCCTAATGCCAACGGTAATGCATGGTTTGTGAGTCAGGTAAAATTAGTAAATTCCGCCGATGAAGAAATGAAAGCGTTAGATAGTTTAGATTCTAAAAATGTTGCGATAGTTAACAACAAAGAATTTCAAATTAAAAATATGGCTTTCGCCAAAGACAGTTCGGCCACAATAACTTTGGACTCTTATAAGCCAAATCATTTAAAATACACTTCAAATAATACCAATGAAGGTTTAGCTGTTTTCTCTGAAATGTATTATGGAAAAGGTTGGAATGCTTTTATCGATGGAAAAAAGGCAGATCACATTCGTGTGGATTATGTTTTGAGAGGATTGCAAATTCCAGCAGGAAAACATTCGATTGAATTCAAATTTGAACCACAAGTTATAAAAACTGGAAGCATGATTACTTTAATTAGTGCTGTAGGAATGTTATTGCTTTTAGTTGGTGGAATTTATTTTGAAAGAAAAAAAGGTTTAAATCTTAAATCTTAAACTTGGAACCAAAGAAAATCCTAATTATAACCTATTATTGGCCACCTGCAGGAGGTCCTGGCGTACAGCGTTGGTTAAAATTCGTCAAGTATTTGCCTGATTTTGGAATTCAGCCTTTTGTCTATATTCCGGAGAATCCGACCTATCCAATTGTCGATGAAAATTTGGTCAAAGAAGTTTCGGATAAGGCAATTATTGTAAAACATAAAATATTCGAACCGTACCAACTGGCTTCTTTTTTTTCGAAGAATAAAACTAAGAAAATCAGTTCCGGGATTATCCCAAATCAAAAGAAACAAAGCTTTATGGATAAAACGTTCCTTTGGATAAGAGGGAATTTGTTTATTCCTGATGCGCGTGTTTTTTGGGTAAAACCATCAGTTTCTTATTTGGAAAAATATATTCAGGAAAATAATATTGATACTATTATCACTTCCGGTCCGCCACACAGTTTGCATCTCATTGGATTAGAATTAAAACAAAAATTAAATGTAAAATGGTTTGCTGATTTCCGTGATCCATGGACAACAATTGGTTATCATAAATCATTGCGATTGTCAGATTATGCAGCCAAAAAGCATAAAGCCTTAGAACATCAGGTTTTGAATTCTGCTGATAGAATTATCGTGACCAGTAAAACTACTAAAACGGAGTTTGAAGCGATTACAAGCAAGCCCATTGCAGTAATTACCAATGGTTATGATGATGAGAATGTGGGAAAACAAATATTGGACACGAAATTTAGTTTGGCTCACATTGGTTCTTTTCTTTCCGAAAGAAATCCTTCAATTTTATGGGAAAGTTTAGTCGAATTAATTAATGAAATTCCTGATTTCAAATCGCATTTGGAAATCAAATTGATTGGAGCGGTAAGCCAGGAAGTTTTAGAGAATATTTCACAGTTTGGATTAAATTCCTATTTGTATAATCTGGGATATGTTTCACATGCTGAAGCGATTGCACATCAAAGAAAATCACAAGTTTTGTTGCTTATTGAAATCAATTCTGAAGATACCAAAAGCATAATTCCTGGAAAATTATTCGAGTATATGGTTTCCAACAGACCCATTATTGCCATTGGTCCAAAGGATTCTGATTTTGCCGAAATCATAACGAATACCAATACTGGTGTGTTCTTAGATTATTCTGAAAAAATGAGATTAAAAAGTGTAATTTTGGATTTTTACAATCAGTTTTTGCAAGGCAAACTTCAATCATACGGAGTTGGTTTACAGAAGTATTCCAGAAAAAGCTTAACAGGAGAATTGGTTGAATTGCTTAACAAAATGTAAATTAAAAGTGAGATTACTTTGTGTCTCGCAATGATAAAATAATGGGAATAGTATTAAATCAGTCCTTAAAAAACACCGTAATAACCTATATTGGATTTGGAATTGGCGGGATAAACACTATTTATTTGTATCCTGTTTTTCTTGGGGCAACTTTTTATGGTTTAACCAATTACGTAACTTCTTGCGCAAATGTTATTATGCCATTATTTGCGATTGGGATGCAAAATACGTTGGTAAAATTTTATTCTCAATATCAAACTGAAGACGAAAAATCTCGTTTTTTATCTTTTACTGTTTTATTCCCTTTTTTATTAATAATTCCAATGTTGCTCATTGGACTTTTCTTTTATGATGAAATTTTATTCTTTTTATCAAAAAAGAATGCCATCGTCAAAAGCTATATTTGGTTGATACCATTTATTGGATTGTGTATGGCCTATTTCGAAATCTTTTATGCTTGGGCAAGAGTACACATGCATTCTGTTTTTGGTAATTTTATTAAAGAAGTAGGTTTGAGATTGTTTTCACTATTTCTATTGATTGGAGTTTATTACAATTGGCTTACTGTGGAAGGGTTTGTCTATGCGACAGCCGGATTGTATTTTTTGGCTTTTTTAGTAACGATGTTCTATGCATTTAGTATTCAGAAACCCACTTTTCAGTTCACAATACCTGAAAACACAAAAGAAATATTAACCTATACCTTTTATATAATTTTGTCAGGAAGCGTTGCTAATTTACTTTTGGATGGGGATAAAATGATTCTTAATCAGTACATGCATATCGAGAATATTGCCTTTTATTCTGTTGCGACTTATATAGCTTTAGTAATATCTGTTCCAAGTAGGGCGATGCATCAAATAGTTTATCCCATTACTGCAAGATTAATGCACGAAAATAAACAAGAAGAACTCAATGATCTTTACAAAAAAACCTCAATTAATCTACAAGTAGTTGGTGGTTTGGTGATGTTGGGTATTTTTGTTAATATCAATCAATTGTATGTAATGGTGCCAAAAGAATATAGCGGTGGTATCATGGTGGTTTTTATGATTGGAATTTCAAAATATTTTGATTTGATATTAGGAAATAATAATGCTATTATTTTTAATACAAAATATTACCGAACGGTTTTATTTTTGGGTGTAGGTTTGGTTGTGTTAACCATAGGATTGAATATGATTTTTATCCCGATTTATGGTATTATGGGTTCTGCTTTCGCTACTTTATTATCGATTACTCTATATAGTTTAGCAAAATTACTTTTTGTGGTTAAGCGTCTGCATTTGTATCCTTTTACAAATCAAACGTTATATTCTATTGTGATTACTTCTATATTGTTTTTATTATTTTATTTCTGGGACTTTCCTTTTCATCCCATTATTGCTATAGCAATGAAATCAATTTTGGTTACGATTTTATATGTGTATATCAATTATAAGTTTGCTATTTCAATAGAAATAAATCAAGTTTTAGATACTGTTTTAAAAAGATTAAAAATAAAATAAGAAAGAGTTGTTATAACTCAAAATGGGTTACACAAAACACAAAACTGGTCTCTATTTTCTAATTTTAAGACAGTAGAGACCAGTTTTTTTGTATTAGTTAATTCTAAACACCTCGACTTTAAAAATTTAATTTGATATGATTTAATCTAATCTAATTTTCTTTTTGAAGGTGTGAATTTTGTAAATCTGTCTAACTATTATGTAATATTTAAGATTGATTTTAAAAATATATTTGTAGTCTAATTTGCTATTACAATATTAGACGTAATTGAAATATCACTAAAAGTGGGTATTGTATGAACTATATGGAACCCTTAATTTTGTAATTGATTATTTGTCTAAACTGATTAAAATAAAATTAATTAGCCACAATAAAAATAATAATTATGATCATTTCTCAAATTTCAAACGAAGATAACCTACAAAAATATTCAAATATTATTGCTAATAAAATCAATAATGGATTTGTAATTGAAGAAAGTAATGATAAATTGCCATTTGCCGTTCTGTCAAAAGATGCCAAAGCAGTAGATCATGGTTTCAATTTTTTAATATGTGTCGTTACTTTGGGATTGTGGACTATACCGTGGATTTATCAAACGTACGTATCTTCTAAAGAAAAAAAGATTCTAATTGCTATCGATGAAGATGGAAATACCTTTGAAGAAAACTGTTATATTGGATAGGACTTTTATATTTTTTCTTTAAGATATTTTCCAGTTACGGATTCTTTTATTTTTACAATTTGTTCTGGAGTTCCTATCGCCAATAATTTTCCTCCATTTTCCCCGCCTTCCGGGCCTAAATCAATAATCCAATCTGCACATTTTATCAGATCAAGGTTGTGTTCAATTACAATTATTGAATGTCCTTTTTCTATCAAAGCATCAAATGAAGCTAATAATTTCTTGATGTCGTGAAAATGCAATCCTGTTGTAGGTTCGTCAAAAACAAAAAGTGCTTTATCTTTTGTAGCTCCTTTTACCAAGAATGAAGCAAGTTTTATACGTTGTGCTTCTCCACCGGAAAGAGTAGAAGAAGATTGTCCTAATTGCACATATCCCAATCCAACATCCTGAAGCGGCTGCAATTTTTGAATGATTTTATTTTGTTTATGAGCTGTAAAAAAAGTAATAGAATCATCAACTGTCATGGTTAAAATATCGTTTATGTTTTTGCCTTCAAAAGCAACTTCTAAAACTTCTTTTTTAAATCGTTTTCCATTACAGGTTTCGCAAGGCAACTGAACATCAGCCATGAATACCATTTCTACATTTATAGAACCTTCTCCCTTACAGGTTTCACATCTTCCACCATCAACATTAAAAGAAAAATGTTTGGCTTGATAGCCTCTTATTTTTGATAATTTTTCTTTGGCATACAATTCCCGAATATCATCATAAGCCTTGATATAAGTCACCGGATTAGAACGAGAACTTCTTCCTATTGGATTTTGGTCTACATATTCAATGTGCTTGATTTGTGAAAATGAACCTGTCATTTCAGTAAATTGGCCAGCTTTTTCGCCAACATTATCTAGCTTTTTTTGCATTGCCGGAAACAAAATTTTCTTTACAAGCGTGCTTTTTCCGCTTCCTGAAACTCCTGTGATGACCGTTAAAACATCCAGTGGAAAAGTAACATCTATATTCTGAAGATTGTTTTCTCTCGCGCCTTTTATTTCGATAAAATTCTTGAAAGGTCTTCGTTTTTTTGGAACCGTAATTTCTAAATCACCATTCAAGTATTTTGCTGTAAGTGAAGTTGATTTTAGGATTTCGTCGTAAGTACCTTGTGCGACTAAATTACCACCTAAAGTTCCCGCTTCCGGACCAATATCGATAATCATATCAGCTGCCTTCATGATATCTTCATCGTGTTCTACCACAATAACGGTATTGCCTAAATCACGTAGCGATAACAATACTTTTATCAATCTTTCTGTGTCTTTTGGGTGTAAACCAATACTTGGTTCGTCCAGAATATACATAGAACCAACTAAGCTGCTTCCTAGTGAAGTGGCTAAATTAATACGTTGAGATTCTCCTCCGGAAAGTGTTGCTGAATTTCTGTTTAAAGTAAGATAATCCAAACCAACTTCGGTTAAAAAGGATAAGCGATTATTAATTTCTACCAATAAGCGTTTTGCAATTTGCGTTTCGTAGACATCTAAATCAATGCTGTCAAAGAAACGAACGAGATGCTTGATAGGTAAATCAACTAAATCAGAAACAGTTTTAGAATTAATTTTCACGTACGAAGCTTCAATTCTAAGTCGTTTTCCTTTACAGCAGTAGCATTTCGTTTTACCGCGATAACGGGAAAGCATTACACGGTTTTGTATTTTATAATTTTTTTCTTCTAATTCTTTAAAGAAACCGTGTAGCCCTTGAAAATACTCATTTCCATTCCAAATTAATTCTTTTTGATCTTCTGATAACTGATAGAATGGTTTGTGAATTGGGAAATCAAACTTGTACGCATTATTTACCAATTCATCTCGAAACCAACTCATACTTTCTCCACGCCACGGAAAAATAGCGTTTTCGAATACTGATAATGTGGTGTTTGGAACTACTAATTCAGCATCAATTCCTATAATATTCCCGTAACCTTCACAAACCGGACAAGCACCATAAGGATTATTGAAACTAAATAAATGAACATTTGGTTCCAAGAATGTAATGCCATCGAGTTCAAAATTATTGGAATAAGAATATCTTGTATCTGAATTTAATTCTTGCAAATGACAGATCCCTTTTCCTTCAAAAAAAGCAGTTTGTACAGCATCAGCAAGGCGATTGTAGAATTCTTCCTCCTCTTTGACTACAATTCGGTCAATAATTAAAAAGATTTCCTTCTTGTTTAATGATTCTGGCAAATCATCTAAACGAACCATTTCATTATTAATTAAGATTCGGGCAAATCCTTGTTGTAAAAGCACTTTTAATTTATCCTCCAGTTTTCTTCCTTCTTCTAAATGAATAGGAGCGAGGAGTAGCCATTTGCTGTCGATTTCGAAGCTTTTGACTTCGGTGACAACATCAGTAACCGTATTTTTTTTGACTTCACGACCTGAAACTGGCGAATACGTTCTTCCAATTCTAGCGAAAAGCAATTTTATATAGTCGTAAATTTCGGTTGAAGTTCCTACTGTGGAGCGGGCATTGGTAGTATTTACTTTTTGTTCGATAGCAATTGCAGGAGCAATCCCTTTGATATATTCCACTTTTGGTTTGTCTAATCTTCCAAGGAATTGTCGTGCATAAGACGATAAACTTTCTACATAACGTCGTTGTCCTTCGGCATACAAAGTATCAAATGCTAAACTCGATTTTCCAGAACCCGAAAGTCCTGTAATAACCACTAATTTATTTCGGGGAATCGCAACATCTACATTCTTTAAGTTATGTACTTGTGCGCCTTTTATGATGATATTTTTCTTAGGATCAAATGTAGAAAGGTCAACTTGCATAAAAACAATAATTTTCACAAAAGTAATCAATTTTCAACTGGGAAAAGGGATTGAACGAATCACAAATTTGACCTAATAAAATATTTTTTGAATACAAATAGGAGTTAAAATATGGTTTTTTTAAATTGTATGGTTTAAATATTTTCTTTCTAAATAAAAATACTATTTTTAAGATTATTTTTGAAATAAATTAATATCGTTTCCATTGAAAACAAAATTATACATTCTATTTTTTTTCCTTTGCACTTCTCTTTTTTCGCAGGAGTTGCCTCCCATTGTAAAATATGCCCCAATAACTTATGGTGCAGGAAATCAAAACTGGATGATTTCACAAGATCAGCAGCATTATGTTTTTTTTGCTAATAATGACGGTCTTTTAGAATTCAATGGATCTAATTGGGAATTGTATCCATCGCCAAACGAAACTATTGTTCGTTCTGTTAAAGTGATTGGCAATAAGGTGTACACCGGATGTTATATGGAATTTGGTTTTTGGAAAAGACAAACCAACGGAAAACTAAAATACACTTCCTTGAGTAATACCATAAAAAGTAAAATTCTTGATGATGAGCAGTTTTGGAACATATTAAATTACGATCAATGGGTTATTTTTCAATCGTTAAATAGAATTTATATTTATGATTCTAAAACAGGAAATTTTAAAATAATTGCACCTAATAATAATATCACTAAATCTTTTAGAACTAAAAATTCAATCTATTTTCAAACTATTAACGAAGGACTTTTTGAAATTGAAAGCGGAAAAGGCAGATTAGTTTCTAATAATCCTGTTTTAAAAAATAATAAGATAGTCAATGTTTTTTCAATTGATGAAGGGTTGCTAATTCAAACGCAGTTAAATGGTTTTTACAAATTGATTGGAAAGGATTTGAATAAATTTTCAACAGAGGCTGATTCCCAGTTGTATGAGAGTAGTGTTTATAGTAGTCAATTACTTTCTGATGGTAATTATGCACTTGGAACGATTTCTAACGGGATTTTTATTTTAACCAAAGAGGGTAAAATTAAATACCACATTTACCAGAGTAAGGGATTAAGTAACAATACTGCATTGTCCTTGTTTGAGGATGCAGATAAAAATCTTTGGGTTGGTTTAGATAACGGTATAAACTGTATTAATCTGCAATCACCTATTCAAAATTTTGTTGATAATACAGGAAATCTTGGAACAATATACACCTCAAAGTTGTATAATGGGAAATTATATATAGGAACCAATCAAGGATTATTTTATAAAGAGTATCAGACTGAAGATGAATTTAAATTCATAAATGGAACCAAAGGTCAAGTTTGGTCTTTATTTGAATATGATGGAACCTTGTTTTGTGGCCATGACTCCGGAACATTTATAGTAGCGGATGGAGCCGCAAGAAATATATTTCCCAAATCAGGAACTTGGAAATTTGAAATAGTACCCAATCAAAAAGGGTTGTTGCTTCAGGGAAATTACTATGGAATTTCGGTTTTAGAAAAAGTTGATAATCAGTGGCGTTTTAGAAATAAAATAAAAGGATTTGATTATTCTGCAAGATATTTTGAAATAACAAATGCGCTTGAAATTTATGTAAGCCATGAATACAAGGGAGTTTTCAGATTACAATCAGATAATAAATTGTTTAATACAAAAGGCTTTACAACCTATAGCACACCAGAAAAAGGAAAAAATGCCAGTTTAACAAAGTTTAATAATGAAATTTATTACGCTTATAAGCAGGGAATTTTCAAATTAAATCCTAAAACGAAACAATTTGAGAAAGATAAATTATTGAGTTCCGTTTTTGAAAAAGATGAATATACTTCTGGGAAATTAATTGTTGATAATTCCAATAAAATCTGGTTATTCTCAAAAAATTATATTCATTATTTCTCATTAAGTAAATTGAGCAATCAGCTTAAGCAAAATGTGATTCCGATTCCGGCATCACTGACAAATTCCATGTTGGGATTTGAAAATATCTCTCAAATTTCAAATTCTGATTACCTGATTGGTACAACTGATGGGTATTATACTATGAATATTAGTGATTTGAGTTTTAAGAATTATAATGTTTCCATATCTAATATTGCGACTAATAAGTTGAATGAAGCCTTAACAAATAGAGCGATTCAAGAAAGTGGACGTTTTAAATATTATGATAATAATATCACTTTCAGTTATACGGTGCCTGAATATAATAAGTATATCAATGCTGAATATCAGTTTCTATTAGAAGGATTTCAGGACGAATGGAGTGAATTTAGTGCAAAACCTACTGTGAATTTCAAAAATCTGCCTCCTGGAGATTATGTATTTAAAGTACGTGCAAAATTTGCCAATTCTATGTTAGAGAATACGGCGGTATATTCCTTTAGAATTCTTAAACCTTGGTATGCGACAACTTTAGCAATTCTGGTTTATCTGATTTTAGGTCTTTTTTTAGCACGATTCATCCATAAAGCTTATAAAAGTTATTACCAAAAGAAAGAAGATAAGTTAATTGAAGAGAACAATCGTTTATTGGAAATAAAAGAACTAGAAAATGAACAAGAAATAATGAGGGTGAGAAATGAACAGCTCTCCGAGGATGTTGATACCAAAAGTAGAGAGTTGGCAGTCTCTACAATGAGTTTGAACAGTAAAAATGAATTGTTGGCTTTTATTAAGGAAGACTTGAAAAAAACTAATGGAGATGAAAATAGAAGTCTAAAATCTGTTATTTCTACAATCAGTAAGAATATTAATGGAAATGATTCTTGGACCGTTTTTAAAGAAGCTTTTGAAAATACCGATAAGGAATTTTTAAAAAAAATAAAAGCAGCACATCCATCGTTAACTCCAAGTGACTTGAGGCTTTGTGCTTATCTTAGATTGAATCTCTCTTCCAAGGAAATAGCTCCTTTATTAAATATTTCGGTACGCAGCGTTGAAATAAAAAGATATCGTTTGCGAAAGAAAATGGATTTGCCCCATGAACATGGGCTTGTTGAGTATATTTTGGCTGTATAGTTTTCGATTTTTCAACTGTAAAAACTATACATTACCACAACAATATCTTTTTTATGATTCAATTGCTTTAGGACTTTGTTAAAAGCAAATAATTATTTCTCTTAATAACCAACGGTTTTTTTTAATAATGTGGAATAAAACTGGTTTTTTTTTGCATTGTATGTTTTTTGTTGTGGTTTGTTTTGATTTATTATTAATCAATACTTTTAATTTTATCATTCACTAAAAAACCAAAACCTATGAAGTTAAATAATCTGAAATTTTTTCCTGCCCTAGTACAATTCCTTAGTTTTCTTGTACTTTACGCAACTACTTCAAAGTAATTGATAATACATCTATATTTAACTTTTATCAATACTCAAGCGTTCTAAATTCCTAAAATAAATAATTATTTAATACTTGATTAAACCATTAGTTATAATGGTTTGTCTTTAAATTTTTTTAAGAAGAAACTCAAAAAATAAATAAAAATATGAAAAGCAATATTCTAAGGTTAATACTTTTTTTGTTGACAACAACAGCTTTTTCGCAATCGAATAAGGTGTCTGTCCAGACAAATGATAAAGGAATGAAACTATCAGTCGATGGTAAGGATTTTATGATCAACGGTATGAACTGGGATTATTATCCAATTGGCACTAATTATACATACAGCTTGTGGAATCAATCTGATGATGTTATTAAGGCAGCTCTAGATTCAGAAATGGGCTTGTTGAAAAACATGGGTGTAAATACAATTAGACAATATACGGGAGTTCCGGCAAGATGGATAAAATATATCTATGAGAATTATGGCATTTATACAATGTTGAACCATTCATTTGGTCGTTACGGTTTAACGCTAAATGGAGTATGGGTAGCTAACACCGAGTATTCCAATGCAAGTACGAAAAAGCTACTGTTGGCTGAAATAAAAACGATGGTAAAGGAATACAGGGATACTCCTGGTGTATTGTTGTTTCTTTTAGGAAATGAAAATAACTATGGTCTTTTTTGGGACGGTGCAGAAACCGAGAATATACCTTTAGAGGATAGAAAATCAACGGCTAGAGCACGTGATTTGTACAAGCTTTTTAATGAAGCTATTGTAGAAATGAAAAAAGAAGACAAATCACATCCAATGGCTATTTGTAATGGAGATTTACTTTTTTTAGACATTATTAAAAAAGAATGTAAAGACATTGATATTTTAGGGACAAACGTGTACAGAGGGATATCTTTTGGAGATGCTTTTCAAAGAGTGAAAGACGAACTTAATAAGCCTATAATGTTTACTGAGTTTGGTGCTGATGCTTTTAATGCCATCAGTAATACTGAAGATCAAAAATCTCAAGCTTATTATTTAGTAGGTAACTGGAAAGAAATTTACGAGAATGCGGCAGGTTTAGGAAAAGCAGGAAATTCTATTGGAGGTTTTACTTTTCAGTTTAGCGACGGTTGGTGGAAATTTGGCCAAACAAAAAATTTAGATATCCACGATACTAATGCGTCATGGTCTAACGGTGGTTATCCTTTGGATTTAAAAGGAACTGAAAATAACATGAATGAGGAATGGTTTGGTATTTGTGCCAAAGGACCTACAAATTCTCGTGGTCTTTATGATCTTTATCCACGTGCTGCTTATTATACATTAAAAGAAGCACATAATGTAGATCCTTATGCTCCAGGTGCAACACTTGAAAATATAGCTAATTCATTTTCTAATATTTCTTTGATGGATGCGGTTCTTAGAGCTCGTGGCGATAAAGCAGCCCTAGGTGGCGGTGCAAGCGAAAAAATCAGACTAAGTAATTTAAGAGCCGAATTTACTACTTTTAATACCGGAGGTAGTTTGCTTACAACACCAAAATCAGCAGACCCTGATAAAACGGTTTATCCAAATAAGTTAGGTTTTGACCATATGCAGTCTTATTATGTTGGAGTTGAAGGGAATACAAGTTCTAACATGCAGGCTAATATAAATTTAAATATTCTTGGTAATGTTGCGGAAAATCCAATAGATGAAGTTTTTTATGAAAATAGAGGACGTTCACGCACTGTTATTACAGATGAAGGCAACCTTGAATTAAACGATATCAATAGAGTGCAAGTATACAATGCTAGTTATACTTGGAATGCCAAAGACTTTGATTTAAGAGGTTTTTACAGAACAGGCCATTACCACTGGGGATACGAGGGAGACTTTTTTGGATTGTATTCAGAGGCTAATTACGGTCAAAATTTGGATATCTATAACGGGGAAACCTTAGGATTTGAAATTGACGGTAAGAGAGCATTAAGTGGTTTTAAAGCAGCATTCGGACCTCAATTATGGTGGGGAGCAAATCCAGCAGTGTTATTAAAATATAGCAGAAAAATTGGACAGTTTGACCTTACTGGTGTTTACCACGAAGATATTGCCGAAGCAGCAGAAGCGGTTAGTTCTATTGCAGTTCCTCTTCCAAAAACTCGTAGAGTTACATTTCATGCAAAAACGAAAGTTGGAGCAGTGGGTGTTGAACTTGGAGGTATCTGGGGGGGAGAACCATTGAATGGAAGAACTTTTCAATTCGCAGAAGGCGATTCAGGAAATTATGTAATTTATACAGATAAAATTAATTCAAAAGATAATTTTGGAGGGAAAGTCAAATTGACGTACTCTAAAGGGGCTTTCAATTGGTATGGCCAAGCCGCAGCGATGGGATTAGTTGCCAATGGTGGTGCTGATAATACAAAAACTTTTACCGGTTGGAGACTTAAAGATAGTGGAAGCGGAAATCAGGTGAACTTTCTTTCAGGATTTACTTATAGTGTAGGTAATTTACAGATAGCGCCTAACTTTTTATGGCAAAAACCAATTGTTGGAGCTATGCCTAATGATGTTCAGTCTCCTGGTAGACTTAGAAATATTCAGGACGACCCATTTGCTGTTAGAGCAAACAGAGAGACAATAGGAGGAGAGCTTCTTTTTACTTATGATCCAACACCTGCAACATGGATGTACGAATGGGATAATGACCTTGCTGAAGATGCGAAATTTGCCATAAGTTCAGGTTTTGTTTTTCGCCACCTTCCAAATTCTCAAGATGCTGCTATTGGTATTCTTGCTGATGGTCGTACTACCTTTGCTTTTCCAAACGCAGCACCCGCACATGATTTATGGGAATCAAACACCCGTATTGTATCTAAATTAAGCCCTGATTATGGTTTAATTGCTAATGTTTACTTTGGTAACACACAAGCAAATGGTAGCGATGCTAGACTTGTAGAGCGTTTTGGAGGTGATTTGAGAGCAGTTTATAAAAATACGAAGCTAGTTAACTCTGTTAAAATTAATGATTGGGGACCTTTTGATTACCACCGTGACTTTAATCTTACTTATCCGATGCAGTTAATGATGGATTTATCTACTTCTGTAGGAAAACCAAATTGGTTTATTTTACCGGATACAAAAATTGGAATCCGCGGAACATGGAGAACTCTTAATCAATATTCTCCAAGATATTCACCAAACGTTGCTGCTGAATTTGCAACAAGCCCGATCATAAGTCCAGTTGGATTTCCTAATGGTAACGAATGGGAAATAAGAACATATGTACATATTAATATCGGCAAATAATTAAATAGAAAACATGAAAAAGAACAAATATAATTATTCGAAAGTCTCATTTTTTTTAGGATTGGTATTAACAGCTATTGTTGGTTGTGAAAGAAGCCCTTCTGATGATGCTGCTTTTGCAACTTTTCCAAACGATGGGGAAGTTTTTATTGACGGATTTACTAGTGGATTAGATTACTTTCCTTTTGAAGGTTCGTATTTTCAGGCATTTACTGTTGATAAGGAAACAAAGCAAAAGGGATCCACATCTATGCGATTTGATGTACCTACAGTTGGCGACCCATTAGGTGCATATGCTGGAGCTATTTTTCGTACTGCAACAGCTCGTGATTTATCAGGTTATGATGCACTGACATTTTGGGCAAAAGGAACTCAAGCTGGATTAATTAATGAAATTGGATTCGGACAAGATTTTGGCGAAAACAAATACTTAGTAAGTACAGATTTACAGCTAACTACCAACTGGAGAAAATACGTAATTCCAATTCCTGATGCCGAAAAATTAATTGCAGAAAGAGGAATGTTTTGGTACGCTGAAGGACCAGAAAATGGTAAAGGTTATAGCTTTTGGATTGATGAATTAAAGTTTGAAAAATTAGGAACTATTGCACAGCCAAGGCCATCTATTTTAAAAGGCGAGGATAAAGTAGAAACCCAGTTCCTAGGAAGTCCAATTAGTATGGCTAATTATGGATTGACACAAACCTTTAATTTGGAATCTGGAGTAAATCAAACAGTTACTGCAGCACCCTCTTATTTTTCTTTTAAATCATCTAATATTGAAGTGGCTAGAGTTAGTGATGCAGGTATTGTAACTTTTGTTGGTCCGGGTACATCTAAAATAACAGCTTCTTTAGGAGGGGTTAAAGCAACTGGCTCTTTAACGGTTAATGTTCCAGGTAGCTTTCCTGTCGCTCCTGTTCCTACTTTGTCTCAAAATAATGTAATTTCAATATTTAGTGACAAATATACAAACGTACCCGTAAATTATTACAATGGCTATTGGGCTCCTTACCAAACTACCAGAGGTGAACAAACGACTATAGACGGCCAGAATGTGCTAAACTATACCGAATTTAATTTTGTTGGTACCCAGCTTACGACTCCAATAGATATTTCAGGGATGACACATTTTAGTGTTGATATCATGATGCTAGAATTACCCACTGATATTGATCTCCTTCTCACATTTAAGAATGAAAATTCTACTGCTACTACTTTTCAACAAAACCGAATTGGTCAAAGTTATCAACTAGATCCTAGAGCTCCAGTCGTTTATAAAGATACAGATTTCAAAGCTGGAGTATGGTCAACTATAAAAATTCCTATTAGACCAACATCACAAACTTCATTGGATAAGACAGGAGTCAATTTAATCATTATTGAAAACATAAAATCTTCTAAAGTAAAAACTATTTATGTTGATAATATGTATTTCTATAAAGAATAACAATAATGGAGAAAATATTAAAACAAGAAAAAATGAAAAAAATAAATAGAAATATAATACTAGTAAAAGGACTACTTTTTAAGTCTCTTTTTTTAGCACTGCCAATATTTGTCATTTCTAGTTGTGCTACAGATGAAAAGCAAACCGTTACAAATTTCACAGAAATAGTGATGCAAGATGAGTTTGATACGGACGGTGTCCCTAATAGCGCTATTTGGGGGTATGACCTGGGTACAGGTAACAGTGATACTGGAAGTGGCTGGGGAAATAATGAGCTTCAGTTCTATACAAAACGTACCGAGAATGTAAAAGTTGAAAATGGATATCTATTGATTACCGCAAAAAAAGAGCCTTATAATGGGGCTTCCTATACTTCTGCAAGACTAACAACCAAAGGTATTTTTGATCAAGCTTATGGTCGTTTTGAAGCACGGATTCGATTGCCTTATGGGCAAGGTATATGGCCAGCTTTTTGGCTATTAGGAGCCAATATTGATGAAGTAGGTTGGCCACAATGCGGTGAAATTGATATAATGGAATATCGTGGGCAAGAACCTGCTAAAGTGCTAGGTACTGTGCACGGTCCCGGATATTCTGGGGGAACATCAATAACCAAAAGTTACAGTTTGCTAAATGATCGTTTTGATACGGGCTTTCACATATTTGGTATTGAATGGGGTCCAGACTATATAAACTATTATGTAGATAATGTTCTGTATAATCAAATAACACCGGCCAATGTTAAAGGCGAATGGGTTTTTGATCATCCCTTCTATATCATTATTAACCTGGCAGTCGGAGGCAATTTTGTTGGTGCTCCTAATAGTGAAACAATTTTTCCTCAAACCATGTTGGTTGATTATGTACGTGTTTACAAATAAAAATATAATAAACTAATAATTAAAACTATGAAACAAATCCTAAAAAAAGCAAGTGCCATTTTTACAATATTGGTACTAACACTATCTTTAAGCGGATGTGAAGCTAACGATGATAATTTACCAGAAGTTTTTGCCGCATTTACTCATACTATAGATGCAAGCAAGGGTACGGTAACTTTTATCAATACATCTTCTGATGTGAAATACTATGAGTGGGATTTTGGAGATGGAACTACCTCTACAGAAATTAATCCGACTAAAAATTATGCAAATGGTACCTATACTGTAATATTGAAAATTAGAAATGTCGCAGGGGCAACCGCTACGTTTCAGGATGTAATAATTATTGGTGGTGGTGTGACCGTCCCTGCATGTACAGCAGAAACTGCTGAATCACTTAGTGCAGCAAGCCTTAATGTTACTTTTAAATCAGATCCAACTTCAAATATTGTAAATGATGGTGCTAATTTTCAGTGGGTAGCAAATCCTAAATCGGATAGTGGTATAAACACCTCATGTAAAGTAGGTAAAGTTACCAAGACAGGAACAAACCCTTGGGATAATGTTCAAATTAATTTAGATACCAAGTTAGATTTTACTGTTAATTCAGGGTTTAAAGTAAAAGTATATTCTGCTGTTCCAGGATTTAAAGTTTTATTAAAATTAGAAGACAAAGCAAACTCAGCAATTAATGCAGAGCTAGAAGTTACAACTACGAAAACTAACGAATGGGAAGAATTAACTTTCCCTTTCCCAGGGACGGCAAGCAATAAGTATAACAAAATAGTTGTAATCTTTGATTTGGCAACAAAAAATACTAATACGTACTATTTTGATGACCTTGCACTTTATGGAACAGGTAGCGGTTCTGGAACTGGCGGTGGTGGTGCATGTACGACAGAAACTGACGAGTCCATGACTGCAGCAAGTTTAAATGTGACTTTTAAATCTGACCAAACTGCAAAAATTAAAACGGATGGAACTACTTTTGAATATGTATCAAATCCTAAATCTGATGCAGGAATAAACACTTCATGCAAAGTTGGTAAAGTAACGAATTTAGCTGTTGCCCCTTGGGATAATATCCAAATTGATTTAAATGCAAAATTAGATTTTACAACTCATTCAGGTTTAAAAATAAAAGTTTATTCTGCCAAAGCTGGAACTAAAGTAACAATAAAATTAGAAGAGATAGGAAATGCAGGAAATAGCACAGAAGTAGGGGTTGCAAGGACTAAAACGAATGAATGGGAAGAATTAACAATTCCTTTTCCAAGTAGTGCAAGCGGTAAGTTTAATAAAATAGTGATTTTCTTTGATCTTGAAAACAAAGATTCTGACACATATTATTTTGATGACCTTACACTTTATGGAACTGGTAGTGGAACTGGTGGAGGAACTGGCGGAGGAGCTGGTACAGCCGCTGGTGAAATAGCTGTAAATGGTGGATTTGAAACAGGAGACTTTTCAGGTTGGGCAGTGTATAAAAATGGCGGAGCTATCGATGCTATTACTACAGAACCTAGTAGTGGAACTTATTCTGCTAAATTATTTGCCAGTGCTGCTACGGGATTGAATCCTACCCTAAAGCAAGAAAGAAAAGCAGCTGGCACTCTTGCAGTTGGTGATAAGGTTAAAATCACGTTTGATTATAAGGGAGCATTGACAGGTGAAAGCGGTATGTATTCGATACAATCTTTTGTTGAGGCAGCGGAGGGAGTGAATCAAGTCGTAAATATCACAGTTAATCCAACAGCTTCTTGGCAAACGTACACTACAACTTATACGGTAGCCGCTGGTGATATAAGTGGCGGTATTACATTGGAGTTTGTAGCTGTATGTGGTGGAGTACCAGGATGTAGTTCAACTTTGTATATAGATAATGTTTCTATAATAATAAATCCATAAGTTAGTTACTGGCTGACGGAGCGGATCGACCGTCGGTGTTCTATAGATTAGAGATTTATAAAAGGTTAACCAATAATTATTTATTGGTTAACCTTTTTTATATCAAATATATGGATTCCCATAAAAATCAAAACCCATAAACGATAATACAATATGCTTTTTTTCAAATATAAAAGCAGCCTCTATAAAAATAATTAGGATGAAAAAAAATACACTTCAAATGCTCTTTGCTTTTTTTCTGGCAAGCCAATGCTGTTTTGCTCAAGTTGATGTTGTTTATAATGATTTAGTTTGGTCGGATGAATTCGATGGAAATGGAGCCATAAATAGTAATAATTGGTTTCATCAAACGCAACTTCCCGCAGGCGGAAATTGGTACAATAATGAAGCGCAGCATTACACGAATTTAGAGACCAATTCTTTTGTTGATGCGGGCTGTTTAAATATAGTTGCAAAAAAAGAAAGCTATACTAATCAGGGTTTTACAAAACAATACACTTCGGCCAGGCTGAACTCTAAATTTGCGTTTAAATACGGGCGTATAGATGTTCGGGCAAAAATTCCCGTTGAAGCGGGAACATGGCCGGCAATATGGATGTTGGGTAAAAACGTCAATGAAGACGGAGGTTATTTTGATGCGGCTTACGGGACGAGTAATTGGCCAGCTTGTGGCGAAATTGATATTATGGAGCATGGCATTACTCGCTCAAAACCGATTAATTATATTCAAAGCGCCATGCATACGCCTTCTTCCTACGGGAGCACAACAAACGTAGGGGGTACGGAGGCTAATTCTGATATAGCGAATAACTACCATATCTATTCTATGAATTGGTCGCCAAACCAAATTTCATTCCTACTCGACAATGTGGTCTATTACACTTACAATCCGGCAGTTAAGGATGCAAGTACTTGGCCATTTGATAAAGAGCAATATCTTCTGCTAAATATCGCCATGGGTGGTGTGGCGGGGACAATATCGCCTGATTTTGTAGAAAGTTCGATGGTGATTGATTATGTGCGGGTATATCAAAATACCACTGCCGACACTCAGGCCCCCACTAATTTTACAGCTACGCTGGGGTCAGTCACAGGTTCTTCCGTAGAATTGTTATTGAATGCTACGGACAATTCGGGAACAGTGGCGTATGACGTCACGTATGGTGCGGAAACTGCTTCGGTATCTTTTGCTTCCGGTGTTCAAAAATCGCTAGTAATTACCAATTTATCTCCGAATACCGGTTATACTTTTAGTGTTTCGGCAAGCGATTTGTCAGGAAATGTTTCTGTTAATAATCCAATTGTGGTTAACGCCACCACTACCGAAAACAAGACCACAGAATGCGGCGGTACTGATTCAGCAGCCTCTCAAAATTCATTCTCGGTCGGTTATAATTACGCTTTCGAAACCACCGGCACGGACGTGAAAATTACTTTTGAATTATTAGATACCGACAAATCAGGAGTTGTCGCTTATTTGTGGAAAGAAACCCCTTTTGGCGAAATGGCCATGACAAACGTTTCAGGAAATATTTTCACCAAAACCATCACCGGACAAACCGTAGGGTCGACTATTGGCTATGCCGTTAAATTTGCTTACTCGGGTGGATTATCGGTAACGAAATATTTTTCTTATGTGGTAGGGAGCAGTTGTGCATTGGGATTAGAAAGCTCAAACGAATCCAAACAATTTTACTATCCGAACCCTGTAGAAAACAAATTGTATCTACAGCTATTAGATGACCAAAACAAAATAACTATGACAAATATAGTGGGGCAGAAACTGGTTGATGAGACCGTAAAATCATCCCATACATTGGACATGAGTACTTTTGAATCCGGAATCTATTTTTTAAAAGTGAACAACTCGCATGGAATCCAGAATATAAAAATTATGAAAAAGTAGCCGTTCGAAAAACGTGCGTTTTCGTTTTAACTATACATTAATAAGTTTCTTACCCCATCTTCCCCAATTAAAGATAACGTTTGCGGAAAAAGGGGAATCGACCAAGAAACAGGACGTTACCGAATATTGTATGGTCGTTTAAGTTGTAATCGATTCAGCAAATAAACTGTACAACACCACAACATGTGTAAAATGTTGTGGTTTTTTTTTTTTTTTTTTGACGAAAATGGGGCTGCATCAATTCATCAGTGTTTTCGGGCGTTTTTTTTATTATCAGAAATTTAGTTGCATTTTTTTTGCGATGTATGTTTTTTGTTGAGGTTCTTTTTAGAGTTTCTGTAATCTCTTATGATATTTTTATGAATTATTAATAAACATTACTAACTAACCAAAATTTTAGAAAAATGAAATTTACAAAAGCACTTATTTTTTGTTTTTTCGCTACACTATTTTCAGTTTATGGACAAGCACAAGATGTCTCCATAAACGGAAAAGTAATTGACGAGAACGGATTACCCATCCCTGGGGCATCCATTTTAATTAAGGGGACTTCAAATTCTACCGCCACGGATTTTGATGGGAACTACCAGATAAAGGCCTCGTCTAGCGGCACTTTAGTGTTCAGTTATTTGGGCTACACTTCCATTCAGGAAGCCATTAACGGAAGAAAAAATATTACGGTAAAACTTAAACCGGCAACACAATCGCTTGAAGAAGTTGTAGTGGTTGGTTATGGTACTCAGAAAATCACCAAAGTTTCCGGTGCAATTTCTACCGTAAAAGCGGCTGACATTGAAAAACAAAAACCACTAAGGGTTGAAGAAGCGTTACAAGGACGCGCATCAGGGGTTTCCGTGATACAAAATGGTTCTCCAGGAAGTAAACCAACGGTTCTTATTAGAGGTATTCCTTCATTCTCAGGTACTAGTCCTACGGTGATTATCGACGGAGTTCCGCAAACTCTAGATGATTTGAGCGCTATTAATTCCGCAGACATCGAATCGTTAAACGTTTTGAAAGATGCGTCAGCTACTGCCATTTATGGAATTAAAGGGGGTAATGGAGTAATTGTCGTTACCACTAAGTCTGGAAAAAGAGATCAAAAAGTAGAAATTACTTTTAATACTTATGGAGGACAGCAAGAAGTTATAAAAAAAATTGGTGTCTTAAATGCTACAGAATATGGAGCTATCATTAACGAAAGTAGTGCCGCTTCAGGAGGTCCGGTAATTTTCCCTGATCTGTCAACACTAGGTTACGGTACTAACTGGCAAGATGAGGTGTTTAAAACAGCAGGAATTTCTTCCCATAACTTGACCGCCAGAGGTGGTGGGGAAAAGATGAGTTATTTCCTATCAGCTGGTTATTTAACGCAGGACGGTATAGTAGGCGGGGGGGACAAATCAAATTTCAATAGGATTAACCTTACGTCAAATCTAAATTTTGAATTAAGCTCGAAATTAAAATTAGTGCTTAATACAAGTTATGTTAATATTAAAAATCAAGGAATTGCTGAAAATTCCTTTAATTCCGTTTTGGGTAGTGCTTTAAATTTTGACCCTACAGTTTCTGTTTATAACACGATTCCTAATACGATAGGAACTTACGGTTTCAGTAATCTTTTGAAATCTGAAATATTTAATCCACTTACTAAATTGGCTAATACGTATAATGAAAGTAATGGAAACAAATTGTACGGAAAAATAGAGTTGCAATATGACCTTTTCAAAAACATGAAGTTAACGTCTCGTTTTGGTTATACAAAATATGATCAGGTTGGGAAAAGTTTTACTCCGCTTGTTTTTTACGGTCCTTTGAACACAGAGAACACTTTAAATGCTGATGGAACAACAGTTACTGGAAAACACAACAGTGTAAATGAGTTCAGCAATTCTAATTTCGATTTTACTCAAGAAAACTTTGCGAATTATAATTTCAACATCAACGACAGTCATAATTTTGATATTGTGGCGGGTGTTTCTTTCTCTAGATCATCTGGTTATGGATTTAATGCTTCGAGAGAAGATGTGCGCGATAATTCATGGGCTTGGGCTGACATAAGTGCTGCAACAGGTGTTAATACGGCTGGTACCTATACGGCTAGTACATTTGTAGACGGTGTATATACTCCATCCACTTTTGTACCGGGGAATACTATCGGACAAATCGGAAGCAGTTACCAGAATTTAACAAGGAAGAATGCTTCTTATTTTGGAAGAATTAACTATGACTATAACGATAAATATTTAGCTTCTTTCTCTGCCCGTCGTGATGGTTCCATTGCGTTTGGTACAAAGAATAAATTTGCCAATTTCTATGCCGGTTCTATGGGCTGGGTAGTTTCCAAAGAAGAGTTCTTTAATTCCGATTTTATTTCTCTGTTAAAAATAAGAGGAAGTTACGGAACAACCGGAAATGAAAATGTTTCCCCTCAATACGTTTCCATTTCAACGGGTGGACCTAGTTACAATCAAACCGCAAACAGTAACGGATATACTTTTGGAGGAACGTTTACTCCTGGTGCAACGGTGAACTCTTTTGCCAACGATGTTTTGCGTTGGGAAAAACAAACCCAATTCAATGTAGGTTTTGATCTATCTGTTTTGAATAATTTATCATTAACCGCCGATTATTTTGACAAAAAAGTGGATGGTCTTTTATTTATTGACGCTCCTCCTTTGATGGCAGGTACTTCAGAGCCTGTAGCTTCCAATATTGGAACAACTCAAAGCAAAGGTGTAGACATGATGTTGTCTTATAGTAATAGTTTAGCGAAGATTTTCAAATTCAATTCATCGCTTACATTCACTACTTCGACAAATTTAGTGACTGCAACTAACAATGATGGGACTGCTCTTATAAATGGAGGTTTTTATTTTAATGGACTATCTCAATATCCGACAAGGTTTGAAAAAGGTTTTTCTCCAGGCTATTTTTACGGTTTTCAAACGGCCGGATTGTTTCAGTCATTTGATGAAATTGCCGCAAGTCCTACACAGACAGGTGCCCAACCGGGAGATATTAAATATGTAGATGTGAATGGTGACGGCAAAATTACCGATCTGGATAAAACAAAAATTGGGGACCCGTTTCCAAAGTTTACAATGGGTTGGAACATAGGTGCCGAATATAAGAACTTTGACTTAAGTGTATTTACGTATGCTTCAGTTGGGAATGATGTGTACCGTGCTTACGAGCGTAATGCGCAATATTCTAACAAGTTTAGAAATATTTTGGACAGATGGACCGGTCAAGGGACAACCAACGACGCTAACAATCCAAGGGTTACCTTTTCAGACACCAACAGTAACGCAAGAGTTTCTGACAGATATGTGGAAGACGGATCATTTGTGAAAATTAAAAATGTGGTATTGGGGTATACAATACCTTCTTTATGGTATCAAGAAAAGGTGTTTAGTAAAGTAAGAATCTACGCTCAGGTGAAAAATCTTGTTACTCTTACAAAATATACAGGTTTTGATCCTGAAGTACCAGGTGGTATTTTAGATACCGGCGTTGATCGTGGTAATTACCCGCAAGCCAGAACAATATTAGCCGGTTTAGACCTTAAATTTTAACTTTTAAAATTAACACTATGAAAAATATAAAATATATCGTTGGATTGATTGTCCTTCTTTCGATCTTCACAGGATGTGAAAAATGGGTTGATTTTGATCCGCACGAAGAATATGCAGTTACTGAAGCTGATTATTTACGATCCGAGTCTGATTACCAGTCCATGGCCGTTAGTTGCTATTCTCCATTGCAATGGTTGAATCAGTTGGTGGTTTTAGGTGATATTGCATCTGATAATGCTGTAGCCGGAGGAGAAAACGCTTCGGATGTTGCAGTACTTCAACAAGTGGATGATTACACTACGACCACTAATAATGGTCTTCTTGAGGACTTATGGAAGGTATCTTATGAAGGAATTAACCGTGTTAATTACCTAACGCAATATAAGGATTTGAATATTGCAGGTGAGGCGGTAGATTTTGCCGGTAAAGAAGAGTTGTATGGGGAAATTAAGTTTTTAAGAGCATATTACTATTTCAATTTAGTGAGAATGTTTGGAGATGTTCCCTTATTTGTAGATAGAAAATTAGGTCTTTCTGATTTTGGAACCATCCAGAGGTCTCCTAAAGCAGATGTATATGCTCAAATAGAAACTGATTTGATGGACGCGATTAATGCATTGCCTTCAGGGAATCCAAAAAATGGTAGAGTTACGAAATACGCGGCTCAGGCTTTGTTAGGCAAGGTTTATTTGTATCAAGAGAAATTTACCGATGCTGCTTCAATGTTAGATAATGTAGTAAACGGTCCTTTTACTTTGGTTGATGATTTCGACAGTATCTTTTTATTATCGGGTGAGAATGGTTCCGAATCTGTTTTTGAAGTTCAGTATTCAAACGGTTTTCCATATTATAACTGGGGCGGTACTACAAGAGGTCAAGGTAATCACGCGGTTCAACAATGCGGCGTAAGGGGATTAAGCGGTACTTCTGCCATGCCTTTTGCTTCCGGATGGAGTACAAATTTGCCTGCTCAAGATTTAGCGGCTGCGTATGCTGATGGTGACCAAAGAAAAGAAGGAACCTGTTTTGATGTTGAAGCTTATAAAATAGCAAACCCTGATTTGGAAGTGAAATATGATGTAGCTCCCTACAAAAACACCGGTTTGTACAATAAAAAATACTTGCCGAGAAAGGGTCAAACCAGCGGTCAGGTTGAATTGAACTACGACAATAATCAAAGAATCATTCGTTATTCTGACGTGCTATTAATGGCCGCTGAAGCATACGTTAGATCTTCTGCACCAAATGTCGCAAAAGCGCAAGAATACTTAAACAGAGTTCGTGATAGAGCTTTTGGTGATGATTTGCACCGTGTGACCGTTTCCAAAGAAGTCATCTGGGATGAAAGAAGATTGGAGTTGGCAATGGAAGGGGATCGCTTTTTTGATTTAGTTAGAACGAATCAGGCTGCCACTAAAATAACGGGCTTTATAGTTGGTAAGAATGAAGTATTCCCTATTCCGCAAAGAGAAATAGATATTTCTGGTATTACACAAAACCCTAACTGGTAATTTAATCGGATTAATTTAAAAATTATGGAAATGAAAAAAATAAAATATTTTTTAAGTGCATTCTTACTGCTGTCCGTTTTATGGAGTTGCGCTAATGATGACTTTGGTACTATTGATTTCGTTGGTAGAGCTGTTGCGCCAACCAATGTATCCGCACTTTATGACGTAACCCAAGACAATACGGGTTTAGTAACCATTACACCCAACGGTGAAGGAGCGGTTTCTTATGATATTTATTATGGTGATGACACAGTCACAGCCATTAATGTAGTGCAGGGTCAAAGTACAACTCACGTATATGAAGAAGGAACTTACTCTGTTAAAATAGTCGCGATTGGCGTAAATGGCTTAAAAACAGAAGTGACTCAAAGTTTGGTGGTGTCGTTTAAAGCTCCAGAAAATTTAGTGGTTACCATTACAAATGATTTGGCCATATCAAAACAAGTTAACGTTACGGCAACCGCTGATTATGCAACCATGTTTGATGTGTATTTTGGAGAAGCGGGTAATGATGAGCCTGTATCTGCAAATATAGGAGAAACAGCTTCTTACACATACAAGGAAGCGGGGACTTACACGATTAGGGTTGTAGCAAAAAGTGCGGCAATACAAACAACTGAACAATCAGAGAGTTTTGCGGTGACTGCTATTCTTCAGCCAACTACGTCGGCTCCTACACAAACAAGCAGACAATCTCTAAATGTGATTTCAATTTTTAGTTCAGCATACACTAATGTTGCGGGTTCAAATTATAATCCGGATTGGGGACAATCAAGTCAGGGAAGCAGCTACGCTTTGTTTGACTTGAACGGTGATAAAATGCTTAATTATATCAAGCTCAGTTATCAAGGTATAAGCATTGGACAGACAATTGATGTTTCTAATATGGAATACCTTCATATGGATGTTTGGACTGCTGATGGAAGTAAAATTGAAACTTCGTTAATTAATGGTGTTGATGGTAATTCTACCGAAAAACCGGTGGTTTCTGATTTAACTAAAGGGGAATGGACCAGTATTGACATTCCAATTTCAGCTTACACAAGTCAGGGATTATCTGTTGATCAAATTTTCCAATTAAAATTTGTCGGAACTCCTTGGGCTGCAGGAACTGTTTTTATTGATAACCTTTATTTTTATAAAGCGGCAGCTCCTTCTTCTGGATTGGAGGGGACTTGGAAACTCGCTCCTGAAGCAGGTGCATTAAAAGTAGGCCCTAGCGCAGGAAATGGTGATTGGTGGACAAGCGATATGCAAGCTGTAACTGATAGAGCTTGTCTTTTTGATGACACTTATGTTTTCTCTTCTAATGGATCCTTTAATAACGTTTTGGGAACTGATACTTGGCTCGAAGCATGGCAAGGAACAGGCGATGCATGCGGAATACCGGTTACCCCTTATGATGGGACAGCAGTAGCTACATACTTATATGACGCTGTAGGGAATACCATTACCATTAATGGTAAAGGTGCTTATTTGGGTATTCCGAAAGCTAATAACGCTGGTGAACTGCCTAATGTTGCCGTTCCGAATTCCATTACATATAATGTAACTCTTACTGATAATGGTAATACCATGAATCTGGTTATTGAAACAGGAAGCGGAGTATTTTGGTCTTTCAAACTTGTTAAAGTTTAATAATAAAACGAAAAAAAATGAAAAATATAAAATATATTATGACTTTTCTTTTCATGGCGCTGATTTTCAGTAGCTGTGAAGAAGAGAACTTCGAATTCGGAGAAATTAAAGCTCCGACTGCCTTGGAAATTACCGCCGAAATTGTAGGCGCTACTGCTGATAATCCCTACGGAGACGGAAGCGGAACGGTAAATTTTAAAGTTACCGCAAATGATGCAATCACATATAAATTTATATATGATGCTACAGAATCAGTGTCACCGGCAGGAACCAAATCGTATGACTTCGGTATTACAGGAATAAACAAGTATACCGTAACAGCAGTTGCCATTGGAACTGCTGGGGTAAGTTCAAGTACCTCTATTGAAGTTGAAGTACTTGCATTGTACGCACCACCGGAAGATTTATTAAAAATGTTAGTGGGAAGTGGATCAAGATCTTGGAAAATAAAATCAGATGCTGCCGGACATTTTGGTGTTGGACCAGCTGACGCAACTAGTCCGGTTTGGTATGCGGCAGCTCCAGGTGACAAAGAAGGATTGGGAATGTATGATGACGTGTACACATTTAGTACAGATGGTTCATACGATCTAGTAACCAATGGTGATGTTCTTGGGAAAGAGTTTGCTTTAAATGCTGATTTTGGCAGTGTACCCGGTTTTGTTGGAGATGGCAACGGGGATATAGCAAATTATCCATTAGTTGGTTTTAGTGAAACATGGTCATTAAGCGCTCCTGGAGGACAGGAAACGCTGACCATATCCAATAAAGGTTTCATTGGGTTTTACACTGCAAGCCATACTTACCAAATCTTGTCAAGATCAGATAACGAAATGCACCTAAGAGCCTTTGACCCGGTTACTGGTGGATGGTGGTATTTCATTCTAGTAGCTTTGTAATCTAAATAATAACATAGGGGGAGGTATTATATTTCCCCCTTATATTTATTAGTCACATCTACATTAGATTTTGTTTGTTAAAGATTCTTACACTTTTTAAATTACTTGGTAGTAATAGGAATCAGAAACAGTAAACTCCTTTTTTATTTTGCAAGCATGTCAATTCTTTAAATCAGAGGGGAAAGCATTATTCCTCCTTGTTTTAATAAAATGGAAAAAAATAAATTATTTACTTTTTTTAATGTTAAAAGTTCGCTTTTCTTTATCAAAATTCGGGTCAAAAACTAATGGAGTTTTAATCAAAAATTTTTAAAGAAGATGGTACACTCATGGCATAAAATTCAATTTTAAAATAATTAAAATAATGAAATTTTCTAAAAATGTCAAAGAAAAAATTAATAAATCAGAATGACGAACTGATTGCATATTACAGTGGAATATTTAGAAGAGGTAACAAATTATGAAAAGAACAGTAAAAATAAATTTTGGTTTGGCGTGCTATTTCGCCGTTTTTTGTATGTTTTCATGCAGTAAATCGGATGATAGTATAACACCAACTAATGCTTTTATTCCAAAAATAAATATTCAAGATGCTACTCAAATTAGAGCAACTTATGGAAAAACCATTCGTTTTTTTATTTACAGCAGTAAAGCAACGACGAACGCTGTTTCGGTAAATTATTCTGTGGTGGATGGCACTGCGGTTTCTCCAAAAGATTATGCAGCAACTTCCGGTACGGTAAGTATTCTCCCGAATCAAACACAAGCATTTATTGATATTGACATTAAGTGGGACCCAACAAATTTGCGCCATGGCGCCTTGCAATTTACAGTTAACTTGTCCGATCCCGTGGGATGCGCCATTGAAACATCCTCGGCCAAAGGGTCCATAACTAATGAAGACGGTACCTATTTACCGACTGATGATGCAGGATACACTACTCCTTTAGCGTATTCGGGATATACGCTCGCATGGAGTGATGAATTTTATGGGACAAACTTAAATTCAAGTATTTGGAACCAGGAAATTGGCAATAATAATGGATGGGGGAATAATGAATTGGAATATTATACCAATAGTTTAAAAAATACATTTTTGTCAAACGGAAATTTAATTATTGAAGCTCGCAAAGAATCTGCCGGCGGATATAATTACACTTCAGGAAGAATGACGACCCAAAACAAAAAGCAGTTCAAATTTGGACGTATCGACATCAGGGCAAAACTTCCCGTTGGTAAAGGAATTTGGCCCGCATTATGGATGTTGGGCGCTAATATTTCCTCTGTGGGATGGCCTGCCTGCGGTGAAATCGACGTAATAGAATTAGTAGGGACATACCCTTCAAGGATAACAGGGACCATGCATTGGAAAGGAGTAGCGGGAGATAGGCAACTAAAGGGTGCAAATTACAATTTAAATACGGGTGATTTTTCACAGCAATTTCATGTATTTAGTATTGTTTGGACGCTAAATACCATTAAATGGTACGTTGACGACCAATTGTTTCTTACTAATACAGCTGCTGATGTAGGAGCGGCTAATTATCCGTTTAATGCAGACCATTTTTTGCTCTTTAATGTTGCAGTTGGTGGTGATTGGCCAGGTTCTCCAGATGGTACAACTGCATTTCCGCAAAGGATGTTTGTAGATTATGTAAGAGTATATAACTAATAAAATTATAATAGGTTTTTCAAAAATACAACAGAATAAAAATGAAAGTCATTCTGTCCTTTTTTTTAATATTAAAAAACAAGATTATTAACCAATTAACCATTATAAATCATGAAACAATTTTATTCTATCAAATTTTTGTTAATAGCGGTATTCATGCTTTGCTTAACAAACAATATTCAAGCCCAATGTCCAAATCTAGTTTGGTCTGATGAATTTAATGGGACCCAAGTGGACCTTACGAAATGGAGTTTCGAAACGGGTACAGGCTGTGATATATCTTTGTGCGGATGGGGAAACAACGAGTTACAATACTATAAATCCCAAAATGCAACCGTGAGTAATGGAATCTTAAGTATTACTGCCAAAAAAGAAAGAGTAAATGGTAGCACTTATACTTCTGCAAGAATGAAATCATTGTTGAAAGGAGATTGGACCTATGGCAGATTTGAGGCTAGAATAAAATTGCCCTCTGGTGATGGATTATGGCCAGCTTTCTGGATGTTGCCCTCAGACAATTTTTATGGGGGCTGGCCAGCAAGTGGTGAAATTGATATCATGGAAAACATCAGTTCAACCCCTAATACTGTGCTGGGAACCTTGCATTACGGCAGTTCAAACAGTACCCATCAATATACGGGCTCTAGTTTCACTCTTAATTCGGGAACTTTTGCTGACGCATTCCACAATTTTGCGATCGAATGGGAGCCGGGCACCATTAGATGGTTTGTTGATGATGTACTTTACCAGACCATTACATCGAGTGATATATCACCTGAAAATTGGCCATTTGACAAAAGATTCTTTTTTATCATGAATCTCGCAGTTGGGGGAAATCTTGGAGGAACAGTAGATCCAAATATATTTCCACAATCTATGCAAGTGGATTATATCCGAGTTTATGCAGGAAATACTCCTACAATGACCGGACCACGTGAGGTGCTTAATCAAGCCAATGATATCTCATATTCTATTGCTAATGCTCCAGTGGGTAGTAGTTATTCGTGGTCGGTACCAGTAGGAGCTTCGATTGTTTCCGGGCAAGGAACTAAAACGCTTAAAGTCAATTTTGGAAACACTAGCGGTAATGTTACCGCAACAGTTGTTTCAAGCTGCGGGACAACGGTCATTAATGAATATGTTTATGTCCAATTGCCTTATTTTTTCCAATATTCCTTTGCTAATCAAGATGACAATGGTTATGCCAATTTGCTAAGTAATTCCGGGACGTATAGCGTTGTTGCCAATCCTTCAGTGGGAGGGGTAAATACTTCTGCATTATCGGCTAAATACATAAGAAATTCTTTGGAACAATATGATATTATTACATATAAAACGTCCGGTATAAAAGACGCTGATAACTATATTTCAAAAACAAAGAAATTTTACATTGATGTGTATACTGCTGCGCCTATAGGAACACAATTGATAGTTCAGCTCGAAAACAGTGCAGTGGCAACCAGTTCAAATTATCCGCTAGGGAGACACAGTCGTTATATGGGCGCAACAACCGTTCAAAACCAATGGCAAAGAATTGCATTGGAAATGCTTGATGCTCCTGACCCAAGCGCGTCAAGTACCAGCGTAGATAAATTAATATTATTGTTTGCTTCCAATACTTTTACAGGAGACACTTTTTATTATGACAACTTTAGTAGTTATGATGCAAATGCTGGAATTGCACAAGGAATTGACACTCAAGCACCTATTATGCCGGAGAATTTGAGCAGCAATTCTATAGCGGTAACTTCATTTGGCTTGTCTTGGTCGGCATCAATTGATAATGTAAATGTAGTTGGTTACAGAGTTTATGTGAACGGTATTCTAAAATCGACCACTACACAACTTAACTATAGTGTTACTGGGGTGGCTAAAGGATCTACAAATACAGTTGAGGTAACTGCAATTGATGCTGCCGGAAATGAATCTCTTAAAGCAACGATCACTGTTAAGACAAATAGGAACGGTTTAAAATTTGCATCACCAACCAAATCTTCACAAGAAATTTCTCAAGGTATTATAGTGTATCCAAATCCGGTAAAGGATATGATATATTTCAAAGCCTTACCTGAAAATTCGACGATAAGAATATTTGACATGAATGGTCGATTAATCAAAGAATATGCCTTATCAGGAGATATAAGTTCAATTAACATGTCTGATGTTGAATCAGGGGCGTATACGGTAACAGCTACATCGGGCGAAACTGTGCATTCCTTTAAAATAGTAAAAAAATAACGCTGAAATAATTATAAGGTCGGTGTGTTTTTATGTAGCACTATCTATTAATGCTGATTCTTGTTGATGAAATATTAGCGTAGCTTAAAAAAAATATTTGAATGGTATCATTCGAATAATTTCATTCAGAATCAGCATTTATTTGGTGTATGTTTTCAGATGATTAGATGGCAGAGGTACATTATTTAATAGACACATTTGTTGTGACTATTTTTATTTTGTAGAATAATTCTAATGGAAATTGATTTTTAAAATTATCAGGCGAGAATAACGACTTAAACAGATATAAAAAAAAACAACTATAAATTTTAAAAACAAAAAACAGACAAATGAAGAATTCATTTTTATTTACATCATTGGCAGTAGGTGCGCTGGTATTTAGTGCTTGCAGCACCAAAATGATTAAAGAATCTGTCGCGCAATCCAAAGCAAATCTTTTGGAAACAAAAGTTGATTCGGTTTTAAATCTAATGACAATAGAAGAAAAAGTGGGACAACTCAATCAGTACAATGGATTCTGGGAAATAACGGGCCCTACTCCGAAAGATGGTCAGGCGGCAAAAAAATACGAAGACCTGAAAAAGGGGTTGGTAGGATCTATGCTCAACGTAAAAGGAGTCAAGGACGTACGTGCTTTGCAGAAAATTGCTGTTGAAGAAACGAGATTGGGTATCCCTATAATTTTTGGCTTTGATGTGATCCATGGTTATAAAACGATAAGTCCTATTCCACTGGCCGAATCGGCAAGCTGGGATATGGAAGCAATAAAAAAATCAGCCGCAATTGCGGCCGAAGAGGCCGCTGCGGTTGGAATCAATTGGACTTTTGCACCAATGGTTGATGTTGCCAGAGATGCACGCTGGGGAAGAGTGATGGAAGGAGCAGGTGAAGATCCTTTTTTAGGAAGTAAAATTGCCGTAGCGCGTGTAGAAGGTTTTCAAGGTGAAGATTTGACAGCTAGCAATACGATTCTGGCTTGCGCCAAACATTTTGCGGGTTATGCCTTCGCGGAAGCCGGTAGAGATTACAATACAGTAGATGTTAGTGAATCGACTTTACAAAATGTTATTTTCCCTCCTTTTAAGGCTGCGGCCGATGCCGGAGTGAGAACTTTCATGAATTCCTTTAATGAGTTGAATGGAATTCCTGCAACCGGTAATGCATATTTACAAAGACAAATACTGAAGGGAGACTGGAAATTTGACGGTTTCGTCGTTTCTGATTGGGGTTCTATCAACGAAATGATCTCGCACGGTTATGCGAAAGACAGCAAACAAGCTGCCGAAATTGCCATTAATGCGGGATCTGATATGGATATGGAATCCAGTGCTTATGTGGAACATTTGGTTGCATTAGTTAGAGAGGGCAAGGTGAAGGAAAGCACCATTAATGATGCTGCCAGAAGAATTCTGAAAGTTAAATTTGAATTGGGATTGTTTGATGATCCTTACAAATATTGTGACGAAAATCGCGAAAAAGAAACAATCGGAAAGCCCGAATTTCAAGAAGGCGTTTTGGATATGGCAAAAAAATCGATCGTATTGTTGAAAAATGACAAAGCATTGCTTCCGCTTAAAAAATCAGGGCAAAAGATCGCAATTATTGGTGCTTTGGCAAACGACAAAACAAGTCCTTTAGGAAGTTGGAGAATTGCGGCCGATGATAATTCTGCTGTTTCAGTTCTTGAAGGAATGCAAAAATACCAAGGGAACCAGATTACGTATGCAAAAGGAGCCGATGTATCGGTAGGAAGAACAGAATTCGTTTGGGAAACTAAAATAAACATGACCGACAAAAGCGGATTTGCCGAGGCCATTACTGTTGCGAAGAATGCGGATGTTGTAGTGATGGTTTTGGGAGAACATGGTTTGCAATCCGGAGAGGGGAGAAGCAGAGCTGATATTGATCTGCCTGGCGTGCAGCAGGAATTATTGGAAGAAATATTTAAAGTAAACCCTAATGTTGTTTTGGTTTTGAATAACGGTCGTCCATTAGCGATTCCGTGGGCTGCCGAAAACATTCCTGCAATTGTGGAAGCTTGGCAACTGGGAACGCAAAGCGGGAATGCCATTGCTCAGGTGTTGTATGGGGATTATAATCCGAGCGGTAAATTACCGATGACTTTTCCTAGAAATGTAGGACAGCTGCCAATTTATTATAATTACAAAAATACGGGGCGACCAATTATGAATGAGCCTGAAAGCGTATTCTGGTCGCATTACATTGATGAGAAAACGACGCCATTATATCCATTTGGGTACGGTTTGAGCTACTCAAAATTTGAATATTCAGACTTGAGTCTTAGTAAAGGCTCTTTTGTTAAAAACGGAAAAATAGAAGTGAGTGTAAATGTTAAAAACACCAGCGGAGTACCTGGGAAAGAAGTGGTGCAATTGTATATCAGAGATCTTATAGGCAGCATAACCAGACCGGTTAAGGAACTTAAGGGCTTTGAAATGATTGAATTGCAGCCCAACGAAACAAAAAAAGTCACTTTCACCGTGGATGAGAAAACCATTGAATTTTTCACGGCAAATAAAAAATGGGAAGCGGAGCCGGGCGATTTTAATGTTTTTGTAGGCGGAAGCTCCACAACAACCTTAGAAGCCAATTTTCAATACAATTAAGATATTTACAATGAAGAAACTTTTATTTCTGCTGCTTGTAGCCCACTTATGTGTGGCGCAAACCAAAAAGAAACTGGTTTGGGAGGAAAATTTTAATAACCCTAAGTTAGATGAATCGGTTTGGAATTTTGAGTTGGGAAATGGATGTCCTAATTTATGTGGTTGGGGAAATAATGAAAAACAAGTTTACACCAATGACAACCATGAAATTGTAGACGGAAAATTAGTCATTCACGCCAAGAAAGAAGGGGAGTCATACACTTCGACACGAATAACGACAAAGGGCAAAAAGGCGTTCCAATATGGTAGGATAGAAGCCAGGGCGAAACTTCCCATCGGGCATGGTCTTTGGCCAGCTTTTTGGATGTTGGGTCAAAATATAAGTGAAGTCGGATGGCCAAAATCTGGCGAGATTGATATTTTGGAATATATAGGGAAGGAACCCCATATGGTTTTTACCTCTTTGCACACGCAAGACAGCCATGGGAACACCATTAACACAAAGAAAACCAAAATCGAAAGCATAGAAAATGGCTTTCATCTTTACGCTATGGACTGGACAAAGGACAAAATCGATTTTTTTGTTGATGACGTTCTTGTCTACAGCTTTGATCCCATCATTAAAAATGAAAACACATGGCCATATGACCAGCCCTTTTTTTTCATTGTCAATCTGGCTATTGGTGGTGATTTTGGCGGACCCGCAGTTGACGATTCCGTACTGCCCCAAAAATTTGTCGTAGATTATATAAAAGTTTATCAGTAGAGTTTAATTTGTTTTTATATTTCGAGGGAGGGAAGCTGTTGTTCAACCAATAGTCTTCTCTTTCTTTTTTTGTCATTTGGCACATCGGTTTATGATGGGACGAAGTGATTAAGAATTGCAGATTTTAGAAATTAACATTTTTCGACTGGATAGTAAAATTTTCGGGCAACGGAATTTAAAGTGCGTAAAAAAAACAAAACGTAACCAACTGAATTAGAGTACTATGTGGGCGATTTTTCCGACATTATTGCGGCATTGAGGATTTTGAAGCGGAGATTTTTTATTTTATTTAGCAAGAAATTGACGCTATTATGGTAGATGATGACATGGCAACGAAACTGCGGATGGATGCATAAATAAATCCAATTTGGAGATAAAATTAGCTGCTAATGAGTCGTTTTTTTTGTTTTAAAACGCTAAATATCAACATTTTGACATTTTTATTTCAGTTTGTTTCCTATACCGTAAAGGCCGCGGAAATCAATGTTTACAGGCGCTTTGGAGGCCTGTAAGGCGAATTCGTATTGTAAAGGAGGGCTATGATTTTAACATTTTGAAACTTTGCATGTTAATTTTTCTTAATTTTATTTGTACCTTAGAGTAAATATTTGTTAAATTTGAGAACTGAATTAACTCAAAAACCTAATTAGCCTATAACATAAAACTACTTTTTTAGAAAATTATTACAATTTTTAACCCAATCTAAAAGGTAAGACTATGGCTGATATACAAACTCCAGATGCTTTATTGGTACAAAATTATGTAGCAGGAAATGAAAACGCCTTAGCTACATTAATCAAAAGGCATGAATCCCGAATTTACGGTTTTATATACTCTAAAATTTCTGATAGAGATATTTCAAATGACATTTTCCAAGATACTTTTATAAAAGTAATCAAAACTTTAAAGTCAAATTCCTATAATGAGGAGGGTAAATTTCTGCCATGGGTAATGAGGATTTCTCACAACCTGATAATCGACCATTACAGAAAAAACAAAAAAATGCCCATGTTTAGGGAAACCGAGGAATTTTCTATTTTTTCAATTATGTCCGATGATACTCCCACCATAGAAAATCGATTGATTTCAGCCCAAGTCGAAGAGGACATAAAAAGATTGATTGAGGAATTGCCGCTCGACCAAAAAGAAGTTTTGGTTATGCGAATGTACCAAGACATGAGTTTCAAAGAAATATCGGAAATCACGGGGGTTAGTATCAATACATCCTTAGGTCGAATGCGTTACGCCTTGATGAATTTGAGAAAAGTTATTGACAAGCATCAAATTGTTTTGACGAATTAACAATATCTCAATATTTTGCGCGTTGTAGTATAATAACAAAAAATATACAACATGGCAAAAATTTACTCTAAAGACTCATTGGTAACTAAGGCAATGAAACCAAGAAAAGAAATCGTTTCTTTTTTATTAAATTATTCAAAAGCATTGAGCATATTAAAAGTTAATAATAAGACTTTCGAAATTATTTCGAATTAGATTTCTTTCAAATCAAATAGTACAAGGTGTTGTTAAGGTGACTTGTGCTGGTAAACTTCACTAATTTGAATTCAAATTAGTGAAGTTTATTTTTTGTGGTAATCCGCCAAAACTGATTTTCTTCCTATAGTACTGGTGATAATATCTTTTTCTAAATCCCAACCTCGAGCAGGTGAATACTCCCTTCCATACCAAATAATTTGCAGGTGCAAGTCGTTCCATATCTCTTCTGGGAAAACGCGTTTGGCATCTTTTTCGGTTTGCACGACATTCTTTCCATTGGTCAAATTCCATCGATACATCAATCGGTGAATATGCGTGTCCACGGGAAAAGCGGGAACTCCAAAAGCCTGAGACATCACCACGCTGGCCGTTTTATGTCCCACGGCAGGCAATTCTTCCAAATATTCAAAGCTTTGCGGTACTCCGCCCCCATGTTTGTCTATTAAAATTTGGGAAAGCCCGTGTATTCCCTTCGATTTCATCGGTGATAAACCGCAAGGCCTTATGATTTCCTTTATCTCCTCAACGGTCATTTTTACCATATCGTAAGGGTTGTCGGCTTTCGCAAAAAGTAAGGGGGTGATTTTATTCACTCGGACATCCGTGCACTGCGCCGATAGCAAAACGGCAATCAATAAAGTATAAGGGTCTTTGTGATCTAGCGGAATCGGAATGCTGGGATATAATTCTTTTAACGTATTTATAACAAATGTTACCCGTTCTTGCTTGGTCATTTTCGTAATTTTATATCTTGTAAAAATAGAATAAATTTCAGGATGTGCCTAATCCAGCTTTCCGTTGCAACTCCTCATCCAGTTAGCGCAATTTTTAAGTGTTTCTCAAGAGCTCCCTTTGGTCGCTTTGCAAACACATAAAATTGAAGCTAACCGTATTCCGGGGTTTTCACTGCAATCTGGGGCAGGTCACCAATAACGCAAAAACCAAAACCAATAATCATGACAACATTAAAAAAAGGCGATAAAGCACCCAGTTTTTCGGGACTGGATCAAGACGGAAAAGAACACAAATTAGAAGATTACAAGGGGAAAAAACTGGTTGTTTTCTTTTACCCGAAAGCCAATACACCGGGATGTACCGCCGAGGCCTGTGATTTGAGGGACAATTTTGAGCGATTTAAGGCCAATAATTACGAGCTGCTGGGCGTAAGCGCCGATCCGCAAAAAGCGCAAGCCAAGTTCAAGGAAAAGTACGATTTCCAATTTCCGTTGCTGGCTGACAAAGACAAATCAGTTATAAATGCTTTTGGTGTATGGGGACCTAAAAAATTCATGGGAAAAGAATACGACGGGATTCACAGAACCACTTTTGTCATTGATGAAAACGGAATCATAGACGAGGTAATCGAAAAAGTGAAGACCAAAGAACATGCCGATCAGATACTGAAATAAGGGTTCAGTGATCGGTGTTGGCTGTGGAATAAAGTCAAAGAAAAAAAGTCCATAATCAGGGTTGTTACAACCTTAATTATGGACTTTAATTATTCTTATAATATGCAGATTTCTTAGTGCAATAGCTAACATTATAGCGATTGCTGACCACTTTTAATTATTACTGCCTTTCAATATTTTATTGGGTTTATATCCAAAAAGGTGATGCTCTTTTATGATTTCGGCGATACCTGAAGGTAGCATATGCTCCCAGCCAGGTTTACCGTCGCTGATCATTTTCAACACTTCGCGGGAGAAAACTTCAAGAATCTCCGGATCGTAATCACCTATGTCGACCACTTTACCGTTGAACTTAAAGAATTTGTACAACTCCTTCATTCTAGGGTGCACTTTTAAATTTTCCGAAGTGGTAATATCTCCATTTTCGTCCAGCATTGGGTACAAGAATACTTTCATGTCACGGAAGAATAATTTTCCGAATGCCTCAAGGATTCCACCACTAAGATGACGATAGTATTTTTCATCAAAAATATCGACTAGGTTATTTACACCCATGGCCAGTCCCATTCTTGCTTTGGTATAATTGGCAAAATATTCGACTACCTTATAATATTCCTGGAAATTTGAAATCATTACGGTTTGCCCCAATGAACAAAGCAATTCTGCACGATCCATGAAGTCTCGTTCGTCAATTTCTCCGTCTGAACGTAAATTGGATAGGGTGATTTCAAAAACGACCAAGGTATTGTCTTTTTCGACTTTGTTTTCCTCAATGAACATTTTCAATGATTTCTCATACATGTCCATGTTGACCTTTGTAACAGGTCTGAAACTGCCTCTTAAGGCAAGGATGTTCTTTTTATATAGAATGGCAGCCGGAAGAATGTTTTTCCCGTTTGGATCAAACATTACTGCATCAGTCATTCCGTTTTTTACTAATTGTAAACTCATCAAACGATTGTCTACCTCTGCAAAACGGGGACCTGAAAAATTAATCGTGTCAATTTCCAGCTGATCTTTGTCTAAATGGTCGTATAAATAACGCAACAATCGCTTGGGGTCATTGTATTTGTAGTAAGCACCATAAATTAAATTCACTCCAAGGATTCCAAGGGTTTCCTGTTGTAGTCTAGCATCCGTTTCTTTGAAACGAATATGAAGAATTATCTCGTTATAGTCCTCGTCAGGTTCGATTTGGTATCGAATTCCAACCCAACCGTGTCCTTTAAATTGCTTGGCAAAATCAATTGTAGCAACGGTGTTGGCATAACTAAAAAACATTTTATTAGGGTGTTTTTCTCTACTCAGGCGCTCCTCAATCAATTGGCCTTCAAAAGTCAACATTTTTTTAAGGCGGCTTTCCGTTACATAACGACCGTCCGCTTCAATACCGTAAATGGCATCACTAAAATCCTTGTCATAAGCAGACATTGCCTTTGCAATGGTTCCGGAAGAACCCCCGGACCTAAAAAAATGTCTTACCGTTTCTTGTCCAGCTCCAATTTCGGCAAAGGTTCCGTATATATTTTCATTCAAATTTATACGAAGGGCTTTGTCTTTTATTGAAGGTATTTGTTCGATGACTTTGTCACCTTTGAGTTTTATTTCAGTATCCATTTTTGTTTTAAATATGGCTAATATGTTACAAAGTTAATTAAATAGGTTTCTAATGAAAGGGATTTAATCCTATTTTTGTAAAAAAATCGAACGCAATTGAAGGTATATTTTTTAGGCACAGGCACATCACAGGGAATCCCCGTTATTGGAAGCGATCATCCGGTATGTAAAAGTACTGATAGTAAAGACAAAAGGCTTAGGGTTTCCGTATGGATATCGTGGGGGGAGCATTCCTATGTTATCGATTGCGGACCTGATTTTAGGCAGCAAATGCTGACCTCAAACTGTCAGCATGTTGATGCGATACTTTTCACTCATGAACATTCGGACCATACCGCAGGTATAGATGACATTCGTCCGTTTAATTTTAAACAAGGAAAAATACCAATTTACGCGCATCAAAGGGTAATCGATAACCTGAAATATCGATTTGACTACGTATTTGCAACCGTAAACAGATATCCCGGCGCACCGTCGGTAAGAACGGTAGAAGTGAACAACAACGAGCCTTTTGCCTTGGGTGACAAAAGGGTAGTTCCGGTCAATGTGATGCATGGGGACCTGCAGGTTTTTGGCTATAGGATTGATGATTTTGCCTATGTGACAGATGCAAAAACGATAGCGGAGGATGAGATTTCAAAACTGAAAAACCTGAAGGTGTTAGTTATAAATGCCTTGCGGGAAGAATGTCACGTGACCCATTTCAATTTGCAGGAGGCACTTGATTTTATAGCCTTGGTTAAGCCAGAGAAAGCCTATCTTACTCACATAAGCCATGCGTTGGGTTTTCATGAGGAGGTACAAAAAAGGTTGCCTGAAAATGTTTACCTTGCCTATGATAATTTAGAAATCACACTATAATTAAACTTAAAATGAAAAAATCATTATTGCTTTACGCCTTTATCATACTTGTACTTATGAACGTCTTTACGTATATGTTCTACAGCAAAGAGGTGGCATTCGAACAGGGTCGCTACGAGAAAGTGACTAAGAAATTAAAAGACAGTTTGGCTTCGGTTACAACCAAACTGAATGACGCTAACTATTTTTCTTTGGAAAAAAACGAAAATGCCCAAAATTATTTTGATTCCGCAAGCTCGGAAAAAACGGTCCAATACGAAAAACTGATTCCCTATGTTACGGAGAAATTGTTGGATTTTAATTCAGATCCCAAAGGGAATCCATACGTCGGACAGGATAAAATTGGGGAAAACAAATTTATAATCAACAAAGTGAAAATTCTAAATCACAGATGGATTATTGCTGATTTTAATGATGGGGACATTTGGGGTGAAGTTTTACTCAAATATTTTGTCAATGACGATGAAAGCATTTCATTCGAGGTCAATCAATCTTTGCTTTATCCGAAACAATAACGAAAAAAGGTTCCAAATTTGGAACCTTTTTTTATGCTTATAACCAGGTCTTGAAATCATTAAAGACCTGCGGGGAAATCCCGTGACCAATAGGGTATTCTTTATATACGGACGCAATGCCCAGTTTTTCCAGAAAAGGCTTCGTTTTGCGAGCCCAATCAATCGGGATAACCTGGTCAACCGTTCCATGTGAATGGAATATCCGCAATTGGCTAAAGTCGTTTTTTTTGAAATTCTCTTCCATGATGTCTTCATTGGCATAACCGCTCAAGGCTATCACGTTTTTGACTTTTTCGGGATGCGAAAGCGCAATCGCATAACTCAAGATGGCTCCTTGGCTAAAGCCCAGCAAAGAAATGTTGTCGGCGTCTATTGGGTAATTGATTGCCAATTCATCTACGAATCGAGCGATTAGGTCCCTAGATTTTCTAGCCTGTTCGTTATCCGAGAATTTATTTTCGTCGGCGTCAAAATTAATGGCGTACCAAGCATAACTGCCGTATTGCAAATCGTAAGGAGCGCGCGCCGAGATGACGTAATAATCGTCCGGAAGTTCGGAGGCAAACGAAAATAAGTCCTCCTCGTTGCTGCCGTATCCGTGAAGTAAAAGTATAAGTGGGTTTTTGTCTAATTTAATTTTGGGTTCTCTGATGAGATAGTCAAGTGATAATTTCATTTAATTAAGATATGTTTACAAACCATTTTTGAAAAAGAGCGCCTAATAAAGGAACTGGTTTCGTTTCGCCTTTTATGGCGCTGAAAATTCCATACGACCATAGTACGGAAACAAATATCCACATCGGTGCCGAAATCATCAAGCTGTCAAAATTGCTTATGATTAAACCCAACGAAATGAAAGTAAGTGTTAGTCCTAGTCCTTGGCGGATGTGAAAAGAGGCGAAAGTATTTTTATCTTCAGAATTCATGGACATGGCTATAAATACCCCGATCCCTAAAATATAGCTTGTAATTGCAGCCGTTTTGCCTTTCTCAATAGTGTCATTCATGTTGTTATGCTAAAATTAATTTTCCTTGATTTAAAATGCCATAAACTTGGCCTTTCATCTCCATTCCCAGGAACGCGGAGTTTTTTGATTTGGACAGTATGGCTGATTTGCTGAAAATGCTTTTTCTTTCAGGATTGAATAAAGTAATGTTTGCTACTGCCCCTACCTTAATGGTTTGGCTTTCAATTCCGAAAACGGTTCTTCCGGCTGTCAGTTTTTCGATTACTTTTTCCAGTGGCAACACGGTCATCAAAGCGCCATAAGCACTTTCAAGTCCGATAGTCCCATCTTTTGCCATATCGAACTCCATTTTTTTATGTTCAATGTCCATTGGATTGTGGTCTGATGTAATCATGTCTATGGTATTGTCCAATATTCCGTCCACTAGGGCTTTTCGGTCCATTTCTGTTCGAAGCGGAGGCGATACTTTAAATCGGGTGTCAAAACCTTCCAGTTTTTCGTCCGTCATCACCAGATGATGCACTGCAACGCTGCAGCTTACATTCAAGCCTTTGGCTTTGGCCTCTTTAATCAATTGCACTGATTTTGCAGTCGAAACCGTAGGGATATGTAATTTTCCGCCAGTGTATTCCAGCAGAAACAAATTTCTGGATATTTGAAGTTCTTCGGCTAGATTTGGAATTCCTTTCAGACCCAATCGAGTCGAAACGGTTCCTTCATTGACAACACCGCTTCCTTTTATATTTTCGTCTTGGGGAAAAGTAATCACCAATCCTTCAAAATCCTGTACGTATTGCAACGCAATTTTTAGCAAATTGGCATTGGGCTGACTTTTGTTATAATCTCCAAAAGCAATGGCTCCCACTTTTTTCATGTCGAACAGTTCCGCCATGTCATCACCTTCGCTCCCTTTTGTTAAGGCTCCTATCGGATAAAGTTGTGTGGCACTGCCATGGGCTTTGTTTTGCACAAAGTTGATCTGGGATTGGTTGTCAATAAT
>Ga0209108_10000071_pt1 | contig 43578 bp, 33 predicted proteins | sample Rifsed10ft1_FD_184003 | JGI IMG/M metagenome (GOLD analysis project Ga0209108, IMG submission 184003) | Soil microbial communities from Rifle, Colorado, USA - sediment 10ft 1 (version 2) | ecosystem: Environmental > Terrestrial > Deep subsurface > Rock core/Sediment | place: Rifle, Colorado...
GGGCAGCCGGCGCGCCCAGCCGCCACGCGGCCCGCGACGATTGCCCCAGCCGTCGACACGCTTCTCTTCAATGGTCTGCGTTTCCGGCTGCTCGGCCCATTCCGCGGGGGTCGCTCCACCGCCGTCGCGGGCTTCGCCGCGCAGCCGCACACGTTCCTGGTCGGCGCCACGGGCGGTGGGGTCTGGAAGACCGAGGATGCCGGGACGTCGTGGCGCAACATCACCGACGGATTCTTCGGCGGCTCGATCGGCGCGGTGGACATCGCCGATTCGGATCCCAACGTCATCTACGTCGGCACCGGCTCGGCGGACATCCGCGGCAATTCGTCGGCCGGTCGAGGCGTGTGGAAGTCGGTCGATGCGGGCGTCACCTGGACATTCATCGGCCTCCCTGAGTCGGGCGCCATTCGTCGCATCGAGGTCCATCCGTCCAACCCCGATCTCGTCTACGTCGCCGCGTTAGGCCATCCGTTCGGGAAGAATGCCGAACGCGGCGTGTATCGCTCGAAGGACGGCGGCCGCACCTGGGAGCACGTGCTGGCGCTCAACGACTCGACGGGCGCGTCGGACCTCGCGATGAACCCTGCCAACCCGCGAGTGCTCTACGCCGGCATGTGGCGCGCCGAACGGAAGCCGTGGACCCTCATTTCCGGAGCGCCCGAAGGCGGCGTGTACCAGAGCACCGACGGCGGGGACACCTGGAAGAAGCTCGCCGGCGGCCTGCCCACGGGCCTGATCGGCAAGGTCGGCGTGACGGTGTCGCCGGCCAACCCGAATCGCGTCTGGGCGATCATGGAAGCCGAGCCTGCCGGTGGTGTCTATCGCTCGGACGACGCCGGCAAGACCTGGACGCGCACCAACAGCGAGAACAGGCTGCGCCAGCGCGCGTGGTACTACACGAAGGTCATCGCCGACCCCGGCGACGAGAACACGGTCTATGGCCTCAACGTGCAGCTCTTCCGCTCGGTGGACGGCGGCAAGACGTTCGACCCGATCGGCGTCCCGCACGGCGACACGCACGACCTCTGGATCAATCCGTCCAATCGCAACCTGCTGGTCCTTGGCGATGACGGCGGCGGCGTGGTCTCGCTCAATCGCGGAAAGACCTGGTCGTCGATGAACCTCCAACCGACCGCCGAGTTCTACGATGTCGTCGTGGACAATGGGTTCCCGTACCGGGTGTACTCGTCGCAGCAGGATAACACCAGCATCAGCCTTCCGGTGTGGCAGGGACCGAACGTCCTGCATCCGATGAACGAGTGGCGTTATGCATCGGCGTGCGAGACGGGGCCGGTGGCGTTGCATCCGGATCATCCCGAGGTGATGTACGGCGGTTGCTACGGCGGCGCGATCAGCCGGTTCAACACCGTCACCGACGAACGGCGCACCGTCATCATCTATCCGCAGCTCCAGCTCGGCCAGGCCGCGAAGGACCTCAAGTACCGGTTCCAGTGGGTCTCGCCGATTCTCGTCTCGAAACATGACCGCAACGTCGTCTATCACGGGTCGCAATACGTGCATCGCACGCGCGACGGGGGGATGTCGTGGGAGACGATCAGCCCGGACCTGACGACGAACGACAAGGCGAAGCAGGAAGCGTCGGGCGGTCCGATCAACAACGACGTCACCGGCGTCGAGATCACCAACGTCATCTTCGCGCTGTCGGAAGATCCTGCCGATGCGCGCACGCTCTGGGCCGGGAGCGATGACGGTCGCGTGCACATCACGCGTGATGGCGGAGCGTCGTGGCAGAACATCACGCCGCCGGGAATGCCTTCGTACGGAACGGTCGAGAACATCGATCTCTCGGCTCACCGGCCGGGCCGCGCATACATTGGCGTGCAGCGGTACAGGCTGGATGACTTCAAGCCGTACGTCTTCCGCACCGATGATTACGGGCGCACGTGGACTCTGCTGACTGATGGAAACGGCATTCCGGCCGGGAGTCCCATTCGCTCCGTTCGCGAGGATCCGGTCAAGGACGGGATCGTATACGCCGGAACCGAGCATGGGTTGTACGTGACGTTTGACCGCGGGCGGCGCTGGCAGTCGCTCCAGCTCAACCTGCCCATCTCGCCCATCGCCGACATGCGAGTGCATCGCAACGACCTTGTCGTAGCGACCCAGGGACGCTCGATCTGGATCCTCGACGACCTGACTCCGCTGCACCAGCTCGCGGACGTTGCGGCAGGCGCCCGCGCGCATCTGTTCAAACCGCGCGACGCATATCGGGTGCAGATCGGAGGCGGAGGTGCTGGAGGCGTCGAGGCGGCGCCGGATCCCGCACCGGCCGGCGCGATCATTCAGTACTACCTCAGCGCGCCCGACTCCACGGTGCGCATCGATGTGCTCGATGGTCGCGGAACAACGGTGCGCACGTTCTCGACCGACACCGCGGCTTCACGCGGGGCCAGCGCACCCGTACTGACAAACAGGCGCGGCGGCAACCGGCTCATCTGGGATCTCACCTACACCGGCCCGCGCTATCCGAAGAATGCCGTCACGTGGGGATACACGGGCGGCGTGAAGGCGCCACCCGGTGAGTATCGCGTCCGCCTGACGGCGAACGGGGTCACCATGGAGAATCCCTTCCGCGTGCTCGCGGATCCGAGGCTCACCACAATCACGCTGGCCGATTACGACGAGCAGTTCCGCATCGCCGTCCAGGTGCGCGACTCGATCAACGTCGTCACGCGCGCGATCGAGACCATTCGCTCTCTCAAGGAGCAGGCCGATCGCGCCGTCGAACAAGCAGGACGGATCGACCGCGCGGCTGACGTGAAGCCGGCCGCGGATTCACTGGCGCGGAAGCTGACCGCCGTTGAGGGCGGGTTGATTCAATCGAAGAGCCAGAGCGGACAGGATCCCATCCGTTTCGCCGGTCAGCTCGACAACCAGCTGGCTGAGTTGTACGGGTACGTCACCGGTCCCGGAGGCTACATCGCCGGCGGCGCGGAGGGGCGGCCAACCCGCGGCGCGATCGAGCGGCTGGGCGACCTGCAGCAGTCGTGGGCGCCGCTCCGCGCGCGGCTGCAGGAAATCATCGATCGCGATCTGGTGGCATTCAATGCCCTGTTACAACGCCTTGGGCTTGGAGCGATCGTCGTTCCTCGGCGCACCGTTATGTGAAAGGCGACGGGTGACGGGACAGGGTGACTCGGCACACACATTTTCGCAGCGCGCACCTCGCAAATTGTCGCTGGTGAATACCGAGTCCACTCGCGATCTTGTTGCACGTTCCTGCGTCCCGCGACACGGATCATAGATTCGCGCCTTCCGGCACTTCCGCTCGCTCGACTCAACAGCCGCCGGCGGGTTTACGCTGCTGGAGGTCGTCGTAACGCTTGCCCTCCTCGGCCTCGCGGCGGCACTGGTGGCTCCGGTATTCCGGACCGAGTCCGCACCCAGGGACGAACTCGCCGCAGTCCTCGCCGAGTCCCGGGAGATGGCTGTGTGGCGAGCCCAGACGCTCGTGTTCCAGATGGATGCGCGGGGGAACTGGAGACTCACGCCAGCAGGAGGCACCATCTCGATCGGGTCGGGAGCGATCCATACCGGCGGCTCGGTGGTGAAGTTCAGGATTACGCCCCTGGGCGTGTGCCTCGCCGAGGACTGGTCACCTGCCGAAAGCTGGGACGCCATCGCGTGTGCGCGCGCCAGCCGGAGTGAGCCACCGTGACCCTCCTCGAGGCACTGGTGGCGCTGGTGATCCTTGGCGCATCCGTCGCGGGTGTCCTCGGAGTCTTCCAGACCGGTGCGCGTTCCGTGCAATCGGCCGACGCGTGGAATCGCGCGAGCGCCGCGGCGGAGGCGGCGATCGAGGAGGCCGTGCAGGCGCGCATTGAGGGAACCGCGTCCGCGATCACAACCGACGAGCGGGAGCGCGGGGTTGAGACCCAAGTCGACATGCAGTCGTGGCGCGGCAACGTCGAAGACCTCGTGGTTCGAGTGACGCTTTCCGATGGGCGGTCGATGACGGTGCATCGGCTGGTGCGCCGCCGGTGAAGCGACGCGCCTTCACGCTCATTGAAGTCATCGTAGCGCTCGTCGTGACGGGCCTGGTCGTTTCCATGGCGTACGCGGCATTGCAGGCCGGCTTCGATACGTCAGACCGCCTGACGAGCGCGCGCGATGGCGCGGAGCGTGAGATCGTGGCCCGTTCGATTCTCTCGAGCGCACTGCGACATGCGCTTCCCGGCACCATCGGCGGCGAGCCGGTCTTCGTGCTTCGCGAGCGTGGCCAGGGCGCCGCGCCGGGCGACGAACTCGTGTTCCGCACGCGTGGCGTGCTCGAGCCGTTCGGCGCGACCGGGGTGTGGGAGGTGACGTTGCTCAGCACAACGGCCGGCATGCGCCTGTCAGCGCGCGCCGTCCACGGTTCCGGCTCGCCGTTCTCGGCAACGCTTCACGCAGCGCGCGCGATCGACGTGCGGGTGCGCGGGCGCGATCCCCGCGATGGCTGGCTCGAGTCGTGGCTGGCAGCGGATCGCAGCCCCGTCGCGGTTTCCATTGCGTTCCTCGGCGCCGACGGTCGCGCGCGTGGTGCACCGTTGATCGCGCGGGTGGGACTGGAGGGAAATCCGTGATGAGGCGCTCCCGGCGCGGCGTCGCGCTCATCCTGGTGCTCTGGCTGGTGGTCGTGCTGACCACCATCAGTGCCGGCGTGGTGCGGGCGGCCCGCACCTCGTCTGCCATCGCCGCCAACGCCCGAGCCGGCGTGATCGCCCGCGCCGCGGCCGAGAGCGGGATCGAAGCGCTCGTTGCCGCGATCGAGGATTCGCTGGCCAGTCTCGCGGACGCCGGGGACCGGCAGGAGTGGCTCAACGCCCTGGCCGCTGGATCGGGCCGCGACTCCGTCACGTTAGGCGATGGCCGGTTCGCCGTCACCGTCGTCGACGTCAGCGCGCGGCTCGACGTGAACGCCGCCAGCGAGTCCGCGCTGCGGACGTTCTTCGCGCAGTTCACGGACCCGGCCGAAGCCGCGGCGATCGCGCGGGCGATACGCGCGCGAATCGACTCCGGCACTTCGTTGCGCGATGGGGCAGCCTTTCGCCCCCTGACCGTCACGCCGATCCGGAGCCTCGACGAACTGCACGTCGCTCGGCTCGTGCCCGATCGGATTCTCGAGCGAGCGGCGCCTTACCTCACTGTGGACGGCGACGGAGTGATCAACCAGCGCACCGCGTCGGACACGGTCCTGGTCGCGGCTACCGGAGAACTTCGCGACGAGCCAAGCCGGCTTCTCCTGATCAGTCGCGGGTGGGTTTGGGGTCATCCGTTGACGTGCGAGATTCAAGCCGTGTACGCCATCTCGGGGAATCGGCTCGTATTCTCGCATTGGCGCGAGCGATCGCTGTGAGCGGTCGCGCCGGCGTGGAGCTCACTCCCCAGGTCGTGCGCGTGGTCCGGCTCGCGCCGTACACCCGGCGCGTGGCGCAAACCATCGAAATCCCCTGGGACCCGCTGCGCCCCGCGGACGCTGTCGCGGCGTTGCGCTCGAGAGCCGGACGGCCGCGGAGCATTTCGCTCGCTGTCGGACTGGGGTTCCTGGAAGTGATGCGGGTGGACCTCCCACCGGTCGCGCCGGACGAGCGCGTCCGGATGATCGACCTGGAGCCGGATCGCTTCTTCGCCGCCGCGGGCCGCGAGAGTCTGGTCACCACCCTGGCGCCCGAGTCGCCGATCGCATTCGGTGCGCCGGCCGCGTTGATCGCTGCCTGGATCGCGGCGTTCGAAACCTGGGCGCCAGTAGACTGGGTGGAGCCGGCGCCGATCGCGACGGCTCGCGTGCTCGCTCGACAACGCGACGGCGCCTGGCGCATCGAGGCGGGCGAGGACGAGACGGGAGTACTGCAGATCGAACATGGACGCATCGCGTCGGTGCGTCGCGCCAGGGACGCCGCCGCCGGCAGCGGCGCGCGCGCGGTTCCCGCCATCGCCGCGACCCCTGCGCCGTTTGCCGCGGCGCTCGGCGCGGCAAAGTGGCAACCGCGGGACGCGCGGGGAGTGCCGTCACTGGCGGCAGCCCCGTGGCGTCGTCGGTTGGCTGCGAGACGGCGCACAGCTATTGCGGCCGCCGCGATCATGGCCATCATGGGAATCGTGTTCGCCATCTGGGCCGCGGATCGCTGGCGCGAACGCACACTCGCTGCGCTTGAAGACCGGATATCCCGGATCGAAACGCAAGCCGCGCCGGCTGACACGGCGCTCCGCATGTTGCGCTCGCGTGAAGCCGAAGCGGCCACCATCGGGGATGTCGTCACGAATCGCGCCGATCCCTTCGGCGCGCTCGCGGCCATCAGTGCCGCGCTCCCGCGCGAGGCGACCGTCCTCTCCGCCCGGGCCAGCGGCAACCTCTGGCAGATCGACGGCACGACCAGCGACGCATCCACGCTCGTCCCGCGGCTCGACCGCCACGCACGATTTGACAGTGTGCGGTTCCTCTCGGCCAGCTCGCGATACCGCGATGCGAACCGTTCCTACGAGACCTTTTCCATTGCGCTCCGCTTTCGGCCGCAGCCTTGAGCCGCGAGAGCGGCGCACGATCGCCGTCGGCGCCACCGTCGTCGCGCTCGCGGCCGTGGTCGTGCTCGGCGTGCTGCCGCTGGCACGCGGATGGTCCGAACGGGAGTCGCTCATCGCGGCGACCCGGGAGCGGCTGGCGCGCGTCGAGTCCATCGTCGGTCGCGAAGCGCAGCTCGCCGAACAGACGCGAGCAATGGAAGCTCGCCTCGACGCCGGCGGGACGCGACTCGTTCGCGCGCGCACCCTGGCGCTCGCTGCATCCACGCTGCAGTCGATGGTGCGCGAGTACGCTCGGTCGAGCGTGGTCTCCGTGACCCGGCTCGACGCCGCCGGTGCGCCCATCGCCATCGGCGGCACCACATTCGCGCTCCCGGCGACGATATCCGCGCAGGGGGATATCTACGGGATCGCTGACTTCCTCCGCCGCCTGCAATACGGTCCGTCGCTCGTCGAACTCACGGACCTGACGATTGCGCCCAATCCGGTACTGCGCGGAAACCTTCTGCAGGTGTCGATCGGGCTGCGCGCGCCGATCGCGCTGGAGCAATAACAATGGGGCGCGCGTACGACGTCATGCGAGTGGTGGCCATCGCCGCCTTCCTGGTTGGCATCGCGTTCCTGTTCGGGCCAAGCGGTACCGACGTCGCGCCGCTGGCGTTGCCGGAGCTGCCAGTGGTTTCGTCGGCGCCTCCCGATGCCCGTGCCCACGCGGACTCGCTTGCCGAGGACATCATCCTCTACAATCTCTTCTCGGCGGCGCGGACGGCTCCGTCGGGGCGCTATCGAGGGCCTGGTTTCGCAACGCAGGACGACGTGAGTGGAATGTCTCCGACGCCCGGCGGTGAGTCGATGGCCGCGACATCGTTCACCCCGACGCTCGTCGGTACGGCGGTATCAGAACGACCGGGCGAGACGAGGGCCCTGCTGGTCCTCGATCGCGACGACCAGACGCCCCGCCTCTATGCGGTGGGAGAAAGCGCCGGTGGCTATCGTGTAGTCTCGATCGAGGCACGATCCGTGGAGTTGGCCGGGCCGCGCGGCCGCGTGGTGCTTCGCTTGCCCCAGGACATGGAGGACAACTCGTGAGGCGTGTTTCCCGCAGCGCATCGCGCCTTCGCTCGGTGCGATCGGTCTCGAGCCTTGGCTCCTCGAGCCGCCTGGCCCGGGCCTGCATGCTCTGTCTCGGATTGCAGGCAGTCAGCGCACCGACTCTCGCCAGCGCCCAGGTCTCGCGGCTCGACTTCCAGGACGCGCGGCTCGTCGACGTCATCCGGTCGATCGCGTCCCTCGCGGGACTCAACGTCGTGCTGGCGGACATTCCCGACAAGCGAATCACGTTCTCGACCACCGCCCCGACATCGTTGGCCGACCTTCCGCGCATGCTCGAAACCGTGCTGGAGGCGAACGGCCTGGTGCTCGTTCAGCAGGGCTCAGTGGCGCAGATCTTTCCCGCGGGCGCGTCGCTGCCGACCGGGCAGGTTCGATTTGGCACCGAGTTTCCCGACCCGCCGCCGCTGGGCATCGTCACGCAGCTCGTCCCGCTCCAGTCCATGCAGGCCGATGAGGGTGCGGCGGCGCTGCGCCAGCTCGCCTCTCCATCGGCCCGCATCGAGCCGATCGCCCGTTCCAACGCGCTGCTCATCACGGACCGCGGCATCCACGTCGCGCGATACCTCGAGCTCCTCCGGCAGCTGGACCAGCGGCCGCAGGGCGAGGCGGGGCTCCGCACCTACGTCGTGCCGCTCAAGTACGCCCTCGCCGACGATCTGGCCGAGTCGTTAGGCAGGCTTTACGGCATCCTGGTGGCGTCGGGGAGCGGGCGTTCGTTCGATGACATGAGCCTTTCGCGCACGCTGGAGGCGTATCGGCAGCGCGAGGCCGATTCCTTCCGCATGCGATCCCTGCCTCCCCCGACCGGGCTCACGCCGGCCGACTCGGCGCGCGGCGACAGCGCGCGATCCGGCGCCCTGATCGGGCAGACGACCCTCGTCGCCAGCGCGCCGACCAACGCGCTCATCATCAGGACGGCGCCTCCCAACTACCCACTCCTGCGCGAGACCATCCAGGCGCTCGACGTGCGCCCGGCCCAGGTGCTGTTCGAGGTCACCGTCGCCGAGATCACGCTCGGGAGCGGCGACGAATACGGCATCGACTGGGAGCACGCTGGAGGGAGCACGCAGACGACCTTTGGCGATCCGGTCGCCGCCGACTCCGCCGTTTCGTCCGGACTCCTGCTCCGTTTCATCTCGCTTCGCAACGCGGACATTCGCGCCGTGCTTCGCGCCATTTCGTCGCGGACCAGGGTGCGCGTGCTCTCGACGCCGGAGCTCCTGGCGATGAACAACCGGGAGGCCAGGGTGCTCGTGGGAAGCCGCGTTCCCTTTGTTGCCTCCACGCGACTTGGCAACGACATCGCGATCGATCGTTCCGTGCAATACGAGAACGTGGGGACGCAGCTGACGCTCATCCCGACGATCAACGACGACGACTACGTCAGCGTCCGCATTCTCCAGGAGGTGAGCAGCCTCACCACGCGGACCGTGGCGGCGGCGCTCGATGCACCCGTCATCGCCACGCGTGAGGCATCCACCCGCGCCGTCATCAAGAACGCGCAGACCGCCGTCATCGCCGGCCTGATCGGCACGAGCGACGAGGACGTCGAGCGCGGCATTCCCTTCCTCAAGGACATCCCGCTCCTCGGCTGGCTCTTCAAGAGCAAGAGCGTCGTGCGCAATAGAACGGAGCTGGCCATCTTCGTGACGCCGTATGTCGTCCGCACCGACGCCGATGCCGATGCGATCTGGCGGCGGTTCCGGCGCCGCGTCGACGGCGGCGTGCGCGACACGTTGCCGGACACAGGATCGGTCCGGCCGCCAGACGTCAGGCGCTGACCATGGACCTGCGGGCCGCCGCTGCCGGAGCGCTCGCCGCCAGGCTTTCGCCGCGGTATCTGGAGGAGCACTGTCTCATCCCGCTGGGGCTCGAGGACGACAGCACGCTGACCGCCGCGGCCGGTATGCCGCTCGATCCCACGGTGCTGGACGAGCTGTCACGGATCTTCGAACGGCCCGTGCGGGTGGTGCCGGTCGAGGCGGCCGAGATCCGCGCCGCGTTGCTGGCTGCCCGGCCCGCGGCGCCGGCGGACACGGAGACAATCGCCCCGGCGCCGGACGACGCCGCCGCGGTCGCGGTGGGTGACCTCCGCGCGCTGGCCAACGAAGCGCCGGTCATCCAGTTCGTCAACGTCATGCTGCTCGATGCGCTGAAGGCTGGAGCCAGCGACGTGCACGTCGAGTCGACCACCGAGGGCCTTCGCGTTCGCATGCGCCTCGACGGTGTCCTGCGCGACATCTCGACGCTGGGGAAGGCGCACCAGTCCGGCATTCTCAGCCGGATCAAGCTGCTCGCCGGACTCGACATCGCCGAGCGGCGGGTTCCGCAGGACGGGCGCGCCCGCCTGGCGCTCGCCGACCGCGAGGTCGACCTCCGCGTGTCCACCCTTCCGTCGATCTATGGCGAAAGCGCGGTCGTGCGCCTCCTGGATCACTCCACGACCGCTCGCGGGCTGGCGGAGCTTGGCCTCTCCGCCGAGCTGGAGGCGCGCTTCGATCGCCTCATCCACCGGCCGACGGGACTCATCCTGGTGACCGGCCCCACCGGCTCGGGCAAGACCACCACGCTGTATGCGGCGTTAGGCAGGGTGAATGGGGCCGCCGTCAAGATCCTGACCGTCGAGGATCCCGTCGAATACCGCCTGGCGGGGATCACGCAGATTCCCGTCAACCGGCGCGCCGGACTCGGCTTCGGCAGCGCCTTGCGGTCGATGCTGAGGCACGACCCGGACATCATCATGGTGGGCGAGATGCGCGACCGCGAGACCGCCGAGATCGCGGTGCAGGCGGCGCTCACCGGACATCTGGTCTTGTCAACGCTGCACACGAATGACGCCGTCGGCGGCATCACCCGGCTCGTCGACATGGGCATCGAGCCGTACCTCGTTTCGGCGACCGTGGAGGCCATCCTCGCGCAGCGCCTGGTGCGCGTCCTTTGTGACGCCTGCGCCGAACCGATCGAGCCGACGTCGGCGGAGCTCGCGACAGCGCCCGCTTCCGTTGCGAAGCGAATCGACCGCCGCTTCCGCCGGCCGCGTGGGTGCGAGGCATGCTCCGGCACCGGGTATCGTGGCCGGCGCGGCATCTACGAGCTGTTCGTCCCGACGGAGCGCATACGGGCTCGCGTCGCGCAGGGCGCAACGCTCGACGAGCTTCGCGCGCTGGCTCGCGACGACGGACTCATCACGCTGCGCGAAGCGGCGTGGGAGGCCGCGAGAACTGGACTGACGTCCATTGCCGAAGTTCTTCGCGTAACCGCAGCCGACGAGCAGTGAACGAGGCGTTCCGCTACCGCGCGGCGACTGGCGCCGGCGACCTCGTGGAAGGTGTCGTGCATGCCGGGTCCGTCCGGGATGCCGCCGACGCGCTCCGGCGACAGAGCCTCGTGCCCGTCAGCGTCGAATCCGCCACTCGCCAGGCGTCAGGATCGCAAACCGGGGCACGGTCGGCGACGGGCCGGCAGGAGAGCGTGGCGTCGGCGCTGCGGACCCTTTCCACCCTTCTGTCCGCCGGTCTCGCGCTCGAACAGGCGCTCGATTTCGTGGGTCGCCACGCCAGCCATCCCGACACGGCTGCCGCTTTCCACGCCATGCGATCCGACGTGCAGCGCGGCGTGATGCTGTCGGAGGCGATTCGCAGGCACCCGTCATTCGGAGCATTCGCGGCAGCCGCCGTTCACGCCGGTGAAGAGAGCGGAACGCTGGATCAATCACTCGTCAGGCTGGCCGATTGGTTCGACCGGGCAAACGAGCTCCGCGCCGAGGTTCGCGCCGCGCTCCTGTATCCGGTGTTGATGGGAATCGTCGCCGGCATTGGCGTCATCGTCCTGCTCGCGTTCGTGGTGCCGCGCTTCGTCGCCATTCTCGGCGATGTCGGCGGTGCCCTTCCGCTCTCGACGCGCATCCTCGTGGGCCTGAGTCGGGTGGTGATGGGCGGGTGGTGGATCTGGCTGCCCCTGGTCGTGGCGACCGTGCTCGCGATTCGCTGGTGGCTCGGGGATCCGGAGAATTGCCGGCGGTGGCACGCGGCGCGCCTCCGATTCCCCAGGTCCGGTCCGCTCGAACGAGACACGATGACGGCCCGGTTCACGAGCGCGCTCGGCGTGCTCCTGCAGAGCGGCACACCCGTGCTCACCGCCCTGCGCGTGGCGCGTGAGGGTGTCACGAACCTGTCGATCGCGGGTCAGCTGGACACCGCCGGCGAGCGGATTGCCCGCGGAGATCGCGTCGCCGAGTCGTTGGCGTCCGTGTTTCCGCCTCTCGCCGTAGAGCTGCTCGCAGCCGGCGAAGAGGGCGGTCGCCTCCCGGAAATGTGCGCGCGGGTGGCGCAGATACACGATGAGTCGGTCGGGCGATCGCTTCGCACGCTGGTTCGGCTCGTCGAGCCCGCGCTCATCCTCGCGTTCGGGGTGATCGTGGGGTTCATCGCCCTCGCGATGCTGCAGGCCGTGTACAGCGTGAACGCGGGGGTCCTGTGAGGGAGCGACGAACGATTTCCAGTGGATCGTCAGGCGGGACGCACTATCTTGAGGACATGGCGCACCCCAGAGTCTCGCGTGGTGGGTTCACGCTTCTCGAGATCATCGTCGTCATCATCGTTCTCGCGCTGCTGGCGGGACTCGTCGCCCCGCAGATCTTCGGCCGGCTCACCGAGGCGCGCGGCACCACCGCCCGGACCCAGATCGAGCTCCTGGGCACGGCGCTCGACAACTATCGCCTCGACAACGGCGCGTACCCGACCACGGAACAGGGGCTCCAGGCGCTCCGGGAGAAGCCGGCGCGCGCCCCGGTCCCCGGCAACTGGCGCGGCCCGTACATTCGAAAGGCCGTGCCTAACGACCCCTGGGGTCGCCCCTACCTGTACCGGTTTCCGGGGGAACGCAACGCCACCAGCTATGACCTGAGGACCCTCGGGCGAGACGGACAGCCGGGTGGCGCCGGCGAGGACGCCGACATTGGCGGCGAGACCTGACGACCCGTCCTGGCGGATCCGGCCACGCGCGCAGCGCGCCGACGCGGGCCGTTGATCCGCGGGCAGCGGCCAGCGTGTCCGGGTGTCCCGGAGTTGCATTTTGCAACGGGATTCTGCGCGGCGTCCGGCCTTGCGCCTGCGGCTCCTCCGACGGGGGCCTCTGAATCACGGCGGGTCTGTGGCCCGTGACACGCCGCTCGGGGTGAGCGCCCTGCAGTGTGTCAGGATCATTGACCGTTGACCTGTGGCCGCGGACCCTGACTGCTGGCATCGCAGCTCACAGTGCGCCGGCGGGTTTAACCAGATCGATGGTTGACGCGTCTCTTGATATCGCCGGGGAGGGCGACCCCGGCGTCAGGCACGGACCGACTTTGGAGACCTCATGTCAAGTCGCAAGGTGGAAGGAGAAGCCACGACGATCGACGTGTCCGACGACGTCTGTCCCGACGCCAAGTCGTTCACGTCGCGTCGCCGCTTCTTCACGGCGGGGGCGTCCATCGCCGCCGCCAGCCTGTTGAGTACGCGCGCCGCCTCGGCGCAGGGGACCGGAACCGGCACACGCCGTGACATGGTGCGGCGCGTCCTCAGGAAGACGACGCGCCCCGAACCGGGCCCCGCCCGCAGCACACTGGTTTCCGCAGCGGCGTATGACAGCGCCCTCTCCAAACTCGTCCGCCGCATCACCAACGGCGTCACGGCGGACGAAATGACCCTGGCGCGGAAGTTGGGCTTCGCCGGGTACCTCAACTACCAGCTCAACTGGTCGAAGATCGACGACAACGCCGTACAGACGTATGTCGCGACCAACTACCCGCTGGCCCTGCAGGATTCCGCCCAGCTCTACTCGCTGGATGCCGGCACGGTGCAAACCCAGTTCATCAATGCCACGCTCTACCGCGCTGCGTTCAGCAAGCGCCAGCTGTACGAGCGCATGGCCGAATTCTTCAGCGATCACTTCAACATCGAGTACGCGAACGTCCAGTACATGAAGGTTCCGGACGAGCGCGACGTACCGCGCTTGTACGCGCTGGGGAAGTTCCCGGACATGGTGCGCGCCAGCGCGCATTCGCCGGCCATGCTCGAGTACCTCGACAACACGCGCAACCGGCGGAATAACGTCAACCAGAACTACGCCCGCGAGCTGATGGAGCTGCACACCGTTGGCGTCGACGGCGGTTACACGCAGAACGATGTCGCCGAGTTGTCCCGCTGCCTGACGGGTTGGACCATCGCGTCACGCGGCGTCGCGTTCACTTTTGACCCCAACGGTCACGACTGGAACCAGAAAGTGGTCTTGGGCCAGGTGATCCCGTCCCAGCCGTCGAACTCCGGCCAGCTCGGCCTCCGCGACGGCGACATGATGATCGACTACCTGGTCGCGCACCCCAATACGGCGCGGTATGTGTCGAAGAAGATGCTGCGCTGGCTCCTCCGCTACGATCCGAGCGAGGAGCAGATCCAGTCGGTGGCATCCGTGTACTCGAGCACGCAGGGCGACATACCGTCGATGATCCGCGCCATCCTCACGCCCGAGAACCTCGTGGCTGCCCCGGCGAAGTACCGCCGGCCGTACACGTACATCCTCGCTTGCCTGCGCTCGACCAACCCCGGCATCCTGCGTCTCCAGAACGTGACCGGCACGTGGCTGCGCACGGTGGGACAGTCGCTCTTTGCCTGGGGGCCTCCGGATGGGTACCCGGATACCGCCGAGTACTGGTCCGGCGGCGCACTGCCGCGCTGGAACTTCGCGCAGTACCTCGCCACGAACACCGCCGATGTGCCGGTGGACATCAACAAGTTCCTGGCGACGCCGACGCCGACCGGCCTGGTCGACGCCATCAACACCGCGCTCTTTGCCGGAGAGATGCCTGACGCGCTGCGATCACAGCTCCTGAGCTATGCGCAAGGCGCCACGCTGACGGCCACCCGGGCCCGCGAGACGCTCGCGCTGGCCATGAGTGCCTCGGCGTTCCAGTGGATGTGACGCGGACCGGGACCTGACGATCAGCAATCACGGACGGTGGCCATGAGCAGCGAACTCCACGACAACTGCGCCTGCAGCGAATACAACGAACTCACGTCTCGACGTGAGTTCCTCATGAAGTCCGGCGGCGCCGTCGGCATCAGCGCGTTCGCGGCCGCCTTCCCGGAGTGGCTTCCGCAGGTGTCCATCGCCGACGCGTTCGTCTCGAACCGCGACGTGGTGGTCTCGATCTTCCTGCGCGGCGGAGCCGATGGGCTCACGCTGTGCGTTCCCTTCGGCGACCCGGAGTACTACACGGGCCGTCCGACGCTCGCCATCCCGAGGCCGGACAGTTCGGCCACCAACAAGGCCATCGCGCTCGACAACATGTTCGGCCTCCCGCCGAACCTCAGCGCGCTGTTCGCCGCGTATCAGGCCGGCAACCTCGCGATCATTCACGGCGCGGGACTGACCTACAACACCCGCTCGCACTTCGACGCGCAGCGCTTCATGGAAGTCGGGAAGTCCAACGACCCCACCGTGAACACCGGCTGGCTCGGGCGCCATCTCGCGACGAGCACCCCCGTGCGCTCCGACGCGTCCCTTCGGGCGATCGGGTTTTCCGATGGCCTGGTCGACACGCTCAAGGGCGGTCCAAAGACCCTGCCGATTCCCAACCCCGCCGCCTACGGACTGAGTGGAAGCACCTCGACCAGGAACGAACGAATGAACTGGCTCCAGTCGGAATACGCGACGACGATCGAGCCGGCGAAGACCGCCGCGCTGGACGCCATCGCGACGATCAACCTGCTGGCCACGCTCAACCTCAGCGCCTACCAGCCCGCCAATGGCGCGGTCTATCCGAACAACGGACTCGGGCGCGGCCTCAAAAACACGGCGGGCCTGATCAAGGCCGACATCGGCGTCGAGGCGGCACACCTCGACGTCGGCGGGTGGGACACCCACACGCAGCAGGCCGGCGGCATGGCGACGCGCATGAACGAACTTGGCGGCGCGCTCGGCGCCTTCTGGCAGGACTGCATCGCCAGTGGCCTCGGGCAGAACATCACGGTCGTGGTGATCTCGGAGTTCGGACGCAACGTGCGCGAAAACGGCGGCCTGGGCACCGACCACGGACGCGGCACCGCGGTGTTCGCCATGGGACGCCAGATCGCCGGCGGCCGCGTGATCACGAACAACTGGATGAGCCTCGCCCGCGAGAACCTGCAGGATCAGCAGGATCTCAAGGTCAGCGTCGACTATCGCGACGTGCTCGCGGAGATCGTGAAGAACCGGCTGGGCAACAACAACCTCGACGTCATCTTCCCCGGCTTCGTCCCGACGTTCCGCGGGGTCACCAAGGATGCGGTCAGCGCGATCGCGGCGCGGCGGTGAGGCCGAATCGTGTCGCGCTCAGGGTGTGACCGAAACCGCGCCTGTCATTCCCGGGTGCAGGGTGCAGTCGTATGTGAACCGGCCGGCGACGGTGAACGTCCGCGGGACCGTGACGTTGCTCGTCTGGGCGATGTCCTGGGGCGCGCCGGCCTTTCGCTCGAAGACCACGTTATGAATCACCTGCGGGAACTCGAAAAACACCTGCTCACCGACCCTTATCGTCACCTCGAAGGGAATGAAGGAATTCCCGGGCATCGTGACGACGGCGCCGATGCCGGCAGGAAGCACGGTCACGACGCGCGTACCAGCGACGCCCTGAACCGTCGCGGTGATGCTGGTGCTCCCCACGGTGAACGCCGTGACGAGTCCATTGGCGTCGATCGAGGCGATCGACGGCGCGAGCGAGGACCATTGGACCGGGCCGGCACCGCTGATCGTGTTCCCCTGGCCGTTCACCGCCGTGGCCGTGAACTGCGACGTCTGGCCAGGACGGAGCGTTGCGAGCGGTGCGGAAATCTGAACGGCGGCGACCGCGGTGCTCGACACCGGATCGCTCCCCCCGCACGCGGCAACGGAGACAGCGAGCAACAGCCCTGCATGGATAGTGCGGTTCACAGCGCCTCCGTAAACGTGATCGACGTGCCCGGTCGATCGTTCATGGACCGGACACTCCATGAGGGACAACCCCTGAAAGATATTGGTCACAGCTGGTTCGGTACCCCGCTCCCGGTGACCCGCGGCACAGACCGCGTCGCCGGTCGCAGGGCGCGTCGCTGGCTCGCCGGATGCCTAACGGCCCTCGCGGCCTGCGGCGACGATGGCACCGCGCCGCCACTCCCGGTCGCGTCGGTGCAGGTCACCCCGCCGTCGTCCACACTCTCCCCCGGCCAGACGGCGCAGTTGACCGCGACGACGCTGGACGCGCAGCAACGTGCCCTCGAGAACCGCACGGTGACCTGGTCTTCGACCAACACCGTCGTGGCGACCGTGTCGACCACCGGGCTCGTGACCGCGGTAGCCGTCGGCGGACCGGCGACGATTGTCGCGACGAGTGAAGGTCAGGACGGCTCGGCGACAGTGACGGTGGTCCCGCCACCAGTGGCAACGGTGAGCGTGTCACCCGCGACAACAGCGCTCACACCGGGTGCCGTTGCTCCGCTCGTCGCCACGCCGCGCGACGCCTCCGGGGCACCACTGACCGGTCGAGCCGTGACCTGGACGTCCTCCAATCTGGCTGTCGCCACGGTGTCGGGCGCTGGATTGGTGACCGCCGTGGCTGTTGGTGGGCCCGTCACGATCACCGCGACCAGTGAGGGACAGAGCGCCACGGCAGCCGTGTCTGTTGTCGCACCGATCGTGACGAGCGTTGTTATATCGCCGAACATCGTCTCGGTAGGGACCAGTGGAACGACACCGCTTTTCGCCACAATCCGCGATCAGAACAACATCATCCTGACGGGCCACGTCGTGAACTGGACGACGAGCGACGCGTCCATCGCGAGCGTCACGCAGAATGGACTCGTGTCCGGCATTTCAGCCGGCGGACCAGTGACGATCACCGCGACAAGCGACGGTAAGAGCGGGACCGCGGCCGTGACGGTGACAACCAGCCCTTGCGACGCCAGCACGCCGATCACGATCGGTCAGGCGCTCAGCGGCGCCCTCGCGACCACGGACTGCGCCCTGGACGACGGCTCGTTCATGGACCTGTACCGGCTGCCGATCACAGCGAACGGACGCATCCAGGTCGACGTCTCCAGCACCGCCTTCGACGCGTACCTCATTCTATTCATCCAGAACCCGGACGGCTCGAAGGTCGCAGTCGGCGGCGACAACAATTCCGGGGGCGGGACCAATGCGCAGATCACGCGAGACGTGATCGCGGGTGAAACGTATCTGATCGGGGCGAATTCCCTGCTCGGCGGCGCGACCGGAGCGTATCAGGTGTCCGTGCAGCAAGGGATGTTCATGGCGGGCGCTGCCCGGGAATCCGCGGTCAGCGGGAACGACGACCAACGGATTGCCCGTTCAAAGATGGAGATGGCGACAAAGGCCTTGCGACGGAAGTAAGTCCGAACAACTCTCAACGTGCCGGGCGTGTCCAACCAGGCGGCCCGACTTCCGGAGAGCATCGTGCGTCGCAGGACAGTCACCCTCGCCGTCGTTGTCGTTTGCAGCAGTGCACTGGCCTGTTCGGCCAGCGATGATTCACCCGGCGGCAACGCCGGACTCATCACCGTATTCGACTCCACGGCGGATACTGTCGTAGCACGCGTCGACGGCCAGGTCCCGGTCTCCGCGCTGCGAAGCATGACCCTGGCGATGCGGATCGCTCCGGCCATGGACGACACATCGCTCTTCACCGAAGTCGCCGACTTCGAGGTCGACGCCGGGAACAGGATCTGGATCTATGATTTCCAGGGCCGACGGATGTTCCTGTTCGACAGCGCCGGCACACTCGTCAGGCGGATCGGCAGGCAAGGGGCGGGGCCGGGAGAGTTCAGCCAGGGGAACGGGATGGCCGCGCTCAGCGATACCGGCCTCGCGATTCTCGACTCGCAGAATGCGCGGATTTCGTTCTTCGCGTCAAACGGCGATTTCAGGACGAGCTTCTCCGTGCCTTCGGGATTCTCGACCACGAACGGACTCATGAGCGACCGGTCGCACACGCTCTACCTGCGGCGCCCGGTGACGCCGCAGCGCGAAGGCGAAATACTGGGCCGGATGGGACTCGTCAGGCTCGGGGTCGATGGTGCGTTCGGCGATTCGCTCGAACCGCCCGATCTTCCCGTCCAGCGCGACACCTACCTTGCTGTGAGCCCGGACGGCAATGGACGGTCGTCCACGTCCTCGTCCTTTGCGCCTAACTACTTCTGGGACTGGCATCCGGACGGCTATTTCGTGGCGGGACACGGCGGGCGATACGAGATCGTCATCGCGCGGCCTGGCGCCAAACCCGTCGTGATCCGCCGCACTGCTACGCCCGTGCCGCTCCAGACTGACGAGCGCTCCGAAGAGAAGGAGCGTATCACCTTCAGCATGCGGCAGACGCAGCCCGGTTGGACCTGGAACGGACCCGAGATTCCGGAGCACAAGGCGCCGCTCACGGGAATCACCGTCGCCCGCGACGGAAACATCTGGGCCAGGGTCGCGGCTCCATCGGAGCGCATTCCTGATGACGAATTGCCGCCACAGCGCGAGAAAGGTCCCCCGGTGCGGCACTATCGCTCACCCGCGGTCTACGAGGTCTTCGCGGCGGACGGGCGATTCCTCGGTCGCGTGCCGATGCCGCCGCGCACAGCACTGATCCAGGCCGACGGGGACTTCTTCTGGGGCGTCATGCGCGATGCCGATGACCTCCCGTCGGTGGTTCGGTTCCGACTGAGCGTGCCCTTCCATCAGGAATAGCCGAAGCCCGGCCGATCGGGGCCGCCCTGCTGGTGTCGTGGTGCGCGTAGCGCGATCTTTTTCGCACCCGCCACCGCAGCCCAGCGACATGACTGCCTTCGACGCCGGATTTCCCCGCTCATCGCGTGTCCACATTGCCCGTGTGCTCTCGCTCGCCGTCTCGCTGGCGGCATGCGCACCGCGTGGCGGCATCGTGACCGCGCCGATCAGCGTGCCGGGCGTTCGGGGAGTGGACGTGGCCTCCGGCCGAGACCTGTCGTTCGACGAGCTCACCAGGCGCCTTGCCGGCGCTGACGTCGTTTTCTTCGGCGAACAGCACGACGATCCGGAAACGCATCGCGTGGAGTTCGGCCTGCTCGATGCGCTCGGCCGCACGGGCCGCCCGGTCATCCTCTCGTTCGAAATGTTCGAGCGCGACGCGCAGCCCATGCTCAACGACTACCTCGCCGGCCGAATGAGCGAGTCCGATTTTCTGGCGAAGTCGCGACCGTGGGACCGCTACGTCACTGATTACCGCCCGATGGTCGAGCTGGCGAAGGCGAAAGGATGGCCCGTGGTCGCCTCGAACATCCCACGCCCCATGGCGTCAGCCGTCGGCCGCAAGGGACTCGCCGCGCTCGATACGCTGACGCCGATCGAACGTGGCTGGGCGGCGCGCGACATCCAGTGCCCCGAAGACGCCTATCGCGCCCGGTTCGTGGAAACGATGCGCGGTCACTCGCCAGGCGGCGCGCTATCGTCACCTGGCGACACGCTGCCCACGGCGGTCGCGACGCGATTCTACCTGGCGCAGTGCATCAAGGACGAGACGATGGCCGAAGCTATTGTCGCGGCCAGGGAGCACTCGCCGAGAAACGCGATTGTTGTTCACTACGACGGTGCGTTCCACAGCGACTACCGGCAGGGCACGGTCGACCGCGCCCGCCGCCGCGCACCGAACCTGCGCCTGGCCGTAATCACCGCCGTTCCGGTCGTCGACCCATCCACGGCCACGCTTGCCGATCACGCTGGCCGAGCGGACTACATAATTTTCACAAAACGCATCCCGCCCAGGCCTGCGAAGTGACGAGTGCAGATTCCAGATCACTTTCAGCGCTAGACTGAGCGAAACAAGGGCTCACGCGGAGGCGCGGAGTGAGCTCTCCGTTCCGCTCCGCGTCTCCGCGTGCCAATCAAAAAGAATATGACAAATCGAACCTTGATCCTCGCAACGTGGTTGGCTGCAGCTCCCGCTGTGGCGCAAGACGCGCCAGCCGATCCCTCGACGCGCCTCATCGCCGCCATCGACGCCAAGGGCACGCATTACTCTGAACTGGCCAAACAGATCTGGTCGTTCGCCGAGGTCGGATACCAGGAGGTCAGGAGCAGCGCGCTGCTCGCAACGGAACTCGAGACCGCGGGCTTCAAGGTCACGCGCGGAGTGGTCGGCATTCCCACCGCCTTCGTCGCGGAATTCGGGAGCGGCAAGCCGGTCATCGGCATACTCGGCGAGTTCGACGCGCTGCCGGGCCTGTCGCAGGATGCGACGCCGCTGCAGAAGGCGATCGTCGCCAATGCCGCCGGTCATGGGTGCGGCCACAACCTGTTCGGCGTTGGTTCCGCCGCCGCCGCGATCGCGGTCAAGGACTGGATGACGGCCAACCGCATAACGGGAACGCTGCGATACTACGGCACGCCCGCCGAGGAAGGCGGTGCCGGCAAGGTGTACATGGTTCGCGATGGTTTGTTCAAGGACGTCGACGCCGTGGTCGCCTGGCATCCGGGCGACGGCAACGACGTCAACGGAACGAGTTCTCTGGCCAACATCACCGGCAAGTTCCGCTTTCGCGGCGTGAGCGCCCATGCCGCGGGCGCGCCGGAACGCGGCCGCTCGGCGCTCGATGGGGTCGAGGCGATGGACGTGATGGTGAACATGCTGCGCGAGCACGTGCCGCAGGACACGCGTATCCACTACGTGATCACCAACGGCGGCCGCGCGCCTAACGTGGTCCCCGATTTCGCCGAGGTGTATTACTATGCCCGGCAGAACGACATGAAGATCCTCGATGACGTGTGGGACAGGATCATGAAGGCGGCCCAGGGGGCGGCACTGGGGACCGGGACGACGGTCGACTTCGAGATCACCGGTTCGGTGTACCCCATCCTGCTCAACGAGACGCTGGCGAAGGTGATGTACAAGCGGTTGCAGCAGGTGGGCGGTGTGAAGTACAGCGCTGAGGAGGAGGCGTTCGCGAAGACGTTGCAGCAGTCGCTCGGTGCGCAGGCGAAGGCGATCGAGTCGGCGTGGACCATTGCGCCGTGGGAATTCGGCGGGAGCAGCAGCGCGTCAACCGATGTGGCCGACGTGAGCTGGAACGTGCCGACGGTGCAGCTCGGCGCGGCGACGTGGGTACCGGGGACCGCAGCGCATTCCTGGCAGGCAGTGGCCGCGTCAGGCATGAGCATCGGTGCCAAGGGGATGATGGTGGCGGCCAAGACCATCGCGTTGACGACAGCCGACCTGTTCGTGAGCCCGGCGACGATTACTGCCGCAAAGACGGAGATGGATCAACGTCGCGGCAAGGACTTCGTGTACCGCACACGGCTAGGCGATCGAAAGCCCGCGCTGGATTATCGCAAATGAGGCCAGAGTTCGAACACGCAACCCTCTGGCCTCTGGCCTCTGGCCTCTGGCCTATGTGAAGATGATTGGCTATTCCGGAACTCCCCTCGTCAAGAAGTTAGGCATCAAGCCCGGTACGAAACTTGTCGTGGTTGGCGACGTTCCTGACGAGTACAGGAAGTGGGTCGGCCCGCTCCCCGAAGGAGCAACCATATCCGGACCCGGCAGGCTGCCACTCGAGGCGGTCCACGTGTTCGCGACGAAGCGAGCTGAGCTCGTCAGGCACCTCGAGCATCTGCGGAAAGCACTTGTGCCCGACGGCTACGTCTGGATCTCGTGGCCCAAGAAGGCTTCGAAGGTGGCGACGAATATCACCGAGGATGTCATCCGCGAGGTCGCGCTCCCGCTCGGCTTCGTCGACATCAAGGTGTGCGCGGTGAGTGAGGTCTGGTCGGGTCTCAAACTGGTGATCAGGGTGGCGGAGCGGAGAAAGAACTCCGCCACGTGATCTTTGGAGCCTCGAGCCTCGAGCCTATTCTTCGCGCAACGCCTGCACCGGATCCAGCCGCGACGCCCGTCGCGCCGGCACCCAGCACGCCAGCGCCGTCACACCCAGGAAGAACGCCGCGATCGCCGCGAACGTGAGCGGATCGGTGGGGCTCACGCCCACCAGCATCGTCGACATCACCCGCGTCACCGCGAACGCCGACAGCAACCCGATCGCGATCCCCACCACCGACAGCTTGAGCCCCTGGCCGGCCACGAGCTGCAGGATGCTCGCGCTGCTCGCGCCGAAGGCCATCCGCACGCCGATCTCCGCCGTCCGCTGCCTGACGAGCGTCGACAGCACGCCGTACAGCCCGATCCCCGCCAGCAACGCCGCCACCACCGCGAACACGCCGATGCAGGCCAGCGCAAACCGTGTCGGTGCCCGCGCCCGATCCACCAGCACGTCGAGCGTTCGCAGGTTGTTGATCACATAGCGAGGGTTGATCTCCCGGATGGCCGCGCGAATCGACGGCGTCAGTCGCGACGCGTCACCGTTCGTGCGGACCACCCACTGGTTCGCGCCGCCGAACCCGAACTGACCATCGGGCACGTACATGGTCTCGCGCCCGTCCACCGCCAACGACGCATTCCGCTGGTGCCTGACGACGCCGATCACCTCGAACCAGTCGGGGTCGGGACCGCCGGTCCGGGCCAGGAATCGCTTCCCGACCGCGCGCTCTCCCGGGAACGCCTTCGCCGCGAACACGTTGTCGATCACGGCGCGGTTCAGCCCCGGCACGTTGTCGGCGTCCTCGAACACGCGCCCGTCGATGAGCGCTGTCCGCATCACCGAGAAGTAGTCGGGCAGGATGATCCTGAAGTCGGCCTGCTGGTACAGCGCCGGATTGGTCAGGGCGCCCTCGGGACCCCACCGCACGTTCGACGCCTGTCCATCGAGCGGCAGCGGACTCCCCGCAGAGGCGCCCACCACGCCCGGCAGCGCGCCAAGCCGCTCATGCACCAGCCGGGACACCGCCGCCCTGCCCTCTGGAGCCCGCTCCTGCACGTTCACCAATCCAAAGGTCACTACCCCCTTCGGATCGAACCCGGGCTCGGCGCGCTGCAGCGACACGAAGCTCCGGATCATGAGACCCGAGCCCACCAGCAGCACGAACGCCAGCGCCACCTCGGCGGTCACGACCCCCGCGCGCAGCCACTTCCCGGCTCCTGACAGCGACCCGGTGCGGCCGGCCGCTCGCAGCATGTCGGCCACGTCCACTCGTGAGGCACGAAGCGCGGGAACGATGCCGAACAGCAGCGCCGACGCAATCGCCGCCGCCGCGGTGAACCCAAGCACCAGGGGATCGAGACTCACCTGGTCGAGACGCGGCAGGTTGGCCGGCCCGATCGCGATCAGCAGCCTGATGGCGCCCCAGGCCAGGCCCACACCCAGCGCCGCACCGACGGCGGCCAGGACGAAGCTCTCCACCAGCATCTGCCGCAGCAGCGCACCGCGATTGCCGCCTAACGCTGATCGCACCGCCAGCTCCCGCTCCCGCTGGCTGGTCCGCACCAGCAGCAGGTTGGCGACGTTGGCGCAGGCGATCAGCAGCACGAACGCCACCGCGCCCATCAGCGTCCACAGCGACTGCTTCGTGTTGGCCACCAGGTAGTCGTGCATCGGCTCCACTCGCCATACCACGCCCGCCGTCTCCTTGATCGGGAACCGCTGGCGCAGGTCGGTCACCAGCGCGTTCACCTCTTCCTGGGCCGCGGTCATCGTCGTGCCTGCCCGCAGTCGGCCGACCGCCCGGAGAAAGACGTTGATGCGCGAGCCCGCCGCGAAGTCCTGACGCAGGGTCACGTATACCTCGGGCCGCCGCTCGACATCCGAGCCCTCGAACCACAAAAGTTCAACGCCCGGCTCCAGCACGCCCACGACCTGCGCCGTCTGGTTCCCGACCTGGAACGTCTTGCCAACCATGGAGCTGTCGCCACCGAACTGCTGTTCCCAGAACTCATGACTCAGGATCACCGTCGCCGGTGGAGGCGGCGGTGGCGGCCCCTGTGCCTGGCCCGCCGGACCGCCTTGTCCCGGCGGTGGCCCGATCGGCGCGCCGTCCTCGGCCACAAAATCGCGACCGATTGACACACGCGTGCCGAGGGTTCGGAAAATGTTGGGCGTCACAAAGGCCATGCGGAGCATGCGAGCCTCGCCCCGATCGTCGAACATCGGTTGCTGGCCCGTGACGAGCCCCGCGACTTCATCGAAGGATTTGACAGTCGTACGCAGGTCGGCGAAATCCGCCGGCGCCATTGGGAAGTCGAGCACGTTGCGCGCCGACAGGTCACCGGTGACAAACGCCAGCCGATCGCGATTCTCGTATGGGAGCGGCTGCAGCAGCACCGTGTTGACGACGCTGAAGATCGCGGTGGTGGCGCCGATGCCAAGGGCGATTGTCACGAGCGCGGTGATGGAGAACACCGGCGACTTGATCAGTGTGCGGATGGCAAATGCGACATCCCTGCGCAGTGTGCCCATGATCCGCTGCCCCTCGGGTTGGTGGGTCTGGTTCGGCGCCGACGGCTTTCCGGAACAGCCAGCGATCAGCCTACGTTCGAAAGGGACAGGAAGTGCCGATTGGACACCCCTCGGTGGCGAAACGATGTCTTCAGGGGGCCTCCAGCCTCGAGTGTCCCTGAATGAAACGCCAAAACGCTAATTCACTCAGGAATGAGATCCCATCACATACACTTGAGCGCCATCAGCCTGGCTCTGACCGCCTGCGCGTCCTCCGGGACGCCCACCGAGCCGATCGTCTATTCGCAGACCGAGGCGGCCGATTCAGTCAGGATCCAGGTCGGGCAAACCATCGCTGTTGGGGGAATCCGGGTTCGCTTCAGCGCGGTCGAGTCCGACAGCCGCTGCCCCTCGGACGTTGTTTGCGTCTGGGCCGGCGACGCGATCGCCGCCTTTGTGGCCGAGCAGAACTGCGACTGTCGCACGCCGGCATATGACCTGAAGCTCCACACCACGCTCCAACCTAAGAGCGCTGCCGTTCATGGCTACCGCATTGAGTTGCTCCATCTCGTGCCGTACCCCAACTCGGCGACTCCGATCAAACGCGGCGACTACGCGGCCTGGCTGCGCGTGGTTCCTATCGAAGGCTGAGCGAATGGCGGAGCTGCGCCTGCGCCGTGACTGACACCGCGTGCGACGCCGGTTAAGGCGACCGCTTTTGGTAACGCCAGCGCCGGAATAGTTGCAGGCTTTGCGCTTTGCGCTTTGCGCTCTCGATCTGACTTGCCCCGTTTCTGAGAAGGGAGCAACGTTGGCGACCTGCCGCGACGGAATGTCGCGCCGGCGTCCGGGGGGAGGATCGAGCATGCCGAAGCGCCGTGTAAAGAGCGCTGCGACTCGTCGGAAAAAGAAAACCTCGCGCCAGGTCAGCTCGCGTGGTCGCGCGCTGTCAGTTGCTCTCACCGCGAAGCGGCCCTCTGCTCGACGAAGAAAAGCAGGACAGACAGCGGTCGTCACGAGCGGATCGCCCGCCAAGCCGTCACGCCCGTTGGTGAACTGCTCTCGGTCGAGATCGAAGTTCCGGAAGAGGTCAACTATTCTCTGCTCCACAACCAGCGGCCGCTGCTGGGCAAGCTCACCCTGACCAAGCTGGTGAAGGATCCGCTCGAGGACATCAACGTCGTCGTCGAGCTCAACCTGGGCGCCGAGAACTATCCGTTCCGCTGCACGCTGCTCGAGCTCAAGGAACCGCAGCTGGCGATGGCGTCCATGATCCAGGTCCCGCTCACGGCGTCGCTTCCGCGATCGCTCCGCGAGCGAGTCCACTCGACCGTGTACATCCGTGTCACCTGTGGCGGCCGCACCGCGCGTGAATCCGTTCCTGCGGGTAGCCGGCAAGCTGATCGAGGTGATCGTCTCGGTCACCGGTGCGCTCGCCAGGACCCCGCTGGTCGATGCGCTCACCGCCCTTATCCCGGGCCTGTCCGCGCAGTCAGCCGTATCGAACAACCATGAGTTGAGCCGCCTCCGCATCGGTCCTGTCGCGATCGACCCTGCCTACTACGCGATCAAGTCCAACTTCGAGACGAAGAATCCGGGATGGCGCTTCTGGCGCAACTTCCGGAAGGATCGCGCCGGTGATCTTGCTGCTGACATTGTCTTCCCAGCCGGGAACGACCTCGTCGTTGATACCTGGTCGATGGATGACTTTGGCGTGCCGCGGCTTCGACTGGCTGACAAGGACTGCGACTTTGGGACGTCGAAATCCGTCTGGCACTGCAATTACTTCCGTCAGGACAGGTCGATCGACTATGTCGCCAGTGCGTTCCGACTTCCCCTTGAGTGATTGATCGCACCGTCGGGGCGCCGCCATGCCCTTAGATTGCGGGAGCCTTTCGGTCTCTCACCGCCCCGGTTGAGCGGCCAGGGCACGGAACTCGTCAGGCAGTCGAGCCGGAAGCGCACCCGCGGCATTCGGAGGTGACTGGTGGCGTGGTGGCAGTTGTCATTGCGGCAGCGCCTTGCGTTCGCCATTTGCGGCATTCTGGCGGTCGGTATTCTTGTCTTTGGCGTCGGAGCCTGGAACGAGGTCAGGGCCGCCGCCGTGGAAGCCGCGCGGACGCGGCTGGAGGTGGTGACCCGGAGCATCGCGGACCTGCTCGTGAATTCCGTCGCGTCGCAGCAGTCGCAGCTGGCCGGCATTGCCCGCGACCGTGGGGTTCAACTCATAGCGCATGGTGTCGGCGGGCCAGAAGTCGACAGCGCCATCGCCCGGCTCCATCGGACTGATTCCGCCTCCGCTTCAATTCTCGCCATCCAGGTCTGGAATTCCGCCGGCGCGATCGTGTTCACGTCGAGCGCGCTGTCGGGACGCACGGACGACATGGGGCGTCGCGACCTGCTGGAGACCCTGAGTCCCGGTGATTCAGCGGGCATCGGGCCATTCCGGCTCGAAAACGACACCCTGCGGTTTGCGACGTTCGGGCCAATCCATTCTGGCGGACCGACCACGGCATGGGCGGTCGTCTGGCGGCGCCTGTCCTGGCGCGACGACTCGCGCTCGCTGTCCGACCTGATCGGAACGCACGCGAAGCTCTCGTTAGGTAATGCCACCGGTGACGTTTGGAGTGACCTGAACGGCCCGACCTCCGCGCCCGCGGCTCCCCCCGCCGGCGTCAGCGACACAACCTTCCTCGGCGTCACGGCCGACGGACTCCGGGTCATCGGAAGTCATGCTCCGGTCACCGGCGCGCCCTGGGTCGTGGCCATCGAGTTCCCGTACTCGGAGGTCGTGGCGCCGATCGTCGGACTCGCCAGACGGCTCGCGATCTTCGGAGCCGCGCTTCTCCTCTTCGGCGCGATCGTCGCCATGATGATCGCCCGCTCACTCACGCGCCCCATCGGCGAACTGGCCGCGGCGGCCGAAGGGCTTCGCGCCGGCGATTACACCCGCCGGGCGCCAAATGGCCGCGGCGATGAAATCGGAAACCTGGCCGTTGCGTTCAACACGATGGCCGACGCCATCGGCGACGCCCGGGTGAAGCTGCAGGCGCACGCCCAGGACGTCGAGCAGCACGGGACGGCGCTCGCCGACGCGCTGCGCGAGAACGCGCGCACCATGGCGGAGCTCGATGCCGTGCTGTCGAGCGCTCCGGTAGGCTTTGCCTTCCACGACCGCGACCTGCGCTACGTGCGGGTCAACGATCGACTCGCGGCCGCCATCGGTCGCCCACCGTCCGAGATCGTTGGCCGCCGCCCGAGCGACGTGTTACCCGGCATTGGCGCCGAGATCGAGGAGGGATTGTCGCGCGCCCTGGCGACCGACCAGCCGGTCCTTGACCTCGAGCTCGCGGGCCCGGGTCCGCAGCGTGGCGAGGCGGCGCGCGAATGGCTTGCCACGATGTTCCCGGTGCGCACGCGCGAGTGGGATCTCGTCGGCGTCGGGTCGGTCCTGGTGGACATGAGCGCCTACAAGGGGCTCGAACGCCAGTTCCTTCAGGCGCAGCGGATGGATGCCGTGGGGCGGCTTGCCGGCGGCATTGCCCACGACTTCAACAACATCCTGACCGCCATCGCGAGCTTCACGGAGTTCGCGATCCGTGCCCTGCCCGCTGAACACCCGGCCGTGGATGACCTCGAGCAGGTTCGTCAGGCGGTCCAGCGCGCGGCGGGGCTGATCCGCCAGTTGCTGGCGTTCAGCCGGCAACAGGTGATGCAGCCGGTGGTCCTGAACCTCAGCGACGTGGTTCGGAACCTGGTGCCTATGCTGCGCCGGCTCATTCCGGAGAGCGTGGCCCTGCACAACTTCCTCGATCCTGATCTCTGGTCGGTGCGCGCCGACCCGGTGCAGATCGAGCAGATCCTGGTCAACCTCGTCGTGAACGCCCGCGACGCCATGCCTGACGGCGGCATGCTGACCATCACCACGTCGCAGGCCACGCTGGACGAGGCGTACATCCGGGACGGACATCGCGACGCCGCCATCGGGGACTATGCGGTGCTCTCGGTTTCGGATTCCGGCATCGGCATGGACGCCGCGACCAAGGCACGCGCGTTCGAGCCGTTCTTCACCACGAAAGCCGCCGGACAGGGCACCGGGCTTGGCCTCGCCACCGTCTACGGCATCGTGAAGCAGTCCGGCGGCAGCCTCTGGCTCTACAGCGAGCCCGGGCGTGGCACGACCGTGAAGATCTTCCTCCGCCGGCACGAACAGCCTGACGAGTCCCGCGTCGCGGCCGGCGCGCCCGCCCGCCTGGAGACGCGGCCGGCGGTCATCCTCCTGGTCGAGGATGATGATCTCGTCCGCGTGGCCACCCTCAGGGCGCTCAGCAAGCGAGGCCACCGCGTGCTCGAAGCGGTCGACGGCGAAGCGGCGCTCTCGCTCATCGCCCGGGAAAAGGGGCCGATCGACCTCGTCATCACCGACCTCGTCATGCCGCGACTCGGCGGCCGCGAACTGGGCGAGCGCCTTCGCGCCCAGGGGAATGAAGCAGCGATTCTCTACATGTCAGGATACACGGGAGACGCCGTCACCCAACGCGCGCTGCTCGACGAAGGCGCCGAGTTCCTGCAGAAGCCGTTCACGCCGGACCGGCTGCTGCAGAAGGTGGACGAGATCCTCCGCAACGGCCGGCCGGCGGGAGTGGGGACTCCAAATCCGCGGTCTGGCGCCCCTGATGCCTGATGCCTGATGCCTGGCTTGTCGGGAACCCTGAACTGAGGGCCTTGCGACTGCGGACCGAGTGGACCGGGAACGTACGAGCGTCGCCAGTCAGTCGCCAGCACTCCCGCCGGGTGTCACGTCCTGCCGAGTCGAGTAACTATGGCTCTGCGCTCGTCGCTCAACAGCAGCCAGGTGCGGTTACCCGCCTGCTATCCAGCCCCGCAGCCTGTACGACGCGTTCGAAACGGACGCTTCCATGGACGGCGGCGAAGATCGGTGACCGTAACGGCTCGGAAGCAAACAGAGGATCGCGGTCCCGCACGGCCCGCTCGAACAGGTCGAGTGCCGCGGCCGTGTCACCCATGCCAAGCCTGATCTTCCCCATCGCCGCCGCAGCGCCGGCGCGGGATTTACTTGCCGACAACTGACGCTCGACCCGCGACGCCAACTCACGATCGCCGGCGCGGCCGTAGGCGAAGCCGAGCGCGCCTAACACCAGCGGCGAGGCAGGATCGATCACGCGGGCGACCTCCAGTTCAGTAATGGCCTCGGGCACGCGATTGCGATACAGGAGAGCGGTGGCGCGCATCACATGCAGGGCGGCGACGGTTGGTGTCATGGCCACCGCCGACGCGAGTGCGCGATCGGCATCGTCCGTGCGCCCCATCAGCGCCAGCACGATTCCATGAAGCGCCCTGGTCACCGACAGCGTCGAGTCGAGCTGCACCGCTCGAGCGAGCGATCGCTCGGCTTCGCTGAAATCCCCGTTGAGCAGGCGGTTCTCGCCGAGCCATTGATGAGCGGGCGCGTACGACGAATCCAGAGCCACGGCGCGTCGCAGCGCCACTGCTCCTTCCTGCCAGCGCCATTGCGCGTTGAGCAGGTTGCCTGACGCCGCGTGTGCGGCGGCCAGCGTCGAATCGATCGCGATTGCTCGTTGCGCCGAGCGCTGCGCTTCCGCCTGAAGCGCCGCCGGGTCGCCCTTTCCGTACAGCGGCAGGACCGTAAGCGCCTGCGCCAGCTCCGCCCAGGCGACAGCGTACTGCGAGTCGATCGACACGGCCTGTCGGAGTTGCGTAATGGCACTGGTGAGGTCGCCGTCCCCGCGTCGCGAGAGTTCGTAGTGCGCGCGAAGCCAGGCGTCGTGCGCCTCCGGCTTCGGCTGGTACGTTCCGGCGCCGATCGCGGAGTCGATTTGGGGACCGAGATCCTTCCGCACCGCGTCGGCAACCGCGCCGGCGATGTACCGCTGCATGTCGAAGACGTCGCTGGTTGAACCGTCGAAGACCTCGGACCACGCCGTCAGGCCGTCGGCGGTGTTCACGAGCCGCACGGCAACGTGGATGGCGGATCCCTGCTTCTGGATCGTTCCCTCCAGCGCATGCGTCACGCCGAGGCTTTCGGAGAGCTGTGTGAGGGACAGGCTGCTCCTCTGTGCCTCCTGCGCCGCGGATCTCGAGGTGACGCGAACTCCACCAATGCGAGCAAGTGCGTTGATGATCTCGTCGGTCACGCCAAACGCCAGGTAGTTCGACGAACTGTCGGCCGAGACGGAAAGCAGCGGCAACACGGCAATCGTCGGAATGACTGGTGACGGAGCAACCGTCCTGACGCGTGCATCTCTTCCGCGCCACAGCGTGAGTGCCGTCAGCAATAGAGCCGCGCCCACCACTGTGGCCGAGCCGAGCCGCCACGCGTGACGTGGTGCGAGAGTGCGGACGCCACCAGACCCACCCTGGGTGGTGAATGCGCCGCTGAGGACTGCCGGATTCTCGAGAAGCACCAGTAATTCGGATGCCGACTGGGGCCGGTGTGCCGGATCCTTTTCCAGACACCGCAGGATTGCCTCTTCGAGCGCGGCGGGAATGCCCGGTCTCACTCGCGAAAGCGGCTCCGGCGCGTCGGTGAGGTGTGCGCGGAGCACCGCCGTGACCGTTTCGCGCGGGAACACCGGCCGTCCGGAGAGTGCTTCGTAGGCGAGCGCGCCGAGCGCGTACAGGTCCGTTCGCGCGTCCAGTTTCGTGTCGCCCGCAACTTGTTCCGGCGCCATGTATGCGGGCGTTCCCAGCGACATCCCCACGTTGGTGAGCGTGGCCGTCACGCCGGTCGCGCCTTCGCGCGCCGACGCGAACGCCTTGGCCACTCCGAAATCGGCGACGACCGCGGTCCCTCCGCTCAGCAACACGTTATCCGGCTTGATGTCCCGATGCACCACGCCCCGCTCATGTGCATACGCCAGGGCGCGCGCAACGTCGCGCATGATCGAGACGACGCTCACCGGCGTCAGCGTGCCCTCGCGCTGCAGGCGGCCGCGAAGTGATTCGCCGTCGACATACGGCATGATGAAGTGGATCAGGCCGCCCTTGTCGCCGGCCGAGATCACACTGACGATGTTCGGGTGTTGCAGGGTCGCCGACGTCAGGATCTCTCGCCGGAATCGCTCCCGTGAAAGCGCCGTCGCGATTTCGTCAGGCAGGACCTTCACCACGACGCGCCGGTTGAGCGCCTTCTCGAACGCGAGGAACACGCGCGACATCCCGCCGCCGCCAAGCTCGCGCTCGATCACGAGCTCGTCGCCGAGGACGGTCGCCAGACGTTCGCTGATATCGGGTTGGGTTTCCATCTCGTCCGGATCGCCGCGCGATGAATTCAGCTGCATCGCGCCTCGTGCCGTTCCAAGTAGCCCTGGTATATGCAGGAGCAGCAACTACGTAACGGTCCAATAGGCAGAAGAACTTGGAACGGCACTCATCGCCAATCTGCCTCACACTTGGACACCGTGCCGCCTTGGAGGGATTGGCGGGCACTGTGGAATGGCGAAGCGACGTTCCACAAAGTGCCCCGCTCAGCTTGATACGCCGCCCGATCGTTCATACCGTAGAGCAGACGACCTCCGGGCCAACCCCGGACGCCTTCTCGAGCCTCGAGCCTCGAGCCTCGACCCCCGAGCCTATCTCGCCATGGCCGCTTACACCCTCCGCGTCAACGGTCGCACGCACCAGGTCGATGCCGAGCCCGACACGCCGCTGCTCTGGGTCCTGCGCGACAACCTCGGCCTGACCGGGACCAAGTACGGGTGCGGGGTCGGGCAATGCGGATCGTGCACGGTGCAGATCGATGGCGCCGCCGTTCGGTCCTGTCGCACCGAGGTCTCCCGCGTTGGCGAAGGAGCCGTCACTACAATAGAAGGACTCGGTGCAGCCGCTTTGCATGCCGTTCAGAAGGCATGGATAGCCGAAGAGGTCGTGCAGTGCGGCTATTGCCAGTCAGGACAGTTGATGACCGCGGCGGCCCTCCTCGCCGCCAGCCCGAAGCCGACGGACAGGGAAATCGATCGCGCCATGAACGGCATTATCTGCCGCTGTGGCACGTACGACCGGATCCGCAAGGCGATTCACCGTGCCGCACGGGAGGGCTGACCATGACGCCCATCACCACGCTCGATCGCCGCGATTTCGTCAGGCTCGGCGCCCTGGCCGGCACTGGACTGATCATCGGCATTCGCCTGCCGGTCGCGGACGCGCGAACGCGGCGGTCTGTCGCGCCACTCAAGCCTAACGCCTTCCTGCGCGTCGATCCGGATGGGGCCGTGACCATCTGGCTCGGCCGGGCCGACATGGGCCAGGGAGTTCGCACATCACTCCCCATGATCGTCGCCGACGAACTGGACGCTGACTGGAAGCGCGTCACGGTACAGCAGGCGGACGCGCATCCAACCGACTTCGGCCGCATGATGACCGTGGGCAGCACCAGTGTGCGCAGCGGAGCATGGATGCCGTTACGCACCGCCGGCGCTGCCGCGCGCGAGATGCTCGTCGCCGCCGCCGTGGCGAAACTCGGCGTCCCCGCATCCGAGCTCACGACGGACAGCGGCGTGGTTCACCATCACGCCTCGCGCCGCATGGTGACGTACGGCGAGCTGGCCGAGGCCGCGTCCGCGCTGCCGGTGCCGGCACAACCGCGGCTCAAGGATCCGAAGTCGTTCAAGCTGATCGGAACCCGGGTGCCGCTCGTGGACACGCCGCTCAAGGTGACGGGCGCGGCAAAGTTCGGCATCGATGCACGCGTGCCGGGCATGCTCTTCGCAACCGTTGTCCGTCCGCCGGTGTTCGGCGATTCGCTCAAGTCCTTCGACGCCACGCGCGCCAGGGCCGTGAAGGGCGTGAAGGACGTCGTGCAGATCACCAGCGGTGTTGCCGTCATCGCCGATTCCACGTGGGCAGCTTTCTCAGGCGCGAGCGCGCTCGACGTCCAGTGGTCGCCCGGTGGGTTCACGATGGGCAGCGAAGAGATCTTCGCCCATCTCTCGAAGCTCGCCGACGCTCCCGGCGTGCCTACACGCACCAACGGCAACGCCGAATCAGCGCTGGCCGGCGCGGCGAAGCGATTGAGTGCGACCTACGAGGCCCCATATCTCGCCCACGCCACCATGGAGCCGATGAACTGCACGGCCCATGTCCGTGCCGATGGCGTCGAGATCTGGGCGCCGACACAGAATCCGCAGGGGACCCAGAGCACGGCCGCGAGGCTCACTGGGCAGCCCCTGGACAAGGTTCACGTCCACGTGATGTACCTCGGCTGCGGTTGGGGGAGGCGCTCGAGCACCGAATTCGTTCAGGACGCGGTCGAGGCTTCCATGAAAGCCGGCGCACCGGTGCAGGTGTTATGGACCCGCGAAGAAGACATGCAGCACGACAACTATCGCCCGGCCACGCACGTGCGCATGGAGGGAGGGCTGAATGCCGCGGGCAAGCTCGTCGCGCTCCGCGCGCGAATCGCGGCCCAGCCCATCGCCGGCGGGCGCGGTTCGTTCGATGGTCCCGCCGTGGCGGGGATCAACAGCATGCTATACGAGCTGCCTGACGTTGCTGTCGAGTGGTGCCGGCCGGATATCCGTGTGCCCGTTGGTTACTGGCGATCGGTGGGACCGTCGCAGAACGTCTTCGTGCTCGAGAGCTTCATCGACGAGCTGGCCGCGACGGCTGGCCGTGATCCGGTGGAGTTCCGGCGTGAGCTGCTCGCGCACGAGCCCCGCATGCTTCGCGTGCTGAACCTGGTGGCGGAGCGATCGGGCTGGGGTAGTCCTGTGCCGCAGGGACGTACTCGCGGTGTCGCGATAGCCGAGGACACGCAGTCGCTGGTAGCCGAAGTGGCCGAGGTGTCGCTGGCCAGTGGAAGGCCGCGCGTCCACAAGGTCTGGTGCGTCGCCGACTGCGGTCGTGTGATTCATCCCGGGATCGCCGAGGCGCAGTTCCAGGGCGCGATCGCCGGCGGTCTGGGCGCGGCGTTGTATGGAGAGATCACGATCGAGAACGGGCGGACGAAGCAGTCGAACTTCAACGACTACCGTCTGCTGCGGATGAGCGACATGCCGGATGTCGACGTGTACTTCGTGCCGAGCGAGGAGGAGCCGGGCGGAGTGGGTGAACCGGGTGTCCCACCCATAGCGCCCGCGGTCTGCAACGCGCTGTTCACGTTGACCGGGACGCGAGTGCGGAAGCTGCCCATCCGGCCGGAGCTGTTCGGGGCCGTCGGCACCGGCGATCTACCTTAGGTAGCACCGACCGGCTGCCCGCTCCCCGGTGCCCGCTACCCGCTACCTGATGAGTGTCAGGACACCGTGCAGTGGTTTATGTGTCACGACATCGTGCAGTGCGAACTGAGAATGGGTACTCGCGACCTGTTGTGAGTCGGTGCTTTCCTCTGGCTTCTCGGAGCAAGAGGATGGCATGGGCAGCAGAGAGACAGCAGATCGACAGCGCGCGATGCGACGGCATGCGAAGGGCGAGAGTCCGTCGAGTGTTTACGGTTCGTTGGGGTATTCGGCCCGGTGGTTCTTTAAGTGGCTGCGACGGTACCGCAGCGGCAACGACCAGTGGTTTCGGGAGCGGTCGCGCCGGCCGCATACCCAGCCTCAGCGCACGGCGCCGGACCTGGAGACGTTGGTGACGCAGGTGCGACGGAACTTGAGTGCTCGCGACCTGTTCTGCGGCAGTCAGGCGATCCAGTGGGATCTCGACACGTTGGAAGTCGCCTAACACGGCCATGAAGTTGGCGAGCGCGGTGGATAGCCGAATGATTGAGCGCCTGGACCGACCAAGCTCACTTGGGCGTCCGCTTGCCTGGAGAGGTCCCGCGCTCGCAACTTATTCCAGTGTCGTTAGGCGTCAACAGTCCAGCGGTCCTGTCGCCGCCGACGGTGATCGTGCTGGCCAGCGCTTGCCTTCCCTTCGCCGACCGGGGCTCCATGTTTAGAGTGTGATGGCAAACACCTCAGAACGCCTCGCAGCGGCCGTCGCCGACCGATACGTTTTCGAGCGCGAGCTCGGCAGCGGCGGGATGGCGACCGTGTACCTCGCCCAGGACCTGAAGCACGGCCGCAAGGTAGCGATCAAGGTCCTTCGGCCTGAACTCGCCGCAGCACTGGGCACCGAGCGGTTTGTCCGGGAAATCGAGATCGCGGCCAAGCTTACCCACCCCCACATCCTGCCGCTCTTCGACTCGGGGGAAGCCGACGGGTTCCTCTACTACGTCATGCCCTACGTGGAGGGCGAGTCGCTTCGCGACCGGCTGAACCGCGAATCGCGGCTTTCGGTGCCGGAAGCGATCCGGCTCACGGATCAGATCGCGTCGGCACTGGCCTACGCGCACGAGCGAGGTGTCGTTCACCGCGACATCAAGCCGGAGAACATCATGCTGGCCGGCGACCAGGCGATCGTGGCGGATTTTGGCATTGCGCGCGCCGTGGAAGCTGCGGGCGGAGACGGGCTCACAGGAACCGGCATAGCCATCGGGACGCCGGCGTACATGAGTCCCGAACAGGCATTCGGATCACACGCGGTGGACGGCCGGACTGACGTGTACGCGCTGGGCTGCGTTGTCTATGAGATGGTGTGCGGACGGCCGCTATTCGACGGCCCGACGCAGGCGCTGCTGGCCAAACACGCTGCGGACACCGTGCCGCGGATGCGCGCAAGCGACTCTCAGATTCCACTCTTCGTCGAGCGGGCCGTCGAGCGGGCGCTGGCGAAGGATCCAGCTGATCGCTTTCCCACCGCTGGCGCGTTCGCGGAGGCGCTGACCACGGGCACGGTGGTGGCACGAGGCCGGCGGCGGCACCCGCGGCGCGCCGTTCTGGTGCTGGCGGGTGGTATGACAGCCGCGCTGGTCGGTGCCGGGTTGTACATCGTGGCGCGGGGGGGCACGCCCGACGTCCGCCGCATCACAGTGGCGCCGTTTGAAGACCGCACAGGGGATCCCCGACTCGCCCAGGTGGGTGATCTCGCCGCCGACTGGATTACCCGTGGACTCACGCGGGTGGAGTCTCTCGAGGTGACGGCGGCGACGGTGGCGCGCGAGATGTGGCTCGCAGCACGCGACGCACCCGGCGGACAAGTCCGCACGCTGGCCGAGCAGAGCGGCGCCGCGGTGATAGTCTCGGGCACGTACTCGATGGACGGGGATGCTCTCAGCCTGGCCGTGGAGATCATAGACGCGCGGAGCGGTCGCTTGATCGCGAACGTTGATCCAGTCACGGGCGCCGCCGGCTCGGCGACCCAGTTGGTGGCAGCGCTGGCTGAGCGGGTCACGGCGGCGGTGGCGGCCGGCGCCGGCCAGCCGGCGGCGCGGCTGGCGGCCACCAGCCCGCCGAGCCTGGAGGCCTTCCGCGAGTATCAGCAGGGGATGGACGCATTCTCGCGCGGTCAGTGGAATCAATCGATCGTGCATTACCGACGGGCGATCGCGATCGACAGCACCTATCCTCCCCCTGTCGTCTGGGCTGCGACGGCGTACAGAAACCTCGGGCAGTGGGCGGCGGCGGACACTCTTCTTCAGAGCATCAGCCCGATCGTCGACCGCCTGACGCCGATCGAGCGGGTCAACTTCGAGTGGCAGGCGGCGATCGGTCGGGGCGATCCCGAGGGCCGCTTGCGTTGGGCCGAAGAAGGTTTCCGCCTGAATCCGCGCAGCTGGAGCTATCCGCTCGGACTCGTCCTGGTCCGATCGAACCAGCCGCGTCGCGCACTCGAGGTGTTTCGCCAGTACGATCGTGACTCACGGTTCGGTCGCAACTGGGAACCGTATTTTCTGCGGTATGGAGAGGCCCAACACATGCTCGGTGACTATCGCGGCGAGCTGAGGACGGTTGCGCGCTTGCGAGGATCGAACGAGCGGCGGCTCCCTGATCTCGGTATGGAGTTGCGGGCGCTCACGGGCCTCGGACGGACGGCAGAAATCCGGCGACTCCTCGAGCAGAGCTTCTCGCTGCCCCCGCAGGGGCAGGGGCAGGGTCGGATATCGGCCGCTCGCGTTGCCGTCATGACCGCCGCGGAGCTGCGGGCGCACGGGCACCGCGCCGCCGCCCTCGCCACGCTCCACCGGTTCCTCAATGGGCGGCCGGCGGAGGCGATAGACCAGCAAGACGGCGAATGGCTCGCACAGGCGATGTACCTGACGGGGCAGTGGACTGAGGCGCGAACCGCCTACGATTCCATGCACCAGCAACATCCCGATGAAGTGGACTACGTCGGCTGGCTTGGTGTCACGCGCGCACGTCTGGGTGAGCGTGCAGCAGCAGCGGCGATGGATAGCGCACTGGCTGACTTCCCGGACGTTTACCTGCTGCGCGGCCGGTCGACTCGCTGGCGCGCGCGGATCGCCGCCGTGTTGGGCGATCCTGATCGGGCCATCCGATTGCTGCAACAGGCCAGAGCTCAAGGGATGCCTATCGGCTTCGAACTGCATGCCGAGATGGATTTCGAGTCGTTGGCTGACCACGCGGCCTTCCAGGGACTCCACGAGCCCAAGGGTTAGGGCCAGGTAAGCTCTGCGCGAGTGCCTAACGGGCGACCCGCCGTGCGGGTGCGCTTTCCTCCCACCCTGGAGCCCCCGCACCACCCGCTGCCCGAAGCCCACCCGGGGTCGCTACCATCTCTTGCGCTTCATTCGGAGCGACCGGCAGCTGGATGTCTTTGGGGAACGCTTTCGCACTCCGACCGAAGCCACGTACGAGTATGTCCGAGCCACGGTCGACGTTGCTCGGCAGACCCTGCGTGTCTTCCTCGACAGCGCCCTGATCGACGAACATTCCTATAAGCTTCGGTAACCGAACGCCTGAAATCAGAAAGAGCACTGCACGATGTCGTGACACATAAACCACTGCACGATGTCCTGAGATGTGAGAGCTACCCGGTACTCTCGAGCCTCGAGCCTCGACCCTGGCTCTCCATCTCACGGATCGCGGCCGCGAGCAAGCCGCGCGACGGGATCAGGTGAGAGGCCGCGTTCCCAACCTTGCCGCCTCTGTTTCCTGACTCCCCGAGATAGCCGTCGACGATCTGCGCGAAGAACTGATCCGGCCAGTTCTCGTGGGCTTTTTCGCTCGTGTCGACTTCGGCCATGTCGCGCCACACCCGATGGCCGTTGACCAGCACCGGCACCTTGAATCGCGCGATCCGTTTGTCCGGGAAGTCGGCGATGTGCTCGGGGTAATGCAGGTAGGTGACGTTGTCGTGATCTGAGCCCAGGAGCAGGATCTTTCCATCGAGTTCGGTGAATCGCTCGAGCGCTGAGCCACGGCCGAACGCGAAATCCCACGGCTGTTCGGAGAAGAGGAATGCGGCATGCTTGCCCCAGCCGACGAATCGCGCGACGTGGTTGTTGACGCGTGATCCTGGCCAGGTGCGGAACAGTTCAACGAGTGCGCCGTTGTCCTGTGCCGACCGTGCCAACTCGGCGTCGAAGGCCGGCAGCTTCTCGAGGAGCTCGGCCTCCTCGTCAGGCGTCAGGTTGCCGCGGCCGACCTCGTCGTAGTAGCGCGGGCAGCTGGCGTACATAACGAGTGTGCCGCCGGGTGTGATCGCGTCCTTGATGGCGAGGTGAATCTCATCCGGACCACCGGCCACAGCTCCGATGGCGTGAATGGAGGCGTGGGCCATGACGACGTCGCCCGTGGCGATGCCGAGTGCACGGAGGTCCCTGGTCAGCGAAGCGCGAGTATGCATGGCAGTAACCTGAAACGGCGCCCGAGATCGAGCGCCGTTTCGAGTTCCCTTCGTTTCGGGCCTACGCGCAGCAGCCGCAGGGGCAGCAGTCGCCGGAACAGCCCGGGCAATCGCAATTATCAGACACGGCACCACCTCCTGAAACAAGAGGGCGAGTCGACTTCGCCTGATGAAGAGTATTCTGCCTGATATTCGGCGGCAACGACCAGGCCAGCATGCGACCGAGGCAGAGCGCGCCGGAGTTCCGTGCCAGAGGTGCCGCGGCGCTGACACGGCGGTCAGGCCAACCCTGATAAGACACGGTGAGGCGGCCCGATGCGCCGCTGTGACTCAGCTCATATCCTTCGATCGTAACCCGAGGCGCGACAGCGGACGATCGTGTCTGCCGCGCAATCCCGGGTGAGCGCTGGCATGCCGGCCCCACGGGACCTCGGCCAGCGAAACATGGAGGATAAGATGGCAAGAATCAGGAAATCAGCTCGTGAAACAGCTGAGACGATGAGCGAAGCCGCGACGACCGCGGCCGAGGCTGTGGTGATCGGCCGCAAGGCAATCCGGACGGCGAGGAAGGCAGGATCGCAGGCGAAGGGAGTCGCGACACAAGTCATGGATCGCGTCACCGGTCGCGAAGCTGCGCGCCGCAGAAAGGGGATGGCGATTGCAGGCGGAGTCGCAGCTGCCGCCGTCGTGGCCGGAGTGGCCGCAGCGCGGGTGAGGAAGGGACGCAAACACTAGGGCGCCGGGTAGTCCGTCCCGATCTGCCGCGCGACGTGCCGGCCGCTCCTCTTTGGGTTTAGCCGCGAAACGAAATCGAGCGACATGCACTGGCGACTGAAACGCGCCGTTTTCATCGTCGAGGTGACGCCGGAGTCGCCCCCTTTTCATAGCGCGGAGCTTCAACCGTCCCCGACGCTGGGCCACGGACCGCGGTCAGTCCTTTCCGGACGACTTCTCAGCGATCTCCCTATCGCTGGCTGAATCCGAGACGCCTAGCGTTTCGCCTGGACGCGCACTGGAGTGTCACGCTCCTCCAGCCTCGTCGCCCGAGCCGCCGGCAACGTACAGAACCGCGGGCGGCACGGCATAACGATACGCGGCGCGAATAGCCGCGTTGACTGCCGGGCGTGTCGTCATCGTCCCGGCGTGGAGATTCCCATGCGGAACAGCAACGCTGTGCTCGCCGTTGCCGCGATCATCACCGGATTGAGCTCAGGTGCCTGCGGCACCGAGACCGAACGGATCGCAGGCCCCGACGTGATGATGGCCCGTGTCTTATCCGCCGTGACGCCGTCGGTCACGGGCAGCGGCCAGTACGTTCTCGACGGCATGCTGCGGACCTTCGCCTTCACGGTCCGAACGATGCCTGACGGGAGCGTGCGGGGACGCTTCAGCGGAGCCACCCACCAACCGCTTATCAGCTGGTCAGGCCGGCTCGATTGTCTGGTCGTGGACGGAAACACCGCCTGGATCGGGGGAGTCTACGAACACGCCACCAATCCGTCACTCGTCGGCGTCGGCTTCGCGTTCAAGGCAGTCGACAACGGCGAGGGCGCCAGCGCGGACCCGGACTACATGAGCCGTGCCATGCGGGGAGGCACCGACTGCAACACGAGGCCGGAGCCGAACCCGCTGTACTTCTACGAGATCTTCGGCAACATCCAGATTCACCAATAGCCGGATGCTCACAGCCGCTGGCAAGCACCGTCGCGCGTGGGTGCGCGGTTTCGCACTCACGTCGTGGCGTTCATTCGCACTTGTGTTCGTTTCCCGACCTGCGCACGCGGGAGCCCTTCGGTCCTGGGGCAGGCTGCGACCTGCCCGGTTGATGTAGAAGGTGAGCATCGACATAGCCGACTGGAACGGTGTCGTTTTCCGACGACGGCTGCGCTCCGCGGAACGCTTCAGGCTTTCGGCGATGGCGCGCGGGTCATCGAGCGTGAAGACGCCGGACTCGAGGTCCAGCGCATTGCTGCCCTCGGTCACGCGTTTTAACCAGCGGGACTTCCTGGATGATGGCATGAGAAGTGCCTTCGCGCCGGCGCGCAAACCGGCTTGCGACTCCCGGCGCTCAACTCCCGACCCTCGATTCGCCCCGCTCGATGGGCAATCCAACCATCGAACCGTACTCGGTCCACGAACCGTCGTAGTTCTTCACGCCGTCCAGCCCCAGCAGATACCTGAGCACGAACCAGGTGTGGCTCGAACGCTCACCGATCCGGCAATACGCTATGGTCTCTCTGTTCGGATCCACGCCGGCCTTGTTCAGGTAGATGTCGGCGAGTTCCTCGGCCGGCTTGAACGACCCGTCGGCCGTGATGGCGCTTGACCACGGGACGCTGGACGCGCCCGGGATGTGTCCGGCGCGCTGAGCCGTCTCGGTCAGACCTGGTGGCGACAGCACCTTTCCCGTGAACTCATCCGGGCTTCGCACGTCGACCAGGTTGTGCGTCTTCGACTCAACAGCCCCGATGACGTCGGTGACGCGAGCGCGCAACGTCAGGTCCGGTTCTTTCGCGACGTAGCGCGTCGGCGTTACGCGTGTCGGCTCGACCGTCAACTGCTTGTCGGCTTCGCCGAGCCATTTGTTGCGTCCTCCATTCATGAGGCGCAGTTCTTTGTGGCCGTAGATCCGGAAGAGCCAGAAGGCGTACGCCGCGAACCAGTTGTTGTTGTCGCCGTACAGCACGACAATGTCGCCCGGCGAGATTCCGGAGGCCGACATCAGTTGCTCGAACGCGGTCTTGTCGAGTATGTCCCGGCGAACCTGGTCCTGCAGCTGCGTCTGCCAGTTCAGGCCGATCGCGCCGGGAATGTGGCCCGCTTCGTACTGCTTCGTATCGACGTCCACTTCGACAACCCTTATGCCGGGCTTCGCCAGGTTGTCCTTCACCCAGTCGGTCGTGACCAGGACTTCGGGATGAGAGTAGATGGTGGCCATGTGACGGTCTCCTCGGTGGGCGTGGATTTACACGCTTGTCCCTTCGACAAGCTCGGGTAAGTGCTTCGCGAAGTTCGATACGTACTTGAAGGAATTGTCGGGCAGGATCATGACGCCGAAGCCGCGCGTCTCGCGGGCGATGACGCGCAGCGCACCTTCGAGAATCAGGCCGGCGCTGGGACCGGCCGGCAGGCCTTCGAGCGTGGCCAGGTCGCGGGCCCGCTGATACGCGTGGTCGTGGTGGATCTCCATGTGTTCGTCGATGAGACCCGGTTCGTAAAGCTTCGTGGCCTCGAGCTGTGACTCGCTGCGCAGGCCGGGGACGTCGTGGTCCTCAGGCGGCAACAGGGCGACGACCTTGACGGCGGGATTCTGCTCCTTCAGGAATCGCGCTGTGCCGGTCACGGTTCCACAGGTGCCGAGCGAGACGAACAGGTGCGTGATCCGTCCCTCTGTCTGCCGCCAGATTTCCGGGCCGGTCGTCCGGTAGTGCGCCAGCACGTTCTGTTCGTTCTCGTACTGGTTGGGCATCACGTACCGATCCGGCTGCGCCCTGGCATGCGTCCTCGCGAGGTTGATCGAACCTTCCGATGCACCGGGGGCGGGACAGAGCGCGTCGCTGACCACATCGAGTTCTGCTCCGCAGAGCTTGAGCAAGATCTTCTTCTCGAGCGGAATGCGGTTGGGGACCACCGCGCGCATGCGGTAGCCCAGCGCGGCACAAGCAAGGGCGAGGCTGAGGCCCGTATTGCCTGACGTGGGTTCGACGATACCGCGCTCCGCGCTCAGTTCGCCGCGCTCCACCAGGTCTCGGATCATGAACCCGGCGATACGGTCCTTCACCGAGCCGAACGGATTGTGCCATTCCAGCTTGGCGAACAGGGTGAACTCGGGGGACGGGTTCAATCGGTTGATCCGCACCATCGGCGTCGGATTGTCGACGCTGGGCAGTAGTTCAAGGACGTCGTTATAGACTGCACGAGCTGC
>Ga0209108_10000072_pt1 | contig 43520 bp, 35 predicted proteins | sample Rifsed10ft1_FD_184003 | JGI IMG/M metagenome (GOLD analysis project Ga0209108, IMG submission 184003) | Soil microbial communities from Rifle, Colorado, USA - sediment 10ft 1 (version 2) | ecosystem: Environmental > Terrestrial > Deep subsurface > Rock core/Sediment | place: Rifle, Colorado...
CTCGGCGCCAAACCCGCGCAAGCCGCATTCGCGGCCGTGGCGACCGTGATCTCGCGTTTCGAGCCGGTGTCGATCGGTGTCTCGCGCGCCCAATACGTCAATGCGCGCCAGCAGCTGCCCGCGGCAATCAGAGTGATCGAGTTATCGAGCAACGACGCCTGGATGCGGGATGTCGGGCCAACGTTTCTCGTCGACCCACGCGGCCGCCGACGCGGCGCGGATTGGCGCTTCAATGCCTGGGGCGGACTGCGTGGCGGGTTGTACTTTCCCTGGGACCAGGACGATCGTGTCGCGCAGAAGGTGCTCGAGATCGAAGGTGTCGATCGCTATCGCGCACCCTTCGTGCTCGAGGGCGGCGCCGTTCACGTGGACGGCGAGGGCACCTGCATCACCACCCAAGAGTGCCTGCTCAATCAGAATCGCAACCCCGAGCTCACGCGCGAGCAGATCGAGGCGCACCTCAAGAGCTGGCTCGGCGTCGAATGCGTGATCTGGCTGATGAAGGGCGTGCATCTCGACGAGACCGATGGCCACGTCGACAACCTGTGCTGTTTCGCGCGGCCGGGCGAGGTGTGTCTGACATGGACGGATGACCGGCGCGACCCGCAGTACGCAATTTCGCGCGATGCCTTCGAGCGACTGCGCGACGCGCGCGATGCCAAGGGCCGCAGCTTGAAGGTTCACAAGCTTTCTCAGCCGGGGCCGCTCTACATGACCCGGGAGGAAGCGGCGGGCATCGATTGTGCGGAAGGCACGCGTCCCCGAGCCGCCGGTCAGCGGCTCGCCGGCTCATACGTCAACTTCTACATTGCCAATGGCGCCGTGGTCGTTCCGTTGCTTGATGCGCGTCGCGACAGGTCTGCGCTTACCGTGCTGAAACGGGTATTTCCGGAGCGCGAGATCGTCGGTGTGCCCGCGCGTGAAATCCTCCTGGGCGGCGGCAACATTCACTGCATCACGCAGCAGTTTCCCGCCGCTCGCCGGGCCCGTCGATAGAGTCCTCTAAGCGGTTGTAACCGGCATATAACCGCAATCGAACTGACGGGTGACCCGCCCGCCGTTACCATCCGGGACGGGGATTCTCGAGGGCCCGGCCGCAAGCATGTCGATCACGCTCGATCAGGTCACCAAGCGCTACCAGGGCGTGCCGGTCGTCAACGACGTCTCGATCGACGTCGGCGAGGGCGAGTTTTTCGTGCTGCTCGGTCCGAGTGGCAGCGGCAAGAGCACCCTGCTGCGGGCCATCGCCGGGCTGACGGCTATCGATCACGGCCGCATCTCGCTCCACGGGCGCGACGTGACCAACGTTGCAGCGCGGCGGCGCGGCGTTGGCCTGGTGTTTCAGAACTATGCGCTGTTCCGGCACATGACCGTTGCCGAGAACATCGAGTTCGCCTTGCGCGTCCGCCGTGTGCGCGCCCACGAACGCCGTCTGCGTCGCCAGGAGCTGCTGCGTCTCGTCGCACTGGAGGGTTTCGACGATCGCCTGCCGACGCAGCTCTCCGGCGGCCAGCAGCAACGCGTCGCCGTCGCACGCGCACTGGCGCACAAACCCGAAGTGCTGTTGCTCGACGAACCCTTCGGTGCCCTCGACGCCAAGATCCGCGAGGAACTGCGGCGCACGATTCGCCAGGTCCAGCGCGAGCTGAAGATCACCACCGTGCTCGTCACCCACGACCAGCACGAAGCGTTCGCACTGGCGGACCGCATCGGGGTGATGAATCTGGGCCGGCTGCTGGAAAGCGCCGCACCCGACGAGCTGTACGCGCGGCCGGCGACGCGTTTCGTGGCGACGTTTCTGGGAGCAGCCAACCTGCTGCTGGCCCGTAAGACGGCGGCGGGCATCAACTTCGGCGCGGCGCCGGTCGACGCACACGGTATCGAAAGGGTCGATACCGGACGTGAGCACGAGGTGGTCGCGGTGTTGCGCCCCGAGGAAGCCGAGATTGCTGCGAATCCCGATGCGCTCGCAGCGCCCTACTTTGCACACGGCACGGTCGATGAGATCGTCTTCAACGGCGCGCAGCAGCGCATCCGCATCCGCCTCACGGATGGTGCCGCCGCGCACCTGATCGGACCCGATGGGTCCGCGGACTCGGGAGTCCTGGAAGTGAGTCGGACACAGCACGAACAGCGCGATTTTGCCGTCACTCCCGGCCAGAAAGTGGCGATCGGCATGCGCCGGGTTCACGTGCTGACGACGCCACTCTCGAGCTTTACGGCCTGCGGCACCACCCTCGAATCCGCCGAGGAGCTGAGCCGGCATCCATTCCTGGTCGATCTCGCCGCGCGGATGAAGACGCGGGTCGCGTTGCGAGCCGAATCCGCGCTCGCCAATGCCGCCATCGGTGCGCAGGCAACCGGCGGCGAATCGTCGGGAGTTGCGGTTCTGGGCGCCGGACCCAACGTCATCGCGCAGATCGAGTGGCTGTTTCACCGCGGCGCCGCGGAGGCCCTGGTCCTGCCGTCGCCACCGACCGCGCCCAGGCGAGTCTTGATTCATTGGCTCGATCGTGCCGCACGCCGCGGCACGCTGGCAGTCGCGGCCAGCCTGCTGCGACACGTTTCGGCAGAGGCAGTGTACTTCGGCATCATGCCGGCGCGGACGTCGGGCAGCGAGCGATCGATCGGCATGCGGGCGTTGCTCGACGCGCGCTCGGAAGCCCAGGCGGTCCACGGCCTCGAGATGCGCACGGAGCTGCACATCGGGGATCTCGCGCAGGAGCTCGCCACGCAACTCGGCGAGTCTCGCGACCAGATGCTGATCCTCGGAATTTCCGACCTCGGGAGCCTGCGCGAGCGGTTCAGCGCCCTGCTGACGGCCGAACCCGGCTGGCCCGTGCTGGTCGTGTACCGCCCGCGCGATGACGCGCGCCGCGAATGAACCGCTTCCGCCAACCCAGCGTGCTGCCCGGCTTCGGGCTCACCTTCGGCTTTGCGATGTTCTATCTCAGCGCGATCGTGCTCATTCCGCTCGTCGCCCTGGTCCTGAAGGCGGGTACGATGCCGTGGAGCGAATTTCTCGACGTGGTGTTTCACCCGCGCTCGATCGCTTCGTATCGCTTGAGCTTCGGGACATCGCTGCTCGCCGCGGGAGTCAACGCGTTTTTTGGTTTCATCATCGCGTGGACGCTGGTGCGCTACGAATTTCCGGGCCGCAAGATCATCGATGCCCTCATCGACATGCCATTTGCGCTGCCGACCGCAGTGTCTGGCATCGCGCTCACCGCCGTCTTTGCGCAGAACGGCTGGATCGGCCGCTACCTCGAATCCCTTGGCGTTCAGGTCGCCTATACCTGGATCGGCATCACGGTGGCGTTGACACTGATCGGGCTGCCATTTGTCGTGCGCTCGCTGCAGCCGGCCCTGCAGGAGGTTCAGAGTGACCTCGAGGACGCCGCAGAAACACTGGGCGCCGGCAAGTTCTACATTTTCCGGCGCATCATCCTGCCGACGGTGACACCGGCCCTGCTCACCGGCTTCGCGCTCGCGTTCGCCCGTGCGGTCGGCGAGTATGGATCGGTGATCTTCATCGCGGGGAACCTGCCGATGAAAACCGAGATCACGCCGCTCCTGATCGTGATCCGGCTGGAGGAATTCGATTACCTGGCGGCCGCGGCGCTGGGCTTTGTCATGCTGGCGATCTCGTTCCTGATGTTGCTGGGAATCAATCTGCTGCAAGCCTGGGGGCGCCGCTGGATGGTGGCGGCGAGCCGCTGATGGCAGGTGGGACTTATGTTGGGAATCTCGAGGATCGCGCCTCGCGCCCGGGCCGCGACAGCCTGGTGTCGACAGCAGCGCGCTGGTTTTTCATCGGCGTGTCCCTCCTGTTCCTCGCGGCGCTGCTGTTTGCGCCGCTGACGGCCGTGTTCGCCATGGCGTTGGAGCGAGGCCTTGCGGCGTTTCTTGACAGCTTCATCGACCCGGACGCCGCCGCCGCCGTCCGGCTGACTCTGACGGTGGCCGCGATCGTCGTGCCGTTCAATACGCTTTTTGGGATCGCGGCCGCGTGGGCGATCGCCAAGTTCGAGTTCCGCGGAAAGAGCTTCCTGATCACGCTCATCGACCTCCCGATCGCCGTTTCGCCGGTGGTTTCGGGCCTGGTGTTCGTGCTGCTGTTCGGACTGCAGGGCTGGTTCGGTCACTGGCTGCTCGAGCGCGACATCAGCATCATCTTCGCCCTGCCCGGGATCATTCTCGCTACCATGTTTGTCACTTTTCCGTACGTGGCGCGCGAGCTCATCCCGCTCATGCAGCAGCTGGGCAATGACGAGGAAGAGGCCGCCATCACTCTGGGGGCCGGCGGCTGGATGACGTTTTTCCGCGTGACGCTGCCCAAGGTCAAGTGGGGCCTGGTGTACGGCGTGATTCTGTGTAACGCGCGCGCCATGGGTGAGTTTGGTGCGGTGTCGGTCGTTTCAGGCCATATTCGCGGTCTCACCAACACGATGCCGCTGCACGTCGAAATCCTCTACAACGAGTACAACTTCGTGGGCGCTTTTGCGGTCGCTTCGCTCCTGATGCTGCTCGCCGTTTTCACGCTGATCGTGAAGACGCTGATCGAGTGGCGCACCGGCTATCGGCGGCGGTGAGCGATGCCCATGCTGAAAGACCTCAGGCAAGCGTGGGAACGGCTCAGCTTCGATCCGGGAAAAGTGAGCCTCGGCTGGTGGCTCGCGATGAGCAATGTCCTCATCGTGCTGCTGGTCGTCGGCGGCATCTCGATCTTCGCCATCGGCCTGCTGCGCGAGCAGGCCGATGCGCAGGGCCAGGCGCGCGTGCAACTCGCGGGTGCAATGGCGCGCGAGGATCTGCGTCGCGCGGGCGAGGATGCGCTGGCCGCGGCGCGCGTTCTTGCCGCTCACGCGACCTTGAGTCGTCTGCTGGCGCAGAATCGCGTGAACGCCGCCGAGCCCGTTTTGCGACGCTTCTGCCTCAGCAGCGCAGTCGATGCCTGCGCCATTCTCGATGGAGAGCTGCTCGTGACGCGGGTGGGCGCCGAGGTTTCGTGGGATGACGTAATCGTCAGTGAAGCGGAACAGGGCGAACGCTTCCTGGCGGCGCCCGGATCGCCGAACCTCGCGGTGCTCGGCGCCTCGGCCGCCTTCCAGAATCTCAACGGTGTCAAGGTCCTGGTGGCGCGACAGCTCGACGACAAGCTTGCGCAGCAGCTTGGCGAACATGTCGGTCTCCCTGTGAAGCTAGTGGATTATCGCAGCTTCGCCGCGGCGCCGGTGGATGACTTCACCGCGCTGCACACGGCCGGTCTCGCCGACGGTCGCTCGGCTCTCGCCCGGATCGGATCGCTGGATCTGTACGCGGCCAGCTTCCCGGTCTTTGCGTCCAGCGGTGAGGCGATCGTCTTGATCGAAACCCGCCTGCCGGCGGGAGAGCTCGACACCGCGGTCGCGCGTCTGGTCAAGCGCCTGCTGATCACGGCATTAGTGCTGGCGGTACTCGCGGTCGTTGGCGGCATCCTGCTCGGCCAGCAGGTCGCGGGACCGAGCCGCGCACTCACCGAGGCCGCGATACGCCTCGGTAAGGGCGATTTTTCGACCACGATTCCTACGGGAGGTCTCGCGGAGATTGGAGTGCTCGCGCGCACGCTCGAAGACATGCGCCGCAATCTCGTCGATCTCACGGGCACCTTGCGGCGCCGAGAAGCGGAAGCACAGGCCGTGCTCAGCGGCATCGTCGAGGGCGTGTATGCCGTGGATCGCAATCGCATGATCCGCTACGTCAATCCGCAAGCGGCCAGGCTACTGGGCGTCGATGCCAACGAAGTTATCGGTCGATTTTGTGGCGACGTGCTGAACCCTCAGCCGCAGGACGGCGAACGCCCGTGCCGGACGCGTTGCCCGATCCTGCAGGCGCAAACGGAAGGTGCGGCACGAGCGGTCGAACACCTGGTTCCCACCGAGGGCAATCCGCGCGTCACGGTCATCACCAGTGCGGCAATGGTGGATGGCCTGCAGGTGCAGGTCATTCGCGATGAAACCGAGCTCGAGGCCGTGCGCCGTGCGCGTGACTCGGTGCTCGCCAACATCTCGCATGAGTTCCGCACGCCGCTGGCCGCGCAGCTCGCTTCGATCGAGTTGCTGCGCGAAGGCTTGCAGACGCTGCCCGTCGACAAACGCGCGGAACTTGTGCTCTCCCTCGAACGCGGCACGCTGCGCCTGACACGGTTGATCGATAACCTGCTCGAGAGTGTGCGGATCGAGTCGGGGCAGCTCGGCATCCGCCGCCAGCCGACCGAGCTGCCGGAGGTCATCGCCGAAGCACAGAAGCTCATCGGGCCCCTGTTGGCACAACGGGGTCAGTCGCTGGCCATCGCTCTCCCTGAGAACCTTCCGTCCGTCAGCGGCGATGGGCCGCGGCTCACCCAGGTGTTCGTGAACCTGCTGGCCAACGCCAGCAAATTTGCGCCCGAAGGGAGCCAGATCCGCATCGGCGCGGAAGTTCACGATCAGACGATTACGGCGTGGGTCGATGATGCGGGTCCGGGGGTGCCGGCGAGTGGCGAGGAATCGATCTTCGATCGCTTTCGCCGTGGTTCCGGCGAGGAGCCGGCACCGGGCGGCCTGGGACTCGGCTTGTGGATCGTGAAATCGATCATCGACCGGCACGGTGGCTCGATCAACGTGAGTCGCACGCCGGACCTCCACACGCGCTTCAGCATCACGTTGCCCGTGGAACCGCCGCAGTGAAGATCCTCGTGGCCGACGACGATGCGGATCTGCGCGCTCTCATCGGCTTTGCGCTCGGGCAAGCCGGGTACCTGGTGGTGAACGCGAGCGATGGTCCGGACGCGATTCGCAAGTTCGCGGCGGAATCCGCGGATCTGGTGGTCCTCGACATCAACATGCCGGGCGCCAGTGGTTTCGAGGTGTGCGAGGCGATCCGCACCCGGTCCCAGGTGCCGATCATGATGCTCACCGTGAGGGGCGAAGAGAGCGATCTGGTGAAGGCCCTTGAGCTCGGCGCCGATGACTATCTGACCAAGCCCTTCAGTCCACGGACCTTGCTGGCTCGCGTGAAAGCATTGTTACGCCGCGTCGGCAGCGCGCCGGTGTCCGATCTCACCGTCGGTCGCGTCAAGCTCGACGTTACCGAGCACACAGTGCAGATGGATGCGCGTGACCCGGTGCGGCTCACGAAGCTCGAGCTCAGGCTGCTGCAGACGCTGCTCGCCAACCCGGGCCGCACCGTGAGCTCTGAGCGCCTCCTGGTGCAGGTCTGGGGGCACGCAGGTGCGGGAGACCGTCAGCTGTTGAAACAGCTGGTGCACCGGTTGCGTCAGAAGATCGAGGCGAATCCCGCGAGCCCGGCCCTTCTTCAAACCGCTCCGGGCGCCGGCTACAAGCTGGTCGTCGAGTAGAGAAGCAAACGCGGGCTACTGAGCGAATATTCGATCGAATACGCCGCCATCGCTAAAGTGCGTCGCCTGCGCCTTGGGCCACCCACCGAAGTCGGCGATCGTGACCAGCTTCAGCGTGGGGAAACGGCTGGCGTACCTGGCTGCAATCTCGGGATCCCTCGGCCGGTAGAAGTGGCGGGCTGCAATCTCCTGGCCTTCCTTGCTGTACAGGTACTGCAGATAAGCCTGCGCAACGTCGCGCGTGCCGCGACGCAGGACCACCTTGTCGACCACCGCGACCGGCGGCTCCGCCAGGATGCTGAGTGATGGGACGACGACTGTGAATTTGCCGGGCCCGAGCTCCTTGATCGCCAGTAACGCCTCGTTCTCCCAGGCGAGCAGCGCATCGCCGATTCCCCTTTGCGCGAACGTCGTGCTCGAGCCGCGGGCACCGGTGTCGAGCACGGGCACGTTCTTGTAGAGTTTGCGCACGAAATCCTCGGCGCTCTTCTCATCTCCTCCGGGTCGCCCCAGCGCCCACGCCCAGGCCGCCAGGTAGATCCAGCGAGCGCCACCGGACGTTTTCGGATTCGGAGTGATGATGCTGACGCCGGGCCTGATGAGATCACCCCAGTCGCGAATCCCCTTCGGATTTCCTTTGCGCACCAGGAACACGATGGTCGAGGTGTACGGCGAGCTGTTGTGCGGCAGACGACTCTGCCAGTTGATCGGCAGGAGCTTGCCCTTTCTGGCGATTGCATCGATGTCGGCCGCCAGCGCCAGCGTGACGACATCGGCGGCGAGACCATCGATGACCGTACGTGCCTGCTTGCCCGAGCCGCCGTGAGATTGTCTGAACTTCACTTTCTGGCCGGTCTTGGCCTCCCAGTACTGGGCAAAGGCCGCGTTATATTCGGCGTAGAACTCGCGCGTCGGGTCGTAGGAGACATTCAAGAGAGTGACGCCCGAGGCAGCTTGGACAACCGGTGTGAACAATGCGAGCGCGAGCCCGACGAGGAGGACGGCGCGTCGTACGAGGCGGATAGCAGCCATTGACCGGACTCCGTGCATTTTGTCGCGGGCGCCGCATCAGATGGACCAAGCCTCCGATTCGCGCACAACCCGTGAACGAATCCTAGGAGAATGGCGGTTTGAGAGTCAGTCGTGCGGCGGTGACAGCGCGGTTACATTTGACGCCAGGTTTCGTTATTGGTTACTCACATCTCCCGGCGTGCGAGATCGAGCCAATCGCGCTGCACCCTTCGATAGTGTGCCGGCGCCAGCTGCGCGCCAATTCGGGCAGCACCTCGACGATCAGATAGGCGATGGGGCCCGCCAGCGGCAGCAGTGCCAGTGCCCAGATCCACAGCGAATTACGCTTAGTGCGGATCGCGTGCACGATCAGGAGCACCTGGATCGCAAGTGAGAGGATCAGAAGGGGCATGAACAGACCCGATGCAATCCGTTGGCGTGCGGCTCACTGCAGGGAATAGCCGATCTCGACAAACAGCGTTCGCGCGCGCCCGGGGAAGTAGCGGTAGTTTCCGAAGGCGAAGTCGGCCCGATCGGCGTAAGCCTCATCGAGCAGGTTGTTTGCACGTGCGGTCAGCCACCAGCTGTCGGTGACACTCCAGCGCAGGCGCAGGTTGACGAGCTCGTGACCCGAGTAGCGGTTGAGATTGGCCGCGTCCACGAAATACTCACCGACGCTCAACCATTCGAGCTCAGTGCCGAGGCGGTCCACTGGCATCCACGCCAGGCGGATCGCGTGCAGGTTGTGTGGCGACGTATCCACGTCATTGCCATCAGTGATCTGTTCGCCGGCTTCGACGCTGCGCGTGAACTCGTATTGGTGACGCGCAACCGTTCCGGCGGCACTCAAGCGCCACACAGGGACCGGCGACCAGTGGAACTCGTACTCAATTCCGACGTGGCTGGTCCTGCCATCGCTCACGTTGAAACCGTTGGCGTCGCGGAAGATCACGTTTCGCTTGTCGAGCGCAAAGCCCGACAGCGAGTAGCTCCACTGATCGAACCGCCCACGCAGACCGAGCTCGACGCTGCGGATCTGTTCGGAATCGAGATCGGCGACCGACTGCTGGCGCTGCAGCCGATAGAGCTCAGTCAACTCCGGTGGGCGGAAACCGGCCGCCAGGCTCATGTAGAGACGTTGGTTCTCCGTGAAGCTCCAGCCGAGCGCGAGCTTGGGGGCCAGATTGGTGAACTCGTCCGCGCGATCCGCCGGACGATTGAACAAGCAGCCGCCGAACGGACAGGGCACGCCGTTTTCGTCCGTATTGCCCGCAATCATGTGATTGTCGTAATCGTAGTGAACGTACTCGGCACGTAGTCCCGCGGTCAGGCGCCAACGCGCCGCGAATGGCCACTCGAGCTGTCCGTAGGCCGCGGCACTCCAGGCGTTGACCGAATAGTCGTAGTGACGCCCCGCCGGGCGGATGGCATTCGCAGCCGGTGAGCCGCCCGTCGTCGGGCCGTCCTGGATCTCGAGCAGCGTGCTGCGTGACGTTTCGGCATCGATTCCCATCGTGAGTCGCGTGTCACCAGCAAGCGCGCGATCGATCGAGAGCAGCACCGCAGCGCTGTCCTGGCCATTCTTCTCCAGCGGCTTGCCGAGCAGAAAGTGCTGCAGGAATTCCATGCGAGAGGTGCGTGCCACCGCGCGCAGATCGAACTGCGTGCCGGTGCCGATCGGCGCCTGCCAATGTGCCGTGAGTCGCCCGCTATGGGCGTCCCGGAACGCTTCCGGATTCAGGTTCGATTCGGCCAGCTCGGGATCCTTGTACGCCTCGAAGCCCTGAATGAATCCCGCCGTCTCCTGGTTCAGGTTGGTGGCCGCGAGCATCAGCTCGAGCTGGCCGTCGTCGGCTCGATGCGTGAGACCCGCGTTGAGCTTGGCTTCCTCGAATCCGGAGTCGTCGCGCCAACCACCGTCGTGCGTCCAGTGGCCGAGCAATCCAATGTCGGTGCTGCTGCCGGTGTGCGATGTCGATAGGCGAGTGCGGAAGTAGTCGTCGGGACCCCCCTCGCCGGAAACGCCAACCCGCGGCATCTGCGATGGGATGGGCATCAGTACGTTGACCGTGCCGTGAACCGCGCTCGAGCCGTACAGCGCGGAACCCGGCCCGCGCACGATCTCGATCGCTTCCGCCTGCTCGCTGTTGACCTCGAACAGGTCATTCACATTGCAGAAACCGGTCGGCCGGACCGGAATGCCGTTCTCGAGGAACAGGAATGCTCCACACGACCCCGGGCCGGTGAGTACCGGAGAGCGAATGGCCGTGAGGCTTTCCTGGCCGCTGCCGCGCTGGATGTATGTGCCCGGAACCCGGTTCATGCTCTCACTGTGATGGGTCGCGCCGAGCACTCGCAGTTCTTCATTCGTAAGCCGTGTGAGACTGCCCGCATGATCGAGCAGGGGCTCCGCGCGTCGAGTCGCGGTCACGATGAGCGGCCCGACATCGGCGACGTCTTCGGCCGCGGTGACCGGCGGTGCAGGCGCGCTCGCCGCGACCAGGACGAGCAACATCGGCATCGAGATACGGATTGTGGTCATTGTCGATTCGCTGCGATCAGGGTGCGCGCTCATCTTCGTCCCGCGGCAGTGCGTAGGCAACGACCGCATCCCCGCGGTCAGTTCCGAGACCGCCGTGCCCCCCGGCCGCGATCACGACGAACTGGCGGTTCCCGGCCCCGGCACGATAGGTCATCGGTGTCGCCTGACCTCCCGACGGCAGCCTTCCTTTCCACAGTTCCTTGCCCGTCTCGATGTCGAATGCGCGCAGGTAGTTGTCCATCGCCGCCCCGATGAAAATGAGTCCCCCTGCGGTAACGATCGGCCCGCCGAGATTGGGCGTCCCCAGCGTTCGCGGGGGCACGAAGAAGGGCGCCAGGTCGCGTGTCGAGCCCAGGGGCACCTGCCATTTGATTTCGCCACTGCGCAGGTCGACAGCCGACAATGAGCCCCAGGGTGGCGGCGTGCACGGCAAACCGAATGGTGAGAGCAAGGCTTCGCGTCTCATGCCAAACGGTGTTCCGGTCTGCAGTGCGAATTCCGATTCCGGGTAGTCGCCGGAACGCGCCATGGGCCGTACGTCGTCGCTCTTGATAAGTGTCACCACCATCGGCAACTGACTCACCGGTACGATCGCCCATTGGCGCTCGCTGTCGAAGGCGATGCTGCCCCAATTGGTGCCGCCGACGTAGCTCGGATAGAGGATCGTTCCCTCGACGCTCGGTGGCGTATAGATGCCTTCTGATTTGAGCTTGCCGATGAGCTCCCGGCATTTGCCGCGGTCCCAGAACGTCAGGCCCCACGCGTCCTCGGGTTTGACGCGACCCTGGCTGACCAGGGGCGGCGGCAGCACCGGAAACGGTTGTGCCGGCCACGTATGCTCGCCGGGAATTGACGACCGCGGCACCGGGCGCTCGCGGATGTCGAACACGGATGCGCCAGATTCGCGATCAAATACGAACAGCAGCCCCATCTTGGTTGCTTGCACCACCGCGGCGACGTTGCGGCCGTCGCGCACCAGATCGACCAGCACGGGCTGCGCGGCAATGTCGTAGTCCCACAGGTCGTGGTGCACGAGTTGCTGGTGCCATGCGATCTTTCCGGTCGCGGCGTCCAGCGCCACCAGCGAGTTGGCGTAGCGATTCGGTCCGAGGCGTTCGCCGCCGTAGAAGTCGGGGCTTGCCGAACCCGTCGGCACGAACACCATTCCACGTGCCGGGTCAACCGACATGACGCCCCAGGCGTTGGCGCCGCCAGTGCTTGCCGCGGCCATTGCGTTCCACTCCCGGCTCACCGGGTCGCTGGACTGCATCGGGATTGGATCCCACGACCAGCGCAACTCGCCGGTGCGGGCATTGAACGCGCGCACGACGCCGCGCTCGATATCGACCGCACGATTGTCCCCGATGGCAGAGCCCACGATGACGAGATCACGGAACACGGCCGGCGGCGAGGTGACGAGATAGTCCTCCGGATCGCGAATCCTGATTCCGGCTTTGAGGTCCACTTCTCCACGCACGCCGAAATCCACGCAGGGCCTGCCGGTGCGGCCATCGATGGCGATCAGGCGCGCATCCAGCGTGCCGAAGAAGAGGCGCAGGGTGCACACGCCGGCCGCCTTCGGATATGGTTCACGCCACGCGCTCACGCCGCGCGAAGTTGATTCCGAGTAGTGCTTCCCGCGGTCAATTTTTGCGTCGTACCGCCAGCTTTCCACGCCGGTCGCGGCATCCAGCGCGATGACGATATTGGTCGGGGTTGTGAGATAGAGAGTCGCGTCGATCAGGATGGGGGTGGCTTCGAAGGCCAGTTTGTCCGCGCGCGCAAAGCCCTCGCCGAGCTCGCCCGTATGATGAACCCAGACCTCTTCGAGCCGCTTAACGTTGTTGCGATCGATCTCGCTGAGCGGTGAGTACCGCTGCCCGAATTCGTCGCCACCGTAATGCGCCCAGTCGCCCACTTCCTGGGCGAACGCCGGGGCGGTGCCGCTCAATATCAACAGCAGCAGTGAATTCCGGAGGGTGGGCCGCATGAAAGTCTTGATCTTGTGACCAGGCAGTTTAGCGCAGGACATGGAGAATGATCGCGATTCTTGGTAAATGTGTCGCGCCCATGAGCACTGAACCACTGTTTCAGAGCAACGCGTACCTCAAGGACTGTGAAGCGCGAGTCCTCGACTGCACCGGCGAGGGGATCGTGCTCGATCGCACCATTTTCTACCCGCTGGGCGGTGGACAGCCGGGCGATACCGGCTGGCTACGGACGGTGGATGCGCGCAGCGTACGCATTATCGACACGCGCAAAGGCGAGGCCGGGACGATACTGCACGTACCGGAGTCGCCGGTTTACGGGCTCGCTGTCGGCGATATTGTCGAGGCGCAGATCGACTGGGAGCGGCGCTATGCGCACATGCGCATGCACACTGCGCTGCACCTGCTGGGCTCGATTCTCCGCTTCGGTGTCACCGGTGGGCAGATTACCGCGGACAAGGGCCGCCTCGATTTCGACACCCAGGATGAGATCGATCGCGCTCGGGTGACCGCGGCTCTCAATGAGCTCGTTCGGGTCGACACGCCCACCCACTCGAAATGGATCACGGACGAGGAACTGGGGCGCCAGCCGGAGCTCATCCGGACGATGTCGGTACGCCCACCGGTGGGTGCGAAGCGCATCCGGCTGCTCGAGATTCCGGGTGTGGATCTCCAGCCCTGTGGTGGAACCCATGTCGCACGCATCGGCGAGATCGGTCCGTTGCAGGTCACCAAGGTCGAGAGCAAGGGCCGGCACAATCGGCGTGTGATCGTGAGCTGGGGCTAGGGGGATGCGCTTCATCTTGCGGAGCTCATATGTCGGCAAGGCGATCGGGGTGGGCGTCCTGCTGGCACACGCCGCTTGGGTTCAAGCCGTGCCTCCGCCGGGCGACGGCGGAGCGTCACAGGGAACTGCTCCCGATCGTCCTCGAATCGGCCTGGTCTTGAGTGGCGGCGGCGCGCGCGGCACCGCACACATCGGCGTCCTCAAGGTGCTCGAGGAAATGCGCGTACCAATCGACGCGATTGCCGGAACCAGCATCGGCGCGGTCGTCGGTGGGTTGTATGCGGCGGGCGTCCCCGCAGATGAGATCGAAAGGATTGTAACTTCGATCGACTGGCAGGACGCGTTTCGCGACCGACCCTCGCGCGCCGATCTCGCTTTCCGCCGCAAGCAGGACGATGCGGATTTCCCGGTGCGACTGCCGCTCGGGCTCAAGGGCGGCAAGTTCCTGCTGCCGAAGGGCCTCATCCAGGGCCAGAAACTGCATCAGATGCTGCGTTCCCGCACGCTGGCGGTGTCGAACATCGAGCGCTTCGACGATCTGCCGATTCCGTTTCGGGCTGTCGCCACCGACATCGAGACGGGCGAGACCGTGATCCTCGATCACGGTGATCTCGCGACCGCAGTGCGCGCCAGCATGTCCGCACCGGCTGTATTCGCTCCGGTCGAGATCGAGGGACGGCTGCTCGTGGACGGCGGCATCGCCGACAACGTGCCGATTGGGGAAACACGCGCGATGGGAGCCGATATTCTCATCGTCTCGGACGTGAGCCTCCCTCTGCAGTCGCGCGACGATCTCAATTCGCCGCTCGAGATCTCCAACCAGATGCTGGCGATCCTGATCCGCCGCGAGACACTGCGCCAGCGGGCGCTTCTGACGTCGCAGGACATCATGATCGAGGCTCCACTCGCGGGCACGTCATCGTTTGACTTCAGCAAGGTGGCGAGCTCGATTGCCGGCGGAGAGCAGGCGGCTCGTGCGCTCGCACCGCGGCTGCAGGCGCTCGGCCTTTCGTCGTCTCGATACGCCGAGGCGGTCGCGCAACGGCAGGCGCGCGAGCAGGTACCCGGACGCATCGACTTCGTGCGTGCCGATGAGCGTTCGCGACGCTACGCGAAGACGATTGAGGGTACGCTCGAGGAGTTCGTGGGTAAGCCGCTCGATGTGAGTGCGTTGGAGAAGAAGATTTCAGAGCTTTACGGTCTCGATCTGTTCGAGACGCTCGACTACAGCGTCGTGGCTGAAGGCGAGCGCAGCGGGCTCGAGGTGCGCGCGCGGCGCAAGTCCTGGGGCCCGAATTACCTCCGGTTCGCTCTCGAGCTGCAGGATGATTTCGAGGGCAACAACAGCTTCAACGCTGCGGCGCGCTTCATCGTGACCGAGCTCAACGCGCTGGGCGCCGAGTGGGTGACGGACCTCCAGTTCGGCGAGAACCCGCGCATCCGCACCGAGTACTGGCAGCCACTCGACTATTCTTCGCGCTACTTCATCGCGCCGCAGGTGCTGCTCGAAGTCCGTAACGTGCCGCTTCTGCAGGCCCAGACGCGGGTCGCCGAGTACCGCGTGCGCAGCGGAGAACTGGGTCTCGACGTTGGGCGCGAGTTCGGCAACTGGGGAGAGCTGCGGCTTGGCGTGCGGCGGGGTGAAGGCAAGGCCCGGGTGCGCGTGGGCGATCCGACGTTGCCGGAGCAACAGTTCGACACGGGCGAGTTCTTCGCACGCTTTGCCTATGACGAGCTCGATAACCTCAACTTTCCGCGGCACGGCCAGCTCTTCACGTTTCAATGGGATGCGGCTCGCGAAGGACTCGGCGACGATCAGACTACCGACATCCTGAGCATGGATTATCTCGCCGCCGACACGTTCGGTCGTCACACGGTGGTGTTCTGGGCGTCGGCGGGGTCGACCGTGAGCACGGAATCGCCGACGCCCGCCATCGAGGATTTCTTCACGCTCGGTGGCTTCCTCAACTTGTCCGGCATTGCACCGGACTCGATTGCAGGTCCGCACTTCGGGATCGCGCGACTCATCTACTATCGCCAGATCGGGCGCGAGGGCCCAGGATTCCTCAACGTTCCGACCTATGCCGGTATGGCGCTCGAGGTCGGCAACGTCTGGCCGGAGCGCGCGGATGCGGGTCTCAGCTCTGCGCTCAAGGACGCGAGCCTGTTCCTGGGGCTCGATACGCTCGTCGGGCCGCTGTATCTGGCGGCGGGCGTGGATGACGGTGGTGATACGGCGTTTTATCTTTTCATGGGTCGACCGTTCTAGAGGTGCTGGCACCCTCATGGCAATCGTTCACACTCACAACATTCATCGTCCGGTTTCGGTCGATCAACGCCCCTACGGAATTCGCATCAGCCTGCTTGAGAACGACCCATTCCGGAACCTGCTCGGACCCGAGTGGCAGAAGTTCTACTGGTACACGACCGCACGCGAACGCGATGCCGCGCTCGAGGAAATGAGCCGCAGGCACGAATACTCACGATCCGGCGATCGGCCGGCGCTCGTGTTCGTCAAGGTCGAGAATCTCGCCGCCAGCCGCAGCCTCTAGTTGTCTTGCCCCTTCCAGCTGCGGTCGCCCGCGCCCTCGCGGTCGGCCCAGCCGAGCAGCCGTCGCGTGACAAATGTGTAGAGCTTCTTTCCGGTGCTCATCCAGAGGCGTGACAGAAGTGACGGCGTGGCGAGGATGTGCTGTTCACGTTGCGTGAGTCGATCGGGGCAATAGCTGCGCTTGTGTTTCAGCAGGTGGCGGATGTCGTCGCGGGCGAGCGTGCGGAACAGGCGGCCGCGGTGACGCGACACCAGCGCGAGCTGAAAATCCACGAGCGCCGGATGGCCTTCGGGCGTCACCAGCCAGTTCGGTTCCTTGGCGAGATCGTTATGGGCGACGCCCGCACGATGCATCCGTCGAAGCAATCCGAGCGCCTCGCCGAAATAGCGCGGATCGCGCGGCCGCGCCGCCTGCATCGGATCACCGTTGGTCCAGCTGCGCACGAGCAAGCCGGGCTCGTACCGCAGAACCTTCGGAACACCTGGCATTTCGGTGAGTACCAGTAACGCGCGCGCTTCCCGTCTGGCCAGGCGGTAAGCCAACGGTCGCACCCACCAGCGCGCCGAGCGGGCATCGCGCTCGACTGCCCAGACCTCACTCGCTGACTCACGCGCGACGCGCGTGACGGTGCCAAAGTGGTCCGACTTCAGGCGCATTTCACGGGGATTGGTTAGCCGTCTTCGTCGCTGGCGTCGCCTCGAGGTAGTCGACTGCCACGTACAGGAGCGAGCGCAACCCCACCATCAGCGCGCTCTCGTCGACAAAGAACAGCGGTGAGTGATTGGCTGGAGTCGTGAGCAGGCTCTGCTCGCGCGGCGTGGCGCCGATGAAGTAATAGAAGCTCGGTACCTTCTGCGCAAAGTGGGCGAAATCCTCGGCGCCGGTCTCGAGCGAGATCCGCTTGACATGCTCTTTGCCGAGCGCGCGTTCGAGGCTCGGCACGACGTGTTCCGTGAGCATGAGGTTGTTGAACGTTACCGGGTTGCCGTCGGCGCCGATCTCAAACGTCGCGGTCGCGCCATTGGCCCCGGCGACGTTTTGCACCACGCGATTGACGCTTTCCAGGATGTCCGCACGCTGTGCGGGGTCGAACGTGCGGATGGTGCCCGTCATTTCGACGTTGTCGGGGATGATGTTGAAGCGCATTCCGCCCCTGATCGTGCCGACGGTGACGACGGCGGGATTCTGCGTGAGATCAACCTGACGGCTCACCACGGTCTGAAGTGCGGTAACGATCGCCGCCGCCGTAACTACCGGGTCGATACCTTGCCAGGGGCGCGCGCCGTGCGTTTGACGGCCATTGACGACAATGCTGAAACGGTCGGACGCAGCCATGAAGGGGCCGGCCTTGTAGCCGACATCGCCCGCGTGCAGCGAGTAGTGCACATGAAACCCGAACGCCACGTCGGGTCGATAAGTGTCGAAGAGACCCTCCTTGAGCATGAGCGGAGCTCCGCCTTCTTCCCCCACCGGCGGCCCTTCCTCGGCGGGCTGAAAGATGAAGAGCACGTTGCCCGGAAGATCGCCGCGCAACCCCGAGAAAATCTCGGCGGCGGCCATGAGGATGGCCGTGTGCGTGTCGTGCCCGCACGCGTGCATGACGCCCACCGTCTGGCCGTTGTATTCGGCCGTTACCGTCGACTTGAATGGCAGGTCAACCCGTTCGGTGACCGGCAGACCGTCCGTATCGGCACGCAACGCGATCGTCGGCCCCGGCTTGGCGCCACGCAGCAGCGCGACCACGCCAGTGTGCGCGATGCCGGTCCTGACCTCGAGGCCCAGTCGCCGCAACTGTGCTTCGACTTTCTTCGAAGTCTTGAACTCGCGATTGCTGAGTTCTGGATTGCGATGGATGTCACGTCGCCAGTCGATGAGCTTGGTTTCGATCCCGCGCGCGAGCTCATCGAGGCGTTCATCGGTGATTTCGGCGTGGGTGACGGCGATGGGCGCCAGCGCAAGCACCGGCGCGACCCACCAGCGGGGACGGGGTCGGATCATGATCTTTCCTCTCGATCGGTCTAGGTTTTGAGCGCGTCGCGCTTCAGTTCTTCGCGTGCGCGCTGGCGCTCCAGCACAATCTGTCGCGTCTTCTTCAGCGTGGCCGATTCCGGTGCCAGCTTCAGGCCCGACTCGACGTCGCCGAGCGCCGCATCATACATGCCCTTGCCGAGGTAAGCGGCGGCGCGGTTGTTCCACGTTCGCCAGTTGGTGGCGTCGATCTTCAGTGCCTCGTTGCACTTCTCGAGCCCGGTGTCGTACTGGCGCACGCCGACGAAGCCGGCGCAGAGATTGGAGAGTGCGGCGGCAACGTCGCGCTGGGCGTTCGGGCGCTTGAGTCCTTCAGTCGTGAGCTCGATCCCGCGCTGAAAATCGCCGTCGCGCAACGCATCGGCGCCGGCCTGCAGCATCTCGTTACCCCCGATGACGGTGGTGCTGGTGGACGGTTCGGTCTGCGCAGCGGCGGACATCGCACTCAGCAGCGCGGCGACGAGCGCGATAAGACGGACGGTCGGTATCGAGCGACGGGCGGTTGGTGGAGCCAGATTCACCATGATTTGTGGGTCATCCGAGGCTGCGCTGCAATGTAGCAGCGGCGCCGTCAATACTGAAGGCGGTGCGCTGAAAGCCTGCTCGCGTCGATATATCACGCAAAGCTGCGACGACAGTCACACTCCGGCGATTCACGTAAGCGATTCAAATCCCTAAGATTGCCGCCGGTTGGTTGAGTACGGGTCGCGGCATGTGGCCGGCGATCTGCGGGCAGTCCCACCCAGGAATAGATCATGTCGAGTGTCAGACCTTTCGTCGGCTGCGCTGCAGCCGCCAAGTTGGCCGTGGTTGCGGCCGCCATCATTCTCGCCGCGTGCTCGCAGCAGTTGCCGCCGCGTTCGCCTGCAGCTCTGATGAGTGATCCCGCGGTATTGCAGGGCGTGCTGTTCCGCTGCAATCAATTGCAGAACGCCGCGCTGCGCGACGCAGAGTGCCGCAATGCACGTGAAGCCGTCGATCGCCTCGCCTCGCAAGAGGGCACCGACGAGCAGGAACAGGAGCACGCCGAGGAGGCCGCCAGCTTCGAGAAAGCCCGCGAGGCGCTACGCGCCCGCGATGAACGCGAGCGCCTGCGGCGGGAATCGCAGATGGACGAACAACCGGATCCGTACACGCTGCCGCTGGTGCCGGAGCAGCCGGATGCTCCGCTGCAGACGATCGTTGTCTCGGCGGCATCACTTCCCGCTGATCGCTGAAGTTTTTCCGCGTCACCACAAGACGAACCAAGCCGGCAGCACGCCCGCCGCGTGCAAGCCATCGAGCACCGCGAGCGCCGCATAGAGCGCGATGTAGCTGCCGGCGTCGAGAAACGCTTTCCAATAGACAGCCACGTTGAGCTGCACGTCAGAGGGCGTCCGCATGCGCAGCTCGCGCGGGATCAGGCGGGGGACTGCATCGCAATAGCGTCGAAATGCAGCTTGATGCCGTGCCGCTAGCGTCCGCTCCTCGTCGCGGATCGCGCGCAGATGAAGTATCACGAGCAGCATCAGGGTGAGCCCGAGAATGAAGACGCTGCGCGACGCCAATCCGACCCCGAGACCACCGAGTATCGATAGCGCGTACAGTGGATGACGGCACAGCGAGTACGGGCCGATCGTCACCAGCCGCTCGGCCTTCGAGCCGGCGATGAATGCGGACGTCCAGACCCTGCCCAGGGCGGCGCCCGCCATCAGCAGCAAGCCCGCAACGCTCGCCAGGTCGCCACTCCAGTGGTGAGTCCAGGGCCGATCGCTCAAGGCAACCAGCAGCACCACGATCAGGTACCAACCCAGGGTGATCCGCAGGCGTGGGGTGCTGGTCGAGGTAGTCATCGGTATCCGTCAAGTCATGTTATCAGGAGCCTTGAGCACGACGCCGACGTGCGTGATTCCGCGGGCGGGGCAATAATCTGCATCCGAGCACGGTCTATTGCGGGAACCCACCGACAGCGAGTCAATTGCGAGGAATCGCCGATGGCACACCGAAGCACCACGATGCCCGCCCGCGAAGCGGCTCTTCGGGGCCGCTCAACACCGATGCCCGTTTCCGAGCTGCACTACGTTTCGGGACACCGCAACGTGCCGCCATTTCCCGCGGGCACCGAAGAAGCGGTGTTTGCCATGGGATGCTTCTGGGGCGCCGAGCGAAAGTTCTGGGAAACCACTGGCGTGTATTCCACCGCCGTCGGGTACGCGGGTGGCTACACGCCGAATCCCACCTATGAAGAGGTGTGCTCGGGACTCACCGGCCACACCGAAGTGGTGCGCGTCATCTTCGACCCGAAACAGGTGAGTTACGCCGACCTGCTGAAAGTGTTCTGGGAGAACCACGATCCGACGCAAGGCATGCGGCAGGGCAATGACGTCGGCACGCAGTATCGGTCGGCGGTGTTCGCGAAGAACGCCGCCCAGCGCGCGGCGGCGGAAGCATCTCGCGCAACGTACCAGGCGGCATTGGCCAAGGCCGGCCGCAGCAGGATCACCACCGAGATCGGTGACCTGTCGGAGTTCTATTACGCCGAGGACTATCACCAGCAGTATCTGGCGAAGAATCCGGGCGGCTACTGCGGCATCGGCGGTTGCGGCGTAGCCTATAAATCAACGAGTTAGACGCCTGTTGACCCGGCCCGGTCAATGGGCGCCCAGGCGACTCAGCTGGTAGGCCTGCATGATCGTCGCGTACTTGGTCAGCATGTTCGGCACTTCCCATTCGGGTAATCGGCCCACCCGCAGATAGCGCAGGAAGTTCTCCGTGACCTGCGCGAAGTGCGCTTCGTGTCCGACGTCGTATTTCTCCGGCACTGTCACCGCCCACGCTCCGCCCTCGGTGCGCCAGCCGATACCCGGATACGTGTCCTGCAGATTCGCAATCGCGGCGACGAGCGCCGCCTCGAACTCTGCGCGGTCGCCGGACGCGGCACTCTCCACGTAGAGCATCGGCTTGAAGTTCTGCTCCGCACCCTGGCGGATGAGGAGATTCGCCTTCGTGCCGCGCATGACCGAGTAGTGCGTATCATTTCCGCCGGGCGGCGCTTCGAAGGCCCAACTCACCGACACCCGCGCATGTACGCCGCGGAGGTGATAGGTCATTTCTCCGTTGGAGAAGACATAGAGCACATCATTGCGCACGTCGCGGCGCAGGTCGTCGGGGAAATCGTGCACTCCGGTCACCGATCGAAACTGCTGCCGCGTGAGCGGAGTAGCCCAGCGTCGCGCGTGTACGACGATCGCGTCGGACGGCTGCAGAGTCTGCTCCGGAAATGCTTCCCACTGGATGAGATCGACGAGGTGCGTCGTGACATCGACGATCCCTTCTCCCTGCTGGCGCACATCGAAGAACCATTGGGGGCGCTTGAGTGGCGCGCCGGCGACCACCTTGGAGAAGTGGTGCACGCTGACTTTGGTGATCGCGGGATCCTGGGGCGTTCCGGTCACCAGCTCGCCGAAGAGCGCGCGTTGCTGGGAAAGAGCGCGCTGCAGAATCGTCGTGATTTCGAAGCGCTCGGTCATGATGTCGTAGAGCAGCACACCTTTCTTTTCCGCCAGGGCGAATGCTTGCTGCAACCGCTCGAGGTCGGCGGGCACGATGACCATCGGTTTGTCGGCGAGCACGTTCATCCCGGCTTCGACCGCGCGTGAAACGTATTCGGTCTTGCGGGCGTTGTTGCCGGAAATCACGACTACATTGCCGGCTTTCTCTGACAGCATCCTTTCGAAGTAATCGGGCCCGGTAAAGACGACCTGATGCCACCGCGTCGGCTGATCGGCCCGGGCGTTGAAGCGCTCGATGCGTTTCAAGTGCTCCACGAGATCATCGCCGCCGGGCGCGTAGACGTGCACTCGCGAATCCACGTCCGTATACATGAACTTCTGCACCAGCGCGGCATGAAAGTGGCCCGGATCGAGGGTGATCAGGCGAACTGGCGCGGCGCCGGCGGCCTGCTGGGCGCTGGCGGGTTGCGGTGCGGGCAGCGCGAAGCTTGCGGACACGGTCAACAGGGCAAGGACCGCCCCTCGGGGTCCAATCATTCTTTATCTCTCCGGTGCTCCCCAAACCTGAGCGTAGCGGAACGTGAATGTCCGGTGGTGAACGAATGGCGGGTCGGGCCCGAGGCCACCTGCCGCTTCAGTCGGGCCTAGCGTTGCGTAAATGGATCAGAAAGGTTGACGTGGGCAAGTGCGCGCGCGTACGGGTCGGTAAGCGTGGCCGCCTCGGCGAGCGCCTCCTGGAAGATCGGCCAGCCGTCGGCGGTGTCTCCGAGCCTGGCCTGCGCCGCTGCGACCGCGCCCAGTGAGTGCGCCCGATAATCCGGATCCACTGTGTTGCGCGCCGCGACCAGGATCAGTTGCAGCGATTGGTTGGCACCGGCGATATCGTTACTCGCGGTCTGCGCGCCGACGATGCCAAAGAGACCCGCGATCCTGAGGTGAGGATCGGTGAATGAGCGGGCGATTGCTGTAGCTTCCACCGCGCCGCCCGCCTCGGCCCGCGCCGCGAGAATGTCGTGAATGACGAGTGCCCGGGCGTTGCGGGCCGGAACGTGCTCTGCGGTCGCAAGCGCATCCCGCAGCGCGCCGGCGCGTGCCTGCGTGCGAGCGATCGTCTCGAGAATCGTGGAATCCTGGCGATGCTTGCGGCCCGCGATCGCGCTCGAGAATGCCGCATCAAGCACCGCGATGGCACTCGCCTTGTCACCTGCAAGTACGAATGTCTGCGCGATCTCGCATAACACCATGGCAGTGGTCTCGCCGGGCCTGGCGGTCCGGGCCAGAGCGAAAGCGCGATTCAAGAGTTCCTGCGCCATCGTGGAGTCGCCAAGGCGCAAGCGGGCATCGACGATGCGCGCCAGCGCGTAGGCTCTCGTTGCAGGTCCCTTGATGCTGGCGGCCGTCGACAACGCACTTTGCACGTTTCCCGACCGCGCTTGCACGGCGGCAACATAGCCGAGCGCGGCGTCGCGTCGTGCGGTCTGACGCACGCTTTGCGCGATCAAACGTGCTGTCTCGAGGGCCTGCGTATTTCCGACGTTGGCGTGGAGGGCGGCGATATCGGCGACCGCCAGCGCGCGCAGCAGGCTGTCCGGAATGTCGTCGGCGATGGCGCGCCCAACCGCAAAGTGCTCTTGCCGCGCATGCATTACGGCGATGTTGCGCAGGGCATAGCTCATCGTGAGTGGCGCGTAGATTCTGCGCGCAGCCGCCAAGGCGGCGTCGAGTTGTCCCGCGCTCACCTGTGCGTCAACGATCGCGCTGCTGACGACATCGCGCGGCTCGCGTTCACGGATCTCCTCCACAGTGCGGAGCGCGCCCGGCAAATCGCCGCAGTGAGTCTGATTGACGGCGATGTCGCGCAGCGCCAGATCGCGAAGCGCGCGGTCGGTGATTCTGCGCGCGGCATCGAGCGCATCCAGGAGCAATCCGCACGCCGTCGGGCCGTCGCCGAGCCCGATGGCGACGGCTGCGGTCTGTTCGAGAACTTGCGCGCGGCGAAAGAGATCGTCGACCGTGGGCGCGATGCGGCGAGCTTCACTCAACGAGAGCCGCGGCCAGCTTTGCGGGTCAGGGGAATCGGGCGTGGACCCGAGTGGCTCCCCGGACAGCGCGAGGGCGGCGAGAATCACGACACTTTGCGAGACCATATGGCGCTTCCATCATCCCCCCGGTTTCAGCGGGCCCGGTTTGATTGGAAGATAGACGTGGGTCGCGAGCTTTTCCGGTGGAGTCTTGCTGGGATCACTGACGTACTGTTCCCATGAATGGCCATTCGACTCGAGCTGATTCTGTGCCATTTGGTCTTCGAGCTGCCGGTAAGTGTCCGGCAGAAACGCGTAGGAACCGATGTGCACGCCTTTGAGCGCGCGCCCCGCATAGGTCTTGCCGACTTTAACCGTTCCCGTCGTCGCAACCGCTTTGGAGCGGGCACTTTCGGATCCACTGAACGGGATGGCTGCCTCGAATCCCCAGCCACTCTCATCGTAGAAACGATTGACGGCCAATGGTGCGCCGCTCTGCTCGAGCCCGTTTTCCTTGAGGAACGCTTTCACCTGCACGTATGCCGAGTCGAGCGCCTTGGCGAATGCATCGGGGTCCATCGCGGCAATACCTTCCACGTAAGCGATATCGACCGCTGAGACCTCGACTTCGCTCACCTGCACGGGTGTGGTGGTCAGCGGCTGTATCGCTTCCGCTTCCGCGACGACTTTCAGGTTGGCCAGACCCTTCTCGTAGTACGGCCCGAGAATCCCATCCAGAAAGTAGCCGAAGTAGCGACCCAGGAGGTTGAAGCCGAAGTCGATGTCGAAGGCCCAGGATATTTGCGTTCCCGCCGCATCGGGCGTGAGCCGGAGCTCTGCATGCGCACTGCTCTCGTCCTCGAACTCGATTCGCGTGCCCACGCGACTGTACGGCTCCGAAGTGACGATTTCCTGCGCGCCAGAGCCGAGCTCCGCGCTCTTGCTCGACCATCGCAGCCGTGCACCGACTCCCTGTTCGGGGCCGGAGTATTCGAATTCGGTGGAGGGGTCGAGCTCGTACCAGGGCGACCACTCGTTGAATCGCCTGAGGTTGTTGGTCAGATCGAACACGGTCTCGGGAGGGGCCGTGATCGAGGTGGAGCGCTCGACGTGAACGCTGGCAGGCAGAAACAGCCCGATCAGGATGAGCAGCAGGATCAGCGCAACCAGACCGATGAGGATTCGCTTGAGTATCTTCACGTCAGCGCCCTCGAGTGCTTACGTCACTATATGCGGCGAAGGGAGGGCGTGTCGCCTCCGCCGGCGAAACCCTCAGCCCGGTGGCTCCTGGCCCGGGTTGGGGTCCTCCATGGGAAAAGTCGTTGTGCCAGGGCTGGTCTCCGACGCCGGTGCCGGCTGGGGCTGCTCGGCGGTTCCTGCTGGCGAGGCCTCTGCGCCCGGCGCGGATGCCGTGTGCGTACTCTGGTCGAGCGTGCTGATGTAGCGCTGCGCTGCCGGCGGCGGTGCCGGGGCATCGTCGGCAACGATCTCGCTCGCGGTTACGTCGCGCTTCTCGTAGAAAGCCGCATTGGCCTTGCGATCGATCGTTATGACGGTGCCATCGATCGCGACTCCGGCGAACAGTCCCATGGCGCGCGAGTAGGAATAGACCTCGGCCGAGAGGTTTGCATCGGTCGCTGCCGAGGTCTGCCTGCCCACCGGGCCCGCGGCGACGGACGCGTCGGCGCCGAGAGTGATCTTGCCATCGGTAATGCCTTCCACGCCCGCGGCGCTGGTGAACACAAGGATGACGTCGGTCGACTGAACGCCCGCCTGCCAGCCGAAGCTGCCGCCGGTCAGGGTGACGAACACCGGGTTGCTCCATTGCCCCTGAGAATCACGCACGACGAGCACGCCTTTGCCGCGTCGCCCGCCGACGCCCAAACCAACCTTGACGACATCGGGAACCACTGCGATACCGTGTGCCCGCGCAAGTAGCCAGTCGGGAACCCTCAGATCCGGCATCGCGCTCATCTCCTCGAGCACCTGTGTCGCGAGAATCAGCCGCGCTTCCTCGCGGGACTGCGCCAGCGATGACCCACAGACCAGGAGCAGGGCAATTGAAAGGAAGCTGCGGACGGCAGACTGCATGTCGGTCCCCTGTATGAACGGCGCATTCAGCGGTGCACTCGGTGCGACCGCGATCCGGGATGCCGGGTTCCGCAGATTGTAGCGTCAGTTGAGGGCCAGGAGTCGGGCGGCGTCGCTGTCGCGTCCGCGAGCGTGCAGGAAGGCGGTGATCCGGTCGTGGGCGAGGCGAGTGAGGGGATCTTTGGCCCCGAGTTCCCTGCGCAGGACTCGATGGCTGTCCACCAGCAGGATTTCGGCATCATCGAACTGGCCCAGCTGAGCGAGTGCCACCCCGAGCGTGCTCTGTGAACGAGCGGTCCGCCAACTCGTCTCACCGTACGTGTTGGTGTTGACCGTGATCGCGTGGCGCAATGGCGCGACGGCGCCGCGTGCGTCACCGCGCGCCAGCAGGATTTCGCCGAGCAGGTGTTCCGAAGATGCCAGATAAGCATGATCGGCGCGCAGACTCTCGCGGTAGATATCGATGGCTGTCCGCACGTTGCTCAATGCGGGCGCAGTCTTCCCGGCCTTGAACTCGAGATTCGCGAGCGAATGGAGGTAGTAACCGGTCAGGTAGTGGCGCTCGCCGTAGGCATTCCGGATGATCTTGAGCGCCTCACCGGCTTTGGCGATCGCTTTCTCGTAGTCGCTGCGCTTGTCGTAGAGCATCCCGAGAGAGTCGAGGACACCGGCCAATCGCGGATGATCTGTTCCGAAAACGATGCGGTGCAGGTCGAGTGATTCCGTGAGGAGCTTTTCGGCTTCTTCCAGGCTGCCGCGTTTGACGAGAATGAGTCCGAGCGCACCGAGCGCATTCGCGTAGTCCGGATCGGTCCGAGAAACCCGCGCCTGCAGAATGCGCAGTGCCTCGCGCTCATACCTCTCAGCGCGAACCAGATCGTCCTTCCAGAGCATGATGCTCGCGAGGTCGGCATAGGCGATACCCACCTCCTTGTGGTCTGGTCCGAGCCGTTCAACGTATATTTCTATGGCGTCAGTCAGTAGTCGCTCAGTCTGATCTGTGTGGCCTTGTGCCTGTTCGAGGCGCGCCATGCTGACCATTACCAACGCGACACGCTGATGCCGCTCACCATAGACCTCCCGCGTCAACGTTAGCGCCTGGCGGTAATACCCTTCGGCGGAGGCGTGATTGCCATCGCCCTGCAGCGCTTCGGCCAGATTGAACAAACTCGTGGCGACTCGCTCACCGGGTGGGTCTTCGGTCTGGCGACGGATCGTGAGTGCCTGCTCGAGCAGCGGCACCGCCTTCTTGAACTTGTTCTGACGCTGGAAGGCGAAACCGATGCTTTCCAGCATCTGGGCACGGACTTCGTACTGTTCATTGAGATTCTTCTGGATATTGGCCGCGCCTCGCTCGAGCAGCTCGTCGGCGGTCATTTCACGCCCTTGCGCGACGAAAGGATCGGCTGCCCCGAAGATATCTACGAGGAATGCGCTGACCTGCTGAGCGGTCGAACGCTGCTCCTCTGCAATCTTGATCTGCTCGCCCAACTGCACCTTCTGCACCCAGGTCATGATGGTGAACGTCGTCAAGGCCAGAAAGATCGTCGCGACCAGGCTCATGCTCATTGCATTGCGGCGCACGAACTTGGCGGCGCGATAGCGGTTGCTGCCCTGACGTGCAAGCACTGGCTCTCCGCGCAGATGCCGGCGGATGTCGTCCGCCAGTTGCGCCGCGGTCTCATAACGATCGCGCGGTTCCTTGCGCATGGCCTTGAGGATGATCTCGTCAATGTCGCCGCTCAGTTGCCGGCGCAGCTTTTCCGCCGTGACGCCCCGCTTGGCGGCGACGCCGGCCGGATTGAATCCGCCCGCTTCAACGAGTGCACCAGCGCGCCCACCGCGGAACAGGCTGCTCGGCCGCGGCGGATCCTCAATGCAGATGGCGCGCTCGAGGCCCAGCGCGGTCGAGTCGTGCAGCGCATACGGCGAGCGGCCGCACAGCAGCTGATACAGCAGCACACCGAGCGTGTAGACGTCGGCGGCGATTGTGATCGTGCGACCGAGCACCTGCTCGGGCGCGGCGTGCTCAGGCGTTAGCAGCCGATCCTGCATGCGCGTTACCGCGACGGTTTGCGTAGCGGGATCGGGATGGAGCAGCTTTGCGATGCCGAAATCGAGCAGCTTCGGATGCCCGTCCGCGGTGACGAGGATATTGCCGGGCTTGAGATCGCGGTGGACGATCAGGTTGCGGTGCGCATAGTCCACCGCCGCACAGACGCGCTCCAGGAGCTGCAAGCGCTCGCGCACGCCCAGCGTGTGCAGATCGGAATACTCGTCGATGGGCTTGCCGTCGATGTACTCGATGACAAGGTAGGGCACGCCCTCGGCGGTTTCGCCGCCATCGATGAGACGCGCGATGTCGGGATGATCGAGGTTAGCGAGGATCTGCCGCTCGGCGCGCAGGCGCGTGCGCAACTGCGGGTGCACCGCCATCTGCTCGACCAGCTTGATGGCGGCCTTCTGTTCGTACTGCCGGTCGGCACGCTTGGCCAGGTAGACCGTACCCATGCCACCGTGACCCAGCACGCCGGTGATGCGATACGCACCCAACATGGTGCCGATGAAGCGGTTGCGCTGTCCCTCGACGACATGAGCAACCGCACCACCGATCGCCTCGCGCAATCGTTCCTCGCTGCCCATGTCGTTTGCGAGCATCTCCTCCAGCTCGCTGCGAAACTCCGCGTCGTCGCCGCAGACGGTTGCGAGCGTCGCCCCGCGCTCGTTCTCAGGACAGTCCACCAGACGGTGGAAGGCCTCTTGCAGGCGAGCCCAGCGCTCAGGAGTCACGGGGCACCGTGCGGATGGCCTTGAGCAACCAGGCCTTTACAACCCGGAGGTCGCGCTGCAGGGATGTCACGGAAACACCCAGCGTCGCGGCAGTCTCTTCGGAGCTCAGTCCGGCGAAGTAGTGGATCTCCGCCATGCGTGCGAGCCGCGGATCCATCGCCGCGAGCTTGTTGAGCGCGTTGTCGATCTCGACGATGTCGAAGCCGATCTCTTCCGTCTGGGCATCGTGGTCCTTCAGATCGAACACGGTGTGCGTTCCGGCGCGCCGATTGGTGGCGCGCTGCCGGGCGTGGTCCGTGAGGATGCGGCGCATGAGGCGTGCGGCAACCGAAAAGAAATGGGATCGATCCTCCCACGGCACATCCATGTCGATCAGGCGAACATACGCTTCGTGAACGATGGCCGTCGCCTGCAACGTATGGCCGGCGCGTTCCCGCTTCATGTAAGCATCCGCCAGGCGCCGCAGCTCGTCATAGACCAGGGGTGTGAGCTGTTCGAGGGCCTCCGGGTGGCCCGATCGCCAGTCCTTCAGGAGCTGGGTGACCGATCCGCGGGGCGTCTTGGCTGCGGGGCGAGTGGTCACGGGGATTTATGCGCCGGTCCACGCCCGAGGAAGAGATGCCAAGGCATTCGCCGAGCTCACACGAGCATTCTGGCACGAAGTGCGCTCCAAGTCCCTGAAAATTCGAGAGTCCCATCCCAAACCCGTCAGCTGGTCGGGTCTTATTGCAGTGCACCCGGCGTGCCGGCAACGGACTAGAGCGAAAGCAGGGCAAACTTTTTTTTCCGAAACTGATAATCAGGTCCGGTTTTTCTCGCTATTCCTATTGAAGCGGCGCGTGCCGTTTATGCAGTTGACCCTCAATCCGAACCCTGGAGTTCCTATGCGCAAGATCCTGATAACTGCTGTGCTGGTAGCGTTTGGGCTGGCTCAGGCGAGCGTTGTTCTGGCCGACAATTCGCCGTTTCCGACACCTCCGAAGTTCACGGACAACTCGCCATTCCCGACGCCACCGAAACTTACTGACAACTCGCCATTCCCGACACCGCCGAAGTAAGGCGGGAACCGAGACCGAGGATCACAGGGATGCGCATTTCGTGAGGAGAACTGCCGTGGATCAGACTCGATCGGGATGGATTCGCAAGTTCCTCGTCGTGTGGACTGCCGCGCTCACTCTGGGCGCGGGATTGCTTCTTGCGGCGCAAGGGACGGGCCGTGCAGAGATGGGTGCCGCGCCTTCGGATGAGGAGCGGCAAGCGCTGTGGGTGCCAGGCAGCAATGTTCCCATGGCGGCGTACCTTCGATCCCAGCACGACAATCTGCTCGCCCCTCCGCGCTGAGGGTCGGGGCTCAACGCCCTGATCCTGTGCGCCAGCCGCGGTGCGCGAAGAGCGCGCCGCGGCTTTTCTTTTTCCCTCTCCCACTCAGCGGGAGAGGGTCAGGGTGAGGGCACTTCCCGTATCATTCGTTCCGCGATGCGACGCCCTCCTTCTCGAAGCTTCCCCATTCGCACCCTTTTCGCGGCTCACGGGTTCGCCGTCGGCCTCCTGCTGGTGCTCCCCGCGCGTGCCGAGTGGGTGTCCCGCGAGGAAGCCATCATGGGAACCCGCATCGCCGTCGAGCTCTGGGCGGCGGACCGTGCTCAAGGCGAAGCGTTGATCACGCGCGTGATGAATGAGATGCACCGCGTCGATGCGCTGATGAGCACGTACAAGTCGACCAGCCAGGTATCGCTCATCAACGAGAGGGCTGCGCGCGAGCCGGTGAAGGTCGATCCCGATCTCTTCGGACTTCTGCGGACGGCTCTCGACTATTCGCGGCTCACCGAGGGCGCTTTCGACATCACGTATGCGAGCGTGGGGTATCTCTACGACTACCGGCGACACATAAAGCCCGACGATGCCGCCATCGCAGCGGCGCTCCCGGCAGTCGACTACCGGCACGTCGTGCTCGATCCGGACTCCGGCAGCGTGCGCTTCACGCAGCCGGGGGTGCGCATCGATCTCGGCGGCATCGCCAAGGGCTGGGCCGTCGATCGCGGCATCGAGCTACTGCAGGTGGCGGGCGTCGAGCGCGCATTCGTCACGGCGGGCGGCGACACGCGCATCATCGGAGACCGCTTCGGCCAGCCGTGGATGGTGGGGATCCGTGATCCGCGCGAGGGCGAAAAAGTGGCGGTGCGCATCCCGCTCGCGGACGCGGCGCTATCGACCTCGGGGGATTACGAGCGTTTCTTCGAAGCCGACGGCATTCGCTACCACCACATCCTCTCGCCCTCGACCGGCCGACCGGCCAGCGCCGTGCGAAGCGTCACCATCATCGGGCCGACGGCCACGCGCACCGATGGGCTATCGAAGACGATCTTCGTGCTGGGTATCGAACGGGGAATGCAGATACTCGATCGCGCGGGCGACGTGGATGTCATTGCGATCGACAAGGACGGGAAGATTTATTACTCGAGGGGCCTGGCGGCTCCGGCCAAGTAAGACCGTCACCCCAGCCCTTTCCCGCATGCGTGAGAGGGTGTATCAGAACCAGATTGACGCGAACAGCTGCAGCACGTACGCGTTGAAGTTGTACAGCGGCTCGGTGCCGGGAGCGACGCCGGTCACGCGCAGATCGCGGAAATCCTTGTAATCAAACCAGATGTGGTCGAAGCGCAGGTTGAGCGTGCCCTTCTGAACGAACCGCGGCCAGCCGCCGGGAAATTCATAGCTGGCGCCGATGCCGAGCGTGTTGCTGGTGAAGGTCGCCAGTTCCTTGTCGCGTGCCTCGAAATTCTGCGCCTGTGCGCGCGGGAACAGATCGGCGTAGAAATCGGCATTGCCCTGGGAGTAGAAGCGATACCTGAGCTCGAAGATCCACTTCGCGTCCCATGGATGGGTGTAGCCGATCTCGGCCGTGTGCGCGTCGATGCCCCAGGTGTCGGTGAAAAAGCGGTATTCGCCGCGAACCGCCGCGCGGTAGGGGAGAAAGTAGCGCGAGGAGAGCGCGATCGCGTTGCTGGTTCGCGTCCGCGGATAGATCTCCGATTCGAAGCTGTATCCCGTACCGCTACCCGAATCGACATAGCGTACCGAGCGATAGGGGTTGTTGAGGAATCCCTCGTCGGTGATCGCTTCGAACGTCGCTCCGATGATCAGGTTCTTGGTGAGGATCTGCGACACGCCGATGCGGTATTGCCGCCGGTCGGTGCGCTTCTCGAAATTGGGATCGACCCCGCTGCCACTCGCATCGCGGCGACGCACGGTATCCCAGCCGCGCGAGAAGCCCAGCGAGACGGTTGTCAGGTCGCCGAACAAGTCCTGGCTGAGGCCGAAATACGCGGTGTCCGACTGGTAGTCGTTCTCATCGCTGTTGGTAAAGCCGAGACTGTAGATCGTCTTGCCGCGAATGGCATCGGCGCCGAGGCTCCACTGGGTGCGCTCTTCATCATAGGGACTGGCCGTGGTCACGACATCAATCGACGCGCTCGACACCATGTCCATGTAGAAGTTGCCGGAGACCGAGAACTTTTCCAGGAAGCTCTTGCGCACGAGCAGCGACGGTCCGTCGATCTGCACGCCACCGCCGTCGTAGAGGTGATACAACAGGTCAGCGCGGTCCTCGGGCAAGACACCGGCAGTGGCGGTGCCGGCCAGCATGAGTGCTGTCAGGAGCAGGTACCGGGTTTGCCTTATTGGCCATTCGTGGTCTGCGTCGATTCGAATGGCCAATAAGGCAAACCCGGTACCTGCTCGTGCGCGCATCGCGTTCAATTGCAGCCGCAGCCGCCGCCAGCACTGCCAAGGGCGCCGCGGGCGCCTTCACGCGATTCAAACACGTGGTGCAGGTACGAGCTCGAGACCGGATCGCGATCGGCCGCCATGATCGGATCGGCCAGCCGGTCGCGCTCGTAGGGCTTCACCCACGGCTCGACATTGGCGCAGGCCCCCAGAAGCAGTGTCGCAGTCAGCAGGATTCCGATCGCAGGGCGTCGCATGATCACTCCTTGACGAGCGCCCGGATGTGGTTGAGGTAAGTGTTCTCGTCGCCCGGTTTGTAGCCGCGATGCAGGTAGCGGACATTGCCCTTGCGATCGATGAGAACGGAGCTCGGCATGCCGCTCACATTGTAGAGCTTGCTCACGCGATTTTCGCGGTCAAAAAGAATCGGAAAGCTGACCGGAGTTTCCGCGAGCCAGCCTTCCGCACCGCTCGGATCCGGCTCGACGTTGACGCCGAGGAGCGTGAAGCCCATCGGCTTGTACTTCTTGTACATCTGCTCGAGCAGCGGCATTTCCTGCCGGCAGGGGCCGCACCATGTCGCCCAGAAGTTGATCATGACGACCTGGCCGCGCAAGCCGCTGAGCGCGACATTCTTGCCGCCGCGCGCGCCGAGGTTGAAGTCCGGCGCCGGGCCCGAACCGTCGCCAGCCAGCGACAGCGAACTGGCGAAAATGCACGCCAGCAGGGTGCCGCGAAAGATCTTTGCCGTATGTCCGTTCATCTTGGCTCATCCTCTCGCCTTCAGAAGAAAACGGTGAATCCCAGGTGAGCCTCAAGGTTATTGGTCGCTTCGTTGCTGCCCAGTAAGTCCGTCGCAAAAATGTGATCGCGCACGTCGAAGTGCACTGCCAGCCAGTCATTGGCGAGAATGCGCACGCCGGCACCGAAATTGACCGTGAAGTTGTCCTCTTTCGCAAAACGGGTGGCGCCCACGCCGCCGATCACGTAGAGCGCGGAATTGAGCGCGGTCTTGCGCCCCAGGAAGATCTCGCCCGGCAGGAAGTTGTAGCCGAACGAGATGTTGTAGTAGGTGAAATCGCGGTTCTCGGTGACACGGACGTTGGCGAGTTCCTCGATGCTCGACAGCCCCGCTTCGGTTCGGCCCACGGCGGCCTCGACGAACAGGTCTTCCGCGATGTGGTAAGCCGCGCGCACGCCGTACACCGGGTTGGTCCCGAAATCCTCGATGCTCATGATTCCGGCGAAAGCACCGATCTCGAAGTTTTCGGCGTCGATCTTCGGCGTCTTGATCTCGCGGCGCTCGACCTCGGGCTCGATGATCCGCGCCGCCTCGCTCTCGGACTGCGGAATCGAAATGTCTTCGGGACCGCGCGATGCGCAGCCGGCGAGCAGGGCAAGCCCCGTTAGAAGAAAAACGCGAATCCGGCTTTCCATTCGTCGATTTCCTCGTTGTCGTCCCGGCTGGTGAAGAGGACGTAGCTGCGATACTCGGCTCGGAACATGAAGCGTCGGGTCAGGTAAACGCGGACGCCGCCGCCCACGTAGCCCACCTGATCGGTGCGGTCCTCCGCCTGGCCAAGAGTGGCCTGCGGCACGGTGTGGATCACACCGGTACCGAGGGTCAAGAACGGCGAAGCGCGCCATTCAGGTGCGAATACGTGCGTGGCGCCTGCGGTGGCGAGATAGCTGTTCGAGAACTCACCGAGCACATGCGAGGCGCCCACCTCGACCGAGAGGCTGGAATTGAATGCGTAGGCGCCATACACGGAGATAACGCTGGCGCCACCGAAGTCGCCAGCGAGCACGCCGGCTTCCCAGCGATGATCCGTGAAGGCTTCGCGCGAGCCATCGTCAAATGCCGTCTGCTCGCCGGTGGGCTGAAGCGTGCGCACCATCTGCTTGCGATGCACCCAGCCCTCGCGGCGATCCTCGGTGCGGACCTTGAACCAGTCGGTGCGCCGCTTGAGGATCTCGATGGCCGCGCCGCGGTCAACGACGTGGAACACCGGGTAACCGCGCCCCGGGCCGGTGTGCAGCTCGATGAAGGGGTCGGCGACGACCACCTCCACGAATTCCTCTTCGGCTCGTGCTGCGCCGGCATGGAGTGAAAGTAGGATCAGTGCCAGTAGCGGAATCCACCGCATCACGCTAGTTAAGCGGCGCGGCAAATGGATTGTTGTAGTACTGGGCACCGATATCCAGCCACTCTGCGATCAGGCGCTTCTCTGCATCGGACAGGTATCCCTCGTGCGTGCCACCCATGTCGAAGCGGCTAAAGAACCGCGTCGACGCATTCGCGCTGCCCGCGACCATCGAAGGGGCCACAGGCACCGTCAGCTGGGTCGGCAGGCCGGTAACCGGGTCGATCGGTCCAGGCACCAGCCGATCCTGCAGGGCGCCCATGTTAACTTCCTGTTCGTTATCCGTGAACAGCAACTCTCGATACGAGTTGAAATGATCTGCCTGATCAGGCGACAGGCCGTCGCTCAGATCGAGCTGCGCCACGGGTACGCGGACCTGGTTGGCGGCATCGCGCGGGCTGTGACAGCTCGTGCAGGTGTTGTCCTCGAGCACGGTCACGCCGTCCACGTCAAGCGTGATCCGCGGCAGCGCCCACAGCGGATGGACGATCGGCTCGTAGTTGATGACGATGCGGCAGGCGCTCGACCAGAGCGTCTGGCAATCCAGTGTCGTCGGCGCCGGAGTCTGTAGGGCGCCATAGCGATAGCTGAAGCTCGCATCGGGCGCGCGCACCGCCGGGTCGGTCCAGACGTCGTCGAAAGTGACATTGACACTGGGTGAGAGGGCGGCGCAGTTATCCGTCGCGCAGCTGTGCCGCGCGCGCGTCTGCGCCATCGTCTCGCCGGCGTCGGCGAACAGCGCCGGATCGGTGTTCGGGAACGGCAGGCCCGTGGTCGGTGCACCCGTGTTGATCGACGCGAACAGGTTGGCGCGGCCGTGCGATTGCGTGCTGGCCGGGTTGTGACAGCCATTGCAGGTCAGGACTTCACCAGGCCGCACCTGCAGCCAGTTGTCGTGGCGCGGACCGATGCGGCGGCCGTTGCGATCGAGAATCGTGATACCGAAAGCGACGTTGGCCGGCACCTTGATGCGCAGCGAGCCATCGGGCTCCACCGGCGCGTAAGCGAGGATCTCGCGCATGAAATTGACCGCGCCGAACGCCGTATCGCGGAAATCGCGGACGTCGTCGTCCGGCAGCGATACCGCCTTTTCGATGCGCACGAAACGCGCCGGGCGCTGATCCGCTGTCGTCTGCCCCGGATCGGCGAGGGTTGTGATACTTGGGTTCGCCGTGTCCACGCCTTCGATGTCGTACACGCTGCGGATGTCGAGGAGACCGACGCCCTCGGCGACGAGATTCGCATCCAGATCGACGCCAGCGACGCCATCCAGGATCACCGGCGGCGACGCGTATGCCTGCATCGTGACGACGTCCGTGATGATCACGCCTTCCTCCGGCGGGACAACCGGGATCTGCGTGTCGCGGTCCATGTCGTAGATCCAGATGCCGTAGAGCGGCGGGGCAGCCTGCACGTTGGGATCGGCGAGCCGATCGTCGGTGCACGGAACGACGTTGTTGTTCTCGAGGACGCGGCACAGGCTCCAGCTCACGAGCATGCGGTTGGTGCCGTCGTGCAGCGGGAAAACGCTGCTGAACAGCCCGCCGGGTGACGGCTGATTGGGAACCATGCGCACGTCGTTCACCACTGCGCGCACCTGCGCCGGACCGGTGAGCACGCCGCGATTCGGCAGCGTGGGCTGGGTGTTTTCGACGTAGTTCGGAGTGTCGATCGACAGGATGTCACCACCAAAGAGCGTGCCCGTGAACGGCCGCGCCAGCGACAGCACCCGGCCGGTAAGCAATTGCTGCGGCTGCAGGAAATGAATCTCGCTGTTGTTGGTCCCGGTGAGGTGGCTATTGGCGCCGTACAGGAGCTCCAGCCCGCGACCGTCCGGATTCATGCGGTAGAGGCTGATTGCATTGTTGCCGCTGCCGCGTGTGTGGTCCCAGCGGCTGAACACGATCTGCCCGCTGGCGAGCACCGAGGGGTCGAGGTCGTGACTCTGGTTGAATGAAACCTGGTGAACGTCGGTGCCATCGGCATTCATCACGTGCAGCACGAACGCCGGCTCGTTGCGATCCTCATCCTGCGCCTCGAACTGCGGTTTGCTTTCGTCGAGCAGAATGGCTTTCGACTGACGTTGGCGCGTCGACGAGAACACGATGCGGCCATCCGGCAGATAGTGTGGCGCCACGTCGTGACCTTCCTCGGCGATGATGTCCGAGACGATCACGCGGCGCAGGGTGTCGCTCAGGCGCTCGTACTCCCAGATATTCCAGGTCGGCAGGTCTTCCTCGTTCGCGTTCGGGTCGAAAGGCCCGCGCATCGCGAACACGAGCCGGGTGCCGTCAAATGAAGCCTCCACGTCGCGGACATCCCACTCCTCCGTATCGCCGGTAACGCGCTGGGTGATGTTGCGCTCCTGGGCGCTCGGTGACGCGCGCTCACGCAGATACAGGTCCGCATCGACGTTGAAGGTGCGCAGCAGGCGGGCGTCATCCTGAAGCTGCATCGCCATTGGATCGGTTGGCAGCTGGCGCTTGACGTAAGCCAGCGGGAAATCGACTGTCGCCGGATCGGCACCCTGGCCACTGCCGAGGCTGACGCCGCCGCCGCCGCTGCAGGCCGCGAGCGTGAACGCTGCCGGGACAGCGAGCGCGACAGCGCGTATCCGCTGGGCGTGGACTTTGAATCTGTTGCTGCGAGTACTCATCTGCCTGATCCTCGGGTCCTCGATCGAACCCGCATGCACTTCAAAGGTTTCTGTCTGGGCTCCGGGCCCGCGCACCGCATGCGCGCGTCGCCCGGTTGTCATCTGCGTGAGCGCCTTCACAGTTCTCGCATCCCGCTCACTCGCACGCACTTACCATCTGCTGCCGGCAGGTGACGTAATCATCTCTATGCGCGGCGTGCGCGCGTCACGCTGTGATCGTCATCACGCGCCGCGCCGCCTCCGTGCGCTCTCGCTGCTGAGGCGTTTCGCACGGCAAAAACAGCTGTTTCCTCGCATTCGCCAGCGGCGCAAGACAGCCGCGAACAATGCATCTCGCGTCGATGCTTATACACGCGCGCTGTGTGCGCGGGAATGTCGCCAAGGGGAGACGTCTGCGTCCTGAGACATTACGGTGACATTGCCCGCTGCGTATATTCCGGCCCCACGAGAAGCCACCCCTGTGGCCCTGGGATGCCATCATGAACACGAGGACGCTGATGAACACGTTGAGTGATCGCCGCCGCGCGCGTGCGATGGCAATCCGTGCCGCGGTTGCCTGTTGCGTTCTGGCCGCAGTGAGCGCGAGCGCTTACGCGGGCTCGCGAGAACAGGCCAAGCGCATCCACGAACGCCTGACCGGTGTCGCGCCGTCCGACAGCGTGCTCACCGCCATGGAAGCGAATGTCTCGGGCGGTAACGCCGTCCAGGCCGCGTTAACTGCCATGCAGGCGCCGAGCTTCTACAACGTCACGCTGAAGAACTTCGTGACGCCATGGACCAACCGCGACCAGACGGTGTTCGCGCCGCTCAACGATTACACCGCCACCGTGATCGGAATGGTGCGCGATGATGTAGCGTTCAACACCGTTCTGTCTGCCGACGTCCTCTACACGGGACGCGGCGGCCTGGCCGGCGTGCCCGCATACTCGCCCGCGAGCAACGACCACTACGCCGCGCTCGAGAGCCAGAACGTCAACTTGAGCAGCACGACGGATTTCGTGCGCACCACGCAGTCGTCGCTGACCGGGGTTCCCGCCACCGCGACGGCCGGCGTCATCACGACGCGCGCGGCCGCCGAAGCCTTCTTCATCGCGGGCACCAACCGCGCGATGTTCCGTTTCACCCTCATGAATCACCTGTGCCGCGACATGGAGCAGGTGATGGATACGAGCCGGCCACCCGATCGCATCCGCCAGGACGTGTCGCGCAGCCCGGGTGGTGACGCGCGAATCTTCCTCAACAACTGCATCGGATGTCACAGCGGCATGGATCCGATGGCCCAGGCCTTTGCTTTCTACACCTACGATGAGGCGGCCGGGCGCATCGTCTATACGGCGGGCACCGTGCAGCCGAAATACTTCAACAACGACGACACCTTTGCCTTCGGCTTCATCACGCCGAACGACAACTGGGAGAACCGCTGGCGCGCCGGCCAGAACGCGTTGCTCGGCTGGTCCGCAAGCCTGCCAGGCAGCGGCAGCGGTGCCAAGTCACTGGGCGATGAGCTGGGCAACAGCGACTACTTCGCGCAATGCCACGTTGAGAAGGTCTTTCGCAACGTCTGCTTCCGCGCGCCGGTGGATTCCGCCGACCGTGCGCAGGTCGGTGCGATCGTGAGTTCGTTCCGCAGCAGCGGCTTCCGCCTCAAGCAAGTGTTTGCCGAAGCGGCCGCCTACTGCATGGGTGATTGAGGGAGACGACCATGAACCCGTCACGATTCGCAGGTTTCTGGACCGTGGCCTCGATTGCCCGGAGCCGTCCGTTGGCGATTGGCCTGATCGTCCTTCTCCTGGGGCTCAGCCTCACCGGTTGCGGTGGCGGCGCGTCGACCGAGGCAAACCCGGTGACGACACCCCCGAACGCCCCGACCTACAGCGGCCCGCCGCCCGCGACGGCCGACGTGCAGGCGTTCCGCATCAATCTGTGGGAGAACATCAAGGCGACCAACCGTTGCGGCCAGTGTCACGGCGCGGGCGGGCAAGTACCGATGTTCGCGCGCACGGACGATGTCAACCTGGCGTACGAAGCCGCCAATACCGCGGTCAATCTCACGCAGCCTGCCGATTCGCGCATGGTCGTGAAGGTGGGCGGTGGACACAACTGCTGGCTCGCGGCGGATTCCGCGTGCGCGGACCTTCTCACGACGTGGATCACGAACTGGGCCGGCGCCGCCGGTGGCAGCGGCACCCAGATCCAGCTGGTGCCGCCACCGATCAAGGATGTCGGGCAGAGCCGCAACTTCCCGGATACGGCCCCGGCCTCATTCGCCGGCGTGCACAATCTGCTGACGACCTTCTGCTCGCGCTGCCACACCTCCAGCGCGGTAACGCCACAGGCACCGTACTTTGCCTCCGCGGACATCGATGAGGCGTACGAGGCGGCAAAGACCAAGATCAACCTGGACAACGCGGCGCAGTCGCGGCTCGTAGTGCGCCTGCGCAACGAGTTCCACAACTGCTGGCCGATCCCGGCGGGCGGCGCACCCAACTGCGCCGGCAGCGCGGACACCATGGAGGCGGCAATTCAGGCGATGATCGACTCGATTCCGCTGACGCAGGTCGATCCGAGCCTGGTGATCAGCAAGGCTTTGACCCTCTACGACGGCACGGTCGCGAGTGGCGGTAGCCGCTTCGACAGCAATGCCATCGCCAAGTGGGAGTTCAAGACGGGCAGCGGCGCAACCGCCTACGACACCAGCGGCGTCGAGCCGGCGCTCAACCTCACTCTCTCGGGTGATGTGGCCTGGGTCGGCGGCTGGGGCATCAACGTCAGGATGGGCGGCAAGGCCCAGGGCAGCACCGCGAGCAGCAAGAAACTGCACGATCTCATCCGCGGGACCGGCGAGTACACGCTCGAGACGTGGGTCGCACCGGCCAACGTGGCGCAGGAAGACGCCTTCATCATGAGCTACTCGGGTGGCACCGCTTCGCGCAACTTCACTGTGGCGCAGCAGCAGTACCAGATCGAGGCGCTCAACCGCAGCTCGACCACGGATTCGAACGGCCAGCCCTCAGTGATCACCAACGCGGCCGACGAGGATCTGCAGGCCACACTGCAACACGTCGTGGTCACTTTCGATCCGGTGAACGGTCGACGCGTCTACGTGAATGGCGAATTCACCGGTGACACCGATCAGAACGTCCCGGCTTCCATCAGCGACTGGGACGACACCTTCGCGTTCGTCCTCGGCAACGAGGTGTCGAACGACCGGCAGTTCCAGGGCGTGTATCGGCTGGTCGTGGTCCACAACCGCGTGCTTACGCCGACGCAGATCCTGCAGAACTTCGAGGCCGGCGTCGGCGAGCGCTACTACCTGCTCTTCAGCGTCGCGCACCTGATCAGCGTGCCGCAGAGCTACATCATGTTCGAGGCCAGCCAGTACGACAGCTACAGCTACCTCTTCAACAAGCCGACGTTCGTCAGCCTCGATGGCACGGCGATGCCGGGAAGCATCCCGCTGCGTGGCATGCGCATCGGTGAGAACGGTGTCGAGCTAAAGGTCGGCCAGGCCTATCGCACGCTCGATACGACGATCTCGGATGCCAACTACACGCCGGCGACCGGGCAGCTGCTGTCGAGCATCGGCACGGTGGTCGCGCTCGAGAAGGGCCCGGCGGACGATCTCTTCTTCCTGTGCTTCGACGTGCTGGGCAGCAACAGCCAAGTGTGCAGCACCGACGCGGCGCCGATTCCCGCGCCCATCGTCAATCTGCCGGCGCAGCCCGACATCGGCATCAAGATCTTCGACGACATCAATGCGTCGATGGCTGCTGTCACTGGCGTGAGCCCGACGACCACATCGGTCGCGGGGACGTTCAACCAGATCAAGCAGGCGCTGCCCACGGCGGAGGCGATCGAGGGATTCAGCTCGTCGCAGCAGGCTGGCATTACCCAGCTCGCGGTGGCGTACTGCAACTCGCTGAGCAACAACACGACGCTGCGCGCGACGGTGTTCCCGACGTTCACCAACTGGAGCGCGAGCCCGTCGACCGCGTTCGCGACGCAGGCCGAGCGCGACAAGATCATCACGCCGCTCTACAACCGGGCGGTCGGTCTGAACCTGCAGTCGCAGCCGACACTGGCGACTGTCTCGGGCGAGCTCAACAGTCTCATCGACCGGCTGCTGGCCGGGAGCGCGAACACGACGACAGTCGTAACGGCCGTGTGCGCCGCGACGATCGGCAGTGCCGTGACCACGGTGCAGTAGGCCACGACGACGGACCAGCACAACGGGATTCATCGAGGTATTCGCCATGATCATCCGCAAAGGCAGACTCCGGAAACTCGGGCTCAACGAGCCGCTCCGGCACGACAGCCACAAGCGTCCGGTCACCCGCCGCGATTTCATCGCTCAGGGTTTCATGACCGGCGCGGCTACCGTGATGACGGGTGGCATCCTCAGCCTGTTCGCCAATCCGCGTGCCGCCTATGCGGCGCTTTCGCCTGACCTCGAGGCGCTCAAAGCGGGCTGTGGCATCACCACTCTTGGCGCGGGCAAGATCCCGTTCATCGCCTTCGATCTCGCGGGCGGCGCCAACATGGTGGGGTCGAACGTGCTCATCGGTCAGCAGGGTGGGCAGCTCGACTTCCTGTCCACCGCCGGCTATGCCAAGCAGGGCCTGCCGGGCGACATGACGCCGCCGTCGCCCAACGCCAACCGCGTGACCAACGACTTCATCGAGAGTGCGCTCGGCCTGAACTTCCATTCCGACAGCGCGTTCGTGCGAGGAATCCTCGAGCGCGTGGCGGTGACGACTGCGGCCAACACCAATGGTGCGGTCATCGCGGCACGCTCGGAGAACGACACCGGCAACAACCCGCACAACCCGATGTATGGCATTGCGCGGACCGGCGCGAACGGATCGCTTCTGACCCTCATCGGGTCGCGGGCATCGGATTCAGGCGGCAACAGCATGGCACCGCTCGCGATGGTCGATGCGGCGCTCAGGCCGACCAAGGTCGATCGCGCCAGCGACGTCACGGGCCTGGTCGACACCGGCGAGCTGGTGGGCCTGCTCAGCCTCAATGATACCGTTGCGGTCATGGAATCGATCGCTCGCATCAGCTACGGCAAGATGCAGCAGGTCGATACCAAGGTCACGCGTGACGCGGTCATCAAGGACATGGTCCGCTGCGGCTACATCAAGTCGGCGGACACGGTCGATCGCTTCGGCAATCCGTCGGCGCTCAACCCGGATCTCGATCCCGAGATCGTGGGGCCCACGGGTATTTTCACGCAGGCCGAGTACACCGCGGACGCCGAGTTCCGCAAGACCGCGGCCGTGATGAAGATGGTGATGAACGGCTACGCCGGCGCGGGCACGATCACGATGGGCGGCTACGACTACCATGGTCAGGGACGGGCGACCGGCGAAACGCGCGACATCCGCGCCGGGCGTTGCATCGGCGCGTGTCTTGAATACGCGGCACGCCTCGGCGTTCCCGCGATGATTTACGTGTTCAGCGACGGTTCGTTGTCCGCCAACGGCGTGATCGACACCAGTGTCGATGGTCGTGGCAAGTTCGACTGGGCGAGCGACAATCAGCAGACGGCGGCCTCGTTCTTCCTCGTATACAGCCCCATCGGCCGGCCCGCGCTCTTCTCGGGCGATGCCGTGCCGCCGGCACGCCACCAGCAGATCGGGTACTTCAGGGCGAGCGGCGACGTGGAAACGGCCTCGAGTCCGGCGGCCAACAACGTCAACCTTCTGGTGGAGACGGTCATCCTCAATTACATGGCGCTCCACGGGGAACAGGGACAATTCGCCAGCCTGTTCCCGACGCACGGTCTCGGCAGCGTAACGCTGCGGGACAGCCTGACGGGGTTCAACCCGGTCGTGAACGGCACGATCTGACCTGACCGCCTGAATTTCGTGTAGCTTACGGTTCGCCCATGTCGACGCGCGTTCGGGTCGGCGCGGCGCGGGCGGTCCCGCTTCCCATTCAGGCTTCGGTGATGCCCGAGGACGGTCTTGCCCAGTTGCTGCGCTGTCCACGCTGCGTGGATGCAGCGCTCAGCTTGCAGCGCGACTGCTGGGTCTGCGCCGGCTGTGGCACCCAATTTCCAACGATCGATGGCTTGCCCTGGTTGTTTGTCGAGCCTCAGGCGACGCTCGCCGAATGGCGCGGCCGCCTGCATCGTCTGCTGCTCGAGCTCGAGAATGATGCCGGGCTGGTGCGCACCGAGCTTGGCCGCGCGGACCTGCGGGCGCTGACCCGATCGCGGCTCAAACTGCTGGCCAGCGCGTACTCCGATCATGCGCGGCGCCTGCAGGCCCTGCTTGCACCGCTCGATCTGGGACGCCAGCAGGAGCG
>Ga0209108_10000073_pt1 | contig 43376 bp, 35 predicted proteins | sample Rifsed10ft1_FD_184003 | JGI IMG/M metagenome (GOLD analysis project Ga0209108, IMG submission 184003) | Soil microbial communities from Rifle, Colorado, USA - sediment 10ft 1 (version 2) | ecosystem: Environmental > Terrestrial > Deep subsurface > Rock core/Sediment | place: Rifle, Colorado...
GGCCGGATCGCGACCGAGGTGGCGAGACGGTGGCCGCAAACCGCTACGACCCTTGCGGGGTCCAACTTCTGACCGCATCCCTGTCTCGATGAACGCGCGCACTCTTGCCGTCGCCACCGCCCTTGGCACTTCCCTTATCGGAGGTGGCTGGGTCATCGGTCGCGGCCTGAACGTACGCGAAGCGGACTTCACGAGCGCCCGACTGTTCGATGCGGTCTTCACGCACGTCAAGCAGTACTACGTCGACTCGATTCCGGACTCGACGCTTTTCGAGCATGCGACGGTGGGCATGCTGCGGGAGTTGAACGACCCGTACACCCTGTATCTCCCGCCCAATCGCCTTCGTCGCCTGACGGAGCAGACCACGGGCAACTACATCGGCATTGGCGCGCAGATCCAGCGTCGCGACGACTATCCGATGATCATTGCGCCGTTCCCCGGCTCGCCCGCCGAGCGCGCGGGGCTGCGCACGGGCGACCGCGTCGTCGAGATCGACAGCATGAAGACGCTGCGGTGGACGAACGACGAGGCCATCAGCGCTCTCCGTGGTCCGCCGGAGAGCAAGGTGACGATTGTCATTGAGCGGCCGGGCGCGCCAACGCGATTGACCTTCACGCTGGAGCGTGGAGGGGTCCATCGACGCGCCGTTGGCCGGAGGGCGCTGGTGGCGCAGGGCGTCGGGTACGTGGACGTGAACATTTTCAACGACTCCACGGCCATGGAGCTGCGGAAGGCGGTCGATTCGCTGACGAACGCGGGAATGCGCGCCATGGTCATGGATCTGCGCGGCAATCCGGGTGGCGTTCTGGCACAGGGAGTTGGTGTGGCCGACATGTTCCTCGACTCCGCTCAGGTCATCGTCTCGATGCGCGGACGCACTCTTGGCTCGACAGAACGTGTGCTCGATACCGCACCACAGCGTTGGCCCCGCCTTCCGCTGATCGTTCTCGTGGACGAGGGGAGCGCGAGCGCATCCGAGATCGTGGCGGGCGCGCTGCAGGATCATGACCGCGCGGTGGTCATGGGCCGCACGACGTTCGGCAAGGGAAGCGCGCAGGGCATTTTCGCCGCCGGATCAGGCGGGGGCGTGAGGATTACGACGGCGCGCTGGTTCACGCCGTCCGGACGATCGATTGATCGCCCGCACACGACGCCGGTTGAGGACGACGCGCCGGTCGACAGCTTCCGCACCGAACATGGTCGTCGCGTCGCTGGGGGCGGTGGCATCGTTCCCGATATCCAGGCGGGCGACACGGCGCTTGCCCCGGGTGATCAGGCCCTGGAGGACGCTCTCGGCAACCGCGTCATCCAGTTCCGCGACGCGATGGTCGACGTTGCGATCGCGTTACAGTCGCGCGGCGTGGTGCGTTCGCGCGATTTCGTGGTGACGCCGTCGATGCTGGATGAGCTGTGGAAGGCCATGCGCGGGCGCGAATTCCGCTTCGATCGTGCCACGTTCGACGGCGCCGCTCCGCTGGTTTCGAGCCTGCTGGCGCGCGAGATCGCGCGTTTCGTCTTTGGCCAGGACGCGGAGGCCGAGCGAGCGATCGCGCAGGACAAGGCCATCCAGGCTGCTGTGAGACTGGCGGCTGGCGCTACGTCGCCGGTAGACCTGTTATCACGAGTGGAGACAGGAGACAGGAGACAGGGGACTGGAAACAGGAAGCAGGGAACAGGAAAGGACTGAGGGCCCTCGCTTTCGCTCGGGCCCCCTGTTTCCTGTTTCCTGCTTCCTCTATCTGATGTTCACCACTTTCACTCCCTTCGGGACCGCGAACGTGAAGGCGCGGGCGCTGACCGCGGCATTAGGGGTGAAACTCGTTATGCGCACCAGGCGCGACAGCCCGTTAGGCTCCACGGCCTCGAACTGAACGAGCGAGCCCGTCGTCGGCTCGATCCACACCTTGGCCCGGACGAACGCGGCCTCCTTCGACTTCGGCGTCAGCAGCACGATGTGAGTGCGCCGCTCGCCCACCGTCGCGGCCCCACCGTCGCCAATGGCGTAACGCTCCTTCGGGTTGCTGAAGAACTCACCGATCAGGTCCAGCGATCCGGCCTGATCACCCCCGCACGGTGCCTTGTTGACGCGTCCTGGCGTTGACGCGGGGAGATAGACCCAGACAAACCGCCCGTCGCAGACGATGACGTCGCCCTTCGGGTCGGTGAACCGGAACGCGAACTTGTTGGGACGGGACTGCTCGAACTCGCCCCGCGAGCGGAACGTCGATCCGAGCAGTGGATTGGTGATGGTCTGCTCGAATGTTGCCTTGGCCGTGCGGATGTCTGCGTACGCCGAGACGGCCGACTGGATGGCACGATCGGCGGGCGACTGCAGCGTGGTGACGAGCAGCAACGACAGGATAGTCATGCGGTTGAGTGGACGGGAAAGGTCCGAGCGCGCTGCGCGCGCTCATGACCCTCGGTCTGGTATCCCTCAGGCGACGCCCAGTTCCACCTGCGCCGGGCTGGGGGAGATGCTGCGGTCAATTGCGCCCGCGATCAGGCGGAGAGCTTCCATGAGTTGCGCGAACTGCTCCGGGTAGAGGCTCTGGGAACCATCTGACAGGGCGCGATCCGGATTCGGGTGGACCTCGACGATGATGCCGTCGGCGCCAGCGGCGACGGCCGCGCGCGCCATTGGTGTCACCTTGTCGCGCAGGCCGGTGCCATGGCTCGGATCGGCGATGATGGGGAGATGCGAAAGCCGCTGCACGATGGGAATGGCATTCAGGTCGAACATGTTCCGCGCCGCGCTGTCGAAAGTGCGGACGCCGCGTTCACACAGAATGACCTGCGGGTTTCCCTCCGCCAGGATGTACTCGGCGCTCAACAGCAGATCGGTGATGGTCGCGGCGAGGCCGCGCTTCAGGAGAACGGGTTTCCGCAATCGCCCGACCGCTCGCAGCAGCGAGTAGTTCTGCATGTTCCGCGCGCCGAGCTGGATGCAGTCGGCGTACTCGGCCACGAGCTCCGCTCCCGCTTCATCCATGGCTTCGGTTACGATCGGAAGGCCAGTCTCCTGTCTGGCGAGAGCCAGCAGCTCGAGGCCACGCTTTCCAAGTCCCTGAAACGAGTAGGGCGAACTCCGCGGCTTGAACGCTCCTCCGCGCATGGCCGTCGCGCCCGCGGCCCGGACGGCGCGCGCGGAGGCAACGATCTGCTCCTCTGATTCCACCGAGCAGGGACCGGCGATGACGACGACGTCGTTCCCGCCGACCACCACGCCGCGTCCGAGGTTTACGAGCGTGGTGTCCGCTTTCCACTCACGTGACACCTGTTTGTATGGCTTCGAGACGTGAAGCACCTGCGCCACGCCCGGCAGTCCGATGACGTTCGAGTCATCGACCGGTCCGTCGTTGCCAATGAGTCCCACCGCCGTGCGCTGCTCGCCAGGCATGGGCACCGGCTGGTAGCCCATGTCGCGGATGGTCTGACACACCGCCTCCACTTCCGCCGCGGACGCGTCATGATGCATGACGACAAGCATTACGACTCCTCGAGCTCCAGAGACCAGCCGTCGTGACAGCAGACCACGGAGCCGCCGAAGTGCTCGGCGACCTGCCCCGCGATGTCTTCCGTCTCTACCGGCGGATAAAAGTGTGTGAGCACCAGCTGCTTCGGGCGCGCGATAGCCGCAAGGGTACCGCACTGGCGAGGTGTCAGGTGCGTGGGCAGGGCCAGCGCGTCCGGCAACGAGCACTCGCACAACAGGACGTCACAGCCTTCAGCCCACACGGCCAGCGCCGGATCGAAACCGGTGTCTCCCGTCACGACCACGCGCCGCCCCCGTCCGCTCACGGAATATGCCACACTTTCCGGCGTGTGCGGAACCTTGAAGGACTGCAGAACGACATTGTCCGAGAGCGGGTGATCCGCCCCGGGAGGCAATTCGACGATCGTGAGGGCGGGCGGCGGGTCGAGCAGCGCTTCGCCAAACACCAGCTTCATGGCCTGAAGGAGGCCGTAGAATCCGGATGGCCCAATGAGCTCTGCGGGCGCCGACCTGGGTGGCAGAAGCCCGTATCGCCAGCCGTAAACGAGGGTGGCGATGTCGGAGGTATGATCGGCGTGAAAGTGGGTATTGGCCACGTGAGTGATGTCTGCCCACGGCAATCCCAGTTCCGCCATACGCGTGACCACGGCGCTTCCGCAGTCGATCAGGAGGCGGACGTCGTCGACTTCGATCAGCGTGCCACTCTGAGCGCGGTGCGGGTGAGGAGCTGCGGTTCCGGTACCGATCGTGGTGATGCGCACGAGACTCGAGATGGGAGATGGGAGATGGGAGACTTGAGATAAGATGCCATTCGATCAGATCTGATCATTGATTGGCAGTTCTTCTCAGCTCTCCCATCTCCCATCTCCCATCCGGTTACAGGGAAGTCGCAATCGCTTCCGGCGGCGCCGGTTCAACCGCGACGGCGCGGTCGGCCGGCTCCTCTCCATCCCGGCTCGTGTCGTCCAGCTGCGGCCCCCGCATGCGTACGCTCACGACCGACGACACACCCGGTTCCTGCATCGTGATGCCGTAGACCGCGTCGGCAGCTTCGGTCGTGGTGCGCGGGTTGTGCGTGATGACGATGAACTGCGTCTTCTGCTTGAACTCGTTCAGCATGCGCACGAACCGGCCGATGTTGGCGTCGTCGAGCGGAGCGTCCACTTCGTCGAGCAGGCAGAAGGGGCTCGGCTTCGTCAGGAAGATGCCGAAGAGCAGGGAGAGCGCCACCAGCGCCCGCTCACCGCTCGACAGCAGGTGGATCCGCTGCGTCCGCTTTCCGCGCGGCGACGCGTGCACTTCGATGTCGCAATCGAGCGGTAGTTCCGGATTCTCGAGACGCAGGTCGCATTCGCCGCCGCCAAACAGCGTCATGAAGATGTGCCTGAAGTTCTCGCGCACCTGGGTGAACGTGGCCAGGAACATTTCGCGCGCCGTGGCGTCGATTTCGCGGATGGCCGCCTGGAGCGAGTTCCGGGCGTCGTTGAGGTCGGCCCGCTGCGCCGTGAGAAAGTCGAAGCGCTTCACCTCCTCGTCGTGCTCCTCGATGGCCAGCGGATTCACCGGACCTAACGCGTCGACCTGCTGCTGCAGCGCGACCGCTTCCGCGCGCAGGGCGCCGTCATCGAGTTCGAGTGGCTGGAGCGTCATCAGTAACTCGTCGAGCGGCCTGCGCCACTCGGCTTCGAGGCGCTCCCGGATGGCCGTGCGACGGCCGGAAAGCTCGCTGAATCGCAGCTGCGCGTTATGCAGCGTCTCGCCGCGCTCGTGGGCCGTGGCTCGCGCGGCGTCGAGTTCGTGTTCCGTTCGTGCCACGCGCTCGTTCGCGTCCGACACCGCCCGCTCCGCGGCCACGAGCCGCGTTTCGGCCGCCGACAGGCCGGCCACGCGCACCTCGAGGTCCGCCTGCCAGGCGCTCATCTGCGCGGCAAGCGCCCGGTCGGCTTCCTCGATGAGCGTCAACTCGGTCGCCAGCGTCGCCAGGCGGCTCGTGGCGGAATCGCGCTCCTCGAGCAATCGCCCTCTCCGGTCCGCGGCGACCTGAAGGCGCGCTTGCGCCTGGGCCAGCGCGACCTGGCCGTCCGTCCGTCGATCGCGGGCGGCATCCATTCGGGACTCGGCTGACAGCAGGCCCTCGCGCTGTTCGATGGCGCGCGCGTCATGACCGGCGGCCTCGGTGCGAGCGTGGGCCTGGGAGTCGTCGATGGTGCGCAGGCCGGACTCGAGCACTTCGATACGGCCGGAAAGCTGAGCCGACTGCGTGCGCGAGTCATGCAGCTCGCGCGCGTAGCGGGCGTGCCGTCTCTCCAGTTCGGCCAGCGCCTCGCGCGCGTGGCGCTCGACGTTATGCGCGGCGTGCGACGCATCGGCGATGCTGACCACGGCCCCCTCCGCGTCCAGGAGCCTTGTACGGGCCACCTCCGCGGCCGCCACGGCGGCCCGACGGGACTCCGAGGCCGCCGCCAGCTCGGCGCGGAGGCTGGAAAGCTCGGCGCGCCTCCGTAGCGGGCCGGGTCCGGCGGATGGGCCTGGGAGCCAGACCGCGCCACGCCGATCGATGAACGACCCGTCGTCGAGCGACTTCACGCGCTCAAGGAGTACTCGCGCCCACCCCCTTGCCTCCGGCGCAACGTCGAGTTGCTCGACGAGGTCTCCCGAGTCAACACGAGGTATGATCGACACCGCGTCGAGCGGAAGGAGAAGCAGCGGCCCCGGACCAGTCTCGGCGTGCCATTCGCGCACGGCGTCGGCGACGGCGCGGTCGCGCACCAGCACCGCGTGCACGCTCGTGCCGAGGAACCGTTCGATGGATGCGGCCGCGTTGGCGTTCGTTGTGACGAAATCGGAGAGCGGACCGAGGATCGCATCCGGCCCAAACCGGCTGCGCTCTTCGAGCAGCTTCGCGGCCGCCGGCGCCAAACCTACGCGCTCGCGCTCGAGGCCCTCGAGCCCGTGCATGCGACCCTCGACGGCGGTGTACATGTCCTCGATGCGTCCCAACTCGGCGCGGGCGGCGGCATCCTGGTCGCGGGCCACCAGCGCCTCGATCCTGGCCTCATCCAAGGCGGACTGGGCGCGCTCCACTCCCTCGCGCGCCGACGTTGCCGTCGCCGTCGCGCTCCCGATTTCACGGGCGAGGACTTCGGCGGCCTCACTCAACTGACCCCGTTCGGCGTCGAGCGCGCGGGTACGGCTCTCCAGCTCGGTCAATTCGCGGAGCGCTGCCTCACGGTCCGCGACCAGCGTGCGCATCTGATCGCGTGCCTGACGCGACATCCGCTCCGACTGCTCGGCTTGCTCGCGCGCCAGCCGGACCGACTCGCGCGCCTCGGTTTCGGCCGCGGTCCTCGCGGCCGATTCTTCCTGCGCCGCGATCAGGAGTCGTTCCAGCTCCGCGACCTCCGCGTCGGCGGCGGCGAGTTCGGCGTCAAGGCGGCTGCCCGCTTCGCTGCCCTCGCGACGTTCATCCTCTGCGCGCTGGCGGCGCTCCATCGCATTGCGGTGGCGTTCCCCGGCCACCGCGATTTCGGCACGCAGGGCCTGAACGGCCTCGCGCGCGGCACTGGCCTGTCGCGACAGTTCGTTGCGCTGTTCGTCGCTCGCGGAGCGTTCGTTATGCGCTTCATCGCGCGCCTTCTCGGCCTGCCGCACGCGCTCCTCAACGAGCGGCACCCCGGCGCGGAGGTCGTGCAGGCTCACCTCGAGCTGCGCGAGTTCCTCGCGCCACGAAGCCATGTCGCGGGAGGCCAGCGTGAGCTCCACGGCGAAGCGGCGCTCCATCAACTCGGCGCTCCGTTCGGCGCGCTTGCGCTGGCGGGAAAGGGAGCGCACCTGGCTCTGGACCTCGCCGAGCAGGTCGTCGAGACGGGCCAGGTCCTGCGCAGTCTCGTCGAGTCGCCGTTCGGTATTCCGCCGCCGGTCCCGATAGAGTCCGATCCCCGCGGCCTCCTCGAACAACTCGCGCCGGTCGTCGGGGCGGTCGGACAACAGCGCGTCGATCATGCGCTGCTCGATGACCACGCCTGCGTCAGCACCAAGGCCGGTGCCTCGCATGAGGTCGTGGATATCCCGGAGACGGCACGGCGCGCCGTTCAGGAGGTATTCGCTTTCCCCTGAGCGCGAGAGCCGGCGCGTGACGACCACTTCGCGAAACGGCGTCGGGAGGACGCCGTCGTCGTTCGCGAAGACCAGGGAAACTTCCGACACGTTCACCGCTCGTCGCGCCGACGACCCCTGGAAGATCACTTCTTCCATCTTGGCGCCACGGAGAATTCGAGCCCGCTGCTCGCCCAGCACCCAGCGCACGGCATCCGACACGTTGGACTTCCCGCAGCCGTTGGGACCCACGATGGCGGTGACGCCCTCGTCGAAAATCAGCGACGTCTGGTCCGCGAACGACTTGAAGCCATGCATCTCGAGCCTGGTCAGGCGCACCTAACGAACACTCCCGATCCTCGTGACGAGGGTCGCGTAAAGGTTGAGACTGTCGAGCACGGGCGTCAGCAATCGAGCCTCGGCTTCGTTCTCGAACGCACCGAAATAAATCCGCGTTGTCCCTGCCTGGTCCAGCAGCGCGTAGGCGGGAAGGCCCTGCTGTCGCCATCCAAAGAGGCGCACCGCCAACTGGTCGTCGGTGACGCCCTCCTCGAGCAGCCAGGCGAGCGGCGCCTGCACCACTCGACCCGCGGCCGGGCCAAGCGCCCCGCGTTCTCGTAAGGCGGCAAGCAGGGAATCGGCCTGGTCGCTGGTGGCGAACGCCCCGGCGAGGAGGCGATACCACACGGCGGTGCCGCCACCCGGCTGGGTCGCCGCGAAGGTGGGCACGGGCAGGGAATCCATCGCCCGCCGAACCCGCGCCATCGCTCCGTTCAGTGTGTTGACGCTGGCGATCTCCACCGTCCAGGGTACCGCCCCGAGCGCCGCGCTCGCGGCCCCGACTGCCGGGGCGGAGGGGTCACCCGGCATAACGATTGGTTGCGCCGACTGGACGGCAGGCGATTGGGTCGGTGTGGTGGATCGGCGCAGCAGGCCGTTGGCCCACCACGCCGCAGCCACGAGCGCACCGAGCGCCAGCGCGCTCGCCGTCCAGGCGAGCGCGCGTTTCAGAGTGCTCGGCGTGGCGACGCGCACGACCTCCTTCTCGGCCGGCGTGATGCTTCGCGGCGGAGGCAAGTCCACCACGGTGCGGTGCCGGCTGGCCGGCACGCGTCCGATGACCGGAGCATGCGTGGTGGGAACGGCGGCGTCGCCGATCATGACGAGGCCGTCGAGCTGGTCGATCGCCTTCCCAACGTCGTGCAGGTCCGCTGGCGCCGCCACGACGAGCAGGGCTCCGGCGCGGCGGCATTGTTCAGACCACGAACCCCAGAGGTGGTCCGACAGCACGTCGTCAGCCTGCGGCGACTCGGCGCCACCGGGCACGGTAAACAGGCCGTCGGCATTCGGCACGGGCCTGGCCACGCGACCCAGGGATACGCCATAACGAGCGGCATCGGACACGCCGTGCGGGTCGTCATCGCCGAACATCTCGTCCAGCGCGCTCCCCTGGCCCAGCAGGTCCACCAGCAGCACGGGCCGCGACTGCGACTCGACCCGCGCGATCTTCAGCGCCTCACGAGCGACGTCGGCCAGGCTCTCCCCGACGACAGCCACCGCGGCACGATCGCCGAAGGGTCCGCCCGTTGGGCCGCTGACGGCGCGATCGGAATCGTGCTTCATGGCACTCCCTCGAATACCCAGTAGTCTCGTCCCGACAGGCGTCCCACCCGGTCCGCCTCGTCGCGCGTGGAAAACGGACCCATGACCACGCGATAAACACGTGCGCCGTCTACTGCCGAAACTATCACCCGTGGCTGTGCGCCGTCGACGCGGATCGTGCGCGCGATTTCGCGGGCGCGGTCTTCAGAAAGGACCGCCGCCACCTGCACGCTCCACAGGCGGGTCATGGGTGGCGTCCGGTTGGCCGAGTCGGCGGGGACGACCTGGGGACGTGGCGCGAGTGACTCCACCGGCGCGGGCACTGGTGTCGCCAGCGAGTCGGCCGGTTCCGTGTAGTACAGCGTGTCGACCGGAAAGACCACCGGGAGGTCCAGCCCCGGCGCACGAGGCCGGAAGCCGTTCCAGAAGACGAAGTGCCAGATCTCATTCGCCCCGTCGCGAACGATGATCCGAGGCTTGTCGTGACCCGGGACGGTGAAATGCACGTCGCGGCCGGAGATGGTTGCCACCGCGCCATCCGGGCCCACGTTAGGGAGGTCGAGTCGCCAGGCCGTTGGCAGCGTCGTCACGACTCGATTCGTGCCAACGTCGATGACCCACACCGAGTCGCCGGTATCGGGCCGCGCCAGCAGCAGCCGGCCGAGTGGATCGATCCTCAGGTCCTTCGCGGCTCGCGGCAGGCGCACGGACTCGCTCCGCTCGCCGCTGTACCGGTCCAGAATCGCGATCTCATTGGATCGCTCGGTCGCGACGAAGACCCGATCGCCCGACGGGGTTGTCGTGAGGGCGATCACCGGCGCATCGAACCGCACGCGCGCCGTTTCCTCGAACGTGCTCGTGTTCAGGGCGGCCAGTTCGCGATCAAAGGCCAGGTAGAGCCGGTCTCCGAGGGGAGAAACCACCGCATAGCTCGGTGTTGGCACGGTCGCTGAATCCATCACCGTGCGCTCGGGCGGCCTGAGCCTGGTCAGCGTCGAGGTCGCGTCGTCCGATGTGAGCGCGATCAGTCCGCCGTCGGGAAGTGGGAAGAGGCCACGCACGGGATGCGTCGTCGAATACTGCCATTCGCCACTCGGGGTCGACCTGTGGATCAGGGTGTCGTGCGTCACGCCGAAAATCGACGAGGCGTCCATCGAGGTCATGACGGCAAGCTTGGAGGCGCGACTCGGCTTGACCGTTCCGACGCGAAGGTCCACCCAGCCTGGCACGCCACCACGATCGACGAACGCCTCGAGGCCGTTTTCGGGGTCAAAGGCGAGCACCCGTGTCTGCGCGCCGACGGACTGCGTCGAGCTCCAGATCAGCGAATCAAGACGCGGATACTGGTACGCACGGACCGGGCCGCCTCCCCGCGCCACGCGAAGGGCGATGGGGTCCTGACCGTACGCGGCGCCAAAGGCGGCGACACTTTCGCCCGCAGAGCCGCGCGAATCCGAGCAGGCGGCCAGGGCGAGCATTGAAAGCGAAAGGAGTCGGCCCCGCACCCGCGTAAGGTAGGGGGGACGAGTGCCAGATGCGAGCGTGAAGAACAAAAAAAGAGAGAGGCGCGGACCACCTTGTCCGCGCCTCTCTGCCTATCGGTGCTCTAGAAACTCGGCCCGAGTGTCACGACCCAGTAGCCTCGTCGCGTGCCCCGGTCCAGCGGAATCGCATAGTCCGCGCGCAGCAACGCGTATCCGAAGAGGTTCATCCGGATGCCCATGCCGTAACTGCGCAACACGTACCGTTGGAGGTCCTGGTCATAGTCGTCGGGACGCGACAGCGAGATAGTCTGTCCGCTCCTCCACGCAACGCCGGCGTCATAGAAGAAGAGGCCATCCACCGGCGGCAGCGAAATCGGAATGACGCCGAGGTCGAATCGGCGCACCAGCGGGAATCGCAGCTCGACGTTCCCGAGCAGGAACCGGCTTCCGAGCAGTTCGGTGACGGAGCATGACGACTGATCCGTGAAGATCCCGCCGCAGAACTGCGCCGCGTACTGCTCCCGGTCGTACCCGCGCACATAGTCGGCGCGGCCGAGGTATTTCGGAAAGACCATCTCATCCCGGCCGACGCCAATGCTCGTCTGTGCGCGCCATGCCAGCGTCAGGAAGTTGAAGAGGACCGGCACATAGCGACGATAGTCGGCGGAGAACTCCGTCCAGCGGAGTCCGCCCACCACTGGTTGCACCTGCACGCGGTAGCGGCGGCCGGCGATGGGTCCCGTGTACCCGAACAGCGAGTTGTCCGAGACGTACGCCGCGTACGGCGCGACGTAGTTCAGTCCCGGAAAGTTGACGATGCTGTCCACAAACCACTGGGTTCCGTAGCCCGTGTACCCGTCGACGCCGCGGCTGTACATCGCGATCGATCGCGACACATTGTTGGCCGAGACGCCGAGTTCGAACCGGTTGAACCGGTTCGAGGGGCGCATGCCGATGGCGAAGGCTTCGCGCACGATGTAGCGCGCGACTTCGTATGTCTCGACGAAGTTGGCTGAACCGTCGCCGTACGGGCTGAGGCTGTATCCCTGGATGAAGAAGTACGGAGACTGTGCCACGCCCAGCGTGTATTGCAGCCGGTTGCCGAGACTCGTGTACGCGCCCAGCAGGAACGCCTCGCTCAAGCGCCCGTTCACCTGACCCGCCAGAATCATCTGGTTGTTGCCAAGCAGGTCGGCCAACACGACGCCGGCGCCGCCGTACAGGCCGCGCCCGTAATTGTCCTGCGCGTACCCGATACTGGGACGATAGATCGATTCGGGCCGATAGCCGACCTTGTAGTCGTACTCGCGGAAGGTCGTCGTGTCCGGAAGCGCGAGGTTCACGCTGTCCAGCAGCTGCGCCACGCTCACCGGACTCGTTCCGGATCTTTCGTTCATGCCCGGGACATCGGCCGACGCCCTGATGCCCGTTGAGGCGCGATAGACGGACGCCCGCCGAGGATCGTTCGTGCTGCCGGTCATGCCACTGTCACGGCGGACGGCGGCATCGAGCGCCGCGCGCATCTCGGTGGCGCGTTGCGCCTGCTGCGCCTGCATGGCGGCCATCGTCTGCGACACGCTCGCATTGGCGGGCGTGGTCGCGACCACGGTGGGCCTGGCGCGGAAAGGTTCGCCCCGCAACCGGCGCGGATTGCCGGTCATCCAGACGGTGTAATCGCCGTCCTCGAAGTATGTGAACGCCAGCTTGTCTGCCTGACGCGCCCAGGTGATCGCGGGGCTGTACTCAGTGATGCCACTGACCGAGCCGATGACGTTCGTCAGCTGGTAGTGCTCTTTCGAGACGAGGTCGACGAGGAAGAGGTTGGCGATCCCGGTGCGGTCGCTGATGTACGCGATCGATTTTCCGTCAGGCGCCCACTGCGGGTTCAGGTTATGTCCGCCCTGGCCCGGGATCACTTCGACGTTGCCGGTGCGGAAGTCGTAGGTCGCCACGCGCCACTGGCCAAGGCGCAGCATGTCGAGATCGGTCGTTTCGCCGCGCTCGGTGGTGAACGCGATCTGCTGTCCGTCCGGCGACCATGCCGGCTGCAGGTCGCCGTTCTTGTCGTTCGTCAGGCGCCGCAGCGCGGCCGACTCGTAGTCGATTACGTACAGATCGGTGAGGCCGCTGCTCGTGCCGCTGACCACGATCTGCTTCCCGTCGGGGCTCCAGCTGGGCGACGTGACCCACTCCAGGCCGACATCAAACCGTTTGATCGTGCGGCGCCGCCCCACGTCCATGACGTACAGGATGTCGCGGCCTTCACGCTGGGCGGAGAACGCCAGCAGCTTCCCGTCGGGGGAGAATGCGCTCTGGGAATAGAGGAGTCGCAGCTCCTCGAAGTCCGGTGATGTGGTCGTCTGGACCAGTCGCTTGAGGCGCTTGCCCGTTTCCGCGTCACCGAGCCACAGGTCGGGGAAGACCTCGCCGCGGAGAAAGCTTCCCTGCGAGATGAACGTGATCAGCTTGCCGTCCGGCGACAGCGACGGCGCGATGAAGAGTTGCGAGAAGCCGCCGGTCTTGCGCTGCGACAGCAGCGGCTCGGAGAACTTGCGGGCCCGATCCAGGCCGGCGACCTGCGGCAGGTGCTTCACCTGCATGGCATCGCGCCACTCCTCGCTCAGCTCCTCGAGGCTCAGGCCGAGTTCGCGCTTGAACGCGCGATCGATCCCCACGTTAGGCGCCGAGTTCATGATCTCGCCGATCACGTCGTCGCCCCAACGGCCGCCGATGTACTCCCACAGCGCTTCGCCGTAGCGGTAGGGGAAGAACAGGTCGGGCCGCTCCGTCATCTGCTTGATCGTCGGCAGCGATCCGTTGAGCGCGGCGTCGCGGACCCATGACTGCGTCAGAATGTGGTTCGGGCCGAGCGACAGGTATTCCGCCATCCCTTCGGCGAACCAGAGCGGCGGATCGACCTGCGCCAGCGTCTGCAGTCCGTTGCCGGCCCGGCCGCGCGCGAAGATGTCGTACTGGAACGCGTGGACCAGCTCGTGCGCCAGGACGTGCTCGAAGCTCTTGTAGTCGCCGGTGAAGGGGAGGAGGACGCGGTGACGCAGCGCTTCCGTGACGCCGCCGACGCCTTCGCCGAGGTCGCCCGTCACGTTGTTCTGCCCGAAGTCGCCGCGCGAGCGATAGATGATGAGCGGCTTCTTCTCGCGGAACTCGTGCTTCAGCATGCGGGAGAGCCTCGCGTACGACCGCTCGGCCATCCGCGCCGCGTCCATGATCCCGTCGCGTTCCTCGGGATAGTAGTGGACGGTGAAGTGCGGGGTCTCGATGACCTTCCACTGGAACTTGTCGAACTGCACCTGGTTCTGGCCGAAGTACTGCTGTGCCCCGGCCGGCGACGCGATCGCCGCTGCCACGACCAGCGCCAGCGCTCTGGCTTGCCTCATGTGACTGCTCCTTGCGGTACCACCGCGACCACCGCCGCATCCCCCCACAGCCGTTCCAACTGATAGAACGACCGCAGCGTGGGATGAAAGACGTGCACCACGAAATCCACGAAATCGACCAGTGCCCAGCGCCCCTGCGGCAGCCCTTCGACATGATGGGCCGGGAATCCGCGCTTCTTCATTCCTTCGGCGACATGCTCCGCGATGGCGCGGACATGCGTGTCCGACGAGCCACTCGCGATCACGAAACAATCCGTCATGTCGGAAACGCCTTCCAGGTCGAGGATCACAACGTCACTTGCCTTCAGGTCGAGGCACAGCGCGGCCGCGGCCTGGGCGGCGGCGAGACTCGGCTGTGTGGCCGACGACGATGTCATGCGCGGGGTCGTGTCACGAACGCGCCTTAGTAGGAATGGCTGGATCTTTTGTTCCGGGAGGCGGAAGGACCTGCCGGTCCCCCCCTCGTTTCTCAAGCATAATGCGGCGCCACAAGCGGCAACATTACGACTCGGTGAAAGGGGCCGCCCGCTTGGCGAAAGGGCCCGTGGGACGGGTGGCGAACCCCGATCCACGAGCCCGGCCGGTGGAGACACCCTGAGGTCTCGCTGCCCTGACGCCTACTGTTTGATCACCCAGACCTTGATCTCGGGCTTCACGTCCGCGTGCAGTCGGATCGGCACGCGGTAGACGCCGAGTGCCTTGATGGGTTCATGCAGGTCGACCTGCCGCTTCTCGATGTGATGACCGAGTGCCTCGAGCTGCTGCACGATGTCACTCGAGGTGACTGAACCGAACAGCTTACCCTCTTCGCCAACCCGGGCCGAGAAGGTGAGCGAAACCTGCTCGAACGTGCTGGCCTGCGACTTCGCCTCTTCGCGCCGGGTATCCTCGGCCGCCTCGAGCCGCTGACGCTGAGCCTCGATCTGCTTCTTGTTGCCTTCGGTCGCAACTACGGCGATCCCGCGCGGCAGGAGGTAGTTGCGGGCGAAGCCGTTGGAGACCTTTACCACGTCGCCCGGGTGGCCGAGCTTTTCGACCGATTGCCGAAGAATGACTTCCATGAGATCGACTCCGAAGAGAAACGTTATGTCAGTTGTTGCCGGGCCCTGCCGCGCCAGTCGATCCAGGTGTCACCAAGCCCCAGGCCGAGCGCGAGGATCCCCACTGCCGGCGTAAACAGAATCGCGAGAAGAACCAGGATGGCAAGCGCCAGCCGCCTTTCGGCGATGAACCAGGCCAGGACGCCAAGACCACGAAGCACGTAAAGCGCGCCGAAGAAGAGCATCAGGTTGAACCCGAGTCCTCGAAAGGCGCCGAGTGTTGGAATCACGACCAGCACGATTCCGACCAGGAAACCCCACACGAGCTGGTCGCCGAACCGGAAGTCGCGCAGTCGGCTCAGCGGCGGCCCAACTCGCGTTCGACTGATGCGATGGAAGAGCCCCCATGCCAACGCGAGTGCAGCGAGCGATTCGAGCGCCAGAAGGGCCGGGAAGAAGGACACCGTGACGTCGGGCATTCGATTCCAGCTTTCCAGCATCTGCTCGACCATGGCGGCGAACCGCGGGTTATCGGCCACGAAGTTCTGCCACTCGGGCGCCATGGTTGTCGCCTGCACCTGGGCGTTCCACGGCGCCGCCCGGCGGTCCAGTTCGTCAGAAAGCGTTCGCTGAACCCTGCCGGGCGACACGCTGGAAACCAGGACGACGGCGCCCGCGAACACGAAGGTTGCGGCCACCGCGGAAAGCGCCCGCGACAGGAACAGTCTTCGGCCTCCCAACATGCACGCGATCCCGAACATCGAGACGAGCACAATCGCCCACCCGCGCGCCATGAACTCGAAGGCGGATGCACTGCCCAATGGCCGGAGGAGCATCCAGGCCGAGAGCAACAGCCAGGTGAGGGCCAGCCACAGGCGGCCGCCCTGCATCCAGGCAACCAGTGCGCACACGCCAATCGCGGGCCCGACCAGCACGATCGTCTGCTCGACCGGGACCAGCACCCGCAGCGCGGCGAAGGCCGGCACCAGGAGGAACAGTCCCAGCGCCGGCAGGATCAATCGCCAGCCACGCTCCCTTGCAGCCGCTGAAGAAGCCGCTGCTTCAGGGGTCGGCGAGGTGGACGGTTCCACTCAGGCCTGATGTCCGCGGATGTAGGGAATGATCGCCAGGTACCGTGCGCGCTTGATGGCGGTGGACAACTGGCGTTGATGACGCGCGCACACGCCGCTCAACCGGCTCGGCAGAATCTTGCCGTGATCGGTGATGAAGCGGCCGAGGGTGCGGTCATCCTTGTAGTCGACGTAATGCACGCGTCCTTCGCAGAACGGGCAGCTCTTTGTCGGGCGTCGCATTGGTCAGTCCTCGTCGTCGTCGTCGTCCTGGCGGCGAGCCGCCAACTCCTCTTCGGTCATCGGCGGGGCGCCGACTTCGTGCTCGAACAGCGTGATCAGGTAGCGAACCACGCCGTCATCGAGCTTCATGGCGCGCTCGTATTCGGGGAGCACGGTCGGCGTGGCGTGGAACCGGGCGATCACGTAGTAGCCGGTGTCGCGAGGACCGATCTTGTAGGCGAGCTGCCGGCGTCCCCAGTGATCCACGGAGATTTCTTCCGGGCTTTGGAGAAGCGCGTGAAAGCGCGCGATCTTCTCATTGATGGCGGCATCTTCGAGTGTTGAGTCGAAGATGTAGACCGCCTCGTAACGGCGGGTCATGATCGGCAATCCTCCCTGTGGTCGTGACCGCCCCGCGCTGGTTGCCGGCGCGCGAGGAGGGGGTTGTGGGCCAGTTGTAAGAGTGGAAAACATAATGGCTTGGGATGGGAGATGGGAGATGGGAGATTTGAGGTAAACTGCCTCCCGATCAGATCCGATCGTTTGATGGCAGTTTTATCTCAGATTTCCCAACTCACGTCTCCCATCTCCCATGTGCGGTCGTTTTGGCCTTACCCGACCTGAACAACTCAAGCTCGAGCGCTTCGGGATCACCGAGCTTCCGCCGCTGGTCCCCCGATACAACATCCCTCCTGGCGGCGACATCCTGGTCGTCAGGGAGCGGAAGGGTGTGACGCAAGCGGACATGATTCGCTGGGGCCTCGTGCCATCATGGGCCAGGGACCCGGCCATCGGTCATCGGATGGCCAACGTCAGGTCTGACACCGCGCTCGACAAGCCGTCCTTCCGCGCCGCGATGCAGAAACGCCGCTGCCTCATTCCCGCGGACGTGTTCTTCGAGTGGCAGGATGTACCGGGTCAGCGCCGCCGCCGCCCGCACGCGGTGGCCCTCAGCGACGGCGAACCGTTTGCCTTGGGCGGGCTGTGGGAGTACTGGCGACCCAGAGAGGGAGACGAGTGGATTGTCTCGTGCGCGATCCTCACGACCGAACCAAATGAGCTCCTGGCGCCGATCCATGATCGGATGCCGGTGATGGTGAGGCCGGAGGACTATGCGAGGTGGATTGAGCCGGAGACAGGAATCGCAGACGTGCGGAAGCTTGTCGAGCCGTACCCCGCTCGCCACATGCGGGCCTGGGAGATTTCCCTGCTCGTCAACGACCCGAAGGTAGACGATGCGCGCGTCATAGCGCCGGTCGACTGAAACGGACGTGAGATGGGAGATGGGAGAACTGAGATCACCTGCACCGACCGATCTCGTCGGATGCGTTGGATTGCCACCAGTCGCATTGTCCGGATGAAGGATCGTGCACGGCGTCGACGCACTTTGGCGCATGTTCCCGTTTCGACGACTCGCTGCATGGCGGCGTGCCCACGCCCTCGCGCTTCACGTCCACCAGGTGACTGAACGGACGACGCAGGGGCGTTACGTCTCCCTTGTCAACCAGATGCGTCGAGCTTCGAGCTCCGTTGCGGCGAACATCGCCGAAGGGAGTGGACAGGTCACTGCGGCGCAATTTGCTCGCTACTTGACGATCGCGCTGGGATCTGCGCGGGAGCTGGACTATCACCTGCTCCTGGCGCACGATCTGGGTCTCTATTCCTCGTCGGACTACGCGCGATTGGATGCTCGCGTCGACGAAGTGTGCCGCGTGCTGGTGGTTCTCAGGCTGCGCGTGCTAGAAGGAGCGGAACGGGGCACCCATCCGATCGGATCAGGCAGTCGCAGGTGATCTCAAGTCTCACGTCTCCCATCTCCCATCCGGTTGTGCTTGCTCATGGCCTTTTCCGAACCGTCTGAAAGCCACGTCTCCACGAGCATGACGAGATCGGGGAACAGGTCCTCAACATCCTGTCGCTCCCTCTTCCCCATCTTGTCCAGCACATAATCCGCCAGGTCTCGCTTTCTCTCGCGATCCGCTGGCGGTCCCACCCCGATCCGGAGCCTTGCGTACTCCTGTCCTCCCACCGCCGCCTCGATCGACTTCAGCCCGTTGTGCCCTCCCGCACTCCCCTGTGCGCGAAGGCGATACCGTCCGACCGTTAACGCCGCGTCGTCCACAATGACCAGCAGGTCCTTCGCGGCCGACCAGGATTCGCGCCGGAGATAGGGCCTCAGAATGCCGCCGCTCAGGTTCATGTACGTCTGTGGCTTCACCAGGCGCACACGCTGACCACCCACCCGGCCGTCACTGACCAGCGCGGCCTGGTCCTTCCGCCACCCGTCAAAACGCCAAACGCCGGCCAGGTGGTCGATGACCCACCAGCCGACGTTGTGACGCGTATCGACGTACGACTTGCCCGGATTCCCCAGCCCGACGATGAGCTTCATCGGCTCGTCGCTGTTGCCTTGGCCGAGCGAACGGCCAAAGAAGCGCAGTAGCCAGTCGATTGGGATCAAGTCGCTTCGGTTTCGGCCTCCTCCTCTTCGCCTTCCTTCGGCTTGCGGATGAGTTCCGGCTCGGCGGCCGCTTCCGGCTCGACGCCTGGCGCTGGAGCCTCGACCTCGGCCTTCGGTGCGGCAACGATGGCGACGGCGGCTTCGGGGTCGTCCAGCACCTCCACACCCTCAGGGATCGTCATCTCGTTGACGTGAACGGAGTGGCCGATGGTCACATTGGTCACGTCGACGTCGATGTGACTGGGCATGTTGAGCGGGTCGACCCGGCATTCGAGTTCCTGCATGATCTGGCTCAGGATGCCGCCGGAAGTCCTGACGCCCTCGGGCGTGCCCTGCAGCGTGATCGGGATGCGAACGATGACGCGCTCGCCGGCGACCAGCTCCTGGAAGTCCACATGCAGCACATTGCGGCGCACCGGATGGCGCTGGATCTCGCGGATGAGGGTCCGCGCCATCGTGCCATCGATGTGCAGCTCGATCACTGTGTTCTCGGCTGCCACCTTCTCGAGCAGGCGATCGAAATCGCGCGCCGGCACGGAGAGGGACAGCGGCTCACGAGCGTGACCGTAGATGACGGCGGGCACGCGGCCGTCGCGCCGAAGCGACCGCGCTGCACCCTTGCCGGTGCCGGAGCGCGCCATCGCGTTTAACTGTGCAGTAGCCATAACAGAGAGACGTGAGTTGGGAGATGTGAGATGGGAGAGGAAACCCGCTCCCTCAAGCAGCCAGCACCAGCTAAAGCAGCAAGAAGCAAGCAGCAAGCAGCAAGAAGCAAGAAGCAAGCAGTACGCAGTACGCAGTACGCAGCTAATCAAAGAGGCTCGATACGCTCTGCTCGCTGTGCGTGAACCGGATCGCCTTGGCGAGCAACTCCCCAACCGACAGCACCCGCAGTCGATCGAACCGCTTCTCCTCGGGCACGACGACCGTGTCGGTGATCACCACCTCCGCGATCGGCGCGTCCTTCAACCGCTGGACCGCCGGTCCTGACAGCAGTCCATGGGACGCGCAGACATAGACATCCCGCGCCCCCAGTTTCTTCAGGGCCCGCGCCGTCTCCGTGACGGTGCCAGCCGTGTCGATCATGTCATCGGGAATGAGACAATCCCGACCCTCCACCTCACCCACCACATTCAGCACCTCGGCCACGTTAGGCGACGGACGCCGCTTGTCGATGATCGCGAGCGCGGCATCCAGTTTCCGCGCAAACCCCCGCGCCATCTTGGCCGAGCCGACGTCCGGTGCCACCACCACCAGGTCGGTGAACTGCTTCTTCCTGAAGTGCGAAACCAGCACCGGGGAGGCGTAGAGGTGATCGACCGGAACGTCGAAGAACCCCTGCAACTGATGCTGGTGGAAATCGAGACCCAGCACCCGGTCGGCGCCGGCCGTCTCGATCAGGTTCGCCACCAGCTTCGCCCCGATAGACACCCGCGGCTGGTCCTTCCGGTCCTGCCGCGAGTACCCGTAATACGGCATGACGCAGGTCACCCGCGCCGCCGACGCCCGCTTGGCAGCGTCGATCAGGAGCAGGAGCTCCATGATGTTCTCCGCCGGCGGATTGGTCGGCTGGACGATAAAAACGTCCGCGCCGCGGACGTTCTCATCGATTCGCACAAAGATCTCACCATCGGCAAACCGGGTGAGCGTCATCCTGCACAGCTCAACCCCGAGGTGCCTGGCGATTTCCTCGGCGAGTCCTCTGTTGGCGTTTCCGGAGATGAGCTTGAAACCCCGGAGCACACCTGGCAAAAGGTCCATTACCGTAGCCCAGAAACGTAGATGTGACGCGAGGTTAGGTCAATGCGGACCAAGTTGCCCCCGGTGGATTCGAACCACCATTCTCGGATCCAAAGTCCGATGTCCTGCCATTGGACGAGGGGGCAGGGAGCGGGAGCGCCAAACCTAATCGGTCAGGACGACAGGCTCAACAAATACCGACGTCTCCGTTTCCACCACTGGCACCCCGCTCAGAGGCGGCGGCGATCGCAAGTGCGGTGGTCGCTGCTCCCCGCTCACGACCGCCACACAGGAGCCCGAACCCGTCATCAACACGATCGACGCGGTGCCGAGCAGCGCCCGGACGTCCTCACCACGCAATGTAGCCAACAGCCTTCCGACGACGGGAACCTGTGCGCCGACCGGCGCCTCGAAGTCGTTCCGCGCGATCGCGGCCACCCCCGCCCAGGTCGTCAGTTGATTCACGCTGATCGCCGCAGGTTCTGCCGGTCGCTCCGTGGCATCGAGCCAGCGATAGGCATCAGCGGTGTGGACCGGCGCCTCCGGCACCAGGAGCCAGACAGCGCTGGACGGAAGCGGGGGCAGCAGGGCCATTCGCTCCCCCCGCCCCCAGCCGAGTGCGAGGGTGGATTCATCCTGCGTCAGGAACGGGACGTCCGCGCCTAACGCCGCGGCGATCCGGAGCAGCTGCATCGTGGCGATCGGCCGGGGATTGAGGGCATTGAGGGCCCTCAACCCCCCGCCGGCATCGGCGCTCCCGCCACCCAGGCCTCCTCCGACCGGAATTCGTTTTTCAATCGAGACATCGAATCCCGCCGGAAAGCCCGTCGCCTCGGCGTATGCCGACGCGGCGCGCCATGCCAGGTTCTTTTCCGGAGGCCCGAGGCCGCCGGCGGGCAGGCGCTCGCCGGAGCAGGCAAGCGTCCTTCTGGATGGCGTTACGCGAACCGTCACCGTGTCGGAGAGCGCGATGCGGCAGAACAGCGTCTCTATCTGGTGATACCCTGATTCCTCGCGCGCGAGGACGCGAAGCATCAGGTTGAGCTTCGCCTGGGCCTCAACGCGCGCGTCACTCGGCGGCATCAGGTCCCCTCGTTCCGCGTCCTCTTGCTGCTCTCCCCGATGTCCTTCAGGTGGAGGCCAAGCTTGCCCAGGTACCAGAAGCCAATGAGCGTGATGGGAATCCAACCCAGCAGGTGGTAGCCGAGAGCGTAGCTCACGGCGAGCGTGTCCTCGATGCCATACACGCTGAGCGCCACTTTGGTCGAGGCCTCGAAGACCCCGAAGAAACCGGGCGCGGAGGGAGCGGCGACGGCCGCCGCCAGAAGGCTCTGCAGGAAGAGCGCGGCCGAGAAAGGCGCATCGATGCCAACCGCGCCAAAGGCGATCCAGAACGACGTGCCATTTACCAGCCACATGACGAGCGCCCACGCGAACACGATCGCCGACTGGCGCGGATCGCGCAGTACGCTGAGTCCCGAACCGAACGAGAGTAGTATGTCGCGGCCGCGCTCCATGAGATGGGGAGCCCGCGACCCAAGCGCGCGCTCCCAGATCCGGGCGAGGCGCTCCGGGTAGAGAGCGGCGAAGACGAGGACCACGAGCGCCGAAATGGCAACCAGAGCGCCCGCGAGAAGGAGTCGCGACACCGACCATCCGGCGACCGTGGCGCCCGACGGAAAGCCGGGCAACGAGACAACGACCAGCAGCAATAGCAGCACGACCAGCGTGTCAAAGACGCGATCGACGACCAGCGATGCGAGTGACGCCGTAAATCGAACGCGCTGTGTCTCCCGCGAAAGCACGTACGCCCGCGCCAGTTCGCCTGCCCGCGCCGGAGAAACGTTGTTCACCATCATCCCGATCGCGGTCGCCCGCCACAGCGGACCGAATGGCAGTTTCCCGGCGGTCGGCTCGAGGATGTATCGCCAGCGCCAGGCGCGAATCGGGAATGACAGCGTCGCAACGGCCGCGGCCGTCACGAAGAGCGCGAGGTTCGATTCCCGCAGGACGGCCCAGATCCCAGCGAACGACTCACCGCGCAACGTCCACCACAGCAGGGCGACGCTGATGATCACCCCGAGGACTCCGCGCCAGCCGATCCTCATTCAGTCATTCGGCGCGGGCCAGGTCGAGCAGGTCGTACAGCTCGTGAAGGGCGTCGGGATCGGTGGTGCCGTGGCTCCGGAGTTCATCGCGGAGCGCGCGGGCGCGTTCCAGTGCGGCCACGCCCCGATACACCAGTGATTCAACCGACACGATCGCGTGTTCATCGGTCCGAACCGGCTCGATGAGCGGCACATCCTCGAGCGAGGACAGTTGCGTGATGCTCGCATCGAGCATTTCCCGCAAGGCACGTCCGGATCGCGCTGAGGGAGCGACGAGTCGTTCCGCCTGACGAGTGGTCGCGGTCAATGGGGTGATGGGAGTCGTGACGGGAGTCCACCGTCTCCGCTCTCCGACCGCCAGCCGGCTCTCCATTTCATCCAACCCGATGCCCGAGGTGGTCAGCACGCGTGCCACCGACTCGACGGCGTCGAGTGCCGGATCCGGGAAGGTTTCCTGCGACGCCAATTCGCCTGCCACCGACGCCACCTGCTGCGCTCCGAAGCTTCTCGCAAACTCGTCGAGGCGTCCGAGGTGCGCCCTCAGGTCGCGGCGGACCCGCTCCCGGGTAAACGGATCACTCGCTACCCTGGCTTCCGCGACCAGGCGATGGAGGTGCTCGGCGCGGGAGACGACTTCCTCGCGGAAGCGGGCCTCGGCGCTCCGCGAGGGCGCGGCGCCGCGCCTGACGAGGTGCGGACCGGCGTCGGTAAAGAACAGTTCCTCGATGCGGACCACCGGCGCTTCGCGTTCCACTGGCGCCGGGCCCGCGCCGGCCGCGGCCCGCGCAAACCGCTCCACCTCCGCCGACGTGCTCTCGAACCGGCCGCGAGCCCGCAACTCCGATGAAGCGCGGCGGAACACCGCCGTCGCCGCGTTGAGCAATTCCGTGTCGGCGTCTCGAAGCATGGCGTCGGGGACCAGCTCGCGAAGAGTGCGCTCCACCGCATCGGCCACCTCGCCCAGTGGCGGATGATCCGCCACCTCCGCGATCCCACGCAAACTCTTCACGCGGTTGACCACATCGCTGATCAGTCCGCGATCCAGCGTATTCCCGAGGAAGCGCTCCAGGTCCGTCGCGATCGCGGATGACTGCAGGGCGATGAAGATCGGCGTCGTGCCGGCCGAGGGCGGCGTCGCCGGCGTGGTTCTCCCCACCGGGAGCAGCGCGCGCAGCGACGCGAGGCGATCGACGGCCTGCCGGTCGTCATCGGCGGACCAGTCGCTGCTGCTGGCGACGAACCGGCGCAGGTCCACGATCGTGTCGCCAAGGTCGCGACGGAGGTCTGGCGACCATTCGATTTCCTCGTCACGCACGCCGTTGGCGATCCGCTCCATGGTCAGGGCGATCTCGGGGACCCGCGGCACGCGCGCCATCGTCGCGCTGCCGCGCAGCGCTCGCGACGCCGCCACGAACGCGCTGGCCTCGAAGTACGCCCCGCCCGAAACCAGCGCGTCGACGGTGTCGAGGTATTCTCGAGCTTCGGCGTGGAAGAAGCGCAGGAGTTCAGGCGAGGGCATTGGCAGAGCGAGGGTACCGGCTTGAGGCTTCAGGTTCGAGAAGAGATCCGCATCCAGAGTGCTCGACGTGTGCGGGCCGACGGCAACTTACGCGCCGGCTGTCATCGTGGTCCAGCGTTGCGCCCCCGTTGCATCGCGCTGCGCATTTCCCGAACCGCTTCCCCGATGCCGACGAACACGGCCCGCGACACGATGGAATGACCGATGTTCAACTCCTCCACTTCGGGGATCCCGGCCACGGCCCCGACGTTGCGCACCGTCAGGCCGTGACCGGCGTGGACCGCCAGGCCCAGCCCCGCACCCTGCGACGCGGCCTCGCGCAGGGCACGCAGTGTGCCGGCATCCTCAGGGTGGTGCGCATAGCGACCGGTGTGGAGCTCGATGGCGTGAACGCCGGCGTCGTGCGAGCGCGCCACCGTGTCCGGATCGGGATCGATGAACAGGCTGCATCTGATTCCGGCGCCGCGAAGGCGCTGAATGGCGCGTGACAGGCGCTCCGGATCGCGCCGCACGTCCAGGCCGCCCTCCGTGGTCACCTCCTCACGCCGCTCGGGGACAATCGTCACCTCGCGAGGACGAAGCCGTTCAGCCAGGGCGATGATGGGGTCGCTGAGCGCCAGCTCCAGGTTCAGCGCGGTCCGCACCGCCGCCGCCAGCCGCTCTATGTCCGCATCCTGGATATGCCGTCGATCTTCGCGAAGGTGCGCCGTGATGCCGTCAGCGCCGGCATCTTCGCAAACCAGCGCGGCCGCCAGCGGGTCGGGCTCGTCGGTTTTGCGTGCCTGACGAATGGTGGCGACGTGATCGATGTTGATGAACAAACGTTGATACTCGGCGTACATGGGTCAGTCAGGTGGGTACTCTGGTTGGGTCCGCCCGTTGATCCCCCGACGGGCCGCCATTACGTTCGCATTCAAACTGGCTTGGAGACGTTCATGAGGAAGTGGGCCCTGTTGGTAGTTGTGGCCGTCGCATGCAGCCGGAGCCCCTCCATGGGCACGTCGCTGACGGGCGCCGCTACACCTCGCGACGCCGCCCTGAACTTCCTGGGAGCGGTGAAGTCGCAGGACCTGCAGGCCATGGGCGCCATCTGGGGCAGTGAGCAGGGAGCCGCGCGCGACCATATGGAGCGGGGCGAGCTCGACAAGCGACTGATTCTGCTCCAGCAGTGCTATGACCACGACAGGGCTCAGATCCTCGACGAAACCGTCCAATCCGATCGTGAACGCACCGTGCGGATCCAGATCACGCGCGGCAACCGGACCAAGACGCCGAATTTCAAGATGGTCAGGGGTCCATCCAATCGCTGGTATGTCGCCGACACGGATTTCCCAGCGGTTCAGGGCGATTTCTGTCGCCCAGGCTGACCTGCTGAATCGCGTCTGCTGGACGGCGGTCACGGAGCCGACGCTGGCGTTCAATGCTCCGTGAGCTCGATCAGGATGCCTCCCGTCGACGACGGGTGCAGAAACGCGATGCGCTTGCCTTCCGCCCCGACGCGCGGCTGTTCGTCGATCAATCGCAGGCCCGCGTCGCGGCATTTGCGCAACGTATCGTCCAGATCATCGACAGAAAAACAAATGTGATGGATTCCGGGGCCGCGCCGTTCCATGAACCGGGCGATGGGCGAGTCGGGGGTGTCGGCCTCCAGTAGCTCCACGAGAGATTCGCCGGCCTCGAAGCCGCTGATTCGAGCGCCATCGCTGTCGGCCAACTCTGCCTCGGACATTCCGAGGACATTGCGATAGAATGAATGCAGGTCGGCAGCAGACCTGACCGCGAGTCCAACGTGTGCGATCCGGGTTCCGCGGCGGGGGGTATCCGACATCAGACTCGCGCTCCGGTGGTCGGTGCGCGCGGAAACTAGTCCCAACCAGCCGGCGGGCGAAGGCCCGCCGTGCGGAGGCGAAAACAGCATGTCGATGGCAAGCGCAGTAACGGACGAGAACTTCGAAGGCGAGATCGAGAAACACTCCGGGTTGGCGGTCGTTGACTTCTGGGCCGCGTGGTGTGGCCCGTGCCGCATCATCGCTCCGATCCTGGATCAACTGGCAACCGAGTACTCGGGCAAGGCAAAGGTCGCCAAGCTAGACGTGGATGCGAACATCCGGACGGCCACCCGGTTCAACGTGCGTTCGATTCCGATGGTGATCTTCTTCAAGGATGGAAAGGTGGTCGACCAGGTCATCGGCGCCGTTCCCCGTCCGGTCCTGGAGGAGAAGTTCAAGAAGCACGCGGCATGACGGTCCGCACCTGAAATGGTTCGGCCGTCAGCCGGATCCAGTGCGGACAAGGAGGGGGAGGGGGAGGGGACGCTGTTCATCGTGGCCACTCCCATCGGCAACCTCGGCGACATGACGCAGCGCGCGATCGAGACACTGCGATCAGCAGACCTGGTGCTCGCCGAGGACACGCGGAAGACACGCGTCCTGCTCGATCACTTCGGTATCAAGACGAGGATGGTTGCCTCGCACGCGCACAACGAGTCGCGCACAGTTCCACGTGTCATCGAGCAGCTTCGAAGTCGAAAGAGCGTCGCGATTGTCACCGACGCTGGAACGCCGCTCATCTCCGACCCCGGGAGCCGGCTGGTGCAGGCGGTGCGAGCCGCCGGATTCCGGGTCTCGCCGGTGCCGGGAGCCTCGGCGCTCACGGCCGCTTTGTCCGCGGCGGGTCTCGATACCACGCGGTTCACGTTCTTCGGCTTTCTGCCCAGGACCGGACGCGAGCGTCGCGACGCCATCGCCCTCCTCGGCACGCTCCCGCACACGGCCGTGCTGTACGAAGCTCCAGGACGCGTTGCCGCTACCCTTCAGGAACTGGCGGCCGCTGGCTCACCCGGAAGGCGGTGCGTGGTTGCACGTGAGCTGACCAAGATCTTCGAGGAGTTTCGCGACGGAACGGTCGAGGAACTCGCTGCGTACTACGCCGACAGTCCACCGCGTGGCGAGGTTGTCATTCTACTTGCAGGGGCTGAGCCTAAGCCATTCAATGAGGAAGAGTTGCAGAGTCGCGTGAGAGCTTTGCGTGAGGCCGGGCTCTCGGCCAGGGATGCGGCGGCGCAGGTCTCGTCCGAGACCGGCGTCTCCCGGAACGCGGTGTACCGGATGGCGGTGAAGTCATGACGCCGCTTCGTCCCGCAGCAGCGCTTCTGGCGCTGACGCTCACCTCGTTCGGCCCCGCTCCCGCGGCGAACCTGACCATTGCGCGTCTACAGTACGACGGCGGCGGCGATTGGTATGCGAATCCGTCCAGCATTCCGAATCTTCTGAAGGCGATCAACGAGAGAACGAGCCTGAAGGTCGAGCCAACTGAGGCTCGGGTCAGTCTCAAGGACGATCGACTCTGGGACCATCCGTTTCTCCACGTGACCGGGCATGGCGTCATCAAGTTTTCGGACGCCGAAGTGCTGCGTCTTCGCGAATACCTGAATCGCGGCGGCTTCCTCCACGTCGACGACAACTACGGGCTGGACGAGAGTTTCCGGCGCGAAATCGCGCGTGTCTTCCCGGATCGTCCCTTGGTGGATGTGCCACTGACGCACCCGGTCTATCATATCGTGTACGACTTTCCGGCAGGGATTCCCAAGGTCCACGAGCATGACGGCAAGCCGGCGCGTGGCTTCGGGATCTTCATTGGAACTCGCCTGGCCGTGTTCTACAGCTTCGAGAGCGATCTTGGGAATGGTTGGGAGGATCCGGGTACGTACAATGATCCTCCGGCCTTGCATGAGGCGGCGCTACGCATGGGCGTAAACCTGTTCGTCTATGCCGTAACCAGTCGACCGGGCACATGAGTCTCTTAGAACTGATCGAGCGGGAACGTCGAGCGCTGGCGCGCCTCCTGAATGCGTCGGGGGTCACGCTGTTGCTGGGCGCTCTCGGCGCCCTGCTCGCGGGCGGGGCACTCATCCTTGGCTCGGCGCGTTGGCTGGCGTTGCCGCGGCCGATGCCTCTCCTGCTGTGGGCTGCCGCGCTCGCGCTGATAGTTGCCGGTGTTCGCATCCTGTCTGTTCTCCGCACGCGGATGGCGACGCTACCCGGTGTAGCGGGTCAGATCGAGCGCGAGCGCGCGCTGAGGGACGGGTCCATTCGCGGCACCATGGAAGTGGCGGCGACCGGGTCACTGGGCCGACTCGGCGCCGAGTCGATGGCTCGCCGCCTTGGAGAATTCGGGCAGAAGCCGCTGGCTCCCACGCTCAGGCGCCGGATGTTCCGATGGGTGGGCATCGGTGCCGTCGCCGCCGCCACCGGCGTTGCCGCGCTGGTGGCGGGAACCGCGACCGCGCCTGATGGCTGGGCGGCGCTGCTGCACCCCCTTCGTGCGTGGAGCGGGACGTTGCTCGAGGGCGTGCGTGTCGATTCGCTTCCGGGATCGGTGTTGCGCGGAGAACGGATCTCGGTAACGGTCCGGGCGCCAGGACGCCGCGAGGTGACGCTCGCGCATCGCCGCACGGGCGCGACATGGCGCACGGTGACCATTCCCGTCATCGAGGGCGTGGCCACGGCTCGGCTGGAACCGCTGGATGCCGACCTCACCCTGTACGCAACGGATGGTCGGGCACTGAGCGACACCGCTGTCGTTCGCGTGGTGGAGCGTCCGTTCATCGGCGAGGTGAACATCCGGGCGCAGTTCTCCGGCTACCTCGGCCGCCAACAGGAGCTGATCCCGTTAGGCGAGCCGGTGCGTGTGCCGCAGGGCACAAGGCTTACGGTCGAGGGCACGTCGTCAACCGAGTTGCGCGAAGTCACCCTGACGCGCGGTGCCACCACCCTGATCCTTCGCCCCGAAGGGCTGCGGTTTTCAGGCCCGGTGCCGACCGTGACGGGTCGCTACGAATGGGGAGCGATCGGCCGGACCGGACCCATCTCGGATGTCCCGCCCGCTCTGGAAATCGAAGTCGTCCCGGATTCGGCGCCGCATGTCGAGATCCTTTCGCCCGGAGGCGACACCACCGTCATTGCCGGTGACAGCCTCTCGGTCTCGGTCATGGCCACGGACGACCACGGCATCATCTCGGTGGCCGTGCGCTCGTGGATCGTCGATGGGCGCGGAACACGCAAGGACCTGCCGGAACGCCGGCATCCCGCCAACAACGATGGCCAGTGGTCGGGCGAAACGCCGCTCAGGACGGACGCACTGCGGCCGGGCGATGCGCTGCACGTGGTTGCCGCGGCGACCGATGGTTCACCGTGGGCACTGACCGGTGAAAGCCAGGAGCTGGTCGTCAGGCTTCCCACGCTGAGCGAACAGCGCGATGCCATCCGCGACGCGGCTGACACGGCGGTCTCCCGCGCGACCGCTACGGCTGCCGCGCAGAAGCAGCTGCAGCAGCGGACGCAGGAGGCTGCGCGCCAACGCAACGACAAGCAGATGAGCTACGAGTCCGCCGAGCAGGCCAAGGCGCTGGCTCGTGAGCAGCGGGAGCTGGCCGATCGGATGGAGCAGCTCCAGTCGTCGGCGCAGCAGCTCGAGCGGCAACTGCAGGAAGCGGGGGCGCTGGATAGCGCGCTTCAGCGGCAGCTCGAGGAAGCGCAGAAGCTGTTACGCGATGCATTGACTCCCGAACTCGCCGAACAACTGCGGAAGCTCGAACAGGCCTCGCAGCAACTGTCTCCGGAGGATGCGCGCAAGGCGATGGCCGACCTGGCGCAACAGCAACAGCGCTTGAGAGAACAGCTCGAAAAGAGCGTTGAGATGTTGAAGCGTGCTGCGGTCGAAGGCTCAATGAGCACGTTGACTGACGAAGCGAAGGAGCTGGCGCAGCGGCAGCGGCAGATCGCCGATTCGCTGGCGCGCGCGGACAAGGCCGAGAATCGAGCCGAAGCCCAGCAAGCCGCGAAGGAAATGGCGGAGCGCACGCGTGACCTGGCCGAGGAAGTGAAGCAGCTCCAGGAGCGCCTCCAGCAGCAGAAGGCCGAAGCGGGCACCGAGCGCGTCAATGAAGCGGAGCGGCGCATGCAGGAATCGGCCCAGGCCATGGAGCGCGCCGCTCAGCAGACCGAGCAGCAGAAAAGCGCGGCGCAGCGTGACAGCGCTCAGAAAGCGCAGATGAGCCAGCAGCAACAGCAGGGCGGACAGCAGGGACGCCAGGGTGGCCAGCAGCAACAGGGGCAGCAACAGCAGGGCGGTCAACAGCAGCAGGGTCAACAGGGCCAGCAAGGCAGACAGGGTGGGGAGGGACGCCAGGGGCAACCACAGCCTGGCCAGCAGGGCGGGCGTCGCGAGCAGTCGACAGAAGACGCGGCTCGTCAGGCAGCGGCGGCCATGGACGAGGCAGCGCGCGAACTCTCGAAGGCCCGCGAGCAGCAGGTATCGGAGTGGAAGCAGGAGCTCACCACGGAGCTGGACCGGTCCATCCAGGAGATGATCCAGCTGGCGCGCGAGCAGGAAAGGCTGGAGCAGCAGGCCCGCAAGGGCGCTTCACCCGAGTCGCTGCGGTCGCAACAGGGCTCGCTGCAGCAGGGCGTCGAGAAGTCGGCGCAGAGGCTCCAGGACGCGGCACAGCGCTCGTCGTTGCTCACGGAACGTTCCCTTCGCTCCGTGGCCGACGCCCGCAAGCGCGTCGAGGACGCCACGCAGCAGACGCGATCGTCCACGAACGCCACGCAGATCGCGCAGTCCATGAAGGATGCGTCCGAGTCCCTGAACGGCGCGGCTGCCTCACTTGTGCGCGATCGGGAACGCGCCTCGGAGTCGAGTTCAGCGACGGGGTTCGCGGAGATGCTGAAGCAGTTGCAGGAGATGGCGCAGCAGCAGTCGTCCCTGAACTCCGCGGCTCAGTCGTTGCTGCCGCGCATGGGCAATCAGACGGATGCTCGCGCGCAGCAGGAGTCGCGTCAGCTGGCGCGGCAACAGCGTGACGTGGCCGCCAAGCTCGATGACGTTGGTGACCGCGACGCCACCGGTCGGGCCGAGGAGCTGGCGAAGGAGGCACGCCAGATCGCGGCGGCGCTGGAGGCGGCGCAGCTGGATCCCGCGGTTGTCGAGCGGCAGCAGCGGCTCTTCCGGAAGATGCTGGACGCTGGCCGTCTCCTGGAGGAAGAAGAGCGCGAGGACACCGGCAAGCGCGAGGCGAAATCGTGGACGGGCACGGATGTCTTCACGCCGCAAACCAGCTCGGCGTCGGGGCGCTCCGCCACTCGCTTCCAGGCTCCGACCTGGAACGAGCTGCGCGGACTCACGCCTGACGAGCGGCGGATCGTGCTCGAGTACTTCAAGAGGATCAATGGCCAGCGGCCGTAGGCTCGGCCTCCTCCTTCTGCTCCTCGGCGTCGTCGCGGCTCAAACCGGCAGTGCACAGGACGCCGAGGGTGCGGCGCTTTCGCGGGCATTGGACCTGGAGGGCACAGGGAAATGCCGCGACGCGATTCCGCTGTTCAGGCAGGCGCTGGGTGCCACTGACGACCCGGCGGGTGCGCTGTTCGGCCTCGAACGCTGTGTTGCCGAAGCGGGGAACACCGACACGCTGTTGTTCATCATCGACAGTGTCCTGTTGAAGCGGCCGCGCGATCCCGTCGCGCGCACGATCCAGCTCCGCACGCTTACCAATGCGCACCGCGCCGATGCCGCGCGCCTGGCCTTCGAGCATTGGGTGAACGCCGTTCCCGGAGAACCGACGCCGTTCCGGGAATACGCGCGACTCCTGCTGGACGCCGGATTGACCCGCACCGCCGACACGGTGCTCACGTTCGCGATGCAGCGGCTGGGCGGCGGCCGGCTGGTGGCGGCGGAGCTGGCCGAGCTGAAGGGCGCGTTAGGCATGTGGGAGTCGTCGGCCACGAATTGGCGTCAGGCAATGGCGTACGCCCCGTACCTGGAGGCGTCGGCGGTCTTCGTGCTTGGCGCCGCGAACGGCGTAGCGCGCGATACGATCCGCGCGATCCTCGATGCCGATCCGAAGGACCTGGCGATTCGGCGGATTCTCTCCGGATTGGAGATGCGCTGGAGCTCGGCGCGGGAAGCATGGAACGTGCTGCGCGTGCTGACGCCCACCGATTCGGTGGTCGAGGCCTGGTTGCAGTTCGCGGCGGATGCCGAGGAACGGGAGTCGTGGCTGGTGGCTCGCGATGCCTATGCGGCGGCTCTGGGCAGCCGGCGTCAGGCGAGTCTGGTCGTGCGCGCCGCAACCGCGTCGCTGCAGGGCGGTGAGCCGGCATCGGCCCTGGCCTGGGCCGACTCCCTGGCCTCGTGGCGCGATACCTCGCACGCGGGTACGATGGCCCTGGTTCGCTTGCGCGCGCTGGGCCAGCTGGGCCGCGCCGGCGCGGCGGATTCCCTTTTGACCGAGCGAGGGAGCACGTTCGACCCGGTAACGCGAGGCGACGCGGTGCGGGCGGTGGCCTGGGCGTGGGTGCGAATGGGCGACGTGGCGCGAGCGCGGGCGACACTGACGCGAGGCGGCGAGGAATCGGACGAGCGCATCGCGGCGTGGATGGCGTTGTACGACGGCGACCTCAAGTCAGCGCGCACCGGGTTACGCCGGCTGGATGAGGTGTCCCGCGACGCCGTACTGGCGCTCTCAGTGCTCGCGCGAACGCGCGATGAGCGTTCTGAGGGAATAGGCCGCGCGTTTCTTGCGTTGGCGCGGAGCGACACGTCGGCCGCGGCGTCGGAATTCGAATCGACAGCGAAAGACGTGGTGGACGCGTCGCCGCTCCTGCTGGCAATCGCCGCTCGTCTCTATCGCTCAACCAGCGATTCGGCGCGAAGCGAGGAGATCTGGGATGGCCTCATCACGTCGCATGCACAGTCGCCAGAGGCCGCCGAAGCGGATCTCGAGTGGGCGAAGGTTCTGCGACACCAGGGGAAGGGTGCGGCGGCCATTGCACGCCTCGAGCACCTGATACTGACTTATCCGCAGAGCGCGCTGGTGCCGCAGGCGCGGCGAGAACTTGAATTGGCGAAGGGAACTGTACCCCCAGCGCCGAGCGCTGTGCACTGAGCGCCGAGGGAACGATGATTGTCAGCAACAGTCGAATGACCGGGACACTGAGATGGATAGTCGCTGCCGTCATCGGCGGCACGGTGGTCGCGCGCGCTCTGCCCGCGCAGCACCTGCTCATTCCGATGGACGATCGGCAGACGAACCACCTGAAGGCGTACGGCCTCATCTTCAACGCGCTGCGCGACGGACACAAAAGCGAGTGGTTCCTGAACTTCCGCGGCGGATCGTTCCTGCTGCCGGACATTCAGGAGATGCGCCGGCGCGCCGCGCTGGACGGCATCGCCTTCGAGCCCATCGACAACGGCCGCCTGACGGCGATCCGCGCCGAGATCGCCGGGAGCAACATGGACGCCGTGGCGCTGGAACGGGCGCCGAAGATCGCGATCTACACGCCGCCGAAGGCTCCGCCATGGGACGACGCGGTGACGCTTGCGCTGCAGTATGCTGGCATCGAGTACACCGCGGTCTGGGATGACGAGGTGATTGCCGGCGACCTGACGAAATACGACTGGTTGCACCTTCATCACGAGGACTTCACCGGCCAGTTGAACAAGCTGTATCTGGGGTTCCGCGACGCCCCCTGGTTCGTGGACCAGCGGGATCGCGGACTCTCCGCCGCGAAACGCCTGGGCTACCCGACCATCCCGGCACTCAAGAAGGCCGTGGCGGAGAAGATGCGGCAGTACGTCGAGCAGGGCGGCTTTCTGTTTGCGATGTGCGGTGCCACGGAAACGCTTGGCCTGGCGATCGCCGCGCACAATGTGGATATCGCGGGGAGCTTTGCCGACGGGACGCCAATCGACGACAACGCCGACCAGCGGATGGACTGGAGTCGCGATTTCGCGTTCACCAACGTGCACATCGAGCAGAACGCGTTCGTGAACTCGATGAGCGACATCGACGGGCACCAGGTGAACGTGACCGGACGCCGGCAGCCGTTAGGCCAGTTCTCGCTGTTCGGGTTCTCGGCCAAGTTCGATCCGGTGGCCAGCATGCTCGTTCAGAATCACCGGCAGGTGATTCCCGACTTCTATGGAGTCACGACGAGCTTCACGAAGCAGACGCTGAAGCCCGGCGTAGTGGTGATGGCCAGCGAAGAGGGCGCTCCCTGGGTGAAGTACATTCACGGCGACTACGGGAAGGGCTCGTGGACGTTCCTCGGCGGGCATGATCCCGAAGATCCGCAGCACAACATCGGTGCGGCACCGACGGACCTTTCGCTGCACCCGAGTTCGACCGGCTACCGGCTGATCCTGAACAACGTGCTGTTCCCGGCCGCCAAGAAGAAGCCACTGAAAACCTAGTTAGGCGGCATGTCCCCGAGGTGCCGTCGCCATCTTGGGGACACGGATCGATGTTTTCAGCGAAGCGAAGGGGCTCATCTCGAATCGAGATCGGCCCCTTGAGTCGCTTAACTTCCTAAGGAGACAACAGAATCAGGGTGAAGCGTCCATCCCCGCCGCGGTGACTGTGAGTGTGAGCATGACGCCGTCAAACCACCCCGTCGAGGCTTCGGCATAAACCCAGAGTTCGTAGACGCCCGGCTCGGCCGCGGCACTCAAGGTGAGGGTGAGCTCCGAGCTGTTGCCGGTCGCGGAGCTGGGCGCGAATGCAGCCGTCACTCCGGGCGGCATCACACCGCAGTAGTTCCCATCGTCGACATAAAGCGTCACTGGGCCTGTGATGGTGTGGCGGACCACGTTCACGGTGGTGGTCGCCGTCGAGCCGCCCTGCACGATGCTGAGCGCGGGCGACGAAAGGGTCAGGACGAAAGGCGCCTCCGCGATCGTGAGGGTGAGAGACGCCGTCCGGTCGGTGAGGCCGGAGGCCACCCCACGCACCAGCACGTTGGTGAACGTGCCGGTAGGCGCGTTGCCTGTTGCATGGAGCCACAGCTGCCAGACGCTGTCGGAGATCGGGCTGGCAGGAGAAAGCGAGGCCGTGACGCCGGTCGGAAGATTCTCGACGCTCAGCGTCACGGTTGCGGTGAAGGAGGTGCGAAGCAGGTACACCGTCGTGGCTGGGCCGCTCGACGTGGCCTGCGCGATGCTGAGCGTGGGCGCCGTCAGTATGAGCGCATAGGAGGCCGGCGGTGGAGGGGCCGTGACGGTGAGCGTGAGCGGCACGCTCACGGCGCCGTCCTGCTCCGCATCGAAGGCATTCACTTGCAAGTTGTAGATGCCCGGCACTGCCTTGACGCCCACCGTCAGGGTCAAGACGGTGCTGTTGCCGACCGGCCACGGGGCGGGGTCGAACGAGGCGGTAACCTCAGCCGGCAGACCGGTCACATAAAGGCCCACCCCGTTGCGAAGGTTGAACCAGGTGATGTACACCGTGGTTGTCGGCGTGCTGGCTCCCTGCACGATCGAGAGCGCCGCTGCCGAGAGCGATATAGAAAAGCCCAGCTCAGGCCCGTCCGGGACAGTGAGTGTGAACGCCTGCGTGACCTCACCGACTCCGCTGCCGGTTCCATGCACCACCAGCGAATACTCTTGCGGATGCGCTGCGCCCACGACGATGGTGATGGTGGCGGTGGTCACCGCGCCCGTGGTCTGCATGTTGGAAACTCCGGCGGTGACGCCACTCTGCAGGCCGGTGACATAGAGGTTGACGGGGCCGCGGAACGCACCGCTCCGGATAATCGTCGCCGTGACGGCGTGCGATTCACCCGGCCACAGGCTCGCGCTGGTCGAGCCGATGGAGAGAGAGATGCTGCCGGGATCGGCTGGAGTAGTGCTGCCGGGTCCGATTGTTTCGCTGCAGGCCGCAACCACCAGCGCCGTAGTGAGGCTTGAGAACAAACGACTCTTACGGGATGACATCAACTCTCCTGGTTGGGCGAGTGAAACCGGGTTGCCTTCCCGTTAGGCTCGCAACATGTTCAAGCAGAGGGACGCTTCCCTCTGACCTCAACACGGGAAATCGGACGGCAAGGCGACATCGGATTCCTGCCAGGCGGAGGGCCGCTCCCCTGGCTCGGGGTTCATGGCTCCGCCCGTGCGCGATCCCATCCCATTGGATGAGCTCCTGACCGGGCGACCTGGCCGCCCGCCGGTCATCCCAGGCAGGGCACTCCGGTTAGCGAGTAGCGTTTGCCTTCTCGCCTCTCCATGTTCAGGCAGGCGTGGGTGTCAGACTCGCTCGCCGTCGAGGACGGTGGTTCTCGACGCCTCCCGACATCACGTTCCGCCGGTGATGGGTTCAACTCACACGGGTCGGCCGGAGCCCATGGATGCCTTCAAGGACGATGAGGATCTGGCGCCCGAGTCGCGAAGCGGCCGGCGCGAAACACTCGATCGGCTCATGCCAATCGTGTACGAACACCTTCGGGTGATCGCGCGCCACCAGCTCGCGGGGCGTGAGGGCGGCGGCACGCTGGATCCCGTTGCTCGCGGCCTTCCGACAGGACATCCCGGCGATGATTCGCGCGACGAAGAAGAATCATCGCCAGGTCGGGTTCGTGTACCTCTGCAATCCCAATAACGCCACCGGTCGCATCGTGACCCGCGACGAAGTCCGGCAGCTCCTCGACGCGATTCCGGAAGACGTGCCGGTGCTCATCGACGAGGCGTATCACCATTTCGTCGAGGACCCGGCGTACGAGACGTCGATGAATTACGTGAAGGAAGGGCGTTCGGTCATCGTCGCGCGCACGTTCTCCAAGATCGCCGGCGTGGCCGGCATGCGCCTTGGCTACGCAGTGGCGCCGCGCGAGCAGCTCGCAGTCCTGCGTCCCTATGCGACGGGCAGCGTGAACGCCTGCGTGCGCTGGGGTGCCGTGGCGGCATTGGCGGACAAGGCCAACGAGGACAAGGTCCGCCGCGCGACCATCGAGCAGCGCCAGAAGGCCATCGCTGAGCTGAAGACGTTAGGCTATGAGACCGTCGGAGACCAACTTCTTCATGGTGCACCTGAAGAAGCCGGTGGTTCCGATCATTGCGGAGTTCCGGAAGAAAGGCCTGGTGGTCGGCCGGCCGTTCCCGCCCCTCAACGAGTCGCTGCGAGTCTCGATCGGAACGCCGGACGAAATGGCGAAGTTCATGGTGGCGTTCAAGGAGATCATGGGGCCGGCGAAGGCGGCGTCGAGCGGCTGAGGCGTTCTCGCCTGCCGACGACTCGACTGCTCACTGTAATCGTCTCCACGTTGGGCTGGTGTCCCACGACCCCGATGGTGGCTGGGTCAACTGCGCCTGCGACGATCCATCGGCGTTCATGATGAACAGTGCCCCTCCAGCCAGGAAGGCTAGCTGACGACCGTCTGGCGACCAGGCCGGGCGGGAGCTGTAGTCGTTTCGAGAGGTCAGTCGCCTGACGTTTGCCCCGTCGACATCCATCACGTACACAGCGGCTGATGGGGTCCCGACGGATGCGTCGCGCCAGCTGACAAACACGAGTTGCCTGCCATCGGGTGACCAGCTCGGATCGTAGTCTTCGGAGGAGTGGCGCGACACATTAGTCAGTCCGCTTCCGTCGGGCCTAACGGTGAACACGTCCGAATTGAGAAGCTGCTCGTCGAATGCGGAGAATACGAGCCGCGTGCCGTCCGGCGACCAGTGCGGCGCACTGTACCCACCGGTCGTGGCCGTGACGCGGACCGGTTGGCCGCCGACCACGTTGATTACGTAGATGTCATTTCCGGAAAACGGTGCCGACTGTCGAAGGTACGCGATTCGCTCGCCATTGGGCGACCAGCTGGGGGCCTTGCTGAGGCCATCCGTCGTGAGCGGGCGCCACTTCGAAGTGTCAAGGGACGCGCCCTGCAGGATGTACACGTCGCTCCAGTAGTCCACCTCGTGACTGTAGTCGTCGTAGTCGAAGGCATGAATGACCTCAATGGCCAGGGACGAACCATCCGCTGACCAGGAGGGCGCCGCGATCGATGCGAAGCGCGCGTCGCGCTTGACGGGCAGCAGCTGCGTCGAGTTGGTGGAAAACGAGATCACGTCGCTGGCCCAGTTGCCCCCGCCCAACCCCCAGGTCCAGCGGGCCACGGACAGTGAGCCGGACACCGCGATGACTGACACCGCTACGGAAGCACTGAGTTGTCCGGCAGTCGCGGTGACTGCGGTTGTCCCAACGGTGACGCCGAGGAGGATGCCGTCGGTCTTGCCGATGGTCGCGACCGCTGGATCTGCCGACGACCATTCTACGCGAGCGCTGGCGACGCGACCCGTGGAGTCGCGAGCTACGGCACTCAGAATATCGAAGCCACCAACGACGATCGCCGAAGTAGGCTTTGACAGGGTCAAGGTGACAGGAGGGGCGGGTGGCCGAACCGTAACGATCGTGGCGGCACTCAGGTCTCCAAACGACGCGGTCATGGTCGCCGTACCGACGGCGATCGTGCTGACGATGCCACTAATGGCGCCGATCGTGGCGACACCCGCATCACTCGACGACCACAAGGGCGCGCCATTCACCCCTCGCCCTTCCGAATTGACGAGCCACGCGCGCAGGACTGCCGTCTCACCGAGGACAAGCTTCAAGTCCGAGATGGAAACCGAGATCGCCACGGGTACGAGGTCTTCCGTTGCTGTCGCATCGGTGCAGGAAAGGAGCGAAAACGCCGCCCCGGCGCTGAATAGGATTCTGCTGTATCGCATGTTTGCTCCGTTTGTGCCGGCGAGCGGGGCACGCCGTTTCGAGATGACCTGCTCGGTGATGTTCTGATGACCCTGTTCTCACTGGTAATTACGAGAGAACGTGCCGAACCCCGACATCGCCGCTTCGGGGCACGCGCGGTCAGCCGGCACGCGCCGCCAAGGAATTCCGCGCCGCCATGCACTCCCCCACGCGTGGCTACACCGGCACCAACCTCGAGTTGGCTCGTGCGCTCATGTCGCTCGGCAGACCTAACGATGCCATACGAACCCTCCGCGAGGCGTTAGGCGGATCGTCTGTTGGGGAGGGTTGGTACCTCACGCGCACCGAAGTGCACGACGGCCTGGCGCGTGGATTCGAGGCGGGGGGCAGCCTGATAGCGCGTTGGTCCATTACCGCAAGGTGGCCGAGACGTGGAAGAATGGAGACGCGCCATATCGGGCGCGGGCCGAGGCCGCCCGACGCAAGCTCAAGCGTGCCGTCCTCGTCCACCGTAGCGATCGTGGCGTCGGCGGATGACCACGCGGCCGAACCGCTCGCGGGCCGCCCATCTGCGTCGAGAAACCGGGCACCAAGAACGCTCTGCTCACCGAGATGAGGCTCAATTCGGACGCGGACAAGGTAAGCGTCACGGAGCCGGCGGATGTCGGGCTGTCGCAGGACAGCAGCGCGCCCGTGACGACAATGGCAATGAATCCTGGATACCGCATGTGGGACTCCGTTGGCGAGATCGAGTGGGTCCTCGCCGGCAGACACGACAAAACGCGCCCAATCACGACTCGCCGCGACCAGAGTCGCGTTCCAGCCGGCCAGGGCTGCCGATTCAGCAGGGCGCTTCGTGAGGCTCGTTTGCCTTCCCGGAGACGCCTCTCCATGTTCAAGCGTGGGTGTGAGAAACCGCTCGCCGTCGTAGACGGGCGACTCTCGACGCCTCCCGACCGGGTCGGCTGGAGCCCATGGATGCCTTCGAGGACGATGAGGATCTGGCGCCCGAGTCGCGAAGCGGCCGGCCCGAAACGCTCGACCGGCTCATGCCGATCGTGTACGACCACCTTCGGGTGATCGCACGTCACCAGCTCGCGGGGCGTGAGGGTGGCGGCACGCTGTCCACGACAGGGCTGGTCCACGAAGCCTACCTGAAGCTCGATCAGTCGAGCGCCGCGTGGTGCGATCGCGGACATTTCTTCGCCCTCGCGTCGGTCGCCATGAGGCACGTACTGGTCGATCGGGCGAAGGCGCGCGTCGCGCAGAAGCGCGAAGGGGCACTGCACCGTGTCACGCTCGACGACGAGCAGATCGCCGGTGACGAACAGCCCGAGGTCATGTTGGACATCAATGAGGCAGTCGATCGGCTCGCGGCCGTAGAGCCGCGGCTGGCTCGCGTGGTCGAATGCCGCTTCTTCGGCGGTTTGAGCGAAGACGAAACCGCGGAGGCGCTCGGCGTCACGACGCGCACCGTACAACGCGATTGGGCGAAGGCGCGCATGCTGCTTCGGAGGGCGCTCTCGTTATGAGCGACACTCCTGCGCGCTGGCCACATCCGAATGTTGCGGCCAATTCGTTGTTGCCTCCCGGTTGGCGGGAACTGCAAGCCCTCGTCGATACGGTGCTCGACACGCCACCAGAGAGACGTGACGCGGTGCTCACCGAGGTCAGTGCCGGTGACCCTGAGCGACGCGCGGCACTGGAGCGCCTCGTGGCCGAGTGCGAGTGCGATGCGCCACTGCTCGATCGGCCGGCGGCGGAGCGGTTCGCCAGGCTTCTCGGCGAAGAACCCGGAATCCCGTTACCCGAGACACTCGGCGGCCGGTATCGCATCGACCGGGAGGTGGGTCGCGGCGGGATGGCGCTGGTGCACCTGGCGCGCGACCTCAAGCATAGTCGTGACGTCGCGGTGAAGGTGATTCGGCCAGACCTGGCGGCCTCGTTAGGTCGTGAGCGCTTTCTCGCCGAGATCGGCATCGCTGCGCGGCTCCGCCATCCCAACATCGTTCCGTTGTACGATTCGGGTGACGCCGACGGCGTGTTGTACTTCGTCATGCCGTTCGAGGAAGGCCCCTCGCTCCGCACGCGCCTGGGAGCGGGCGGGCCGCTGCCCATCCCGGAATGCGTGAGCATCCTGCGGGACGTCGCTCGCGCGCTGGCGTATGCCCACGAGCACGGCGTCGTACACCGGGACGTGAAGCCGGACAACGTGATGATGTCGGGCGGCGCGGCCGTCGTCACGGACTTCGGCATCGCCAAAGCCGTCAGCGTCGCCCAGAATGATGCACTGAGCGCCATGTCACCCAGCGCGCAGGCGCGATTGAGCTCGGCGATCGGAACCCCCGCGTATATGTCGCCCGAGCAGGGGGCCGGCGATCCGTCCACGGACCACCGCGCGGACATCTATTCTTTCGGCTGTCTCGCCTTCGAGTTGCTCACCGGCAACGCGCCGTTCCACGATCAGCCGACGCACCAGGTTGCCGACGCGCACGCCTCGACGGTCCCGCCACCGGTGACTACGCTCAGAGCCAACGTCCCTCCCGCCATCGCGGAGCTCGTCGCGCATTGCCTCGCGAAGGATCCAGCGGCGCGGCCTCAGAGCGCACACGACGTGCTGAGCGCACTCGATCGAGCGACCACCACGGACCCGCGAGCGGCGTCAACGGCTTATGCGGCACCGCCTTTGCCCCGGGCTGTCTCCTGGGCAGCGCGGGCGATGGTCGCCGCCGTGATCGGCGCCGCGATCTACATCGCGACGCGAGCTGCCGGGCCATCCGCGCCGCTCACGCTCGCAGTGCTCCCCTTCGGCAACATCGGGGCGGACAGCACAACGAGCTTCCTGGCCGACGGGCTCGCGGACCAAGTGGCTGGTGCTTTGGCTCGAGTGCCTGGCATTCAGGTCAAGAGCCGCACCGGGGCACTGGCTTATCGAGGCCAGCTCAATGTGGACGCAACGCAGGCAGGTGCCAAGCTCAAGGCAGCGTATCTCCTGACCGGTGTGGCGCGGCAGGAGCGTGGGCGCTGGGTCCTCTCGGCGGACCTGGCGCGCACCGCTGACGGGACAAGCATCTGGGGCGAATCGTTCGCGCTTGACCCTAACGAGCATGCGAGTGCCGCTGACGCGATTGCCGCGAGCCTGACTTCAGCGTTGCGTAGCCGGTTTCCAAAATCAATCGGCCCGGCCCCGCCGCTCACCGCCAACCAGAAAACGTTGAACAATGAAGCGTACCGCCTGACTGCGCTGGGTCACTTGAAGCTCGACCAGCGGAGCCAGGGTGTCGCGGTAGCCGCCGATCTCTTTCGCAAGGCGATCAGTCTTGATTCGATGTACGCGAGCGCACATTCAGGCCTGAGCATGGCGCTCGCGTTCTATCCGAGTCATCAGGGGTCCGCGGTCAAGGACATCCACGACGAGTTGGTGAGGGCTGCCCGGCGCGCGCTCCAGCTCGACCCGACGCTCGCGAAACCCCACATCGCGCTCGGGATGGCGTATGGGTTCGCGTATCAATGGGACAGTGCAGCCACGGAGTTTCAGACTGCGGTCCGACTCGACAGCCATGACGTCGAGGCCCGCACCCAGTACGGACGATACTTGAGGAATCGGGGGCGGCTGGACGAAGCTCTGACCCAGTTGCGGGCGGCGCGGGCGGAGGACCCCACGTCGGCGGCTGTGCTGAGTCATTTGTCTTACGTCTACTACCTGGATCATCAGCTGGACAGCGCATTGGCGGAAAGCGAACGGGCGCTGGAGACCGATTCCCTCAACAGGACCAGCCTCGTGTTGGGAGCGTTTGTGCGACTCGCGATGAACCGTCCGGACGAGGCTCGGAAGCTCATCGAGCGAGCACCCGAGACATCGCCTTTCATCGCCTACGTGATCGCGAAGTCCGGCGACACCGTGACGGCACGGCGCCGACTCCGGGAACAGGATGCCGAGTCGCCACAGCCCGGATTGGGAGAGAAGCGCCGGGCCTATACCTATCTTGGGCTTGGAGACACCGCGAAGGCGCTGTCCGCTCTGGAGCGCGCGGTAGAGGCCGGGGAGATCTGGGGTGTTCTGGAATCCTACGTCGATCCGATTAACGACCCGATTCGCCAGAGCGCGCGGTTCAAGGCTCTGCTCCAGCGAGTGCGCCTGGTTCCGTAATGGTTCTTCGACGAGATCACTCGCCGCACCACGCGGTCAGCGCAACGGGAGGATGGCGGCGATTCCGCGATCCAGTTGTTCGCGACTGATCGGTCCGCGGTGAATGCGGTGCACGACGCCGCCCGTGTCGATGAACACGGTCGTTGGCAAACCGAAGATGAGATACGTGCGCCGCGAACGACCGCGTTGATCGAGGGCCACGGCGAACGGCACCGAGAACTCGTCGACGAACTCCTGCACATCCTTCGCGCGCAGTTCCTGGTCGCGTTCGTTGACGGCCAGCACGTACAGCCCGGCCGAGACATGCTCATGGTGGACGCGGACCAACTCGGGAAACTCGGTCCGGCACGGCGCGCACCACGTATTCCAGAACGAGACAACGACGGGACGACCGCGAAGCTTGGAGAGCTGCACACGGCCGCCGGCCAAGGTGGGCAGGTTGATCTCCGGCGCGATACCGCCCT
>Ga0209108_10000075_pt1 | contig 43342 bp, 50 predicted proteins | sample Rifsed10ft1_FD_184003 | JGI IMG/M metagenome (GOLD analysis project Ga0209108, IMG submission 184003) | Soil microbial communities from Rifle, Colorado, USA - sediment 10ft 1 (version 2) | ecosystem: Environmental > Terrestrial > Deep subsurface > Rock core/Sediment | place: Rifle, Colorado...
GACTTGACTCAAATGAGGCTTAGGAAGAAGCGATGAACCGAGAGATGCGCCGCATTCAGGAGCGTGAAGAGCGGCTCCAGAAGAAGCAAGACCCGGGCAAGGACAAGGCCTCGCGTCGTGCTGCTGCTTTGCAGGCCAAACCGCAGACCACGGAGCGCAAGTCGTTCTTCCGCCGCTTGGGCGGCTATCTCCACGAGGTTCGCCAGGAGATGCGCAAGGTCACCTGGCCCACGCGGGAGCAGATGATCGCCTTCACCACGGTCACGGTCGTCACTTGCGTGATTCTCACGTTTGTCATTTTCGGAATCGACATCCTCATGAAGAATCTCGTTTTCAAGCTCCTGGAACTGTCCCAATGACGGACACCGTGGAGGCCGTGGAGACCGCCGAGGCGGAGATCGACGCTGAGATCACCGAACTGGTGGAGGCACCTCCGCCGATCAGCCCCTATGACCTGCCGGGCGATTGGTACGTGATCCACTCCTACTCGGGGTACGAGAACAAGGTGAAGGCCAACCTCGAGACCCGGATTCAGTCGATGCACATGGGCGATCGAATCTTCGAGGTCCATATCCCGATGGAGGACGTGGTCGAGTTCAAAGGCGGGAAGAAGGTCACGGTTCCCAAGAAGGTGTTCCCCGGCTACATCCTGGTGCGGATGAGTCTCGACGACGACTCCTGGTATGCGGTCCGCAACACACCGGGTGTGACCGGCTTCGTGGCAGGGAACGCCCAGAAGCCGACCCCTCTCTCCCGCCGCGAGGTGGAGCGATTCCTCGGGGTTCAGGAGGAAGAGGAGAAGACCAAGCCGCGGTTCAAGCCCGATTGGGAAGTCGGCGAGCAGGTTCGGGTGGTCACCGGCCCGTTTGCCGATTTCAACGGTGTCATCGAGGACATCAACGTCGACCAGCAGAAGATCGTGGTGCTGGTCAACATCTTCGGTCGGGACACCCCGGTCGAGCTCGGTTTCGAGGACATCCAGAAGAACTAGGGCCCTAAGCCCCGAGCCTTAGGCCGCAAGCAGCAACAGGACACAACATGGGACGTAGAAGACTTGTAACAACGCTGAAACTGCAGCTCCCCGCCGGGCAGGCGACGCCGGCCCCTCCGGTCGGCACCGCCCTCGGCCCCCACGGGGTCAACCTGATGGACTTCGTCAAGGCCTACAACGACGCCACCGCCAGCCAGCGGGGACAGATCATCCCGGTCGAGGTCTCGATTTATGAGGATCGCTCATTCGATTTCGTGATGAAGACCCCGCCCGCAGCCGCCCTGCTTCGCCAGGCGGCGAAGGTGGAGAAGGGCTCGGGCGAGCCGAACAAGGTCAAAGTGGGTTCGGTGAGCAAGACTCAGGTCAAGGAGATCGCCGAGATCAAGATGGTCGACCTCAACGCCAACGATCTCGAGGGCGCGATGAAGATCATCGAAGGAACCGCCCGATCGATGGGAATAGACGTCGCCGACTGAAAGTCGGCGACCCGTGGGAGGCCGCAGGGCCGCCTGAACCACAAGGAGAGACAATGGCTGGACATGGCAAGAAGTACCTCGAGGCCGCAACGCGGTACGACAAGCAGATCCCTTACCCACCCCAACATGCCCTGGAGCTGGTAAAGGCCCTCGCTTCAGCCAAGTTCGACGAGACCGTGGAGGCCGCGTTCCGTCTCGGCATCGACCCCAAGAAGGCCGATCAGCTGGTCCGCGGCACCGTTTCACTCCCCCACGGCACCGGAAAGGCAGTGCGGGTTGCCGCCTTCGTTCCGCCGGACAAGGAGAACGAAGCGATCGACGCCGGCGCAGACGTGGTCGGGGGCAAAGAGCTCGTGGAGCAGCTCACCGCCGGGCGTGAGCTCGATTTCGATGTCGCCATCGCCACCCCGGACCTGATGGCCGAAGTCGGGAAGCTGGGGCGAATCCTCGGCCCGCGCGGGTTGATGCCGAACCCCAAGGCGGGAACCGTCACCCAAGACGTGGGAAAGGCCGTGTCCGAGTTCAAGGCGGGCCGGATCGAGTACCGCAACGATCGTTACGGGAACGTGGCCGTCCCGGTAGGAAAAGTCTCCTTCGACATCGACCAGCTGGTATCCAATCTGGCAGCGGTGTCTGGGGAGTTGATTCGGGCCAAGCCTGCCTCATCGAAGGGGCGGTATCTCCAGGCCCTTTCGGTGTCTTCGACGATGGGCCCCGGGGTGAAGGTGGACATCGGGATTCTCGACGATGTTGTCAAGGCGGCGGGCTGAGCCGGGCCTGAACCGAGTTATGGGAAAGCCCCCTCGCTTGAGGGGGCTTTCCGGGAGTAGGGGATCTCCGCGCTCCGGTGCACCGTGGGCTGTAAGGGCTGCGGCTGCCAGGTCCACCGTCCGCACGGGCCGACTTTTCGTCTGTGGACCAGGGTAGGGACTGGTCTCGCTTGTCGGCCACGCGGCCCTCACTATTAGGGTCCGGAGAGCGGGCGGGGGCGGTCAGGAAACCCGCCCGGGCTCACACGGAGACCCCCTGTTCTCAACTCGCGTAGTGTCGCGCGCCACGTTCGGCCTGTCCAGGGAGATTCTGGAAGGGGGCAGGTCGGAGATCTCGAATTGCCCAACCCGGCCACCCAGGTACTATTGCGACCTGCAACTCCAATAAACCTCGGCCCGAGACCGTCGGTGTCCCCCAGGGACTGAAAGGCAGCCGCCGCCAACGCAGGTCGCTCCCCCAGGAGCCCCTCGTGTACGGCCGAGGGGCTTTGTTGATGTGTATCGGAGGAGCGAAATGCCAAGACCGGAGAAGGTCCAGGCTGTTGCCGACATCAAAGAGAGGCTCGAGGGCGCCGAGGCGGTGTTCCTCACCGAATACCGCGGGTTGACGGTCAAGGCCGTCCAGGCACTCCGACGAAGCCTGCGTGAAAGTGGGGCCGAATACAAGGTGGTCAAGATGACCCTCGCTCAGCTCGCCGCAAGCGATGCCGGAGTCGAGGGTCTGAACGAGTACCTGGTCGGCCCGACCGCCATCGCCTTCGCGATGAGAGATCCGGTGGCCACGGCCAAGGCGTTGAAGGACTTCTCGAGGACCAACGAGGTCCTCGTGCTCAAGGCCGGCCTGTTGGCGGGGCACTTCCTCACCCCTGAGGAAGTCTCCAGGCTCGCCGACATCGAGCCCCGTGACGTGCTGTTGTCGAAGATCGCCGGGGCCGCCAAGGCACCGCTGGCAAAGGCGGCCGGGTTCTTCGCATCCTTCAACCGCAATGCCGCAACGATGTTCAACCAGCTACTGGATAAGAAGAGTTCGGGCGAAAACCTGGTGGAGGTGGCCACGGAGGCCAGTCTCCCGGCGGAGGCGCCCATGACAGACACGGCCGACTCGGCCGAGGAGGAATGATCAATGGCCAAGATGACCACTGATGAGCTGATCAACGTATTCGAGGAGATGACGGTCCTCGAGCTCAAGGAATTCCTCGACGCGTTCGAGGACAAGTTCGAAGTCACTGCCGCCGCCCCCGTCGCTATGGCGGCCGCCCCCGCCGCCGGTGGGGACGGCGCAGGCGCTGCGGCCGTCGAGGAGAAGGACGAGTTCGACGTCGTCCTCACCAGTGCCGGCGCCCAGAAGATCCAGGTGATCAAGGAAGTCCGCGGCCTCACCTCACTGGGCCTCAAAGAGGCCAAGGACCTGGTCGACGGTGCCCCGGCAAATGTGCTCGAAGCTGTCGAGAAGGAAGTCGCCGAGAAGGCCAAGGCCACTCTTGAGGCTGCTGGCGCCACCGTGGAGCTCAAATAGCGAAGCTATTGAGCTCCGTTCTACGTTTTGCGTAATGCGTTTTGCATAGAACGGAGATGGCCCCCTCCGGGGGCCATCTCCGTTCTATTTGCCAAAGTACGCCGTCACCACCGGGGTTTCCCGCACCCGGAGCAGGACGTTGGCGTCGAGCAATTCCAGGTTCTGGGCGAGGCTGGTCGCGGCCTCCGGTAGCGGTGTCTCGGCGAAGAAGGCCTTGACGTCGGCGGCCACCTCCGGTTGCGACAACCCGGAGAGTCCTTCGGTGACCCGGCGCTTGGTGAGGCCGGGCATCCTGGTCATGATGTCTGGCCAGCGGGTTCGGGCGCTCGCCCAGGCGGCCTGGCCGCCTCTACCCACGAGGAGCCGGGTCAGGACCCAGAAGCCGTCTTGGGTGCGGATGTCGCCGTTGACGATGCGATCTACGGTGGTCACCACCTGATCCCTCGTCGGGACCGCGGCTACCGACCGCAGGTACCTGACCTGATCGAGTGGCTCGGTGGCACCCAGGTATGTCTCCCACAGCAGGTCGTACTCGTCGGCCCCGCCATGACGCGCGTAAACGGATAGCGCCGCGGTCACCACCTCGGGATCGATGGACGCCCCCCCGAGCAGGTCGGCGACTATCACCCTTGCCCGATCGACGGTCTCCTCGTCGTGACCGATGTTGCCGATCGCGGCAATCAGGTCGCCACGAAGCTTTCGGGTGAGGTCACTTTCATCCGATCCAACATCCCAGCCGAGACGAGCGAGTGCCGGGCCCACCAGGTCGCGCACGAACCGCTCGAACGACGGCCGGGCCTCGTCGGAGAGGGCGTGGTGGTCGATGGCAGCCAGACCGCCGGTGATGACCGACCAGATCGCTTGTTCCTTCTCCTCGCCGAACGCTCCCACCAGGTCGAGAAAGTCCGATGCCGGCACCTGCGCGGCCCGGATCATGGCCCAGGTGTCGGACACCAGGGCGTAGCGCTCGATGTCGTCGAGGAGGTGGAGGTTTGTGAGAAGCCCGGCGAAGAGCGGCTCCGAATAACGGGAGCGGTAGAAACCGTGACCACCGGCGTTGGCAACCACGAATTCGACCTCACTCCCCAGATCCACTACCTCCTCGTCATCCTCCAAAAGGACCTTGTGATCGAACGGCTTGCCCCCGGCAACGCCACGCAACTGCACCGGAACCTTCCAAATCGTGGTGTCGGTCTCGTCGGGGATGGCTAGAAACCGGCGCTGGCCAAGCCGGACCCCCTGATCAACCAGGCTGACTTCGATCTGGGGGAACCCCCGCTGGTACACCCAGGTGTTCATGATCTCACCGACCGGCCAGTCCGAGGCGCCGTCCAGGCCCTCCCAGAGGTCGGTGGTCACCGTGTTGGCGTATTCGTGTTTGCGCAGATAGTTGCCGACCCCCTGTCGGAACTGCTCGGTGCCGATGAACTGCTCGATCATCCAGAGCACTGCCGATCCCTTCCCGTAGGTGATGGCATCGAACATCTCGTCGACTTCACGCGGCGAGTTGACCTCGAACTCGATCGGTCGGGTGGTGTGAAGCTGATCCGTGCCCATCGCCCACGGGATCTCGAGATTGGCAAATGAAAGCCACCTCTTCCAAACCGGCATCTTGGCATCGGTCGCCTTCATCTCCATGAAACTGGCGAAGGCCTCATTGAGCCACGCCCCCTCCCACCATCTCATGGTCACCAGGTTCCCGAACCATTGATGCGCCACCTCATGACCGATGACGTCGAGAGTGTTCTGTAGCTCGCTGTGGCTCGCCTTCGCCTTGTCGACGACGAGATAGGCGTCCCGGTAGACGATCAAACCGACGTTCTCCATGGCACCCGCCGCGAAGTCGGGGACCGCGATGTGGTCCAACTTGTCGCCCGGATATGGGATGCCGTAGAAGTCGGACAGGTACTCGAAGCAGAACACGGCGTTTTCCATGGCCACCTCGGTGAGGTGAAGCTTGCCCTTGGGCACGATGATCCGGATCGGCGTGCCCCTGACTTCGATCGGCTCCGTTGCCTCGAACGCGCCGACGACGAAGGCCAGGAGATAGGTGGACATCTTCATGGTGGGGGCGAACTCGAGCTCCACCCGGCCGTCGTCCAGGGCCACGCGGCTCAGCTCTCGAGTGTTGGAGTAGGCCTCCAGCCCGTCGGCGATCACCATCGTGGTCTGGAACGTGGCCTTGAAATCGGGCTCGTCCCATCCCGGGAAGACCCTTCTGGCGTCGGTTGCCTGGCATTGCGAGGTGGCGATGACGTGATCGGTGCCGTCGGCGTCCTTGAAGCTGGACCGGTAGAAGCCTCGAAGTTGATCGTTGAGTAACCCCGTGTAGTCGATCTCGAGCTGATAGGTCCCCGCAGTGGCCGGCGTACCGAGGGCCAGAGTCGCAAACTCGAACTCCTCGTCGTAGACGATGTCCGAGATCGGGATGGTCGTCTCCCCCGATACGAGACGCGCCGACTTGATGTCGAGTTCGGCCGCGTTGAGGACGACGGCCTCGACCGTTTCGACGACGCCAAGGGTGATGGAGACCGCCCCTTTGAAGTTGAAGGTCTCCAGGTCCGGTTCCAAGCGCAGGTCGTAGTGGCTGGGGATGACCTGGCGCGACAGACGATAAGGGTTGTCGGACATGGATGGCCTCGGGTAATCAGCGGACCGGCCTGATGCTACCGACCGGGGATGTCCCGAAACCTAATGTCGGTCATCCTCGACCACGGCTTTACTCTGATGGCCAGTGAGCGAGCGAACCACGATCTTGATCGCAGTGAACGGGCCCGACCATCCCGGAATCTCCGCGGGGTTGATGCAGGTCCTCGCCGACTCCGGTGCCGAGGTCTACGACGTCGAGCAGATCGTGGTGCGTGGCCGGCTCACCCTGAATGTCCTGATCGGAGTGTCCGGGGAGCGCGCCACCATCGGAGATCTCCTCTTCTTCGGATGGCAACAGGGCCTCCACATCGAGTTCGAAATCGTCGACGACAGCCCGACACCGAGCCGGGCGATGTCGGCCGTGACCGTGATCGGAATGCGAATCGGGCCCGAGGAGTTCGGGGCCGTTGCCTCTGCCATTGCGGCCGGCGACGGCAATATCGAGCGAATCTTCAGATTGTCCCGATACCCGGTGGTTTCGTATGAGCTGCTGGTCTCCGGCGGGAGTCTCGACGTGATTCGCGAGGGGCTGGTGCTGGCCGCGACCCAGCTTCCAATCGATGTCGCGATCCAGCCCGATGGGCTCGAGCGTCGCGCCAAGCGCATGGTGATCATGGACGTCGACTCGACTCTCATTCAGGATGAGGTGATCAATCTGTTGGCGCGGGAGGCAGGGGTGGCGGAGCGGGTGTCTGAGTTGACTCATCTTGCACTGACCGGGGAGATGGACTTCGAGAAGTCACTGCGTGAGCGGGTGTCGTTGCTCAAAGGCCTCGACCAGGTGGCGCTGACCCGGGTCTTCGAGAGCATCACCCTCACCAGCGGTGCCCGAACCTTCATTCGCACTCTGCAGCGGATGGGCATGGTGACCGCCATCGTCTCCGCCGGCTTCACCCGGTTCACGAACGCCCTCGCCGCCGATCTGGGAATCGACTATTCGCTGTCCAACACCCTGGAATCGGTTGACGGTGTGCTCACCGGCGAGTTGACCGGTGAGTTCGTTGACGGGCCCCGCAAGGCCCAATTCCTGACATCGATCGCAGAGGCCGAGGGCATCCCCCTGGCCCAGGTGGTGGCCGTCGGTGACGGGGCCAATGATCTGGACATGCTGGCGGCCGCGGGGTTGGGGATTGCCTTCAACGCCAAACCCCTGGTCCGGGAGCGGGTGGACACCAAGATCTCGGTTCCCTTCCTCGACGCCATCCTCTTCATCATGGGGATCCAACGCCAGCACGTCGAGGATGCCGACGCCTCAGACCCCGAGTTCGACGTTCCCGACCGCATCGAAGTGCCCGGCATCCCGCCGGTTTAGGCGAGCTTCGCTCGCCTACCACTCTTTATGGAAGAACTCTCCTCGGGGGCGGTCGACCCGCTCGAAGGTGTGGGCCCCGAAATAGTCACGTTGCGCCTGAATCAGGTTGGCGGGTAAGCGTTCCGATCGCATCGAGTCGAAATAAGCCAACGCGCTGGCGTAGGCCGGCGCCGGGATCCCGGCGTTCACCGCTCCGGCAACCACTCTGCGCCAGGAAGTCTCCGCCTCCAACAGTGCCGTGGCGAAAAACTCATCTTCGGCCATGTCCGCCAGAGAAAGATCCCGGCGGTAGGCGGCGGTGATGTCCTCCAGGAAAGCGGCACGGATAATGCAGCCGGCTCGCCAAATGGAGGCGATCATCCCCGGCTCCAGGTCCCACCCATGCTCCGCAGAGGCGGCGCGCATCAGGCGAAAGCCCTGGGCGTAGGAGATGATCTTGGAGGCGTACAACGCCTGTTCGACGTCGTCGGCGGTCACGCTGTCCAGCAGGTCGGTCGGGGTCGGGAAGACCTCTGCCGCCCGCCGGCGTCGGTCCGGGTCGGAGCTGACGATTCGGGCGTAGACGGCTTCCGCGACCAGGGTGGTCGGCTCGCCGAAATCCAGCGACGAGATCACTGTCCACTTTCCGGTCCCTTTCTGACCGGCGGCGTCGAGGATGAGGTCGACCATCGGGGTGTCGTCTTCAGTGGCGGCCAGGATGTCGCGGGTGATCTCGATCAGGTATGAGCGGAGACGGCCCTCGTTCCAGGCGCCGAACACGCTCGAGGCTGTGGCCGAGCTCATCCCCAACCCCCGGCGCATCAGGTCGTAGGCCTCCGCGATCACCTGCATGTCTCCGTACTCGATCCCGTTGTGGACCATCTTCACGAAATGACCAGCCCCACCGGGGCCGATCCACTCACAGCAGGGAGTGCCATCGGGAGCTCGGGCTGCGATTCCCTTGAAGATCGGCCCGACCCGTCCCCAGGCGGCCTCGCTGCCGCCGGGCATCAGAGAGGGGCCATGTCTTGCGCCTTCTTCGCCCCCGGAGATCCCCATCCCCACATAGAGCAGCCCACGACTCTCAACCACGGCTTGTCTGCGTTCGGTGTCGGTGTATAGCGAGTTCCCACCGTCGATGATGATGTCGCCGGGCTTTAGATGGTCGGAGAGGGTGTTGATCAAGTCGTCGACCGCCGGGCCCGCCTTGACCATGAGCAGGATCACCCGCGGGGCCTCCAGCAGGGACACCAATTCCTCCAGGTCCTTCGCACCCACCATGTCCTTGGTCGCGGCTTCCCCGCGCATGAACTCCTCGGTCACGGCTTGGGTCCGGTTGTAGACCACGACTCGGTTGCCGGCATCGGCCAGATTGAGAGCCAGGTTGGCCCCCATCACGGCCAGGCCCACCACGGCGACGTCGGCGCGATCATCCATCGCCAGCGAGGCTAATGGCCCTGCTCGGGTCACAAGCAGCGGCCACCGTGTAGTTGTCCTACTCTCGCTCGTCGTGGCAAGGATTCGGATCGGGATCGATGTCGGTGGCTCCGGGGTCAAGGGCGGCCTTGTGGACACCGACTCCGGGAAGGTCGTTTCCGTACGAGTGCGATTCGATACCCCACGTCCTGCCACCCCCGCCGCGATCGCGTCGGCTGTTGAATCGGTCGTCGAGAGTCTCGGGGGCGAAGGCCCGATCGGGATCGGCTTCCCGGCCGTGGTCAAGGATGGTTTGATCTGTTCGGCGGCCAACATCGACCCGCTGTGCATCGGGGTCGATGCGGTCGATCTCTTCTCCGGGGTGACCGGCCGGGAGGTCACCGTCATCAACGACGCCGATGCCGCCGGTCTGGGCGAGTCCAGATTTGGAGAGGCCAAAGGTTTTGCCGGGACGGTGATCATGCTCACGTTTGGGACCGGGATCGGGAGTGCCCTGCTCTCCGACGGGAAACTGGTCCCCAACGTGGAGTTGGGTCAGATCGAGTTGCGGGGCGTCAAGCCCGCCGAGGTCTACTTCTCGGCCAAGGCGCGGACCGATGACGGTCTGGAATGGTCGGAATGGGGGGCGCGGGCCAACGAATTCGTGAGCCATGTCAACAAGGTGTTCAGCCCCAATTTGATCGTGGTGGGAGGGGGTGTCATCACCAAATGGAAGGCGTTCGCGGATTCCTTCGATCCGCTCCTGCCGGTAGTGCCGGCGGGGTTGGGCAAGAACGCCGGGATCATCGGAGCCGCCAGTCTGGTGGCCGGCCTCCCTAGCGGCCTGTCGCCCAAATAGCTACGCGGTCTCGCCGGCCCTCGACGCCGCTGGACTGCGTCCTCGTCCTCAACGCACCTACAGGTGCGCCTTCGTCCTGCGTCCTTGCCAGCGACCCCGAATGGCTCGGCGACACCGCGGCATCAATTGAGCGACAGACCACTAGCGTGCCAGAACCGCGAGATGTGGAGGTCCATTGCCCTCATTGGAGAAGTTCTGCAGCATCGACGCCAGCCTCGGAATGCGAATCCTGGGCCAGGCCCCCCAGGGGATGAGAATCGACTTTCCGTTCGAAGGGGTTGCCACCGGGCCTCATTGGGAGGGCGAGCGCCCGATGGCCGGTGTCGATCATGCCACCGTCCGCGAGGACGGGAACATGGACCTGATCATCTACGGAGTGATCGGCGAGAAACGGGATTCTGTTGCCTACACCGCCAGAGGGATCTCCATCGCCAACCCTGACAAGTCCGCCGATCCCCGGGAGTTGATCACCTTTCAGACAGGCAACCAGGATCTGGCCTGGCTCAACTCGGAGATCGGTGTCGCCTTCGGTCACGGGGAGGCGGGGCGGCTGACCCTGGAGTTGTACCTGGTCAAGGTCTAGCTGTCCCCCTGCGGAGCGGGGGGACCATCCGACCTTCAGGTCGGGCGAGGGGGTGTCGGTCAGGCCAATTGCCAGTAATGATCGGTTCTTTCGGGGATTTCGCCTATCGTGACCCAATCGTCGCACAGCGGCGGGGCCCAATCGTCGACCCACAAGGAGGGGCCGTGAACAAATCCGAGATGGCGGACAAGCTCGCCAACAAGGCGGACGTCTCGAAGGCGAAAGCCGCCGAGATCATTGACATCATCTTCTCCACCAAGTCTGGCGAAGGCATAATCGCCGTGGAGCTCGATGCCGGCCGCAAGGTGAATATCACCGGGTTCGGCAATTTCAGCCTCAAGTCCCGTTCGGAGCGTATGGGCCGCAATCCCGCAACCGGGCAAACCATCAGAATTCCGGCGAAGAAGTATGCGCACTTCGCCGCATCCAAGGGTCTCAAGGATCGCGTGGCCCTCTAAGACCCTTCTATCCGGGAGTTTGTTGGGCCCCGCCTCTGGCGGGGTCCATTATTTTGGTTCCTACATGATTCCCCAGCATTGGGCCCCGCCGCTCGCCATCGCGCACCGGGGAAGCAGACAACTCTGGCCCGAGAACACGATGGAAGCGTTCCTCCAGGCGGTGGCCCTGGGTTTCAGGTTCCTGGAGACCGATCTCCGCCTGACCGCCGATGACGTCTTGGTCTGTATCCACGACGAGACCGTCGATCGGACCACCGAGGGCACGGGAGCAGTCAGCAGATTCGGCTTCGACGAGTTGGCGGCACTCGACGCCGGTTTCCGGCACAACATCTCGGGTGGGTATCCCTTTCGGGGCCGGGGTGTGAGCATCCCCAGCCTCGAGGAGGCTGTCACCAGCCTGCCGGATACCTCCTTCGTCGTGGACCTCAAGGAGGAAGGCCTGGTGCAGCCTCTTGCCGAGCTGATCGAAAGGCTGTCCTTGCACGATCGTTTGATCGTCGGGTCCTTCTCCGATCAGCGTCTCGAGGAATTCCGCAAGGCCACCGGGGGTCGGGTTGCCACCTCCACCGGTCCCATGCTGAGCCGAATGTGGTTGTTGACCTCGAGGGTCGGCAGAGGGGCTGGAGGGCGGGCCAGCGCCCTGCAATTGCCGACCCGGGTGAGAGGGATCAAGGTCGTCGACAAGCGGTTGGTCGACGCCGCGCACGCCAGCGGTCTCCAGGTGCACGTCTGGACGGTCAACGAGCCAGGTGAGATGGAGGCCTTTCTCGACCTCGGAGTTGATGGGATCATCACCGACCGGCCGGATTACCTCCGGGAAGTGCTGATCACGAGGGGACAGTGGCTGTCTTGAGGCCTGGTCGCGGGGAGGCCGACGTCGTACCATCAGCCAGGATGTTCCATATCACCGCTCTAATCCTCCTCGCAGCCGTGGAAATCGGCGGCGGCTTCGGGGAGGCCACAGCCGAGGTCATCTCCCAGTCCGAGGCGTCGATGGAGGTCGAGGTCCAAGTCGAAGTGCAGACCACGGCCGACGCGGTCGTCGCCCATTTCGCTCTTTCCGGGGAGGATCCTGTGACTCTTCCCCTGCTGTCGAGGGGAGACGGCGTCTACGGCATCACCACGGAGCTGCGGCCGGCCAACTATCAAGTCGTGTTCGAAACCCTGGGCGATGACCCCGCGCAATCCGCTCCGGTGACCCTCACCGACCTGGGCGCCGACATCTCGAACCCATCCGGCTCGGTCACCACCACCACCGAGGATGGTTTCAGCGCGGCGACCGAGGGGTGGGGATGGCTGGCGTTGGCTTTTACCGCCGCCTCTCTCGCCGCCCTCGCTTTCTGGGTGTTGGGAAGCGCTAGCGATCGCCGTGACGCAGATCCCGAGCCCGATTCAGAGGAGGTCGAGGTCGAGCCGAGCGGGGCCGCTGCCGACGATCAACCCTCCACAGACTCCACACCCGCCTCCTGAGTGTGGGCCGTGGCTCGAGCAGCTTCGATGCGCCCGGTGTTGAGGTTGGGCACGGCGTAGAAGAGGAGCGCGACGTGAACCAGCGCGGCGAAGATAAAGGGCGCTCTTAGCGCCCATTCCCGTCCGGCGAGAGGCTCGGCGACCGCCACGATCACACCGCCCAGGACCGCCCCGATCGGCATCATCCCCCATCCGAAGAACCGGTATACCGAGTTGACCCGACCCAGGAGATGGTCGGGAATCAGGGCCTGACGCAGCGAGACGGTGATCACGTTCCACAACACCGAGACCAGGGCCTCCAAGGCGAACATCACCCAGACCACCAGGCCTGATGAGGCCAAACCCGTCACCGTGAGCGTGAAGGCACAGACTCCGAGGGTGAGGAACAACGAAGGCCCCTGGCCGATCCGCTTTGAGATGCCGGGCGAGAGGAAGGAGCCGAGAACTCCGCCCGCGGCTCCAGCCGTCATCAGGACCCCGAACCCGGTGGCACCCAGCCCGAGAATCTCCTGGGCGAACAAAACAAAGGTGGCCCATGCCAGGCTGAACATGGCGTTGGTCACCCCCAGCGATATCGCCATGGGTCGGAACAGGGGGTGTTGCCAGAGCCAGCGGACACCCTCCTTCATCTCACCCAGGAACGACGCCTTCGCCTCCGGCCCGGGCGCCGCTCTCTTGGCCCGGAAGTTGCCACTGATCATGAACACCAGGGCGGCAGCCACCGCGAAGGTCCCGGCGTCGACGAAGAAGGGAAGGGCGAAGGCGATTGCGAGCAGGAACCCGCCCAGGGGCGGCCCCACGAACGAATTCATGATCATCTCCGCCCCCCAGAGCCTTCCGTTGGCCCGTTCCAGGTTCTCCTCTTCGACGATGGCCGGCATCAGGGTTTGAGCCGAGTTGTCACGGAGAACCTCGGCGGCACCGAGGAGGAGCGCAGCGGCGTAGATCATCACCAGCAGGAAGGTCGAGGCTTCGGGGAGAGCGGCCGTTCCGGCGGCGATTTCATCGGCGGTGGCCAGCTGATCCTGTGTGGCCAGCACCGCGATGGCCACACCCGCGGTCATCAGGAACCGGGCGACGTCCATCCAGGCCACGAGTTTCCGCCTGTCGACCCGGTCGGTGATGACTCCTGCGGGGAGGGTGAACACCAGCCAGGGGAGACGGGTGGCCACGGCCACCAGGGCGATCTGCACCGGGTTGCGGGTGACCGCTGACGCCAGCCACGGATAAGCGATGATGGCCACGCCATCCCCGAAGTTGGAGATGACAGAAGCGGTCCACAGTTTCCAGTAGTTACGGCCCAGGGGCGTGCTCATGTCCCTTCCTTGGGATCGGGGAGATGGGGTCGATCGGTGGGGTAGAGAGCGACCAACAGCCCGAAGGTAGTGTCACCGGCCCTCTCATCGCTGACGAATTCTTGAGACAGCTCGCCGAGGCGCAGCACCCATTCCCTCGCCCGCTCATTGGGGATCCGGGCATAGCGCAGGGTGCTGATCATCGTGTGATGGATCAACTCTTCCTCACCCTGTGCCGCCTTGGCGTACTCTGCAGCAGCCGAGGTGAGGAAGTAGTCGGGGGAGACGACCAAGTCCACATCGACCCGTGGGGTGAGCAGGAAGGTGCGGGCGGTTCGCCCGTAGAACTTGGCTTCGATCGCTCTGAACTTCTGGGTCCTGACCACCCGGATCAGGCCCGCATTTTCGAGGACAGCGACATGGTGGCCCACTGTTCCCTTCGGCTTGTCCAATACTGCAGCCAACTCGGTGATGGTGGCCGCCCGTTCCAGGAGGAGGTCTACGATGCGAAGACGGGTGTCCTCGAATAGCGCTCGAACCTGTTCGGTGCCCTGGAGCGCAAGTGTCTCTTCCAGTTCGTAGCCTGGTGGTTGAAGGTCGGTCATTCCCGTATGGTCGGTAATTCCCGACCATTTGTCAACCGTTTAACTTTGAAATCATGGTGAGGGTCGCCTTGCCGGCCGATGCCGGCGGGATCGCCAGGGTTCACATCGCCTCCTGGCAGGTCGCCTATCAGGGGATATTCAGCCGCGATTTCCTGGGCTCTCTCGATATCGAGGTCCGCACCGGATGGTGGGAGGCGCTTCTCCTGAGGGGAGAACGGGTCGCCTTTGTGGCCGATGCCGAGGTGGGCGTGGCCGGCTTCTGTCTGGTCGGCACTTCAGACGATGCTGGGTGGGGAGAGATCTTGGCTATCTACGTGGACCCCGCTCATTGGCGCCAGGGAATGGGAGCGGCGCTGCTGACCGCCGGCGAGATCAAACTGGCCGGGGACGGCTTCGAGCGGGCCTTGCTCTGGGTGGTGGAGAGGAACGAACGGGCCCGTGCCTTCTATGAGCGCCAAGGCTGGGTCAAGGGTCGCCCGATCCGACTTGAGACCATCGGGGGGACCGAGGTCACCGAAGTGCGTTATGAGAGGGATCTAACGCTGCCCTGACGACGTCGAGGTCGGAGGGGTAGGTGACCTTGATGTTCCCCGGCTCTCCGTCCACGGCCGCAATCGTCACATCGCTGAACGCACGAACCACGTCGGCGGTGTCCTGACCCTCGAAGCTGCTCGCCGCCGCCGCCCGGTATGCCATCCGCAGTGCCGGGCCCCGGAACACCTGAGGCGTCTGCGCCACGGCCACTCCTGGCACCGGGCCCAGATCGGTGCGGCGGATCAAGGGCCGTGACGGCGGTACCACCGGCACGGCACCACCCATTTCGGCCGCGGTATCGAACAAAAGGGTGATCAATCCGGGAGAGACCAGGGGTCTTGCTCCGTCGTGGATCCCGATCAGCTCCGCCTCATCGGGCAGGGCCTCGAGACCGGCTAGCTCGCTTCGGGTACGGGTCGCCCCTCCCCGAACCAGGGTCACCACGGGGTGAGTCATCCTGAGTGCATCGAACTGGTCCTCACGGCAGACGAGGACACACATGTCCACCAACGCTGCCACCGCCGCCACGGTGTGCAGCACCAGGGGCCGGCCTGCGATCGGTGTCATCAGCTTGTCGCCCCCGAATCGGGAACTGGTTCCCCCCGCCACGATGATCATCGCCCGTCCCGACATCAGCGAGGAGGGTACTTTGGTCTCGTGATCGACATCCCGGCGTTGCGCAAGTTGGTCGAGGCGGGAGCGGCACGGGTCGTGGTCGATGCCTCGGGTGAGATCCTCGACCGTGAGCAGCCAAGCGAAGTCGGACCTGCCCTTTTGATCGCCGCTCCGTTGACCGAGGCAGTGAAGGTGGTCGACGGCGGCCTCGTCCACGACTCTCTGGATCGGGACGGCCTGTGGTCGATCGAAGGTTTCGGGCTGGGCCGGGAGGTGCTGTTGGCCCTCGATGGGGGTTTGATGGCCCCCGGCGAGTTGATCGACGCCGTGACCCGGGCCGGGTTCGAATGGCGGGTGATCAGCCCCTCTTCTTCCTCATCTTGATCAGCCAATAGGTGGCGGCAGCCACCCCGCCGACCACGGCCACGCCAGACATCGTCTTCACCGGCATCCGGTCCCGAATGGTCACCGCCGACTCGAAGTGCCGAATCTCCCATCCCCGCTCACTTGCGATCTTCTCCAGTTCGCCGTCCGGGTTCACCACCACCGGGTGGCCCACTGCTTCGAGCATCGGGAGGTCGGTCACAGAGTCGGAGTAGGCGTAGGAATCGCTCAGATCGATCCCGTCGGAACCGGCCATTTCGACCATGGCCTCCGCCTTCGCCGGGCCATAGGCATAGAACTCGATGGTGCCGGTATAGCGCCCGCCGGGGCCGACCTCGGTCCTGGTGGCGATCACGTCTTCTATGCCCAGATGGCGGCATAGTGGCCGGACTATCTCCTCGGGGCCGGCCGAGATGACCACGACCTTGCGCCCGGCCCGGCGATGGCCATCGATCAGCGCCAGCGCCTCGGAGTACGCCAGAGGGGCCACTACCGCGTCGACCGTCTCTTCCACCAGCGACACGACTTCCTCACGCGACCAGCCCTTGGTCATCGTGGCCAACTCATCTTTGATCCGCTCCATCTGGTCGTGGTCGGCACCGAACGAGTGGTAGTAGGCCTGGGCCATGGCGGCCCTGGCGAGGGCTCGCCGGGTCAGAAAACCTCCCTTGTACAGGGGTTTGGTGAAGGCGAGGGTCGACGACTTGGCGATGATCGTCTTGTCGAGATCGAAGAAGGCGGCCGCGGTCACTTCCGACCACGCTACTTCCGCCGTGACATCCGCCCGGGAGACAGGGGTCTTGTGATGAAGAATCGGGACCTATAGGTTCGGCCGCATGGAGGGGTTGGGGAGACGGGGCGTCCTTGGGGTCGAGTCGCCCGATCCGGTGCTTTCACTGTTCGGAGCGCTCGGGCTTGGTGCCTCGGCGGGCACCGCCCTCGTGGTCGACATGGCCAGAACCTCGGGTGTGGGAACCGAGCGCACTCTCGCCGACCTTGTCGAGGACGGGCCCGCATTGCACGAGTTGAGCCCGGCCCGATCCGGGGTAGCCGTGATCTCCGCCGGGGCTGTCGACCCCGTCGCCGGGTTGGCCCTGATCGAGCGACTCGCAACCAACTGGCCGGCGTTGGTCGTCAGATGCTCCGCTGGCGACTGGCCGGGCCCGACGGTCCCGGTGCGCCCACTCCTGCCCGGGATGCTGGCACCGGTGGAAATCATCCCGGCGGTGTGGCAGACCGTGGTTGGTGGGGTGCGCCCACCAGGGCCGGGGCCGGTGCTGCCCAGGCTCGGTCTCCACAACGCCCGCAATCTGTTGTCGGGACGCTTGCCGACGCGAGGGCGATGGCTTCGGGTTTGGGAGAGGGTTTGGGGGATGCCGTGGGCGTGATCGACCAGGTGGCTGGTGAGATCGCGTCCGGCTCCGTTCCCCTGCGCCGCGGCGACGTCGTGGTCGAGGCGGAGCGCAGGCTTCGGCTGGCCGCCCCCGATCGAGCCGCCCAACTCGCAGGAGCGGTTGTCGATCGGGTACTGGGCCTCGGCCCGTTGGAAGATCTGCTCCGGGACCCCGAGGTCACCGATGTCCTGGTCAACGGCCCACGGGAAGTCTGGGTCGATCGGGGTGGCGAGTTGAGCCGGGCCGAGGCGTGCTTCGAGAGCAACGAGTCCCTGCTGGCGGCAGTCGAGCGCGTGATCGCCCCTCTCGGGCTGCGCATCGATCGGTCGTCTCCGATGGTCGACGCCAGGCTCCCTGACGGGAGCCGTCTTCACGCCGTGGCTCCGCCCGCCTCGGTCGACCATCCAATCATGGCGATCAGGCGTTTCACCCAGGCCGTTACTTCGCTGGAGGCCCTCGTCTCGCTCGGCACAGCCTCGCAGAGTCAGGCGAACCTGCTTGCCGAGGCGGTCCGAGCCCGGAGAACGATCATCGTCTCGGGTGGGACCGGGGCGGGCAAGACCACGCTGCTCAATCTTCTTGGAAGCCTGATTCCAGATACCGAGCGGGTGGTGACCATCGAGGATGCTGCAGAGCTGAGGCTTCCCGGTCATGTCGTCAGGCTCGAGGCCCATCCGCCAAATGCCGAGGGCGCAGGTGAGATAACGATCCGGTCGCTGTTGAGGTCGGCACTGCGATTACGGCCCGATCGAATCATCGTGGGCGAGGTCAGGGGGCCCGAAGCGCTGGATCTGGTCTGGGCCCTCAACACCGGTCACCAAGGGTCGTTATCGACAGTCCATGCCAACTCGCCCGAGGAGGCCCTGTGGCGACTGGAGACACTCGCTCTCTCCGCCGGTGACACCTCCGAGACCTCGGTTCGCCGCCAACTCCATGCCGCGGTGGATTACATCGTGCAGATCGCGAGGGACGGGCCGGAGCGTCGGATTCAGATGGTGGCCGGCGTTGGGCACAACGGTGAGATCGGACCCGTCAAATGATCGCGGCCCTGTTGATCGGCTGGGGTGTCCTCGCCGGTCTCGATCATCGCCGGACCGGGCTCCTCGTCTCCGTGCTCGTGGCACCGGCGGCGGTGGCAGGTTTGATCGCGATCCATGCCTGGCGGGCCCGTCCCCGGGTCTCGACCCGGGCCGCGGTGTTCTGCGAGGCGGTGGCGGGTGAATTGCGGTCCGGAGCCTCCCTTCGATACGCATTGGAGCATGCCGCATCATCGGTGGGGGCGCCCATCCTGGAACGGATGAGCCGTGACGGCGCACCACTTTCCGAGCTGGCTCACGCTGCCCGTCAGGAATTCGAGGAGATTGGTGTCGAAGTGGCCGCGGTCATCGAGCGTCTCTCCCAGCTCGGGTCACCGGCCGCATCGCTATTCGATGAGATGGCGGTCCTGGCACTGGCCCAGGTGGAGGTGGCTCATGAGGTCGCCACCGCTACCGCTCCCGCCCGGGCGACAGCAGTCGTGCTTCTCCTGGTGCCGCTCGCCGCCATTGGCTCGGTCACCGTCAGCGGGCGCATCGGTGGCTACCTGTCGACGTCGGCGCAGCGGATTTCGGCGATGATCGGGTTGGCCCTGATCGTCCTTGGGGTCGGGGTTGCCGGTGCCATCCTGAGGAGCTCGCGGTGACCCTCGTGGTCCTTTGCTCGATCGCCCTGTTGGTGGGAGGCCCCGGGATGGCTTTCGCGGTCGCGACCGTGGTGGCGTTGGGCTCCATTCGGAGACGGAGACGACCTGCCCTTCCTATCAGACCCGTGCTGTTGGTGTTGCTCGTCGAACTTCGGGCAGGGCAGTCGACCCTGGCTGCGCTCCAACAGGCCGCCACCGTGTTCCCACGGCACCGCGAGCTGACACTGGCGGCGCGGCTGGCCACGGTAAAGGGCCTCACCACCGCCGTCGATGAGTGTCACGGGGCTGTCCGGGGCCTGATGGCCCAGCTGGCCCGTGCCCAGAGGTCGGGATCACCGGTGGCCGACACTGTCCGCTCACTGCTCGATGCCGATATCGCCGCCGAGCGCAATCGACGTTTGGAGCGGGCCAGGTCGCTGCCGGTTCGCCTCATCATCCCCATCACTCTCCTGGTTCTCCCCGGCCTGGTCTTGCTTCTGTACGCCCCGTCACTGCTACGGCTGTTCTCCGATCTGTCAGGGCCCCTGTCATGAGCTCCGCACTTCTCCCCGTACCGGTCGGTCACCGGATTGGAAGGAGAGCCGATGGCTCGTATTTGGACATGGATGGTCGCCAGAGGGAACGATCGAGGTCAGGGGACCGTCGAGTACTTCCTGGTGATCCTGGCCGCGACCGCTCTTGCGCTCGTGGCCCTGAAGTGGGTGCAGTCGGGAGGCGGCGGTGGCGGCGGAGGTGTTCTCGGTGGCCTGTTCGGCAAGGTCATCGACTGGGTCGCCGGCAAATTCTGAGCGAGCGGGGCTCGGCAACCGTGGAGTTCTTTCTCGTGCTGCCGTTGGTGGTGCTGGTGGCGGTGGCCTCGATTCAGGTCATGGGCATCGCCCGGGCACGGTTCGAGCTGCAGGCGGCGGCGCGTGATGGGGCAAGGGTGGCCGCAACCACACCGGATCCGTCGCGGGCCGTTGATTCGGTGATGGCCGCCCTCCCGCCTGAGGCTCGGGACAGAGCCCGGATCTCGGTCGAACGCCCCGACCGCGTCGGCGTCCCGGCTCGGGTCACGGTGCGGGTGCGTCACCTGCTGGGAGTGCCCTTTCCCGCGAATATGGGCGTGGACCTCACTGCGACCGCGTCGATGCGCACCGAAAGGTGAGATCCGATCGGGGAGGTCTGACGATCTTCGTCATCGGGTGGGTGGCGGTCATCGCCGTGATTGGCGTGGCCGCCACCTCGGTCGGGTCGTTGCTCGCGGCCCGGGAACAGGCCTACACCGCGGCCGAAGCTGCGGCGCTGGCGGCAGCGGTGGCCACCTATCCACCGGCCGGGCCCGGGTCACCGGTCGCCCTCGCCGCCGAGTATGCGGCGCGGAACGAGTCGCGGCTGGTCTCATGTCGATGCCATATCGACCTGTCGATCAGGCGAAGGACGGTCACCGTGACAACGGTACGGGATGTACAGGTCCCGATCTTCGGTCTGGTCACGGTGCGAGCCTCGGCGCGATCCGAGTTCGATCCCGGTCTCTGGCTGGGCGAGTGATGGGACAATGCCGGAATGCCGGCGAGGACCACCAGGGCGACCGTTGCCCTCGACCGTCTCGGCGTCGCCTATGTTCTTCACGAGTACTCGGTGGCCGAGAAGGTCGGGGATGGGTACGGGGAGGCGGTGGCCGCTGCGATCGACCTTCCGGCCAGCCGGGTCTTCAAGACACTTGTCGCTGAAGTCGATGGGACTCCGGTGGTGGCCCTGGTCCCGGTTGATGCTCGGCTCTCGACCCGTCACCTGGCCACAGCCGCTGGTAGCAAGCGGGCCGAGATGATGGCCCCAGGCGATGCAGTGAGATTGACCGGATACGTGACGGGTGGGATCAGCCCTTTCGGCCTGAAACGCCAGTTGGGCCTGTACCTCGACTCGTCAGCCCTGGCCCATGACACCGTGGTCGTGTCGGGCGGGCAGCGCGGAATCCAGCTGGAGATCACTCCCTATGACTTGATCCGGGTCGCCAATGCAACAGTGGCGACACTCGTCGAGGAGCCCAGCCGCCGATAGGCTCCACGGAGATGGCCAGTCGTCTCGACCATCTCCGGATGCTTGCCGAACTGGCGAAGCTCACCGCCCTCGACGAGGGGAGCCCTCAGGCATTCCGGGTCCGCGCCTACGAGAACGCCATCCACGCTCTGGAGGGTCACACCGGTGAGATCTCCGGGCTCGACAAGGCACAGCTGACCGAGATCAACGGCATCGGTCCGTCGACGGCCGACAAGATCATCGAGTTCGAGACCACCGGCCGGGTCGCCAAGCTCGACGCCCTCCGGGAGAAGTACCCACCGGCGTTCGTCGAACTGACCAAGATCCCCGGCCTCGGTCCGAAGACCCTCAAGCTCCTTCGCAGCGAGCTGGGGGTCGAAGACATCGATGGTCTCCGAGCCGCGATCGAGGCCGAGCGTCTGCGCGAGCTCCCGGGGATGGGCAAGATCTCGGAGGAGAAGATGGGGCGGGCTATCGAACGTCTCGGCCTCCACGGCAAGGATCGGCGCACCCCTCTTGTCGAGGCGCTGCCCCTGGCCCGGGCCCTTGCCGCCCGGCTCGGTGCGCTGGCCTCGGTCGTGGCCGCCGTCCCCTGCGGCTCGGTGCGTCGCTTCGCCGAATCAGTGGGTGATATCGACATTGTCGTGGTGACCGATGACCCGGTCGCGGTCGCCGGCTTCGTGTTGGAGATGCCCGAAGCTTCCGAGGTGCTCGGGTCGGGGGAGACCAAGACTTCCTTTCTGACGCGGGAGGGGATGCAGGTCGATGTCCGTTTGGTCAGCCCCGAGCAGATGGGCTCGGCCCTTCTCTATTTCACCGGGTCCAAGGCCCACAACATCGCGCTCCGCCAGCGAGCCATCGACCGTGGGTGGCTGCTCAGCGAGTACGGGCTGTTCGAGGAGGAGCGGGTTGTCGCCTCGTCGACCGAGGAGGAAATCTACGCGGCACTGGAGATGCAGTACGTGCCCCCGCCACTCCGTGAGGGGACCGGTGAGGTCGAGGCGGCCGCGGGGCACGGTTTGCCCGCTCTGATCGCATCTGACCAGATAAGAGGCGATCTTCACTATCACTCGACCCGATCGGGTGATGGGCGGTCAACCCTCGAGGAGATGACGGAGGCTGCGGTGGCCAATGGTTACCAGTACGTGGCTTTCACCGACCATGGCGAAGACTTGGCGATCAATGGCTCGACTCGCGAGGAGATGCTGGCGCACCGTGACCGGATCCAGGCCCTCGGGGAAGAACATCCCGAGATCCGGATTCTGTTCGGGTGTGAGCTCAACATCGGGCCCAAAGGGGAGCTCGACTACGACCCCGAGTTCCGTCTCGAGTTCGACTACTGCGTGGCGTCGATCCACTCGCATTTCGAACTCTCGCAAACAGCGCAGACCGCCCGCATCCTCACCGCATTGGCCGATCCTGCGGTCAATGCCATCGGACACCTGACGGGCCGTTACATCGGGAGAAGGCCCGGGGTAGAGCTTGATATCGACGTCGTGCTCGAGGGTCTCGCCGTGACTGGGGTCGCCCTGGAGATCAACGGGGCGCTCGACCGGCTCGACGCCTCGGCAGAGGTGAGCAGGCTGGCCATGGCTCGCAACGTGGACGTGGTGATCGACACCGACTCGCATCACGTCTCGGACCTGGTCCGGATGAAATACGGGGTGGAGTACGCCCGGAGGGGGTGGGTCACCACCGACCGGGTCGTCAACGCCCGACCCGTGGAGGACTTCATGACCTGGGTGGGCCGGCGGCGGGGCTGAGCCCTCCCAAATTGGGACGCACAGGGGTCACATTCGGACCTGTGGCTCCCAATTACGGGTGTGGCTGGCCCGGGCTCAGCCGCCGATGCGATCCCGGCGGCCGGCCAGCAGCTGAGCCGCTCGCTCCAGGGTCATCTCCTCCGGCGAGTCACCCTGACGCAGCGAGGCGTTTACTTCACCGTCGGTGACATAGGGCCCAAAGCGCCCGGAACGGACCGTGATCGGCCTGCCACTGGCCGGATCTGGGCCGAGCTCTTTCAGCGGGCTCGCATTGCGCTGGCCCCGTCGGCGCGGAGGCTCGGCGAGGAGCTTCAACGCCTCATCGACAGTGAGGGTGAAGAGTTGCTCATCACTTTCGAGACTCCTCCGGTCATCGGCCCTCTGGATGTAGGGGCCGTAGCGGCCATTGAGCGCCAGGATTTCGACTCCGGCCTCGTCGGTGCCCACCGTGCGGGGCAACGAGAGCAGGCGCAGGGCATCGTCGAGAGAGAGCCCGTCGAGAGACATCGCCCGGAGCAGAGAGGCCCGCTTGGGCCCCTCCTTGCTCCCCTCCTCGACCTCCCCCAGTTGCACATATGGGCCGAACCTGCCGGCTCTCCCGTAGACGGTGAGCCCGGTGTCCGGATCGGTCCCGAGAATCTTGTCCCCGGCGTTCTGGGTATTCAGCAATTCGATGGCGCGGTCGACCGTGAGCTCGTCGGGAGCCACATCTTCGGGGATCGAGGCCCGCTCCTCCCCCCGCTCCACGTATGGCCCGTACCGCCCGATTCGGGCCAGAATCGGCTGTCCCGACCCATCCTCCCCGATCGGTATCGAACCGACGGCTCGGGGGTCGATCTCGTCGAGGCGGGTCGCCACCTTCTCCTTGAGACCGTCGGCGCCGAAATAGAAGGCTGTCAGCCAGGGTTCAGTCTGTTCCTCGCCGGCGGCGATTCGGTCGAGGTCGTTCTCCATCTCCGCGGTGAAGGCGTAGTCCACGAGGTTGGGGAAATGGCGCTCCAGCAACGTCACGACACCGAAGGCGGTGAACGTGGGGACCAGGGCGGCTGCCCGTTTCCAGACGTAGCCCCGGTCCTGGATGGTGGACATGATCGAGGCGTAGGTCGAGGGGCGGCCCACCCCGAGCTCCTCCAGTCTCTGGATAAGAGACGCCTCGGTGTAGCGGGAAGGAGGCCGGGTTTCGTGGCCGGTCGGTTCGAGACGTTGCACCGCGAGTGTGTCGCCCTCGGTCATGGGTGGGAGGATCTCCTCGCGGTCGTCGAGGTCGGACTCGGGGTCGTCGGCTCCTTGCACATAGGCCCGCAGGAACCCGGGGAAGGTGATGGTGCGCCCGCTCGTGGCGAAAACGGCTCGCACTCCCTCGGAAGAGGTCGCGCCTAATCTCGCCGAGACGGTGACCCCGACCGCATCCGCCATTTGCGACGCCAGGGTCCGTTTCCAGATGAGCTCGTAGAGCCTGGCCTCGTCGGGCCCCACCTCGGCTCCGATCTGCTCGGGGGTCCTGAACGTCTCGCCGGCGGGGCGAATCGCCTCATGGGCCTCCTGCGCCCCCTTCACCTTTGATGCATAGACACGGGGCTTTGGCGACAGGTACTCCTCACCGTAGAGCTTGGCGATCTGTGATCGTGCCGAAGCCACGGCCGACTCCGACAAGGCAGTCGAGTCGGTCCGCATATAGGTGATGTGGCCGTTCTCGTAGAGGCGCTGGGCCACCGACATGGTTCGGGACGACGAGAAACGGAGTTTCCGGCCGGCTTCCTGCTGCAGCGTCGAGGTCCGAAACGGCGGGTACGGGGAGCGCTTGTAGGGCTTCTGCTCCACCGATTCGACTGTGAACTCCCGGTCGAGGAGGGTTTCAGCAAGCGTCGTGGCTTGTTCCTGGTCCAGGGTGAGCACGCCTTTTCTGGCCTGGCCCGAGCTGTCGAAGTCCTTCCCGGTGGCAACCCGCGTTTCGTCGACCTGGAGCAGGGTCGCGTCGAAAGCCCTGTCGAGCTCGTCGGTGGGGGCAAAGGTTCCTTCCACGCTCCAATAGCCGGCCGACATGAAAGCCATCCGCTCCCTCTCCCGCTCGACGACGATTCGGACGGCGACGCTCTGCACCCGACCCGCGGAGAGACCCTGTTGTATCTTCCGCCACAGCACCGGCGAGACCTCATAGCCGTAGAGCCGGTCGAGGATGCGACGTGCCTCCTGGGCCTGGACCAGACGCTGATCGATCTCCCTGGGATTGGCGAAGGCAGCCTCGATGGCGGGCTTGGTGATCTCGTGGAACACCATCCGATGAACCGGGACCTTCGGTTTCAGCACCTCGGTCAAGTGCCAGGCGATCGACTCGCCTTCGCGGTCCTCGTCGGTGGCGAGGTAGAGCTCGTCGACATCGGCCAGCATTCCCTTCAGCCTCTTGACCCGATCCCGGCGTTCCTTGGAGACCACGTAGAGGGGCTCGAAACCGTTGTTGACGTCGACGCCGAGACGTGCCCATTCTTCTCCCTTCGCCTCGGCCGGTATCTCGGCGGCGGAGCGGGGAAGGTCCCGAATATGGCCCATCGACGACTCCACGGCGACATCGGCGCCGAGGAAAGCGGCGATGGTCCGGGCCTTGGTGGGAGATTCGACGATGACGAGACTTTTGGGCATTCGCGACGTGAGTTGACCTCATCCGGCCGGGCAATGTCAACATATCCACCCCGACGCCGGGCCGTTACCGTGCATGGTGTGTGCTCGTCGATGAGATATTCATGAGGCGTTATCTGGCTCTCGAAGGTGGCGACGGTTCGGGGAAGACCACCGTCGTCTCCGCCCTTGCCAGCCGTCTCAGCGAACGAGGAGACCAGGTAGTGGTAGTGCGCGAGCCCGGTGGCACCGACCTCGGCGAGAAGGTGAGGTCGATACTTCTGGACTCAAATCACGTCGATCGGTGGGCCGAGGTTTTCCTATTTGCCGCCCAGCGCTCACAACTGGCTCGAGATGTCGTGCTCCCCGCCCTGGAACTGGGCGCCTGGGTGATCAGCGACCGCAGCTACTACTCGTCGATCGCCTATCAGGGCCGGGCCCGCGGCCTGGGAGAGGCAAAGGTGCGCGAGATCAACGAGATCGGTTTGGAAGGGGTCGAGCCCGACCACGTCTTCGTGCTGGAGGTCGACCCGGGCACCGCCCTCGGTCGCCAGAAGCGACCCGATCGGATCGGCGCAGAAAGCGTCGAGTTCCAACAGGAGGTCCATAACGCCTATGCCGAGCTGGCCCGGGAGGAGCCGCAGCGGGTGATACTGCTCCGGGGCGATGACGATGTGGACACGCTGGTCGAACGGATCCTCGAGGTGATCGACGTTGACTGACCCCTTCTCGGTCATCATCGGACACAGCCGCGTGATCGAGTTGCTGCGCCGGGATGCTCCCGAGCCGACTCAGGCGTATCTGTTCGTGGGCCCGGAGTCGGTGGGCAAGGCTCTGCTGGCCAAACAGTTCGCCGCCGCCATCCTCTGTCCGTCTCAGGGGGTTCACGACACCGAGTGTCGGTCGTGCCGGCTGGTCGCAGCCGGCAGTCATCCCGATGTCACGGTGATCGAGCCTGAAGGCGCCACCAGCCTCGGGGTCGAGCAGATCCGATCCGTGGTGACCAGGTCCGCGTTGAGACCCATCGAAGGCCCGAGGACGGTGTTCCTGCTACCTGATGCGGGAACCATGACCGACCAGGCCGCCAATGCACTGCTCAAGACCCTGGAAGAGCCTGGGGCGGCAGTCGTCTTCCTGCTGGTTGCTGGATCGGAGGACGACTTCCCGCCCACGGTGTCCTCCCGCTGCCGCACCGTCCATGTCGGTCGGGTCCCACTCGCCGAGCTGGAATCCGCGCTCGAGGCGCGTGGTCTCGCCCCCGAGGAGGCGACGAGTGTTGCAGTGGTGGCCGGTGGGCGCCCCGGCTTGGCTCTGGCCCTGATGAATCGGCCGGAGGTGGGTCAGTTTCGCGATCTCTGGCTATCGATCCCGGGGCGGGTTACCCCCCGTCCCGGTGACGGCCAGCGTCTGGCGACGATCGTCCTCGAGGAGATCGGCCCACTGGCCGACCGGTCGGCGGCGGATGAAATGACCAAGGAAGCCCAGCAGCGAGCCCGGCGACGGGCGGAACAATCCCTGTTGGTCAACGGTCTGGAGATCCTGGCCTCCTGGTACGCCGATTCTGCCTCCCTTCAGATGGGTGGGCCGGTCAAGAACTCCGATCTCCCACTGGCGGCCTTCACCGACGTCAACCCCCGCAAGGCGGTGATGTCGGCAGAGCACGTGCTCGACGCGGTAGTCGACATCCAGGGGAGTCTGCGACGGGAATTGGTCTTGGCCACGTTGTTCACCGGTCTCGGCTCCCAGGACTGATCGAATTCGTCCCGCCCACCCGATACCTTCCTCAGTGGGAGGGAACAACATGGGTATCACCACCGCCAAGGGCGAAGTCGGGGAGGCGATCATCCTCGCCGACCTGCAACGACAGGGACACGGGGTGGCCATCCCCTTCGGGCACGATCTGCCCTACGACCTGATCGTGGTCCGCAAGGAGGACGGCAACCTGGAACGGGTCCAATGCAAATACACCACCTCGAACGGGCGAGTGATCCTGGCCAAGGTCACCAGCGACTCGGCCTGGGTAAAACATCGCTACACGGGGCATGAGGTGGACTGGATCGCGGTCTATGACGCGACCACCGATCAGTGCTTATACATACCTTCTTGTGAGTGGGACGGTCTGGCCAAGATGAACCTTCGTCTGACTCCGGCGTCCAACGGGCAGTTGAAGCGCATCCGTTTCGCCAGCCGCTATCGCGAGTTGACAGGCGATCCCCACGACCGTCGAACGTCTGGCTCAGCACCACCCCTACCTCTAACATTGGATATCTGGCCGGAGTAGCTCAGTGGTAGAGCAACGTCCTCGTAAGGCGTGGGCCAGGGGTTCGACTCCCCTCTCCGGCTCTAGATCGGTTCTCCGTTCTCCGTAATCCGTGATCCGTCTTCTTTGACGGAAAACGGACAACGGAAAACGGACAACGGAAAACGGAATACGGAATACGGATCTGTACCGTCCCCGGGGCATGGCGGATCAGGCCAACTTCGAACGCGACGCCCTCCAGTACACCCGGCAACTGTTCAGCGCCGCGATGCGGATGACCCGAAACCCCTCCGATGCCGAGGACCTGGTCCAGGAGACCTATCTCAAGGCCTATCGGGCCTATCACACCTTCGAGGAGGGCACCAACCTCAAGGCGTGGCTCTACCGGATCCTGACCAACACCTACATCAACAACTATCGCAAGGAGTCGAGGCGACCGTCCGAGGTGGATCTGGGGACGGTCGAGGACCTCTATCTCTACCGCCGCATCGGGTCGGAGGAGTCGGCGGAGGCGGCCCGCACCACCGAGGATCGGGTGCTCGAGGGGCTCGTCGAGTCCGATATCAAACAGGCGGTCGAGGAGCTGCCCGAGAACTTTCGGATCCCGGTCCTCCTCGCCGACCTGGAAGGATTCTCCTACAAGGAGATCGCAGAGATCCTCGACATCCCGATCGGGACCGTGATGTCGCGGCTGCATCGGGGAAGAAAGGCATTGCAACGGAGGTTGTGGGAGTTCGCGGAGAACCGGGGGCTCCTGCCCAAAGATGCGGAGAAGCCATGAGCGGCGGCAAGTGCGACGAGGCGCTGACCAATCTCTATCAGTATCTCGACCGGGAAATGGGCGCGGCCGATTCCGAGCGCATCCGGGCCCATCTCGACGATTGCTCTGGCTGTTTCGATATCTACGAGTTCGAGATCAGATTGAGGGTCGTCGTCAGGGAACGCCTCTCCGAGGAGGTCCCACCCGAGTTCATCGAGCGACTCAGATCGGCGTTGGCCAGGGAATCGGTCGAGGGTCGGTGACCTTGGCCTCACCCCACGACCAGATGTAGGCTGCGCGTCCATGAAAAGTCTGAGCCGGCGGTTCGCTCTGGTCATCCTCATCGGTGCGTTTCTCTCGATCACCGCTACCGCCCTGGCCACCGTCGAGGCGCAAGAAACCAGCACCACGGTCGCCGAGGCTCCTGCTCCGACGGTCGACTTCGAACCGGCGGTGCCCATGACCACACCCTCCGCCACCGCACCGGTGCCCGACTGGACCTACCGCTACATGGTGCCAACCGCCATTGTCCTGGCGCTCCTTATCGCGGTCGTCACCACCGTCCAATACTTCACGCGAGTCGTTCGCAAGCGGTACCGGATCGTCGAGGAGTGACCACCCCCCCAAGGTCGGGCTCGGGTCGTCTCGTCGGGAGGATCGCCGGGACCTATCCGCTCGCTGCGACCTATCACCTGGCAGCACTCGAAACCGAAATGATCGGCGTGACGGCCACGGTCTCCGAGCTGGTGCCGGAGGCCACGGGATTGGAACTCCCCGGCAAACCGAGCACCGTCGTCATCGGACGATCGGAATGGGTCGAGCGCAACCTGGCCAGTTTCTCCCATCTCATCGAGCCGGTGCGGCTCCACCTCGAAGAGCGTGTCGCGGAATCCGGCCCGGGCGCAAAGAGTGCTGCAGCTCTGGCCTCCCGCTTGATGCAGGTCGAGATGGCGGCCGTCCTCGGGTTTCTGGCGCGGAGAGTCCTTGGCCAGTACGAGCTGGTTTTGCCAACCGGTGAGGACGGAGATGTCGTGGCTTTCGTCGGTCCCAACATCATGAACATGGAGCGAACCCACCAATTCCGACCTGCGGAATTCCGGTTCTGGGTGGCTCTTCACGAGATGACCCACCGCGCCCAGTTCCAGGGGATCCCCTGGCTTCGCGACTATTTCATGGGCCTGGTCTCCGAGCTCGTCGACCAATCGATCCCCGAGCCCGGGCGCATCAACCGGATGTTTGGGGAGATGGCGAGCAGGAGGGAAAGCGGAGCAGCCGTGCTCGATGAGCGAGGTCTCCTTGGTCTGTTCGCCACCCCGGAACAAAGCGCGGTCATCGACAAGGTTCAGGCGTTGATGTGTCTCCTCGAGGGCCACGGGCATGTGGTGATGGATCGTCTCGGACGCCAACACCTCAAATCCCAGGAGCGCATGAGTCGGGTGCTCAAGAACCGCAAACTGGACAAGCGTACTGCTGCCTTCTTCCGGATCACCGGTCTGGAGATGAAGCTCAACCAGTACAAGATGGGGGAGCAATTCGTCCAGGCGGTCGAGAAGGAGGCCGGCTGGGACACCCTGAACCTCGCCTTCCGGGGAGTAGGGAGTCTCCCCACCCTCGCGGAGATCGAGGGGCCGAAGCGATGGTTGCAACGCGTCGCCTGACGGGCCTCACCGACCGTCTCCAGTCACTCCTCGACCTGCGCCCCGGCAAACCTGTGGTTGCCCTATCCGGCGGCGCGGACTCCGCGGCGCTTGCATACCTGCTTTCGCGGGGTGTTCCCGAGGTGAGGGCGGTCCACATCAACCATTCGCTTCCGCATTCCGCTCGTCTCGAGGCGGCCGCCCGCGAGGTGGCCTCCACGCTCGACCTGGCCCTTGAGGTGGCCACTGTGAAGGTGCCGGATGGCGCCTCGCCGGAGGGACGGGCCCGCACGGTGAGGTACGCGGCGTTGGTCGAGGCATCCCGGCCCGGGGATGTGATCCTCACCGCTCACACACTCGACGACCAGGCCGAAACGGTGCTGCTCAACGTGTTGAGGGGTACAGGCTCCCGGGGCCTGACCGGGATCCCGATTTGGCGTCCACCCAACATCAACCGTCCCTTCCTGCGGGTCACCAGGTCCGAGACACGGGAGCTGGCACTACTCGCCGGTCTTCCGTTCTTCGACGACCCGATGAACCAGGAGATGGGTCTTGCTCGCAACGTCATCCGGCTTGGGGTATTGCCCGAGCTGCTGCGGTTCAACCCGCAGCTGATTGCGAGCCTCGCCCGAATGGCTGATGCGGTGAGACTCGACTCCGAAACGCTCGACCGAGAAGCGGAGACGGTCCCGATCGTGTTCGACGAGCACCGCGCCCAGGTTGCGTGCGGGGCGCTGACCACTGTTCCCCCCGCGGTCGCCAATCGAGTTCTCGCCCGCATGGTCGGGCGGTTTCGGGAGCATGCCAGCCTGGGTGCCGAAGAGATGGAGCGGGTGTGGCGAGTGGTGAGGGGCCAGGCGACGACTGAGGAGCTGATCGGTGGCCTCATCGTGCGCCGCAGCGGCCCCATGCTCCGGTTCGAGCATCTCGCTGGACCGCCACCGTCAGATGTGAAAGCTGCTCTGGGCCCCGGACGCCATCGTCTGGGGGACACGGTGTTCGACGTCGAGCTCGTCGACGAGGTGTGCCGGGTGGCGCCTCTGGGCACCTGGGATGCAATCTTTGCTCCCGACGCCAACCTGGTCGCCAGGATGGCCGACGGGAATGGCCTGGTAGTCGAGGCCGACGGGGAGCCGGCCTGGTTGCCGGGAGTGCGCCGGGCCCCGGTCGCATGGTACGAACCGGCGACTCGAGGCTACCTTTCCGTTTCCGCCAGAGAGGAATCCGAGTGGACATCAAGCCCCTGATCACCGCAGAGGACATCGAGGCCAAGCTCGCCGAGATGGGCAAGCGCATCACCGAGGACTATTCCGGCGAAGACCTGCTTCTCGTTGGTGTGCTCCGTGGTGCATTCATGGTGATGGCCGATCTCGCTCGGCACATCGACCTCCCCGTCGAGTTCGATTTCATGGCGGTCTCGTCCTATGGGGCTTCGACCCAGACCTCGGGCGTGGTGCGGATCCTCAAGGATCTCGACGAGGAGATCGAGGGACGACATGTCCTGATCGTGGAAGACATCATCGACTCGGGCCTGACGTTGAACTACCTGATGAAGAGTCTCAACGTTCGCAAGCCGGCTTCGCTGGAGATAGCGACCCTCCTCCTGAAAGAGGGAATCCAACGGGTGCCGCTCGGTGTGAAATACGTCGGTTTCCCCATCGGTCCCGAGTTCGTGGTGGGTTACGGATTGGATTATGCGGGCAAGTACCGCAATCTCCCTTATGTCGGGGTGATGGGCGCCGAATGATTGGGGGTTCGACTATCCGGGTCGGTCCCGTAACATTGAGAGCTCAGCAGGTCCCATTCTGAAACTGAGGTTGTAGTGAACCGCACTCTTCGCACGTTGGTGGTCTACGGGGTGTCAATCATCCTTCTGGCCGTCCTCGCCTCGTGGTGGTTCGAGCAGGTTTCCGGGCCGGAGGAAGTTTCCCTTTCCGAGTTCCTGGAGCAGGTGGATGCCGGTGATTTCGCCGAAGTCCAGATCCTTGCTCGTTCCAACCAGGTCCAGGGCAGAACCGAAGCCGCCGCCGCCGACGACGAGGTATGGGACGTCGTGGCCAGTTATCCCGAAGGTTACGAAGGCGAGCTGACCTCGGAGATCCAGGCGTCGGGTGTCAACGTCGCCTCCGACCCCGAGCCCCCCGGATTCTGGGAACTCCTGATCGGCTTCCTGCCGTGGCTCTTCCTCCTCGGGTTCATGGTCTTCATCTTCATGCAGATGCAGGGCGGCGGGAACCGGGTGATGCAATTCGGCAAATCCCGCGCCAAATTGGTCGGCAAAGAACAGCCCAAAGTCACCTTCAACGACGTGGCCGGTCTCGAGGAAGCCAAGGAAGAGCTGGAAGAGATCAAGGACTTCCTGGCAAACCCCGATCCGTACCGTCAGATGGGGGCCAAGATCCCCAAGGGCGTGCTTCTGTTTGGCCCTCCCGGCACCGGCAAGACCCTGCTGGCCAGGGCGGTGGCAGGTGAGGCCGGCGTTCCTTTCCTCTCCATTTCGGGATCCGATTTCGTGGAGATGTTCGTGGGGGTTGGCGCCGCCCGGGTCAGGGATCTCTTCGAGCAGGCCAAGGCGAGCGCGCCGGCCATCGTGTTCATCGACGAGATCGACGCGGTCGGGCGACACCGTGGTGCCGGTTTGGGTGGTGGTCATGACGAACGAGAGCAGACCCTCAACCAGCTGTTGGTCGAGCTCGACGGTTTTGAGGGCAACACCGGGGTGATCGTCATGGCGGCAACCAACCGCCCCGACATCCTCGACCCGGCGCTTCTCCGGCCGGGACGCTTCGATCGCCAGATCGTGGTCGACGCTCCTGACATCGAAGGACGGAAGGCGATCCTCGAAGTCCATTCCAAGGGCAAGCCTCTGGCCAAGGAGATCCGCCTCGAGGTTCTGGCCCGGCGTACCCCAGGTTTCACCGGGGCCGACCTGGCCAACCTGATCAACGAGGCCGCTCTTCTCACTGCCCGCAGGCACAAGAAGGAGATCTCGATGTCGGAGCTGGAGGAGGCGATCGATCGGGTGATCGCCGGCCCCGAGCGCAAGACCAAGGTCATGACCGAAGAGGAGAGACGGCTGATCGCCTATCACGAAACGGGTCACGCCCTGGTCGGCTATGCGATGCCGAACTCCGATCCGGTGCACAAGGTCACCATCGTGGCCAGGGGCCGCTCCCTCGGACACACCCTGGCCCTTCCCACCCACGACAAGTACCTGGTTCGCCGGTCCGAACTAGTCGATCAACTGGCAATGCTGCTCGGCGGCCGCACCGCCGAAGAGATCATCTTCGCCGACCCCACCACCGGAGCCGCCAACGACATCGAGAAGGCAACTGCGATCGCCCGGAAAATGGTCATGGAGTACGGGATGAGCGACCTCTTGGGCCCGATGCAGTACGGAAAGCCCGGTGGTGAGGTGTTCTTGGGTCGCGACTACTCGCGTCAGCAGGACTACTCCGATGACGTGGCGGCCAAGGTCGACGAAGAGGTTCGCAAGCTCATCAACGCCGCCCATGAGGAAGCCAGGGAGGTTCTGGAGAGACATCGCGACTCGATGGAGCGCATGGTGAACCAACTTCTCGAAACCGAGACGGTGGGGCCCGACGACGTGGCAAAGTTGTTCGAAGATGTGCCGAAGTGGGAGCACTCCGCCGAAGGGGCGATGCGCATCAAGTACCCGGACAACCCGGTGATGCCTCAGCCTCGGGAGCAGATCGCCGCGGCCGAAGAAGTCACCCAAGAAGAGGAAGAGCCGGTCACCGAATCATTGCGCCTGAAGCGGAGCCTGCCACCCAAAGGCCGCCCTGCCGACGCCGGCGCCTAATCCCGATTCGGGCTGGTCGAGGGAATATGTGGCCCCGAGAGCCGATTCTCACCTGAGATGAATCAGATCGACCAGGGAAGAATCGAGAAGGCGGTCCGCGAGATCCTGGAAGCGCTCGGGGAGGACCCTGACCGGGAGGGACTGGTCGCCACCCCGGAACGGGTTGCCCGGTTCTACAGCGAGGTCTTCGAGGGTCTTCATCGCGACCCTGGTGAGGAGATCGACGCCTTCTTCGGGGAGGAGGGATACCAGGAGATCGTCATGGTTCGAGAGATCCCCTTCTACTCGATGTGTGAGCATCATCTCGTTCCGTTCCATGGCCAGGCGCATGTCGCCTACATGCCCAAGGGCAAGGTGACCGGTCTCTCCAAACTCGCGCGGTTGGTCGAGGGGTACGCCAGACGGCCACAGATGCAAGAGCGGCTCACGGCTCAGGTTGCCGACGCCATGACGGAACGATTGGATCCGCTGGGGGTGATGGTGGTGATCGAGGCCGAGCATCTTTGCATGTCGATGCGAGGCGTGCGGAAGCCAGGGGCGAAGACCGTGACCTCGGCGGTGCGAGGGATCATGCAATCCAACCCGGCAACCCGCGCCGAGGCGATGTCGCTCCTCTTCGGCACCGCCCGCTGATCTCATTTCGTTCGCCGTTTTCCGTTTTCCGTTTTACGTTTTGGGTGACAGAGGGACGCCGTTGACCGCGCATTGGAACCTAGGAACTCATGCTCTCGAAATATCGCGGGGCGTGATCATGGGCGTGGTCAACGTCACCCCGGATTCGTTCTCCGATGGTGGCGTTCATGCGGCCGCCGATGATGCGGTGAGCGCAGGCCTGACCATGGCGGCGGCTGGGGCCGCCATCGTCGATGTCGGCGGAGAGTCGACCCGCCCCGGCGCCCAACCGGTACTCGTCGATGACGAGCTGTCCCGTGTCATCCCGGTCGTGGAGCGGCTCGCCGATCAAGGTCTGCTGATTTCGATCGATACTTCCAAGCCGGTGGTTGCCCGAGCTGCAATCGGCGCCGGCGCCAGGATCCTCAACGATGTCACCGCCTGTTCGGCACCGGAAATGGCCGAGTTGGTGGTCGAAACCGGGGTCGGGGTGGTCCTCATGCATATGCAAGGGACACCACAGGACATGCAGCAGGATCCCCACTACGGCGATGTGGTGTCAGAGGTTTCCAGGTTTCTTGCTGAACGCGCCGCGCATCTGATCGACACAGGTGCCCTCCCCGGATCGATCGCCATCGACCCGGGAATCGGGTTCGGCAAGACGGTCACCCACAATCTGGAATTGCTGGCCGGTTTGGGCTCACTCGCCGGGCTCGGCTACCCCGTGGTGTTGGGAGCATCGCGCAAGTCGTTCCTCGGCCGAATCACCGGCATCGAGCGCCCAACGGACCGCGACGGGGTCTCCGCTGTGACCACGGCCCTCGGATACGAGCGTGGGGCCAGGGTATTCCGGGTTCACGATGTTTCCTCGTCACGGGCGGCGCTGCTGGTGGCCGCCACTATCGTGAACCCCGAGCTATGGCAAGAATGGTCGCCGGACTGAAACCACGCGGATTCACGTGGGTCATCACCGATCGTCTCGCCGTGTCCGAGCGGGTGGGAGGCTCTGGGTTCCAACATCGCCGGGTGAGACGGGAGGAGGAGATCACCTGGCTGGTCGAGGAGGCGGGGATCAACTCGGTGGTTTCCATGTTGCCCGGCAATCAGAACCTGCTGGCCTATCGCGAGGCCGGGATGGCCACCTACTCGGTCCCTGTGGCGCCTGACTTCGAGGCATCCGAGATTGAAGCGTTCTTCAGCACGCTGACCAGGGCCATGACCCGCAATCGCGCCAAGGTGCTGGTCCATCGCGAGACGATCGATGACACGGTGGGCGGTCTCCTGGGTGGCTACCTGGTGGTATCCGGCCTGGTCAAGGACCCGATCCTCGCCCTTGCCGTGATCCAGCAGATCCTGGGGCGAGCACTCGGCCCCGAGGGCCGGTCCTTGATCCCAGCCACCGTTGATTCGTGACCGATCGCATCGATCTCACCGGTATCCAAGTCAGGGCCCGGCACGGCGCCCTTCCCGAAGAGAAGGAAAAGGACCAGTTGTTCGTCGTCGATGTTGGGATCTTCATCGACACCGGACCGGCGGCCGCGTCGGATGACCTGATCGACACGGTCGACTACGCCGCCCTGACCCAGAGGATTCACGATGTGGTGGCAAGGCAAACCCACAATCTGATCGAGACGGTTGCCAACCATGTCGCCGGCTTGGCGATGAAAGACCCCAGGGTGGAGCGCGTGATCGTCACCATCCACAAGCCGCAGGCGCCAATGCCATTCGACTTCACCGACGTGTCTGTGACGGTCGATCGCGCCCGATGACCAGATATGCCGTCGCCCTCGGATCCAACCAGGGCGATCGTCTGGCCCATCTCCGTGCCGCGGTCGATGAGATCGGCCATCTCGGCCGGATCACCGGCATCTCAGGGCTCTACGAGACGGCCCCCATCGGCGGGCCCGATCAGGACCCGTATCTCAACGCCGTTGCGGTGGTCGTCTTCGGACTCGGCGCCGAGGCGTTGCTGGACGGCCTGGCGCGCATCGAGGAATCCCGGGGGCGGCTGCGATCCGAGAAATGGGGCCCGCGGACCCTGGACCTCGACATCGTCTCCAGTGATGAGCCGGTGCTCGACACGCCACGCCTCCAGGTGCCACATGCCAGGGTCCGCGAGCGGAGGTTCGTCCTCGAGCCCCTGGCCGAGATTTGGCCCGACGCCCCGGTTGGGGGCGATGAGACTGCGGCGGGAGCCCTGAAGCAGGTGCTCGATCAGGATGTCGCGCTTCTTCTCCGTCCATGGGAGGACCCCAGTCGTCCCAACCCCGGCATTTACTGGGTCGTGGCCCAGATGGTGTGGTTCGTCGCGATCGCGGTTGCGCTCATAGTCGATGGCTCGCTCTCCGATCCCGGCCTATCGAGTCTCGTCGGCTTCCTGCTCCTCGTCACCGGTGTTGGCCTGGTCCTGGTCGCCGCCGTAGCCCTGGGGAAGGCGCGGACCGCCCTCCCCGAGCCGGCACCGGGAGCTTCGATGGTTGAGGCCGGCCCTTATCGGTTGGCTCGACACCCGTTGTACGGGGGTCTCATCCTGTTTTTTCTCGGCGCTTCACTGGCATTGGGAAGCGCCACCGCCGCCGTGCTCAGTTTCGGACTGGTCGGGTTCTTCTGGTTGAAGTCGAGTTACGAGGAGCGGCGACTCCGCATCGCCTATCCGCAGTACTCGAGCTATCGGCGTCAGGTGAGGAGACGATTTCTCCCATTTTTGGTCTAACGGCCCTACCAGGCGGCCCGGGTGCCGTGCTAACTTCTCCCCATGGGATGTGGCCGCGGCCCCCCCGAGTTTCTCCAATCATCGACATGCGCCGTAGGAAAGGAGAGACGATCTAGATGGCAAAGCGGTCGCGAGTGCATCGCAAGGAAATCCCCGGATACCAGGAAACCAGGCCGTCGCGTGACGACCGCAGGCAGGAGCACCGCAAGGTGAGGCATCACACTCATCAGGTGCTTCACATGGTGGACGATCCGGATGAGGTAGCCGAGTTGCCTGAGGTTCGAGGCACCGGCCAGCATGAGATCCTCAACGAACCGCCCGAGCCCGGGAAGCGCCGCTTCCGAGTTTGGAAGACGAAGTTCTGGAAGAGACGCGACGACTATCAGACAATGCGGCTGGAGTTGGACTCGAACTGGCCCGTTATCACCTCGGAGCAACTCCGCGAGGAGCAGGCCTAAAGCCCATCGCAGGGCACCACTAGCCTTCCCGTGTGCCAGCCACGGGTGAGTCGATGCGTTTGATGATCGTCGGCCCGGGACGGGCCGGAGGGTCGATAGCGATCGCCGCCACCCGCGTCGGCCACGAGATCAGCGGCGTGATTTCTCGCTCGGGTGTAACCGGTTTCGGTCCCCTGATCCCTTCGAACGCCCCCCTACCCGAATCGGACCTGCTCTTGATCGCGGTTCGAGACGAGGCAATAGCCGAGGTGGCAGAAGAACTGGCTGACCGGGCGGCTGCGATAGCAGTTGCGGCTCATCTCTCGGGGTTCGTCCCGTTGACTGCGCTTCGTGCCCTGGCCGACGCCGGCTTGAGCACAGGTGCCTTCCATCCATTGCAGACGCTTCCCGACCCGGAGCGGGGGGCCGCCGCCCTGGCCGGCTCCTATGTCGGCATCGACGGCGACCCTTTCGCCCTCGACACGCTCACCCACCTGGCATCCTCACTCGGAATGGAGCCATTCCGCCTCGACGACACCATCCGGCCGGCTTATCACGCCGCCGCGGCTGCGGCGTCCAACTTCGTCGTGACCGCATTGGCCACCGCTGGCGACCTTTTCGACTCGGCCGGGGTGGACCCACGAGTGGCCCGGCCTCTGGTAGAGAGAGCGGTCGCCAACTTCTACGACCAAGGCTCGCTGGCGCTGACGGGGCCGATCGCCAGGGCAGACACCGACACGGTGATAGGCCACCTCGAGGCGGCTCGGACCGTCTCCGAAGACGTGGGACGGCAGTTTCGGCTCATGGCGGAGGCCACCGCAATCCGTGCCGGGCGAACCGACGAGATCGGTCGATGGACCTGACCACCACCTTTGCCGGGACCCGCGGGCTCTACACCGGGACTGTCGGGTTGCTCCCCACGCTGGGTTACTTCCACGAAGGGCATCTGAAGTTGATGGAGCTGCTGCGCGGGCAATGTGACACCCTGGTCGTTTCCGTGTTCGTCAACCCCACCCAGTTCAACGACTCCAGCGACTTCGACTCCTATCCCCGCGATTTCGAACGGGACACCGGATTGGCGAGCGAGCACGCCGTGGACATTCTCTTCTTTCCCGAACACGACGAGGTCTACCCGACAGGGTGGACCACAATCGTCGAGGTGGGGGGTGTCTCCCAAGAGATGGAGGGCCGTCATCGCGCCGGGCATTTCACAGGGGTGGCCACGGTGGTAGCCAAGCTTTTCGCCGGGTTGCAGCCCGACCTTGCGATGTTCGGTCGTAAGGACGCCCAACAGCTCGCCGTGCTCGAGGCCATGACCCGCGATCTGCGATTCCCCATCCAAATCATCCACGCCCCATTGATCAGGGAACCCGATGGCTTTGCTCTTTCGAGTCGGAATGTTCGTTTGGGACGGGTCGACCGGGAACGGGCGCTGGCGCTCAGCAGGGGCCTGTTCCAGGCGGCGGAGCAGATCGACGCCGGCGAGCGGCGGGCTGAGCGACTCGAGGCCACCGTGCGAAGGTCGGTCCGGGATCTGGAGATCGATTACGTGATGCTGGCCTCTCAGGACACGATGACCCGCATCGAGACCCTGGATCAGCCCGCAGTCCTGGCTGCCGCGGTGAAGGTGGGAGAGGTTCGCCTCATCGACAACATCGCCATCGATGTCGCCGAGGGGCGTTTTGTCCCCGACCGCGGGCTCATCCTCGATGAGGCGAGCCGTCTCGGTACCCTGCGCTGACCCCGAACCAACGAGCCCGATGAAAGACCACGTGGAGCAGGAAACCGACCCTCGGGTAACCGCCAGACGTGAGCGCCACGCGCTGATCATCGAATCGGGTGGCTATCCCGATCGGTTCGACCGAACCGACCTTGCTGCCGATCTGAGGGAGCGTTTTGCCGATCTAGAAGCGGGCACCCAGACCGGGACGAGGGTCGCGGTGGCGGGCAGACTCATGCTTCACCGCTCGTTCGGAAAACTTCAATTCGGGACCCTTCGCGACCGCAGTGGGTCGATCCAACTCCTCGTCGATCGGGGCGTGGACGGCGATGAGCTTGCCGATAGGTTCGAGATGGTCGATCTCGGGGACTGGGTCGGCGCGGGAGGTGTGGTCATGACCACCCGCAAGGGCGAGCTGACTGTCAGGATCGATGACCTCGTGATCCTTCAGAAGAGCCTGCGACCGCTTCCCGACAAATGGCATGGCCTCCAGGACCTCGAACAGAGGAGCCGACACCGCTATCTCGACCTGATGGTCAACGAGGAGGCGCGCCAGGTGGCGATGACCAGGACCCTGATCGTCTCAGAGTTGCGTCGCCAATTCGAGGAGCGGGGATTCGTGGAGGTGGAGACGCCGGTGTTGCTCGCCCAAGCGACCGGGGCCACCGCGCGGCCTTTCTCTACCGAGCACCGTGCCCTCGGGATGACCATGTACCTCCGGATCGCGACCGAGCTCTATCTGAAGCGGCTGGTGGTCGGGGGCATGGAGCGGGTCTTTGAGATCGGGCGGATCTTTCGCAACGAGGGAATCGACTCCACGCACAACCCGGAGTTCACAATGCTCGAGGCCTACCAGGCGCTTTCCGACTATGGGGACATCCTGAAGATGGTCGAGGAGATCTTCGGTGCGGTCACCGAGCGCGCCACCGGCCAGACGATGATCACCTATCGGGGCCAGGGCCTCGACCTGACCCCCCCGTACCGCCAGGTGAGGATGACCGAGCTGATCTCAGAGACTCTCGGCGTGGACGTCGGCCTGGACACACCGATCGAGACTCTGCGCAGCCTTGCCTCCGATGTCGGGGTGGAGGTGGGTGAAGGGTGGTCCCCCGGACTGCTCGTTGCCGAGATCTACGAAGAAGCGGTCGAGGATCGGATCTGGCAGCCGACGTTTGTCACTCACCCCCCGATCGAGGTCTCACCCCTTGCCCGGAGGAACCGAGACGACCCCCGGCTCGCCGATCGTTTCGAGTTGGTGATCGCCGGGTCCGAGTACGCCAATGCCTTCAGCGAGTTGAACGACCCCGAGGATCAGCGGGCACGCTTCGAGGTGCAGGCCGCAGCGCGAGCCGCCGGAGAGGAGGACGCCCACCCTCTCGACGAGGACTATCTGCTGGCGCTCGAATACGGGCTGCCCCCGACGGGAGGGCTGGGAATCGGAGTGGACCGTCTGGTCATGCTGTTGACTGATCAGGCACATATTCGTGACGTGATCCTGTTCCCCACGCTCAGGCCGGAGGCCTAAGCCCGCACGCAATACGCAATACGCAATACGCAATACGGATTACGGATGACGGATTACGTCCGTGCCGTCTCCACCCGCTCCAGCAGGTAAGACCCCAGCGTCTCCAGGATTTGCCGAGGCTCCCTGTCCGGAAGCGGGGCCAGCGCCTTCGAGGCCAACTCCAGCCGGCGGCCGGCCTCTGCCAGCGAGGCGTCGATATGACCGCCGCTGCGGACGATCTCTATTACCTCGGCAACCACCTCGTCGGGGTAGGGGCGGATGCTCGCCAGCAATCGGCGCACCCTGGGGCCTTCGGGACCGGCCAGGGCCTCGAGGACAGGCATCGTGAACTTGCCTTCCCGAATATCGGAGCCGGCCGGCTTGCCGATCGTCTCCTCGTCGGCCACCAGGTCGAGGGCATCGTCTGCGATCTGGAACACGATTCCGACCTCCCATGCCCAATCCGAAAGCGCATCCACCACTTCGCCTTCGGCGTTGGCCGCCAGCGCCCCGAGCCGAGCCGATGTCCTGATCAGTGACGCCGTCTTGCCCGCAATCACCTGCTCGTATTCGGGGACGCCGTGGTCGAGATCGAAGTCGAGCTGCAATTCCCGCGTTTGGCCTTCCACCAAGTCGGCGTAGGTGGCGGCGAGGAGGCGCACCGACTCCTGACTCAGGTGGGTGGCTGCAACCTCCGAGGCCCGGGCCATCAGGAAGTCTCCGGCCAGGATGGCGATGGTGTTCGACCAATTGGCGTTGACCGATGTAGCCCCGCGTCGGGTGTCGGCCTCGTCGATGACGTCGTCGTGATAGAGAGAGCCGACATGGATCAACTCAACGGATACCCCCGCCTCCACGGGCCGGTGGTCGTTGTGACCGCCGAATTCGGCGGCCAGGAGGGCGAGCAGGGGGCGGAATCGCTTGCCACCGGCCATGAGCAGATGTTGGGCGATCTTGGTCAGGTAGGCATCGTCCGCGGTCGCCGCTTCCAGCAGACGCTCCTCGACGCGAGACAACGATGTCCAGATACGCGGGATATTTATGAGACTTTGGAGATCGTCCATTCCTGACGATGGTATTACCGAACACGAGCGCGGGAAACGGTCCAAGCGGGTCACGACCTGCGCGGTGGTAAAGTTGGATATGCCAGGCTTTGGAGTGAGAGGTGTTTGAGCGGTTCACAGATCGAGCGCGCCGGGTTGTCGTTCTAGCCCAAGAAGAAGCGCGTCATCTAAACCACAACTACATAGGCACCGAGCACATCCTGCTCGGCCTGCTCAACGAGGGCGAGGGCATCGCGGCCCAGGCTTTGGAGAGCCTCGACATCGACCTTGCATCGGTTCGCGACGAGGTCGTCAAGATCATCGGGCAGGGCCAGCAATCGCCATCCGGTCACATCCCGTTCACCCCGCGGGCCAAGAAAGTCCTCGAGTTGAGTCTGCGCGAGGCGCTGCAACTCGGCCACAACTACATCGGCACCGAGCACATCCTGCTCGGGTTGATCCGTGAGGGCGAAGGTGTAGCCGCCCAGGTGCTCCAGCAGTTGGGCGCCGAACTGCAAAAGGTCCGCCAGACCGTCATCCAACTCCTTTCCGGGCCCGGTGGGAGCGAGGAGCAGTCGGCGGAGCCGTCAGGATCCGGGGGTCGTGAGACTGCCGCCAGTGGGTCGACCGTGCTCGACCAGTTCGGTCGCAATCTCACCCAGATGGCGCGCGAGCGCAAGCTCGACCCGGTCATCGGGCGCACCCGCGAGATCGAGCGGGTCATGCAGATCCTCTCACGACGCACCAAGAACAACCCGGTTCTCATCGGAGAGCCCGGGGTCGGCAAGACGGCGATCGTCGAAGGCCTGGCCCAGCGAATCGTGGCCAAAGAAGTTCCCGAAAACCTCCAGGGGAAGAACCTGTACACCCTTGACCTGGGCGCCCTGGTCGCAGGATCTCGATATCGCGGCGACTTCGAAGAGCGCCTCAAGAAGGTGTTGAAGGAGATCAAGAGCCGGGGGGACATCGTCCTCTTCATCGACGAGATCCATACCCTGGTCGGAGCAGGCGCCGCCGAAGGCGCCATCGACGCCGCTTCGATCCTCAAGCCCATGCTGGCCCGGGGCGAGTTGCAGACGGTTGGTGCCACCACTCTCGAGGAGTACCGGAAGTACCTCGAGAAGGATTCGGCCTTGGAGCGCAGGTTCCAGCCGGTCACGGTGGAGGAGCCCTCCGTCAGCGACACCATTCAGATCCTCCTCGGGCTCAAGGACCGTTATGAAGCCCATCACTCGGTCCGTTTCACCGATCAGGCGATTGTCAGCGCTGCCAACCTGGCCGATCGTTATCTGTCCGATCGCTTCCTTCCCGACAAGGCCATCGACCTCATCGACGAGGCCGGGAGCCGGACCCGGATACATCGCACCAGCGATGAGCCCGAGATCACGGCCATCGACGAGAAGCTCTCCAATGTGCGCCAGGACAAGCAGGATGCGGTGGCCCGGGAGAAC
>Ga0209108_10000079_pt1 | contig 42939 bp, 38 predicted proteins | sample Rifsed10ft1_FD_184003 | JGI IMG/M metagenome (GOLD analysis project Ga0209108, IMG submission 184003) | Soil microbial communities from Rifle, Colorado, USA - sediment 10ft 1 (version 2) | ecosystem: Environmental > Terrestrial > Deep subsurface > Rock core/Sediment | place: Rifle, Colorado...
CCGTCCGGCCTCCCCGCCATCGCCTCCCGGGTGGGGTATAGTATCCCGAAGCCGCACCGGTTCCATCGTCCCCGCCATCATGCCGTCTGCAACCGGAACGATCCAACTCGACGGCCGCTCCCTGACGCTCGAGTCGATCGAGGCGGCTGCCCGCCGTCGGGCTCCGGTCGCCCTGACGGACGCCGCCCGGCAGGAGGTCGAGGCAAGCTCGCGACGCGTGAAGGCGCTGGCCCGCGAGGACCGCGCCGTTTACGGTGTCAACACCGGGTTTGGTATCTTCGCCAATCGCCGGATTCCCCTCGATGAACTGGCTGCCCTCTCACGCAACCTGATCCTGAGCCACGCCGTCGGTGTGGGCGAGCCTTTCGCGCGGGATGTGACGCGCGCGGCGATGGTCGTGCGGGCCAACACCCTGGCGATCGGGCTGTCGGGCGTGGCGCCGCCGGTGTTGGGGGCGTTGCTCGAGCTGCTCAATCGGGACATCACGCCGGCGATCCCGTCGCAAGGGTCGCTGGGTTCCTCCGGGGATCTGGCGCCCCTGGCGCACCTGGCGCTGGCCCTGACGGCCCCCGAGTTCGTACCTGATTTGCCTGCCGCCTGGCTCGGCGAGGAACGTCTGCCCCTTCGTCAGGCTCTCGGGAGGGTCGGCATCGAGCCCGTCGGCCTGGGACCGAAGGACGGGCTGGCCCTGACCAATGGCGCCACTTTCGCCGCCGCCATCCTGGCGTTGGCCTGCCTGGATCTTGCCCGGACATTGGCCGCCGCGGAAGCGGCCGCCGCCCTCTCCCTGGAGGCGCTGTGCGCCGTCTCGTCCGCCTTCGACGAGCGGCTGCACGCCGCGCGACCGCATCCAGGACAGGTGCGCGTCGCCCGACGGCTGCGCCAGTTGACCGAAGGCAGCCGCCTGCTCGACTCGGGAGACCAGGTGCAGGACGCCTACAGCCTGCGCTGCATCCCCCAGGTGCTCGGACCGGTCTGGGAGATTCTCGACTTCGCCCGTGGCGTCACCGAGCGCGAGGTCAATTCGGCCACCGACAATCCCCTGCTGTTCGGCGATACGGCGATCTCCGGAGGGAATTTCCACGGCGAGCCCATCGGACTGGCCAGCGACTACCTCAAGACGGCCGCCTGTGAAATCGGCGCTCTCTCCGAACGCAGGACGTTTCGACTCCTTTCGGCCCACACCAGCGCCGGCCTTCCCCCGATGTTGGTGGCGCGGCCGGAACAGGCCGGCGTGCAGTCGGGGCTGATGATGCTCCAGTACACGGCCGCCTCCCTGGTGCTAGAGAACGAGGGGCTGGCGTCGCCCGCCAGCGTTCGCTCCTTGCCGACCTCCGCCGATCAAGAGGATCACAACGCCAATGCCACGACCGCTGCGCGCGAACTCCTGCGCCTCCTCGGCCATGTCGAGCACATCGTGGCCATCGAACTGGCCACCGCGGCGCAGGCGCTCGATCTGCGGCTGCGGGCCGCGCCGGACCGCACCCCGGGCCGGGGCGTGCAGGCGATCCACGAGCAGATTCGGCAGCGAGTCCCGTTGATCGAGACCGACTCGGTCATGGCAACCCATCTGCAGAGCCTGGTCGATCTGATACGCAGCGACGACTGGCTGCCGCCCGCCTCATGAAATCTCGGCACGGCTGTGCTATACTCGGCGGCCGATGGACCAGCGATCCGACCTGCACCCATTGCACCATCCGCTGAGGGTCTGACTCCGCGCCTGCTTCGGGCTGTCACGGCGGCGGAGACTCACCCGCCGCCTTTTTGTTTCGGGAGAACGGCCATGGCCGCCATTCCGCCCGTCAAGGGCACCCGCGACTTCTACCCGGAGGCGATGGCCTTCCGCACCTGGCTGTACGACCGGGTCCGGCAGGTCTCGCAATCCTTCGGCTATCGCGAGTACGAGGCGCCCTATCTGGAGCGCCTCGGGCTGTATGCCGCCAAGTCGGGGGACGAACTAGTCAAGGAACAGGCCTACGTCTTCCCCGATCGAGGCGGCGACCTGATCGCCTTGCGGCCGGAACTGACGCCGTCGCTGGCCCGCATGGTGGCGGCGCGCAGCGCCGAGCTGCCGCGGCCGATCCGCTGGTGGTCCTACGGTCCGATCTGGCGCTACGAGCGCCCTCAAAAGGGACGCTCGCGCGAGTTCTTCCAATGGAACATCGATCTGATGGGCGTCGAGACGGCCGAAGCCGACGCCGAGATCGCCGCGGTGGCGGTGGAGCTCTTCCGCACTGTCGGTCTCGGCCCGGACCGCATCCGCCTGCTGGTGAACAACCGCGCGCTGGCCGAGGCGAAGTACGCCGCCCTTGGCATTCCGCCCGAGCGGCTGGCGGCGGCCTTCCGTCTCGTCGATCGCCGCGACAGAATGTCGGCCTCGGCCTGGACGTCGTTCGGCCTCGAACTCGGCCTCAGCCAGGCCTCCCTCGACGGCCTCGTGCGCCTGCTGGCGGATGAACAGGGTTGGCGCGACTCGCCCGCGCTGACGGCGTTCTTCGAGGCCGCCGAAGCCCTCGGCGCCGCCGAGTACATGCAGTTCGACGCCACCGTCGTGCGCGGTCTGGACTACTACACCGGCACCGTCTTCGAAGCGCGCGATCGAGACGGCCGTTTCCGGGCCATCCTGGGCGGGGGACGCTACGACAACCTGGTGGCCGATGTCGGCGGGGAGCGCATCCCGGCCGTCGGCTTCGCCATGGGCGACGTCACCATCGGCCTGATGATCCAACAGTTCGGCGCCGCCCCCGCCGGACCGCCGCCTCCGGCCCAGATCCTGGTGTGCTGGGTCGACGAGGCCGCCCGCCTCGAGTCGTTGCGGCTGGCGGGCCGCCTGCGCCAGATCGGCCTGCAAGTGGAATGGTACCCGTCGGCCGAACGCCTGCCGCGCCAGCTCAAGTATGCCGACCGGCTCAAGATCCCATTAGCGATCATCGTCGGGTCGCGCGAACTCGAGCAGGGAGCGTTCACCATCAAGGACCTGCGCGACGGCAGCCAGATCACCGCGCCGCCCGGGACAGTGGCCGAGCGGCTGTCGGCGTTGCTTGAGTGACCGCGGCAACCATGCTAGAATGCGATCTCGCCTGATGGTGCCAGTAGCTCAATGGCAGAGCACCGCACTGTGGATGCGGGGGTTGTGGGTTCGAAACCCATCTGGCACCCCACCAAGACGCCCCCTGGGCGTCTTTCTCTTTCCGGAGCAGGTCGGCCTTCCGTTGAGCTCGTCGGAGGGGGTGCGAGGGCCTGTGGACCGGTGGTCATCGCCCGCCGGCACCCGCCTCTCCGCGTTGGCGGGCTGGGGTAAACTAGGCGCGACCTGCTGACATGCGCATCATCGCCGTCGCGAATCCCCGTGCAGGCTGCGGCAAGACGGCCACGACTCATGCCCTGGGCATGGTCCTGGCCGAACGCGGGTGGCGTACCCTGTTGGTCGACCTCGATCCGCAGGCCAGCCTGACCTCCTTCTGTGGAGTCGAGTCCACGGCCGGGGCCAGCCTGGCCGAGGTCTTGGGCGGAGCCCTCCCCGGGCCGGTGGCCATGTGGGACATCTTGCGCGAGATTGTCCCGGGGACCTACGTGTTCCTGGCGCCGGCCGACCTGGCGATGGCCTCGACCGAGCTCGGCATGGCTTCCCGCATCGGCCGCGAGATCGTCGTCCGCAAGATCCTCGGCACGGTCTCCGCCAACTTCGACATCGCCCTGATCGATTGCCCGTCGACGCTCAGCCTGCTGACGGTCAACGCCCTGACGGCGGCCCAGTCCGTGCTGGTGCCGGCCCAGGCCGATGTGACGCACGTCCGCGGGCTGTGGCTCTTCCTGGCGACGCTGGCCCAGATCCGGCAGGAGATGAACGCCGACCTGGACATGCTCGGCATCCTGCTGTCCCCCTTCGATCCGCGGCTCAACCCTCATCGCACGGCGCTGCAGGCGATGCGCGCCGCGCGCCTGCCGCTCCTGCCGGTCGGACCGCTGCACAGCGCTCAGGCTCCCGAGGACGAAATCCCCTCCTACTTCCCGACCGATCCTCAGGCCCAGGGCCAACTGGCCGAGCGCGTCGAGAAGTGGCTCACTGATTCACGGACCTGAGGCCAAGCCGCCAGCCCGCCCCCCGATGGACTCCACCGCCGTCGCCGCGGCCCATCCCAACATCGCCCTGATCAAGTACTGGGGCAACCGCGACGACTCCTTGCGTCTCCCACAAAACAATTCGATCTCGATGACCCTCGCCGGGCTGCACACGGTCACCCGGGTGAGGTTCCACGATGGCTTGCCCTCCGACGCCATCGTTTTGCACGGACGTCCGGCGACGGGCGAGGCGCGCCAGCGAGTCGTGCGCCACCTCGATCTCGTTCGCCAGCTGGCCGGGCTCTCCGCCCGGGCGGAGGTCCTAAGTGCCAACGACTTCCCGACGGGCGCCGGCCTGGCATCCTCGGCCTCCGCCTTCGCTGCCCTGACCGTGGCCGCCACCCACGCCGCCGGCTTGCACCTGTCAACGGCGGATCTCTCGCGGCTCGCTCGCCGCGGGTCGGGCTCGGCGTGCCGCTCGATCCTAGGAGGCATCGTCGAATGGACAGCCGGTCTCGACGATCAGACTTCCTACGCCGTGCCGCTGGCGCCCGCCGAGCACTGGCCTGTGGTCGATGTCGTGGCCGTCGTCAGCACGGCGGAAAAAGACGTCGGCTCCTCCGAGGGCCACCGGCTGGCGGCCTCCAGCCCGTTGCAGGCCGCCCGCCTGCGCGGCGTCGAAGCCCGCCTGGCGGCCTGCCGGGCGGCCATCCACCAACGGGACTTCCCGGCGCTGGCGACGGTCGTCGAACAGGATTCCGATCTGATGCACGCCGTCATGGAAACTTCCACGCCGCCGCTGCGTTACCGCCTGCCGTCCAGCCTGGCGTTGATGTCCGCCGTCCAAGGCTGGCGCGCCGCCGGATGGGCCGTGTGCTACACCCTCGACGCCGGCCCGAACGTGCACTGCCTGTGCCCGGCGGCGCAGGCGCCGGCCGTCGAGCAGCGCCTGATGAGCATGGCCGGCGTCCTGCGCGTGTTCTCGGCTGCGATCGGCGCCGAGGCGCGAACGCTCGCCGAAAGCGACCCACTGACCGGGCTGTTATAATTCCTCCGAGGCACGCCGCATGACGGACCTGCTGATCTTTGCCGCCATCCTCGGATTCCTGATCCTGGGGCACGAGTTCGGCCACTTCCTGGCGGCGCGCGCGCGCGGCGTCCAAGTGACGGAGTTCGGCATCGGATTCCCGCCTCGTCTGCTGACTTTGTTCCATCTGAACGGCACCCGCTTCACCGTCAATGCCATCCCCCTGGGAGGCTTCGTGCGGCCGCTCGGCGAAGACGACCCCACCGTCCCGGGCGGTCTGGCCGGATCGTCCAAGACGACGCGCGCCATCGTCTTGTTGGCCGGCCCGGGAGCGAACATCCTTCTGGGAGTCCTGGCCTTCACCATTGCGTTCAAGTTCGCCTCGCCCGATCCGAGCCGGGTGATGGTGACGCAGGTCGCTCCCGGGTCCCCGGCGGAACAGGCCGGGATCCTGCCCGGCGATCTGGTTCTGGCCCTCGACGAGATTCCCGTCACCAGTTTCGAGGACTTGCGACAGGCGACGGCCGACCACCTGGACCTGCCGGTCGTCCTCGTGCTCCTGCGCGCCGGAGAGGAGATCGAAATCTCCCTCACCCCCCGCTCACTGCACCCGGAGACCGAGGGCCCTTTGGGCCTGACCATCGGTCATCCAACGCGCCAGGCCTCCTGGGGGGAAGCCGCCACCTATGGCGTCGATTCCGTGGTGCTGCAGGTGCAGAACCTGGCGCTGCTCCCGTCGCGCCTGGCGCGCGGTGAAATCGCCCCGCAGGAAGCACGCGTCAGCGGCCTCAAAGGCATGTACGATATGTTCGCCTGGGCGAACGAAATCGACCGCGATGCCCAGCGGCCGTTCCTGACCCTGAACCTGATCGGGATCGTCAGCATCGGCCTGGCGATCGCCAACCTGCTGCCCATCCCGGCTCTCGACGGCGGCCGCCTGGCCTTCGTTCTCGTGGAGGCGGCAACCCGACGCCGCATATCGCCCCGCTACGAAGGCATGGCGCACGCCGTCGGGTTCGTCCTGCTTCTGATCCTGATGGCCTACGTCAATCTACAGGATTTCACCAACCCCATCGCTCTGCCTCGCTGATCGCCATGGCCCCCTCCATCGAGAAAGCCTTCGGCCTGTTGCGATCGGAGGGCGAATTCCCGCCGTCCGCCTTGCGCAGTCTCTCCGACATGAGCACGGCGGCAACCGAAGAGGCGCGCCGGGAATGGGGGCGTCTTCCCCTCGGCCGGCGGCAGGCGGTGATGCGGATGGCCGGCTCCCTGGCGGATGAAAACATCGAGCTCAATTTCGATCGCCTGGATCTGATCGGGCTGCAGGATCCGGATCCCCTCGTCCGGCGCCAGGCCGTCGCCAATCTCTGGGAAAGCGAGGACCCCTCGCTCCGGTCGCGCTTCCTGGCCCTGCTCGAGGCCGACGTCGACCTGGGCGTCCGGGTGGAGGCAGCCCGCGCCCTGGGACGGTTCGTCCTGAAGATGGAAGAGACGGAAGCCGACGGCGAGGACCGCCGCCGGCTGGAAGAGACGTTGCTGTCGGCCGCTTCGGCCGGCGAGGCCGATCTTCGCCTTCAGGCGGTCGAGTCGCTCGGGTTCTCGTCCCGAGCGGAGGTCCCGGGTCTCATTCGAGCGGCCTACGACTCCGGCGGAGATGAGTCCAAACGCTCGGCGCTGGTGGCGATGGGGCGATCCGGCGATCGCCGTTGGCGCCAGATCGTCACCGGCGAATTGCGCAGCCCGGCTCCGACTACGCGGCAGGAGGCCGCCCGAGCCGCCGGCGAGTTGGAGCTTCGCCCGTCGATCCCGGAGCTGGCCGAACTGCTCGACGATGTCAACCCGGACGTGGCGCTCCAGGCGATTTGGGCCCTGGGTCAGATCGGCGGCAAGGCGGCCGAGCGCGCCCTGCTGCACGCGCAACGCACGGCTACTGACGCAACGACCCGCATCGCCCTCCAGGAGTCGCTCGAGCACTTGACCTTCCTGGAGGGCACCCGCGATTTGGAGGGTGTCTTGCGCCTCCGGCGGGAGTCGGAGTGAACCTGGCGCACGTTTTTCTCGAGACGCTTCTCCCCGTCATGATTCTCGCCGGACTGGGGATGCTCCTCCGCCGGCGGCTGCATATCGACCCGAAGCCGCTGTCGCAAATCGTTTTCTACGTATTCCTCCCGGCCCTCGTCTTCCAACTGCTCCTTCAAAACGAATTCTCGCTCGCCGAGATGGTCCGCATGGCGTCCTACGTCGTCGTTCTCCTGGGCGCCATGGCCGCACTCGCCTGGACCGTGGCGCGCCTGCTGCGTCTGAGTCGCACGATGACCTCCGGGTTGATCCTGTGCATCGTGTTCATGAACGCCGGCAATCTCGGGTTGCCGATCACGCAGTTGGCTTTCGGGCCGGTGACGCTGGCCTGGGCCTCGGTCTTCTACGCCACGATGGCGTTGCTCTCGAATTCGGCCGGGGCGTGGATCGCCAGTGTGGGACGGGCCTCTCCCGGCAGGGCTCTGGCCGGGCTGCTCCGGGTCCCGGCCGTGTATGCGATCCCGCTGGCTCTTGTGCTCCATTCCTACGGCGTGACGATGCCTCCGCTGGTGGAGGTCCCGGTCGGACTGCTCGCCCGCGCCGCCGTCCCTTCGATGCTGCTCTTGTTGGGAATGCAGCTTTCCGGCAACGTCCGCCGAGAACATTTCGGACTGCTGGGTTTCGTCGTTGCGGCGCGACTGCTTGTGTCGCCCTTGATCGCCTGGGGCCTCACGGGTCCATTCGGCTTTCCGCCGGCGGCCGTCCAGGCCGGAATCCTGGAGGCGGCCATGCCAACCGCCGTCGTCAATTCGATCCTGGCCTCGCAGTATGACGTCGAGCCGGAATTCGTTTCGAGCGCCATCCTGGTGACGACGCTGCTCAGCCCGCTGACCCTGGCGCCGCTCTTGCAGGCGCTGCTGTAGGTCCCGAATCGGCATGGCCGTCCCGGAAGCGCGCTGCCACGCCTTCGTCGTCGGATTCGTCCAGGGAGTCGGGTTTCGCTACTTCGTGGTGGATGCCGCGGCGCAGGCCGGGGCCGTCGGGTGGGTGCGCAACCTGCCCGATGGGCGGGTGGAGCTGGTGGCCGAAGGATCGCGCACCGGGCTGGATGCGCTTCTCGCACGGGTCCGGCGAGGACCGGGCGGCGGCCGTGTCGACCGCGTCGATACGGTCTGGGAAGAGGCAACCGGCGAGTTCAAGAGATTCGGCCTCGAGGGAACGGCCTAAGAACACTGGCCGCCGCGCAGATGCCCAACCGTCAGCCGTCTAGGTTACGGTGCCTTCGGCCAGGATTTCCATCGCCTCCCAGCCAAGCCTCTGGCCTTCATCGACCTGGGACTCATCCACGCCCGGCCGAACGAAGACAGCCTCGACGGGCGGGTTCGGCAGGCCCCGGACGAAAGCCGCCAGTCGGATGGCGCGTCCTTCGGGCTCCAGCGCCTCGTGCGAATCCCCGACCTCGATAATCCGAATGGGCTTCTGCGGGAAGTCGGTCAGGCACTTCCGCAGCATGCCGCTCTCCCGGTTCAGGTCACAGGCAAGGGCGATCCAGTCTGCCTCGACGGCGACGGCCGATGATTGCTCTAGAAACGCGGCGGCGTTCAACTGGCGGCCGATCACGTCGCCGCCGGCGGCCAGACATGGATAGCCGAACCGCGCTTCGGGGAAAATGTCGCGCAGCCTGCGGATGACCCCGGCCAGCCACTCCCCGAACCCCGCGCCGTCTCGCCACAACCGGCCGAACCCGCCGCGATACTCGTTGGGATAGGCTGCCAGGTCGAAGTCACGGATCCCCAGGCGATAGAGCCGGCCAACCTCTCCGGCGATGCGGGCCACGAAACGCGCCGGCCGCACGGCTTCCTCGGGCGGCGAGCCAACGACCCGGGCGACGAGGCTCGCTTCCGGCAGTCGGGAGCGCAAGGCTTCCACCGTCGCCGCCGTATCGGTCACCGAGATCACGACCCACCGGGCCCCCAGCCGGGCCGCCCGCTCGATCTCACCCCTCTCGACGCCGGCGGAACGAACCAGGTTCAGCCCCAAGGGCGTCACGGCGGCCGGGAGGCCCTTCCAGGCCTTCGGCGGGAACGGCGCCGGCCAGACAAGAAACGGCGTCGGGTCGATGATGTCTTTGGGGAAGTTCGTCTCCTGTCGGGCCGTGGCGCCGTCGCGCTTGAGGGAAAGATGCAAATGCGCCGCCGAGGAGTTCCCGGTGGAATCGGCCCGCCCGATGAGCTGCCCGGCGCGAACCGGTTCCCCCTTGCGGACCAGCGCCCTGGCCAGATGGGCGTAGACCGTCTTGTAGCCGTCTTCATGTTGAATGCGGATGTGAACGCCATAGGCGTGGTGCTTGGGATCGGTGTAGACCTCGTAGACCTCTCCGTCGGCCCCGGCGTAGATATTGGTGTTCGTCAGGGCGCGGAAGTCGATCCCTTCGTGGCCGGGCATGCCGTAGCGCCGGTAGACCATCGGATTGACTCCGAACGGCTGCGTCACCACCGCGAAATCCGTCGGCCACACCAGGTGGAAGCTCCGACGCCGCGCGCCGTAGCGGTCATTCTCCTGGACACGTTGCCCGACGGCCTCGGCCATCGCCGCCGGGGTGGCGGCCTTGATCGGATCGAGCCGCACGCCGACGGCCTGGAGGCGCAGCCACTCCAGCGGATCGCCGATCTCGGGAAAGGCCCCATCGAACCGAGGGAAGGTCACCACCTGCCGCGGCGCCATATAGCGAGCGGCAACTCCCGGATCGGGGGTGGCGTTGGGGCCGAAAGTCAACAGGTAGGACCGGCAGGCCTGGAGCCAGTCCCAGTAAGAGCGCCGCGGCAGCAGCAGGATCTGATCGTCGAAAGGCATCCGAGCCTCAGCCAAATCCCAGGCCGGCCTGGCGCAGCGAAAGGTGGCGGTCCTTGCCGATGATCAAGTGGTCGAGGACTTCGATGTCGAGCAATCGCCCGGCTTCGACCATCGCCCGGGTCACGGCGACATCCTCCGGGCTGGGACTGGGATCCCCGCTCGGGTGATTGTGGGCGACGATGACCGCCGCCGCATTGGCCCGCACCGCTTCTCGAAAGACCTCCCCGATGCGGATGACCGAGGTGTTGAGCGACCCGACGTACACCTCGACGGTGCGCAGCAAGCGATTGCGCGTATCGAGCAGCACCACGACCAGGTGCTCCTGCTCGCGTCCTCCGATGTCGTAGCGCAACAACTCGGCCACATCCTCGGGAGATTGGATCGACCGGCGTGACGAGAGTTCGGCCTTGGCGAACCGGCGGCCAAGCTCGACGGCCGCCAGAAGCTGCGCCGCCTTGGCGCCGCCGATCCCGTGGCGCCCGCGCAATTCGTCGTAGCGCGCGTGGCGAAGGCCGGCCACGCCGCCGCAATCCTGCAGCAGCGTCTCGGCCAGTCGGAGCACGCTCGTTCCCCGGGTTCCGGTTCTCAAGAGAATCGCCACAAGTTCGGCCTCGGCCAGGGCGCCGGCGCCCTGATTCGCCAGACGTTCACGGGGCCGATCCGAGCGCTGCAGGTCGGCAATCCGATGTCGCGCCGTCCGGTCTGGCATTTCCCCCTCCGGATGCAAGGTCCCTGCCAGAGGGCAGGACCTCCTACTCTACCCAGCGCACCTTGCGGCGTCAACCGCGGAACCCTCCACCCGGCCCGACGCGCGCCAAGCCCCCAGGCGCCCACGGGAACGAAGGTTCAGCCGCTCGGAGCGCGAGGCTCGGTACGGACCCGCATGCTATAATCCCGGCCGCTATGCCCGGCCTTGGCGTTGAAGGATTCCGCGGAGTCTTTCTGTATCTCTCCGCCGCGTTCGGTGCTTTCCTCGTCGCCTTGTGGCTGAGCCTGGTCTTCTGGACCTGGCGCGACATCCGCGCCCGCTCCCAGGACCGCTTCCTGCGGGTGCTGGCTCCCCTGCTCGTGCTTCTCCTGAACCTGCCGGGCGTGATCGTCTACTTGATCCTGCGTCCACGCCTCACGTTAGAGGAGGAGTACGAACGGGCGTTGGAAGAGGAGGCATTGCTGAGCGGGATCGAGTCGCATCGCGCCTGCCCCGGCTGCAGCCGGCAGACCCAGAGCGACTGGATGCTGTGCCCCCACTGCCATACGCGGCTGCGCAAGTCGTGCGCCCGTTGTGGACGGCTGCTGGAGCTCCCGTGGAACTTGTGTCCGTACTGCGGGACGCCGGCGCAACCTGCTAAGAACGAAACCCCGGCCGAAGAAGCCTCCCCGGCCGGGGTTTGAGCCTGCACCAAGCTTCCGGGGAGCTTGGTGCTCCCCGGAAGCTCATTCGTTCCCCGTCGCCAATGCGCCCCATCCGGCGTATCTCGCCTGGGCTCCAAGCTCTTCTTCGATGCGGAGCAACTGGTTGTACTTCGCCACCCGATCGGTGCGCGCCGGCGCGCCGGTCTTGATCTGGCCCAGCTCGAGCCCCACCGCCAGATCGGCGATGATCGTGTCCTCCGTCTCGCCGGACCGGTGTGAAACAACGGCCCGCCAACCCGCCTTCCGGCAGACGTCGATGGCACGACGCGTCTCGGTCAGCGTTCCGATCTGATTGAGCTTCACCAGCAATGCGTTGCACGCCCGTTCATCGACGGCCCGCTGCACGCGCGCCGGGTTGGTCACCAGGAGGTCGTCGCCGACGAGCTGCACCCGATCCCCGAGTTCGGCCGTCAGCTTCTTCCAGGATTCCCAATCGTCCTGCGCCAGTCCGTCTTCGATGGAGACGATCGGGTACTGGCGCACCCACTCGGCCCAGAATCGCACCATGCCGTCCCCGTCGAGCTGCTGGCCCTCACGGCGCAGGTTGTAGCGCTTCCGATCGGCGTCGTACAGCTCGGAGGCGGCCGGGTCGAGCGCCAACGCCACTTGCCCGGGCGCCTTGAGACCCGCCTGAAGGATCGCCTCCAGGATGACCTCCACCGCCTCGGCGTTGGTCTTGAGCGCCGGCGCGTAGCCGCCCTCGTCGCCGACCAGAGTCGAGTAGCCTCGCTTCTTGAGGACCGATCGCAGGGCGTGGTACACCTCGGCGCCCCAGCGCAGGCCTTCGGCGAAAGTGGCCGCGCCCAGCGGCATGACCATGAACTCCTGAGCATCCGTCGACTGCCATCCAGTGTGGACGCCGCCGTTGAGGATGTTCAACATCGGCACCGGCAGCAGCGCCGCGGCGGGTCCGCCCAAGTGGCGGTAGAACGGTATGCCGTTGGAGACGGCGGCGGCGCGGCCCGCTGCCAGGCTGACGGAGAGGAGAGCATTGGCGCCCAGCCGTCCCTTGTTCGGCTGCCCATCGAGGTCGATAAGCGCCGTGTCGAGCTCCGTCTGGTCCAAGGCGCGCCCGGTCAGGGCCGCGGCGATCGGGCCGTTGACGTTGGCCACGGCGCGCTGGACGCCCTTCCCCCCGTAGCGGCCCTTGTCGCCGTCGCGCAGCTCCAGCGCCTCGTGGGTCCCGGTCGAGGCGCCGGAAGGGACGATGGCTCGACCCGTCGAGCCGTCGCTGAGGCGGAGGTCGGTTTCGATGGTCGGATTGCCTCGCGAATCGAGGATCTCGCGCGCGTGAACGGAGGCGATGGTGGGAGCGGTCATGGTTGAGCCCTCTTGACGATTATACCGAGCGGCCTGCTCGCCCCTTGTGCACATGCTCATCCCATCGACCGCCAAAGCGCCATGTTAGAATTTTCGGATGACCGCCGCGCGCGTTTATCTCGACTATGCCGCCAGCACGCCGGTCGACGAGCGAGTCCTCGAGCGAATGCTCCCCTACTTCGGCGGTTCTTTCGGGAATCCGTCCAGCATCCATCGGTTCGGCCAGGAAGGGGAAGCCGCCCTGGACGAGGCTCGCCGCATGGTTGCCGAGGTCATGGTCTGCCGACCGGGCGAGATCGTCTTCACCAGCGGCGGCACCGAGAGCGACAACCTCGCCCTGCGGGGCGCCGCCCTGGCCGCCAAGTCCGCGCGCGGCGCATCCCACATCCTGACAACCCCGGTCGAGCATCCGGCGGTGCTCAACGCCTGCCGCTACCTGGAGCGCCACCATGGTTTCCAAGTGGAATGGCTGTCGGTCGACTCCGACGGGCGGGCCGATCCCGATGACGTCGCCCGCCGCCTGCGCGACGAAACCGCCGTCGTATCGGTGATCTACGGCAACAACGAAATCGGGACGATCAATCCGGTGGCGTCCATCGCCGATCGCTGCCGGGCGCGCGGCGTGGTCTTCCACACCGATGCCGTCCAGGCTGCCAGCCAGCTCTCGGTGCGGGTCGACGAACTCGGCGCCGATCTCATTTCCATCGGGGCGCACAAGTTCTACGGTCCGAAGGGCGTTGGCGCGCTGTACTGCCGGGCCGGGATCGATCTCGACCCCTTGCAGCCCGGGGGCGAACAGGAAGCCGGCCGGCGGGCCGGCACGGAGAACGTGCCCCTCATCGTCGGTCTGGCGGCGGCGTTCGAGATCACCGCCGCCGAGAGGCCCCGACACGCACGGCGTTTTGCCGCGCTGCGCGATCGGATCCTGGACGGCGTCGTCGACCTCGTCCCCGGCGCCGGCGTCACCGGGCACCGGCACGATCGCCTTCCCAACCACGCCTCCTTCGTCTTCTCCGGAGTGGATGCCAATCGCCTTCTGGCGGCGCTGGACCTGGCCGGCTACGCCTGCTCATCAGGTTCGGCGTGCAAGACCGGTGACCCGTCGCCGTCCTCCGCGCTGCTCGCCCTCGGATTGACCTCCGACCTGGCGCTGGGATCTTTGCGCGTCACCGTCGGCCGACGAACGACGGACGAGGATATCGACGGTTTCCTCGCCACCCTGCCGGCGTTGGTCGAGGCGCAGCGACGGACGGCGGTCTCCGCAGGATGACTGTACCCCGCCGTGTCGCCGTGGCCATGAGCGGCGGCGTCGACAGCTCTGTTGCCGCCGCCCTGCTGGTGGACCAGGGAGTCGACGTCTTCGGCGTCATGATGCGCCTGTGGGTCGAGGACGGCCGCGTCAATCGCTGCTGCTCCCCGGACGACGTCAACGGCGCACGGCAGGTCGCCTCCAGGCTGGGCATTCCGTTCTACGTTGTCGATATGAAATCGGCCTTCCGGGAGCATGTCGTCGATTTCTTTCTTGATGGCTACGCGCACGGCGTGACGCCCAATCCCTGCATCGAATGCAACCGGACGATCCGCTGGAAGCACCTCCTGAAGGATGCGTTGGGCTTCGGCGCGACACACCTCGCCACCGGCCACTATGCACGCGTCGAAGCGCGCAGCGGCGAATGGGTCCTGCGTCGCGGAGTCGATCCGGACAAGGACCAATCGTACGTGCTGAGTGTGTTGGGCCAGACCGAGATGGCGCATGCCGTTTTTCCTCTCGGCGACTACACCAAACCCGAGGTCCGGGAATACGCGCGTCGACGTCGTTTGCCTGTCGCCGAGCGGCCGGAGAGTCAGGATCTGTGCTTTCTGGCGGGAGACGACTACCGCGCTTTCCTGCGGCGCCACGCTTCCGACGGTCTGACCCCAGGCCCGATCTTGAACGCAGCCGGGGCCGTCCTAGGCCGCCACGAAGGGCTGGCGGCCTACACGATTGGACAGCGTCGCGGTCTGCGGCTGCCGTCGAATGACCCGCTGTACGTCGTCGCCAAGGACCGGTCCACGAATGCCCTCACGGTCGGGACGCGTGCCGAGCTCGGACGCGCCAGCTTCCGCACCCTGCCCGTCGGATGGGTCTGCGGGCGTCCGCCGGCGGCGGCGGCCTTCCCCGCCGACGTCCAGGTGCGCTACCGCGCCGCTCGCGTGCCCTGCCAGGTGACCCCGCATCCGGATGCAACTTGCGCCGTGGAGCTTGCCCGGCCGCTGCCGGATGTGACGCCCGGACAATCGGCCGTTTTCTACCAGGGGGACATCTGTCTCGGCGGTGGAGTGATCGCGGCGTGAGTCTGCCGACGGTGTATCTTGCCTTCCTCATCGCCAGCCTCATCGGTCTGGCGTTCCATGCGCTGCGGGGCGGGACGCTGGCGCGTCTCGTGCTGTACCTGGTGACGGCCTGGGTGGCTTTCTTCCTCGGGCACGGCCTGGCGGGGCTGATGGGTTGGGATGCGGGCCGGCTGGGCGGCCTCAACCTGCTGTCGGCGATCGTCGCCACCGTGATTGGCCTGTTGTTGGCCGCGCTGCTGGCCGGCCCACGCGATCGCAGAACGCCGCCGCGTACTTCGTGAGTGACCCCCGAAAGCCGGCGCGCCGTCGGCGGTGGTATAATCGATCGTTGTGGAAGGTCGCTCCACCGCCCCCGACGATTTCGATCTCGCCGACGCGGAAGAGCCCTCCGGACCGTCCGACACCCGTCGAACCCTCGTCGTCGTCGCCGCGATTGCCGTCGCCCTGATCGGGCTGGCCTTGGTCGCCGGCATCATGGTGTGGTTGGTCGGGAACCCGGCGCAGGCGGAGGCCGTGCGCGACGCCGTGATCGTGATGATCGCCCTGGAGGCGCTCATCACAGGGATGGCGGTGATCGTGCTGACCGTCCAGGTCGCCCGGCTGACGGCGCTGCTGCAGAACGAAGTGCGGCCGCTGCTGGAGGCCTCGAATGAGACTCTGCGCACGGTGCGCGGGACGACGACCTTCTTGAGCGACAACATGGTCCGGCCCGTTGTGCGGCTCAGCGGGGCCGCGGCGGCGGTGCGGCGGGCCCTCGAACTGATCGGCCTCGGCCGAGCGCGATAGACCATTCTACGGAGGCGGCAATGAGCAACAGCGATAATGATCTCGACTTCGGCGCGTTCCTTCTCGGAACGATCCTGGGAGGCCTGGTCGGTGCGGCCGTGGCACTGCTGTTCGCGCCCCAGTCCGGCGAGGAAACGCGCACGATGATCCGCGACAAGGGCATCGAGATTCGCGACAAGGTCGGCGAGACGGCGGCGGATGCCCGCGCCCGGGCGGAAGGGCTGGCGCGTGACGCCAAGACCAGGGCCGAGGACCTGCAGCGCCGCGGCCAAATCGTTCTCGAGGAGCAGAAGGCGCGGCTGGACGCGGCCGTCGAAGCCGCCAAGGCGCCTCCGCAGACCAAGAAGTCGTAGACGTCCGCCCTTCGGAAGAAACCGAAATCAAAGAGCACGCCGCGCGGCGTGCTCTTTGATTTCTACCGACGGCGCCTGCACGCGCGCCCACCCAAACCTTTGCCGCCGACGCTTGTTCGTGGCGCCTCTCGCCGGATGCCGCGCGTTCGCGCTCATCTGCCGTCGCCGCCCTGCTCCAGGCGGAGATGGCGGCGACGGCCTGTTCTAGCCTCGTTCCAGTTCGGCGATCGCCGCCGGGAGCAGCCCGGCGACTTCGCCGGCCAGGACTCCGGCCGTCGTGCCCGATTTCTCAGCCGCCAGCACCCCGGCACGCCCGTGGAGGAACGCAGCGAGAGCCGCCGCTTCCACCGCCGCCACTCCCTGCGCGCACAGTCCTCCGATGGCCCCGGCCAGGACGTCCCCCGTTCCGGCTTTGGCCAAGGCGGCAGTGGCGAAGGGCATCACCCAGGCCCTCCCGTCGGGGGCGGCGACAACCGTGTGGGCGCCCTTCAGAACGACCACGTGCCGCCATTCCGCCGCCTTCTCGCGGGCAACGCCTTCGCGATTGGCCTGGATCGTGTCGCGGTCGAGGCCGGTCAGTGCCGACATCTCGCCGGGATGGGGCGTCAAGATCGAACCCGGCGGCAGACGCGCCGGCCAGTCCTCCAGGGCGGATAGAAGTCGAAGCCCGTCGGCATCGACGATGAGCTGCGGCAGCGGCTCGGCCTGCGGGGCCGCCTCGTTCTCTCGCGGCAGAAACCCCATTCGGCCACGTACGTTCGACTCGGACGGCTTCAGAAGCCGCTCCAGGAAATGCCGCGTGACTTCCTCCCTACCCAGACCCGGCCCCAAGACCAGGGCCGTGGCCCCCCGGCAACCCTTGCGCAGCACTTCGGCTGCCGCCTCGGTGAGCACGCCCATCTCCTGAGGCAGAATGATCCACGTCGCTTCGCGCAACGCCGCGACCAGCGGGAGCTGAACCCCTCCTGGAACGGCCAGAGTCACCAGTCCGGCCCCCACCCGGTAGGCGGCCTCCCCGGCCAGCGCCGCCGACCCCGGGTAGTTGATCGAGCCGGCGGCGATAACGACTTTTCCGAACGTCCCCTTGTGGGAATCCGGCGGGCGCGCCGGCATCCACGCTCGGACCGTCTTGGCATCGGCAAGTTCCATCGGCACCTCGCTCAGCTCTTTCAATCCAGGATTCAATCCGATCTCTCCGATCACGATCTCGCCGACCAGGCCGGCCCCTGGGAACCTCAGCAGGCCCGGCTTGGCCGCGGCCAGAGTCACCGTGACGTCCGCCGCCAGCGTCTCGGGGGCATGTGCACCGCTGTCGCAATCGAGGCCGGAGGGGCAATCGACGGCCAGGCTCAGGAGCCGCCGGGAACGAGTCGATCGAGCCGCCTCGACACGCGACAAAACCGCCGAGACCTCCTCCGAAAGGGGAAGCCGAGAGCCCGTGCCCAGGACGGCATCGATCAAGACGTCCGCCTCCGCCGTCAGCCGCGCCAGCGCCGATTCATCCGCATCCTCGGCCCGCGCCAGCACCAGCCCGCCCAACTCTCGCAGCCGCGAGGCGTGCGCGTCCGGGTCGCTTCGAGGCCGCACGAGATAGGCCGTGACGATCGACCCGGTCTCTTGCAGCCGACATCCGGCCGCCAAGCCGTCGCCCCCGTTGTTCCCGGAACCGACCAGGATCAGAATCCGTTTTCCGCGTGGCTCGGCCAACCGACTCATGACCTCGGCGGCAACGGCCTGGCCGGCGCGCTCCATCATCTGATCGTAACTCCAGCCGCCGGCGTCGGCGGCCTGCTCGATCCTCCGCATCTGATCGATCGTCACGATCTTGGGCATGACGCCTCGTCCCGTCCTCGAAATCGTTCACGACGGAGGCGGTAGCCCGCCTCACAGGGCAGCGGACGCCTCCAGGTCGGCTGTGTTCGAGAGCCCCAGCCGACGCAGGCGGTCACGACTCGGCCACCCGGTTATCGAGTCCCACTCGCGGGCGGCGTAGTATGCCCGGAGCATCTCCTCCACCGGGGGTTCGTAGCCGGCCGCTCCTCCGTCGGCCAGGGCGCGGCGCACCAGTCCCGGCAGACGATCCTCGGAGGGCTGCAAGCCCAGCCGCAGGTTCACCATGCGCTTCAGCTGCCAGCCGCGATCGCCGGCCCGAAGCAGGCCCTCCATATCGTAGTCGCCGCCGATGGCGGCATCGACCAGCTCGACGACCGTCGATGGGGGGACATTGGCGAACTGGCACAAGACAAGGGCGTTGCCGATCGTCCGCCAATCCTGATGGCGGGCGACATTCGCCGCCTTAGCCGGGCCGTCCTGCCGGCCGAACAACGACACGCCCACCTCTTCGATCGTCTGCCCGATTTCCACCATGAAGTAATCGCTCTGGTTGTGACACGCCCCGCGGGGTGAAGTGGCGTAGACGATGGCCATCCCGTCGACGGCCCGCGGGTCATGATACGCCATCTCCAGTCCCTTCACCTGCGCCGCGGATTCCGGCGCGCCGCAGCGGTCGGCCAGCGCCCGCGCCCCCTCCGCCAGCCAGGCGCCGAACCCCTCCCGGCGCACCGTCCGGTGGATCAGCTGCTCGACCGAGCGCGGATCCCCCCACGCCAGCACCAGCCCGTCGCACGCCGCCGGCGTCAGAAGCCCTTCCTGTTGGAGCAGGAAGGCCAATCCGATGACGTTCGACATCGAGATCGTGTCGAGCCCATAGCGATCGCACAGCTCGCCCAGCCGCGTGATCGCCGCCAGATCGAGGATCTCGAGGTTCGGGCCGAAGCCGACCATCGTTTCGTACTCCGGCCCCTTGCGCGTTTGCCGGTCCTCCAGGCGCACCTTCCGCCCGCACGCGATGACGCAGCCGTGGCACGTCGAGACTCCGCTCAGAATCGTCTCGGCCACGTGGGCCCCGCTGATGACGGAGGCGCCGGCCAGATCGCCCCTTGTGAAGTAGCGCTTCGGCATCGAACCGATGTAGTCGAAGTAGTCCGCCCCGCCGGCTGACCCGGTCGCCCTCAGACTCAGCGACACCGTATCCTGGCGAAGCTCGCGATTGGCCAGGGAGCGCATGGCCTGGAAGCGGCTGCGGTCGGCCAGTGGGATCTCCCTCCGGCCGCGCACGGCGACGGCCTTCAGATTCTTCGACCCCATCACCGCCCCCATCCCCGTCCGGCCTGCGACGCGGCCGTGATCGCACAGGACCAGCGCGAAGGGAATGCGCGCCTCGCCCCCTGCCCCGATACACGCCACTCGGACCAACGGGTCGTCGAGCTCCAGGCGCAACCGCTCTTGCGTCTCGTAGGTGTCGGTCTTCCCCCACAAATGGCCGGCCGGGCGGAGCTCGACGGTCTCCTCTCGAATCCACAGGTAGACCGGTTCGGGCGAGCGTCCTCGAAGGAGCAGCGCATCCCAACCGCTCATGCGCAGCTCGGGTCCGAAGAAACCGCCGGCGTTGGACTCGGCCCACAGGCCCGTGGCCGGGGACTTGGCGCAGATGACGAAACGCCCGACGGAAGGCCCAGCCGTTCCGGTGAGAGGTCCGCTCATGAAGAGCAGCGGAGCGGCAGGGCTCAGAGGATCGAGGGACGGGGACAGCTCACGATACAGCACGCGGGCCGCCAGGCTGGCTCCTCCCAGAAAGTCGTGCACCAGCGGCGCCGGAATGACGCGGCCCTGCCACGACCCCGTGCCCAGGTCGACTTCGAGCAAACGGAAGGATATCGCGGTCATGCCGATGGGGGCGTCGACGGCGCCGCCGTCAGCCCGGCCACTCCGCGGCGAGGTTCCTTGGCCGGGATGAGCGACATGGCGTACTCGGCCAGTGCCGTGATGGTCAGGCTCGGATTGATGCCGGGGTTGGCCGGGAGCACGGTCCCGTCGATCACGTAGAGACCAGGATAGTTGTGAACCTGGCATTGCGGATCGACGACGCCCTCCTCGGCCGAGGCCCCCATCGGACAGCCGCCGATCAAGTGGGCGGTGGCGGCCATGTTGAAGAGGGTCTCGGCGGTGTTCCCCATCGGGACGGCCCCGGCGCGTGCGGCGAAATCTCGGACGACACGGTGCGCCTGGGGAATCTCCCCCGGCACCGGACGAGTGAGGTCGCGCTCCGCCCGCATTCCCCTGGGCACCAGCAGGGAGCCGCGCCGCCAGCGCAGGTTCATGAAATTTTCGACGCGCTGCATGACGAGCAGGATGGTCGTGCGCTCCGCCCAGCGAGGCCCGATCAGGGAGCGGAGGAAATCCAGGGGGTGTCTCAAGATCGCTCCGGCCGCTCTCCACGCCCTTCGCCAGAATCTTTCGTTCCGCGCCTCGATCAGCGGGCCGGAAAGCAGGCGCATGAACGACGAACCCTTCGGATAGCGCACCGCTTGGACGTGGGTGACGTCGTCCACCCGTACGTCGGCCGAGATGGCGATGCCCTCCGAGTAGTCGACCGTCGCCCGTCGCGCCCCTGCCCCCAGCAGCGCCTCGGAGTTGGTGCGCACCCGTTCTCCCAGATGCGGCGACAGTCGCGGCAGCGAACCGATCTCCTCCCGGCAGCGAAACAGGAGGTCGAGCGTTCCCAGAGTCCCGGCGGCGACGATCACGCGATCGGCCGCCACCGCTTCGCGGGCCGGGCGCAGACTCGTCGAACGACGGAACTCGACGACAAACCGTCCCCCACCGGCGCCGTCCCCCTCGGGGTAGATGCCCAGGACTCGCGACTCGGCTCGGATCGCCGCCCCGCGCTTCTCCGCCAGATGGAGATAGTTCTTCGTCAGCGTATTCTTGGCATTGTGCCGGCAGCCCACCATGCATCCGCCGCAAAATTGACAACCTGCGCGCGGCGGCCCTTCGCCGCCGAAGAATGGATCGGACTGCTCCACGCCCGGCTCGCCGAAATAGACTCCGACCTCCGTCGGCCGAAAGGTGTCGCCCAGCCCGTACGAGACGGCAACCTCGCGCAGGATCTCGTCGGCGCGGGCCAGCTTCGGCGTCACCGTCACGCCCAGCATCCGCCGGGCGGTCGCGTAGTGTGGACGCAGGATCGTCCGCCAATCCGCCAGACGCCGCCACTCCGGCTCTTCGAACAGCTCCGCATCCGGCTCCATCAACACGTTGGCATAGACCAGGCTCCCGCCGCCCACGCCGCAACCGTGCAGCACCATCGCTTCCTTGAAGAAGGTCAGGCGCATGAAGCCGTGCAGGCGCAGCGCCGGAAGCCACAAGAAATTCCAGACATGCCAGTTGCTGCGCGGGAAGTCCTGGTCGGCGAACCGCTTGCCCTGCTCCAACACGAGCACGCGGTAACCCTTCTCGGCCAGGCGGAGGGCCGAGACGCTGCCCCCGAAGCCCGATCCTACGATCACGTAATCGTAGGATTGGCGCGCCGTGACGCTGCTCCGCGGGAGAGGCCGCCGGCCCTGGGTCGTCACGTGCTTCGATCCGGCGTCCGACGCAGCGACAGCGCTCCCCCGTCCGCGGCGGCCCCCGTGCCGCCGGCCTCATCGAGCCAGGCGGGATCGATGGCCACGACCTCTTCGACCTTCTCGATCGGCGCCATCTCCAGCTCGATCGGCAGGAAGCAGGCGTAGATCACCTCGGGCGACAGCGCCTCCCACTCACAATACAGGCGCTCGCTGCCGGCGGCGTACCAGCTTCTCACCCAGCGGGCCCCGGCATGCGTCCGCTGCCGCAGGCCGCGCCAGTCATTCACCAGGTCGTCCTGGGAGGCGTAGATGCGTTTGACGTGGTGGCTTACCAGGTAGCGATTCATCGCTCCTCCCACCCCCGGCCGGCGGCCGTTATGCTGCCCCGGCTGCCAGGCGGCAACAGCGGACGAAGTCCAGCACGACCGGGACGTTGCGCAGGATGTAGGCCATGTTCCCCGAAACCTGGAGGCGGCGGGTGAGCATGGCTTGCATCGGATCGAGACTGCCGCCCAGGACGGCGGCGAAGTGGGCGAAGCCGGCGGTCAGGGCGAAGGCCGGCTTGGGAAGCCCGCCTTCGCCGGGAGGAAAGTAGCGCGCCGAACGGCACTTCCCATGCCACAGATCGAGATAGACGTGGGTAAAGAGCGTTTCGGCGGCGCGGTCACTTTCCGGCTTGATCACGAAGAGGAGATCGCCCTCCCAGCTGCGGGCGATCTCGCCGTAGCGCGCGTCGCTGTTGAGGACGCGTACCAGAGCTTCGACCCACGCCTGGCTGGGAAACTCGGCGCTCATGACGACCTCAACCGGACGATCGATTATGGCGCAACGCCACGTCATAGTCAACGCACCAGGCCGCCAGGTCCTCGTTTGACGGCCTCCGTCCCCTCCGGTAGACTTTCCCACCAGCGAGGTCCGCGATCGTGACCCCCCGCAAGACCGTCGTCGACGTCATCCACACCCGCCAACGCCTGGAGGCCCTGGAAGATCAGGCGCTCGCCCCGTATGGGACGCGCAGCCGCGACTCGCGCGGCCGGGCCTACCCGGAAGACGAGCCCAATGAACGCACTGTCTTTCAACGCGATCGTGATCGCATCCTGCACACGACCGCCTTCCGGCGGTTGGAGTACAAGACCCAGGTCTTCGTCAATTACGAGGGGGATTACTACCGCACCCGCCTGACGCATACGCTGGAGGTCGCCCAGATCGGCCGAACGCTCGCCCGCGCCCTGGGCGCCAATGAAGACCTGGTGGAGGCGGTTTGCCTGGCCCACGACCTGGGGCATCCGCCCTTTGGGCACGCCGGCGAATCGGCGCTGGCGCGCCTGATGGCCGACCACGGCGGCTTCGACCACAACCGTCAATCGCTGCGAATCGTGACCGAGCTCGAACATCGCTTTCCGGAGTTTCCCGGATTGAACCTTACCTGGGAAGTGCGGGAAGGGATCGTCAAACACGAAACCGAATACGACGTCGCCGACGCCGCCGGATACGACCCGGAGAAGCGCGGCACGTTGGAGGCCCAGCTGGCCAACGTGGCCGACGAGCTGGCCTACACCGCCCACGACCTGGACGACGGGCTGCGCTCGGCGATCATCTTCCCGCGCCAACTGGAAGGGTCGAGCATCTGGACGATGGTCGCCGCCAGCCTGGGCTGGACCACCTTCGAGCTCGACGAGCTGGCCCGCCACCGGTTCATTCGGCGGCTGATCGGCCTGGAGGTGAACGATATGCTGCAGGCGACGGCCGAACGGATCCAGCGCAGCGGCGCGGATTCGGTCGACGGTCTGCAGCGCCTGTCCTACAACGTCGCCGGCTTTTCGGCGGAGATGGACGGGCGGAACCGGCAGCTCAAGGATTTCCTCTACCGCAACATGTACCAGCATCACCGCGTGGTGCGGATGCAGGTCAAAGCCGATTCGATCCTGGAGGACCTATTCCAGGCCTATACCCGCAATCCGGAAATCCTGCCGGAAGGGCTGCCGGCGATGCCGGACGAAAAGGCGCGCTATCGCACCGTCTGTGATTACGTCGCCGGGATGACCGATCGCTTCGCTCTGCAGGAACACGCCAAGCTGTTCGACCCCGGCATCCAGCCGTGATCGGGGCAGCCACGGATGGATGAGAAGAAACTCTACCTGACGCCGGAAGGCGCCGCCAAGCTGCGGGCGGAGCTGAAGGAGCTGACCGGACCGGGCCGTACGGCGCTGGCCGAACGCCTGCACCACGCCGTGCGTCAGGGCGATCTGTCGGAAAACGCCGACTACATCGCCGCCAAGGAGGACCAGGCCTTCCTGGAAGGCCGAATCCTCGAACTGGAGACGATCCTGCGCCAGGCGGTCATCGTCGAAGGCGACGGCCCGGTCGGCGTCGTCGACCTTGGTTGTCAGGTCGTGGTATCCGAGGATGGTGGATCCGAGGAGACGTTCGTGCTGGTGGGCCTGAAGGAGGCCGATCCACGCAACGGGAAGATCTCCCATGAGTCCCCGATCGGCAGCGCCCTGATGGGCAAGCGCGTCGGCGACACGGCCGTCGCCCGAACGCCCGGGGGAGAACTGCGCTTCCACATTCTGGAAATCCGGCCGAGAAGCGGTTAAGGCGGCTTCCGGGGATCTCTCCGAGAACCCAGGGAAGATCGTCGGGGAAGCCCCCGTCACGCGCCGATGCGGTAAGAAACGTAGGGGCACGGCGAGCCGTGCCCCTACGCATCATGCCAAATGCCGGGCGTCAGTCCACGCCCAGTTTCGAAGCCGCCCGCAGTTCGATCGTCATCCGCTCGAAGAAACTTTCGGCCGGAAGCGCCCCACCGCCGTACGACTGGTCGACGATGCGCGCCTCCACCTGCAGGGAGGCCGTTTCCAGCACGACGACCGCACCCGGTTCGCCCAGGATCGGATCACCTTTGGCGGCCATGCGGTTGCGGGTAGCCTCGTCCTGGAACGTGTAGCGGCTCATCAGGACCTTGGTCACCGTCTGAATGTCGTTCTTGTCGAAGAGCCAGACTTCGAAGGCCGACACCTTCTTCGGGTCGCCGACGCCGATCAAATCCCCGATTCCGACGCCGCACTCGCCCAGGAAGTCGCCGTTGCCGCTCTCGATGCTGAACGAGTCGTCGTACAGGTCGTCCCCCAGGGTGTAGGTTGTGCGGAACGTCGCCAGCGGCGGCCGATCCAATCCCCCCGCCCGCGCCGCCGGCCTCGGGACACGCCCTTCCGCTTCCGATTCCAGCTCAAGACCCGGCGGAGTCTCGAGGTCGGGTTGGCCCATCGGGCGCGCGCCCCGGCGGGCGCCTCGTCCGCGGATCAGGACGACCCCTGCCAGGAGCAGGCCGAGCACCAAGGTCACACCGCACACCGGCAGCAGGACCTGCGCCGCCGACGGAGCCGGCCGGGCCGTGCCGGACCTCGGCGTGGTCGCGACCGGAACCTCGTAGAGATTGACGGTGGCGGCGAAGTCGGCGACGGCCGCCGGGTTGACTTCCACCGGATCGGCCTGGATCCCCGCCAGGATCGTCGCACCGTCCGCTCCCAACGATTGGTAGCGCGCGACGGCCAAGTCGACATCCCGATTGACCGAGTAGGAGTCGATGGCCGCGCTCAAGAAATCCGTCTGATAGTCTTCTCGCAGGTTCACCGGGGTCCCGTCGACCCACTTCACCGGGTTGATCGCCCAGGCGTACAGCACACCGAGCAGCAATCCGGCCACGGCGGCTGCCCCGACGATCACCCACTTCCGCTGTGCCAGCTCTTTGATCTTGTCCATGGGTCCTGTTCGCCGCCTCCTGCTCGCCCCGGTCGCCTCATTCTAGATGCATCTCGGCCGTGCCGCAAACAGTCGTTGCAAGCCTCATGCCGCCTCCCCCTCGGGGGCGGCCAGCCCGCTCAGCTCGAAACGATGCTCGCATTTCAGGCAGACGGCGTACGTCCGGTTCTCGGCCGTCAGCGTTCCGCCGCAGTCCGGGCACGGCTGGGGCAAGGGACGCTTCCACGAGGTGAATTCGCAGGCGGGGTAATTGGCGCAGCCGTAGAAGACGCGGCCGCGTCGGGTGCGGCGTTCCACCAGGTCCCCGCCATCGAGCGGGCAGTGCACCCCGATGCGCTCCAGCCACGGCTCGGTGTAGCGGCACTCCGGGAAGTTGGAGCAGCCGATGAACTTGCCGTAGCGCCCATGGCGCACCACCAGTGGATGTCCGGACTCGGGGCAGAGACGATCGAGCACCTCCGGCTCGGCCCGCACTTCCGGCATCAGTTCGAGGGCGCGTTTCACTTGCTCGGCGAAGGGAGCGTAGAACTCGCGGATGACCTCGGCCCACGGCCGGGTACCGTCGGCGACTTCGTCCAATTCCTCTTCCATGCGAGCGGTGAAGCCCAGATCGACGATCTCCGGAAAGTAGTCAACGATCAGGTCGTTGACGGTCAGGCCGATCTCGGTCGGCACCAACCGCTTCTTGATGCGGTGGACGTAGCCTCGCCCCTGAAGGGTGCTTAAGATCGGGGCATACGTCGACGGACGGCCGATGCCGTAATCCTCGAGGGCTTTCACCAGCGACGCCTCGCTGAATCGGGCCGGAGGCTGCGTGAAGTGCTGCTCGGGGAAGGAACCCTCCAGGCCGACGGCCTCGCCCTCTTCGACCGGCGGGAGCTGGGCCAGCCCCGCTTCCAGGGCCTCCGCCTCGGCCTCGCCGTTCTCGGCCGGCAGGTCTTCGTAGACTTCGAGGAACCCGGCCGAACGAAGGCGGGACGCCGAGACCCGCAGCAGGTAAGTGTGGGCCTCCGAGGTTCCCGTGACTTCGATGGTGAGCGTGTCGTACTCGGCGGCCTGCATCTGCGAGGCGAGGAATCGCTCCCAGATCAGCCGATACAGGCGGGCCTGCTCCGGCGTCAGGTCCGCCGCCAGGGCGTCCGGCGTCCGTCGGACCGAAGTCGGGCGAATGGCCTCGTGCGCCTCCTGCGCGCCGCGACTTCGGGTGCGGTAGATCGGCGGCTCGTCCGGCACGGCGCCAGCACCGTAGCGCTCCTGCAAGTACGTCCGCGCTTCCTGCTGCGCCTGCACCGAGACCTGGGTCGAATCCGTCCGCATGTAGGTGATGAGGCCGACGGTCTCACCGCCCCCGAGCTCGGCGCCTTCGTACAGCTGCTGGGCGACGGCCATCGTCTTGCGGGCGACAAAGCCCAGCCGCCGGGCGGCCTCCTGTTGCAGCGTACTGGTCGTGAACGGGGCCGGCGGTTTACGCTGGCGCGTGCCGCGCCGGGCGCTGGTCACCTGATAACGGGCGCCCGCCAGGTCGTCCAATATCGGCTGCACCTGCGCCCGATCGACCAGCTGCGGCGGGTTCCCGTCGATGCGCTGCAGTCGGGCGCGAAACGCCGGCGGCTTCTCCGGTTGCAGGAAGTCGGCGTCGATCGTCCAGTATTCGCGCGGTTGGAACCCTTCGATCTCCCGCTCGCGATCGACCACCAGGCGCAACGCCGCCGACTGCACCCGTCCGGCGGACAGGCGACCGCGCACCTTGGCCCACAGAATCGGGCTGAGGTTGTAGCCCACCAGTCGATCGAGGATGCGTCGCGCCTGTTGCGCGTCGACCAGGTTCATGTCGATGGTGCGCGGATGGTCGAAGGCTTCTTGCACCGCCGGTTCGGTGATCTCGTGAAAGACGACGCGGCGGGCCTGCTCGGGCTCGATGGCGGCCGCTTCCAGCAGGTGCCAGGCGATCGCCTCGCCCTCGCGATCGGGGTCGGTCGCCAGGAAGACCTCGTTCGACTTGGCGACTTCGGCCTTCAGGCCTTTGACCACTTCGCGTTTTTCCTTCGGCACCCGGTACTCCGGCTCGAAGCCGTTGTCGACGTCGACCGACAGGCGCGACTTCAGCAGATCGCGCACGTGGCCGACGGACGCCATGACGCGATAGCCTTTGCCCAGAAAGCGGCCCACCGTGCGGGCTTTGGCCGGCGACTCGACGATGACCAGCCGGGCGCGGCTCCGCCGCGCCTTGGTCTTGGCGGCCGCTCGCGCGGCGCGGTCGACGACCGGCGGCTCCATCCCCTCGTGGGCGGGCGTGCGCCCCATGCGAAACAGGCGCGTGCCGCACACCGGGCATTTGCCCCGGGTGGCCGGCGTTCCGGTCTTGGTGAAGATCGCCTCAGGATCCGCCAGCGGTCTCTTCTGCCGGCAGCGTACACAATAGGCTTCCAAATCCAGCTCCTACACCAGGTATCGGTCCAAGCCGCGTCGGCCGAGGTCCTCGACGATTTCGCGGACACGACCGGCCTGGTCGCGGCGGCAGATCAGCAAGACGTCGCCGGTGTCGACGACGACCAGGTCGTGCACCCCGTCCAGGACGATCAGTCGCTCGCCCCCCTCGCCGACCACCAGCGATCCGGCCGAGTCGCGCAGCAGCGCCTGAGCCCCAAGGACGGCGTTGGCCGACGGGTCCTTCTCCAGAAGCTGGTAGACGCGGTCCCAACTCCCGACGTCGGTCCAACCCAATCCGGCGGCGTGTAGGACGACGACGTCGGCGGCATGCTCCATCACGGCGTAGTCGATCGTCTGGGGCTGAAGCGACGACCAGGCCCGCAGGAAGGCCGGGTCCTCACTGCGGGCAGCCGGATCGGCCTGGGTCAAGAGTTGGTGCAGCTCCGGCATCCGCCGCGATATCTCGTCCAGGAGCCGCCCCGGCGTCCACAAGAACATCCCCGAGTTCCAATAGTAGTCGCCTTCGTCCAGGTAACGCTGCGCCGTGGCGGCATCCGGCTTCTCTCTAAACTCTCGGACGGCGAACGCCTGCTCGCCCGTTGGTCCGGCCAGCGCCTCGCCGCGGCGGATGTAGCCGTAGCCGGTGTCGGGTCCCGTCGGCGGAATCCCGAGCGTGACGATGTGACCGGCAGCCGCCAGGTCGGCGCCGGCCTCCAGCAGTGACCGAAGGCGCTGCGGCGTTTCCATGGCGTGATCGGAGGTCAACACCGCCATCACCGCCTGAGGATCCTGACGGCTCACAACGACGGCCGCCAAACCGAGGACGGGCGCCGTCCCCTTCGGTTCCGGCTCCAGCAGGAAACAACTGCGCGGCAGGTCCGGTACTTCCTCCGCCAGCAGATCGGCCAGGACCGGCGTCGTGGCGACCGTGATCTGTTCCGCCGGAAGCCAACGCCTCAGACGGGCGATCGACTCGGCGAAGAGCGAACGTTCCATGGAGAGGCGCAGCACCTGCTTCGGCCGGCGGCGACGCGAGATCGGCCACAAGCGGGAGCCGCCGCCTCCCGCCAGCACGACGGCGTGCAGCCGAGTCATCCGACCGCCTCGGCGACGCGCCGCGGCGGCCGCGCCCGCACGTAGTGCATCCCGCCAACCTGGACGGCGCGGCCCTGCAGCTCGAGCATCGCCAGCGCCGCCAGCACCTCCGCCGGAGTGCCGTGCGTCCGCGCCACCATTTCGTCGGCATGCAGCGGGTCGTCCGACAGCAGGCCGGTCAGCCGAGATTCCAGGTCGGTCCCCAGCGATATGGCTTCCTCCGGGATCGCCGCCTGCGCCGGGACGGCCAGGGCTTCGAGCACATCCTCCGGCGAGACCAGCGGCGTGGCGCCTTGCAGCAGCAGGCGATTGGCGCCGCGGCTGGCGCGCGAGTAGATGCTGCCCGGGACGGCGAAGACCTCCCGGCCCTGATCGGCGGCAAACCCGGCCGTGATCAACGCTCCACTGGCCTCGCCGGCCTCGACGACGATCAAGGCCATGGCCAGGCCGGCCACGATCCGATTGCGCACGGGGAAGTTGCCGGCCTCCGGCCGCGTCCCCAGCGGATACTCCGTCAGAATCGATCCCTGCCCGGCGATTTCCTCGGCCAGGGCACGATGCTCGGCCGGATAAACCTGGTCCAACCCCGATCCCAACACGGCGATCGTGCGCCCGCCGGCGTCGAGGGCGGCCCGATGGGCAAGCGAGTCGACTCCACGAGCCAGGCCGGAGACAACCGTCACGCCGTGTACGGCCAGCGCCGTCGCCAGGTCTCGCGCCACGGACTGGCCGTAGGGCGTCGGACGCCGCGTCCCGACGATCGCGGCGGCGTGACGATCGGATCGGTCCAGGGAACCCCAGGCGTAGAGCACGATCGGCGGCGAGGCGATCTCGAGCAGATGCGCCGGGTAGGACGGCTCCTCCCACGTCAGCACCTGGAATCCTCGCTGCGTCACTCGCTCCATCTCGTCCTCGAGATCCAACGAGCGCCGCGCGGCGACGATCCCGCTTACGGCATGCGGCCCGAGTCCGGCGGCGCGCAGCGCCGGTTCGTCGGCGCGCCAGGCGGAAGCGATGTCGCCGAAGTGGTCGAGCAGCAGCCGCAGGCGAACCGCGCCGATTCCGGCGGCGCGGCTGAATCCAACCCAGTATTTGGCCGTCGATTCCATATTTACGCGATCTTCGACCGTGCGTCCACAGCCGGGAGAACGGGAGAGATTACCACGACGCTTTTCTCCGTGTCAAGTGAGCGATGCGCCGCGCGCCGGCGACCGCCTTGCGAAACACAACCGCCTGGCGCGGACCAGGCGGTTCAGCGGGGATGACGGGATTCGAACCCGCGGTCTCTGCCTTGACAGGGCAGCGTGTTGGGCCGCTACACCACACCCCCAACGGGCGTGAGTTTACCACACGTGCGCGCCGGCCGGTGGATGACCGGCGATAGGCGGAGGCGAGCCACTCCGCGCCGAAGTCTCCCATCACCGCGTTGTGGCGATTCCTCGATTCGCTCGGAATGACAAAGAAGTGCGCGCCTCCAAGACTCGTCCCCGCGACTCCCGCGCGGCGGGGCGAGGCGTGCAGCAGAGGCGCCCGCCGGCATGCCGGGACGGTCGTTTCGGCCTACCCGATCGCCAAGGCGCGTCGAAACGCGTCGGCCGTCCGTTCGACTCCCTCGTCGTCGATCCAGTAATGCAGCACCAGACGAATCCGACGGGGGCCAACGGCGTGGATCAGGATGTCGTCCTGCGCCAACGCCCGCTCCATTCCGGCGCCGTCGAGAGGCAGCTCGGGCGCCAACGTCAGATAGACCATGTTGGATGGGGGCACGTCCGGCTCCAGCACGACTCCGGGGATCTTCCGCAGCTGATCGGCGAGCCGGCGCGCCCGAGCGTGATCGTCCGCCAGTCGCTCGGTCATCGTCTCCAGCGCCACGATGCCGGCGGCGGCGAGGATGCCGGCCTGGCGCATCCCCCCACCCAGCTGTTTCCGCGCGCGTCGGGCCTTGCGAATGAACTCCCCTTCGCCGCACAAGACCGATCCCACCGGAGCACATAAGGCCTTTGATAGGCAGAACGTCACCGAATCGGCCGGTGCCGACAGCTCGGCGGCCGACGACCGGGCGGCGACGGCGGCGTTGAAGATCCGTGCCCCGTCCAGGTGCAAGCGAAGGCCACGTGCATGCGCCAGGTCTCCGACCCGGCGAGTGTACTCCGCCGTCAGGGCGACGCCGCCGCAGCGATTGTGGGTGTTCTCGAGGCAGATCAGCCGCGTCGTCGGGAAATGATCGTCGTCCGGACGGATGGCAGCCTCGACCGCTTCGAGACGCAGCGAGCCATCCGGCTGGTTCGGCACGGTGCGCGGATGGACTCCTCCCAGCGCCGCCACGCCCCCGGCCTCGTACACGAAGGTGTGAGCCTGCTCGCCCAGGATGACTTCGTCCCCGCGCCCGCAATGCGTCAGGACCGCCGCCAGGTTTCCCATCGTCCCCGACGGCACGAAGAGACCCGCTTCCTTGCCGAGACGCTCCGCAGCCAATGACTGCAGCCGATTGACCGTCGGATCGTCCCCGAAGACGTCGTCGCCGACCTCGGCCTGCGCCATCGCCTGGCGCATCTCCGGCGTCGGCTGAGTGACGGTGTCCGATCGGAGATCGACCGTTCGCGAGTCAGTCGTGGTCATCACGACCTCCGGGATCTAGACCCAGCGGATCTCCGTCCGATCCTAAGGGCGGGACGGAGCCGGCGGCGCGGGCGATGGCTTGGGCCAGGTCGTCCGGCGGCGCCGCCTCGAAGGTGCGTTCGGAGGAATCCCGGCCGGGAAGGCGGAAGCGCAGCCGCCAGGCGTGCAGCATTTGCCTCGACAGTCCGAGCGAGGGTCGGCGAAAGCCGTAGACCCGATCGCCGGCGACCGGGCACCCGAGGAAGGCCAGGTGGACGCGGATCTGGTGCGTGCGCCCGGTGCGCGGCATCACCTCCAGCAGCGCGTGCTGCAGGTAGGTCTGCCGCAGGCGATAGTCGGTCGTGGCCGGCCGGCCCTTGGCGGCCGGGACGATCCCCATCCGCTGGCGATGGCGCGGGTCGCGACCGATCGGGGCTTCGACGCGGCCGCGGCGGTCTGGCGGCCGCCCGTCGACCAGGGCCAGGTAGACTTTCTCGACTTCTCGATCTTGGAACTGGGCCTGGAGCGCCTTCAGCGAGTCTTCGTTCTTGGCGACGACGACCAGGCCCGACGTGTCGCGATCCAGGCGATGGACGATCCCCGGACGAATCTCGCCCCCCACACCGGTCAGATCCGGGGCATGCGCCAGGACGGCGTTCACCAGAGTCCCCGTGCTGTGGCCGGCCGAAGGATGAACGACCATTCCCGCAGGCTTGTTGACGACCATCAGGTCGTCGTTCTCGAAGACGATGACGAGTGGAATGGCTTCGGGCAGATTACCGCTGGGGGACGGCGGCGGAATGCGGACGGTGATCGTCTCCCCGCCCCGCAATCGGATTCCGGGCTTGGTCGTCGGCGTGCCGTCGACCGCCACCTGGCCACGCTGAATCCACTGCTGCAGACGGGAGCGCGACTGGTCGGGGAAGAACCCGAGCAGGACCTGATCCAGGCGGCCTCCGGAGGCGGGCGCCGGATGGGCCTCCAGCCGCCCTTCCATGCTCTTCAGGCCTCGCCCGTCTCGGCCGGGCCGCCTCCGGCGCTCGGTTCCATCCTGGCCTGGCGGTCCTGCACCCACATCGATGCCACGAGCAGAGCTACACCGACGGTGATGCTGGCATCGGCGACATTGAACACGGGGAAGGAGGCGACCGAAATGAAATCGGTGACCGTGCCCAGCAGGACGCGGTCGATCAGATTACCGACCGCCCCGCCGAGCTGCAGGGCCAGGGCGATCCGCACCGCCGTTTGCGCTTCCGGGACGCGCGGGAAGTAGTAGATGATCGCCGCCGAGACGCACAGGGCGACGACCGAGAAGATGATCCCGGCCGTCGGCAGCATGCCAAACGCGGCGCCGGTATTGTTCCAGTGGATGATGCGCGCGTACCCCGCCAGCCACTCCAACGGCGACCAGACCTGGCCGACCTCGAGTTGCGCCCGCACCAGGTACTTGGACCACTGGTCCAGCGCCAGGACGAGACCCGAAATGCACGCCAGAAAAACGTAGGCGCGCGCCCGCTGGCTGCGCTCGGGGGCGGTCTCCGAAATCATCGTCGCCATTCTACCCGATCGACTCGACCGCCGGAGTCAGCCGGAGCCGAAGCGTCTCGCCATCGAAAGCGAAGTCGTGGACTCCGGGCGATTCCGGCACGCTCCCCATCTCGAAACGATCGGCCAACACCTCGCCGACGACGAAGCTGTGATACTGCGTCAGCGCCTGCGCCAGGCGGGGAGAGGCCTGATAGACGACGGCGATCCGCTGCGCCAGGTGGAGATCGAGGTCGCGGCGCAGCTCCTGGATGCGGCGAACGACCTCGCGCGCCAGGCCCTCGCGCACGAGATCGGGCGTCAGCTCGGTCCGCAGCGCGGCCAGATACGGGCCGTCGGCGGCGGCGGCGAACCCGGCCCGCGGTTCGATGCGCACTTCGATTTCGTCGGGCAGCAGCGTGTAGGACTCGCCCCCGGCCTCCACGGCGAGCGTCTCGCCGGCGGCCAGCCGCAAGGCCGAGGCGGCCGGATCGAGCGCAAGGATCGCCCGGCGGATTTCGGGGAAACGTGCTTCATACTTCTGACCGAGTTGACGCGGCAACGGGTTCAGGCGGAACTCGACGGCCTCCGTGGCGGCGTTCAGAGCCCGCACGGCATTGACATTCAGCTCATCGGCGATCAGCCTGGCGTACCGGGCGACGACTTCCGCTTCGCGCGGGTGGCGGACGGCGAAGGCCGCTTCGGCTAACGGCTGGCGCAGCTTGCGCCCGGCCGAGCTGCGCGCGGCGTGGCCGAGCGAGACGAGTTGCAGGACAAGCGCCATCTCCTCCAAGAGAGCGGGTTCGCTCGTCGGCTCGGCCGACGGCCACAGCACATGGTGGACGCTCTCGGCCGCCTGCTCGTCGACCGATCGCACCAGGTTCTGATACATCACTTCGCTCACGAATGGGACGAAGGGGGCGAGCAGAGCCGCGAGCGTCACCAGGACCTGGTAGAGGGTGGCGTAGGCGTGCGCCTTGTCGATGTCCGATTCGGCGCTCGTGCCGCGGTGCGACCAGAACCTTCGCCGGCTGCGGCGCAGGTACCAGTTGCTCAGGTGGTCGAGGAATTGCTGGAGCGCCGCCGCCGCCAGGTTCGGCTCGAAGGCGTCCAGGCGCGCCGTCACTTCGACGACGGTCTGGGCCAGGCGCGCCCGAATCCAGCGGTCGAGCAGCGGCGCCGGCCCCTCCGGACGAGGCGCCGTCGGGGTCCACTCATCGAGGTTGGCGTAGGTGACGAAGAAGCTGTAGACGTTCCACAGCGGGATGAGGAACAGCCGCCGGGTCTCGTCGGCCACGTGGTAGCCGAACAGCAGGTCCTTTTCCGGCCGCTGCGAGATGTACAGCCAGCGCATGACGTCGACTCCCATGCGATCGGCGGCCTCGTTGAACTCGACCATGTTGCCGGACGACTTGTGCATCGCCCGCCCGTCCTCGGCCACGAGGGTGGCGTAGGTGAAGACGTTACGAAACGGCGCACGCCGCTCGAGGATGGTGCTCATGGCGATCAGGCTGTAGAACCAGTTGCGGAACTGTCCGGGGAAGCTCTCGCTGATCAGGTCGGCCGGGAACCAGCGCGCCCATTCGTCGCGATCCTGGCGGTAGCCCAGCGTGCTCATGGCGACGATGCCCGCATCCAGCCAGGGGTTGCCGACGTCCGGAATGCGGCGCACGGGCTGCCCGCAGCGGCTGCAGGCGATCTCGACCTCGTCGATGTAGGGCCGGTGCGGCGATCGGCCGGCAAACGCCTCCCAGCCCCGCAGCGCCCGCTGCTGGAGCTCCTCCCGACTCCCCAGGACGTCGACCTGGCCGCACGCGCCGCATTCGTAGATCGGCAGAGCCAGGCCCCAGTAGCGCTTCTTCGAGATCATCCAGTCGTGCATGTTGCGCAGCCAGTCCAGCTCGCGATCCAGGCCGAAGGACGGGAACCAGCGCGTTTCGCGCTCGACGACGTCCATCATCTGATAGCGCAAATTGCGCGCCATCTCATCCTGGGTGACCTCGGCCAACGGCTTGTCGAGCGGCGCCCCCATCGAAATGAACCACTCGTCCACCAGGCGGAAGACGAGCTCGCTGCCGCAGCGCCAGCAGACCGGGTAGCGATGGGTGTAATCGGAGATGTCGTAAGCCAACCCGCGCGCCCGGAGGTCGTCGAAGATCGGCTGACGGACCTGATCGACGGGCTGGCCGGTGAGCGGGCCGAATCCGTCCAGGAAGAGGCCCGCCTCGTCCAGCGGGGCGATCACCGGAAGCCCGTGGACTTTGCTCAGCGCGAAGTCCTCCGCGCCGCACCCGGGGGCAATATGCACGATGCCCGTCCCCTCTTCCTCGCCGACTTCGTCCCACCCCACGATGCGATGCGCGCCGGGCGCCCCGCTCTCCCGCGAAGCAGGCAGATGATCGAAGGGGCCTTCGTAGCGCCACCCGTCCATTTCGCCCCCGCGCAGGATGCGGATGACCTCGTACGGTCCTCGCAGCATGCCCAGCGTGCCGCGGCTGAGGTAGTAGGCGTGGTCCCCTTGCCGCACCTGGACATACTCGAGCTCCGGCCCGACGGCCGCCGCCACGTTGCTGGTGAGCGTCCAGGGAGTCGTCGTCCACACCAGCAGGCTCTCGCCCGGCCGATCGCGCAGGGGAAACCGCAGAGTGATGCTCGGATGGGTAAGCTCCTGATAACCCTCGGTGACGATCTCGTGCTGGCTCAGTCCGGTGCCGCAGCGGGCGCACCAGGGCATGACGTCGTGGCCCTTGTAGATCCAGCCTCGCTCGTGGCATCGCTGCAGGACGTGCCAGATGGTGTAGTTGTTCTCGTCCGAGAACGTGAAATACGATCCGCCCAGGTCGGGCGTGCCCAGGCGTCCCACCAGGCTCTCGACGCTGTCGGTCACCGGTCCCCTCGGCCCCTGGAGTTCCATCGCTCGCAGCGGATCGACGCCCAGGGCATCGCGCAGCGCCTCGAGATCCGCCCGGCGGTTCCAGTCCATCCAGGAGCCGAGCCGGATGCTCTGCTGGGTCTGCACGGCGGCGAAGTTCAGGACGCGCTGCTTGCACAGCACGACGAACTTGGCGATGCCCATCTGCTCGATGTCGCGCTTGCTGGTGAAACCGAGGTCGCGTTCCACATTGACTTCGACCCACAGCCCCTGGCAGTCGAAACCGTTCTGGTAGCGGGTTTGCTTGCCCTGCATGGCGGCGTAGCGGTGGAATAGGTCTTTGTAGGTGCGGCCCCAGCCGTGGTGCACGCCCATCGGATTGTTGGCGGTGATCGGACCGTCGATGAAGGACCAGCGCGGGCTTCCCGCCCGCAGGGCACGCAGCCTGGCAAAGGCCTGCGTCTTCTCCCAGAAGGCCAGCACCTCATGCTCTTGGGCGGCGAAATCGATCGAGGACGGGACGGCTTTGAACATGACAGGTCAGGCCTCGAGCGCCAGCACCAGGCGCTTGTTGGAGGCGCCTTTGCTCTTGTAGTCGACGATGCGCAGCGGTCCCACTTCACGCGTGTCGGCGACGTGTGTCCCGCCGTCGGCCTGCAAGTCGAGCCCTTCGATCTCCACGATCCGGACCTCCTGAATCCCCTCCGGCAGCAGATTGACCTTCGTCCGGATGAGATCGGGAATGGCGAAGGCCTGCTGGCGCGGCAGGACCCGGCTGGTGACGTCCCGCGCCGCCTGCACCTCCACGTTGACCGCTGCCTCGATCGAGCGGACGAGCTCCTGGCGCATCGAGGGGAACTCGAAATCCATCCTTCCCTGGAGGGGCGCCATCTGGCCGCCGGTGACACTGGCCCTGTGGTCGCGCCAGATCACGCCGCACAGGATGTGCATGGCGGTGTGCGTCCGCATCAGTTGGAGGCGCCGCTCTCGGTCCACCCGTCCCGTCACGCCGGCGCCGACGGGCGGCGGCGCGCCTTCGAAGTGATGCCAGATCCCGGCTTCGTCCTTGGAGGAAGCCACCACCTTCACGGCCTCCGTCCCCATCTGCAGCACGCCGGTGTCAGCCGGCTGTCCGCCGCCGCCCGGATAGAACGCCGTCCGATCGAGGCGGAGGCGATCGCCCTGCACCGCGACGACCCCGGCTTCGAACTCGGTCAGGTACGCATCCTCGTAGTACAACGCCACCGTCATCGCGACCGCCTCCTTCTGGGTCAGCCGAATCGAAAGGCTCTCGCCCTGCAGGGACGAGAGCCTCGGCTCCCGCGGTACCACCCTGTTTCCCGCTTGGCGGGCCCTCTCCCGGCACGGCTCTCGGCGCCCCGGATAACGGTGGGCGAGTCCGGCTGGCTTACTAGCCCGTCTTCGGGCTGTCCCGAGGGTTGGGCCGTCATAGGCCAAACCCGAAGGATTAGGCCTTCAAAGGCCCGTCCCTTCCGGGAGAACCCTCATCAGAACGTTCAGCTCGCGGCTCCGGAGGGATCTTCGGCGCCCAGGCCAGCCCCGCTCGCACCAAAACCGGGTTCGCTGTCAGGCCGCGGGCGCGTACTCGTCTCCATCTACGCCGAGATTGGTTCGAGGCTGATTATGTCACACGGGCTGCATCGGGTCAATGGCCGAACTCGGCCACCGAACGCGATCGCGGGCGGTGCTGCAGGCGGACTTTGCCGAAGCGTGACAGCATTTCGGCGGCCTGGTCGCGCAGTCCCCGCATGCGCGCGTCGCGCGCCTTCCATTCCCCTTGGAGTTGGCGGATCACCAACAGGCTGTCCCCCTGCACGTTGAGGTCCAGCTCTCCCGGAGTCAGGCGCTGACGGCGGATTTCGCCGAGCGTCCAGCGCAGGCCCTCCAGGAGCGTCCAGTACTCGGCTTCGTTGTTGGTCCCCCGCCCAAAGCGCAGGCGCCGCGTCTCCTGGAGCGCCTCGGCCGGCCCCGCCCCGCGAACGCGGAACGAGCCATAGGCCGGACCGGGATTGCCGCGGCTGCCGCCGTCAAAGGTCAGGCGGAGCAAACCTTTGGCCGGCATCGACTCCGTCAGCGGCCCCGGCCGGCCGGCCGCAGCAGCGCCTGCAAGTTGCGGCGGTGCAGCTCGTCGGCCAGACCGTTCATCAGGATGCGGCTCTTGCCGAAAGCCTCGACGTCCGGTTCATCGGCCAAGGGGCTGGGGGTCTTCCGGCGCTGCTGCCGATGAACATAGCGGTCGATGGCCGCCAGGTAGGCCAGATTGCTGCGGACGGCGTTGAGGATCTCGCCGCGCAGGATGACTTCCCCGTGCCCCTGCACCAGGTTCTCGAGCTTCATGCGCGGAATCTTGCGCAGACTGGCGGCGCTCGTCTCGACTTCCCCGTCGACGAGCGACGGCAGCGGCATCATGGCATCCCCGGAAAAGAGCACGCGGTCCTCCGCCAGCAGGACACCCAGGCCATCGCGGCTGTGGCCTGGAAGCGGCACCAGCTCGAGCGTCTTGCGGCCGACGCGCAGGCTCAATGGGTCGTCGCCGACGACGATATCGGGCAGGACGATCTGCACTTCGCGCAATTCCCGGTTGGCCGACTGGGCCTCGACCAGGGCGGCGCGCCCGCGCGTATCGAGCAGCGAGCGGCATTCGCGATGGGCGATGACGACCGCCCCGGGAAAAAGCCACGTGCCCAAGGAGTGATCGGCGTGATAGTGAGTCAACACGACGTAGGCGACGCGCGATCCGAGGGAGTTCTCGATGAACTGGCGCATCTCGCGGGTCTCTTGCGGGTAGGCCAGCGTGTCGATGACGACAGACCACTCCGGGCCGACGACGACCCCGGCGTTGACCTGCGCATAGAGCTCAGAAGTGAAGACGTGGACGTTCTCGGCTACGCGCTCTCGCATCTCGGACGCTCCCGCAGAGCGCCAAAACGTAGCACAGAAAGGACGCTCAAGTCAAGGAATGCTTACATAACTTCGCCAACTGCAGAGGCATGCGAAACCCAGGAAGAGCCAGGTAATTCCCTGAGACGTGGTCCGCAGCGATTCCCCGCGCGCCGCCAAGGCTGTCACGCGGTCGAGGCCGCTCGGCGGTTGACGGAGGACAGGGATCGGGAACTGGCTTTGCCGGACGATCACCAATTCTCAGCGGGCAGCCTGGGCGGCTGGCGTCGGGGTTGGCTCGACCTGGAATCCCGTACGCCCCCGGAAGACGAGAAAGTTCGTCTGGCCGGGCAGCAGGTACAGCCAGGCAGTATGCAGCCGGCCGACAAACTCAATGCTGACCTCGTATGGCCCGGCCGGCATATCACCCAGGACGAAGTTCTCGTTGTACGGCGAATCGGAGTTGACCGTGTCCTGGGCGTAGCTCAGAACGGTCCACTCCTGTCCGCTGTCCACGGCCTTGACGTGCACGGGGTGTTCGTACAGCGGCAGGCCGGAGGAATTGAGGGCTCGCCCGGCGAGCACGCCCCACCCTTCCGGCGGAACGACCCACAGCTCCGGGTTGCGCGTCGAGAAGTAGTAGTTCTCCCCGAGCCGAACTTCGAAGTGAAGATGCGGTCCGGTGGCGTGGCCGGTATCGCCGACGGTTCCGATCGTCTCGCCGGCTTCGACCCGCTGGCCGCGCCAGACTCGGCTGGCCTCCAAGTGGGCGTAGACCGTGTAGAGCGGCTCGCCGTCGTAACCGAAGTCGTGGAGGATGGCGATGGCGAGGCCGTAGGGGTCGTTCGGATCCGGCAAGCCCCGATACAAGCCGAAACCGGTCCAGACGACTTCGCCGGCAGCCGCCGCGAGAACCGGCGCGCCGCGTACGGCCCCGAGGTCGACGCCGGTATGCGTGCTCTGCTCCCCGGAATAGGTCGCACCGTAGCGGTAGCTCGGATTGGGCCAGTTGACCTCGCCGGAGGGAACCGGCCGGGAGAAGTAGAAGTGGTCCTCAGGTCGCAGGGACCAGGGCGCCGGGTACGGCGGCGGTCGCCAATCGGCCACCGCCGCCGGCGAATCGGTCGAAAGAGGAAGCAGGCCGGGGGCCGCCAACAACGTCGCCAGCGGCGCCGGCGTCGATGTGGATTCCAAAGGTGTAGGGCTGCCCGCGCCGACGGCGACCGCGGACGGAGTCGAGACCGAGGGTTGCGCCGGTGCGCCAACGCAGGCGCTTGCCGCCAGCGCCACAACCAGGAGCACGCCGGGCGTTCGCCGGCCGTTCACGGCGAAGGAGTGGCGGCGGCTTGCGCCTGCGCCGTCGCCGTCAGGATCCAGCGCCACCACCACGGCGTGGCCGTCGGGATGGGCGTGCGGGTGGGCGTCGGCGTCGGCGTGAGATAGGCCGTCGGCGTGACGATCGCTTCCGGCGGATAGACCTGTAGCATGGCCTCCAGCCAGGTCAGACCATCCGTGCGGGCGAACTCAGAGTAGCGCGCCCCTTGGAAATACGTGCGCCAATTCGACATCGCCGGAACGCGTTCGAAGCCAAAGTCGGCGGCCAACTGGGTCAGATCGATATAGAAACCTTGCGGCAAGGCGGCTTTGAGCGACCCGCCGCGGTCGTAGTCCGTCGGGTCGCCGGTGTAGCGCGTCGTGAAATCCCAGGATCGCACTCGCAGCGGCTCGCCGACGCTGCCGTCCTGCGGTGTGGCTTTGACGAAGACGCGCCAATAGGTCTCTGCGCCGTAATCCTCCCGAACCACCTCCAGCAGACCGGACGCCAGGGCGCGCGAGTCGACGGCGAAAGCGCGCCCGGTATAGAGCCAGTCGTTGAACGCGAATCCGGGGGGCAGGGGAGCATTGATGCCGACGAAGGCGTACTCGAGGGTTCCCAGGATGTCCCACCCGATATCCTGCGCGGCCCGCAGCCGCAGCGCCAGGAACGCCCCGTCGACCAGCTCAGACAGCATGGCCGTCGGCGCTTCGACGCCGGGTATGCGCGCCAGGGCGATGCGGCCGGCGCCGAAGGTCGGCGTGGGCGCGGTCATCGCCGGGCTGGCCGGCAGCCATGCGGCGCCCTCCGGCGGCGCCCCGGGCGCCCACGCCAGATCCAGGATGCCGCGGATGGCCGGAAAGCCGACGCTGGTGACATTGGCCTCGATCAGCGGGTAGAGCACGAAGTGACTGGACTGGGCCGACGGCAGCGTGGCCCCGATGGCGTCCCCCGTTGGGGACCACTCCGGGCCTCGGCCCAGCCCCACTTCGCGCGGCGGGGTCCCCTGGGCGACGTCGGCGACGTAGATCAGGTCGAGACCGTTACCGCGGCCGGAGTAGGCAATGAAACCGCCGTCGGGGGCGAAGGCCGGGTCGGCTTCGGCGACAAAGGGCGTGCGCGTCAAGTTGAGGTAACGTTCGTCGGGATCATCGAGATTGGCCATGAAGACGTCCGGCAATCCATCGCGATCCGAAATGAAGGCTACTCTTCGGCCGGCCGGATCCCACGTCGGCGAAGCGTCCATCGATGGGGCGTCGGTCAGCTGGATTGGCGGTTCGCTCCCGTCGACGCGCAGCACCCAGATGTCGAGATCGTCCCCGGCATACGACTCGTACGCCAGCCACACCCCGTCCGGCGACCAGGTCGGGTCCCCTTCGAACGCGGCCGTCCGGGTGACCTGACGGACATCGCCGGTCGTCAGGTCGAGCAGGTAGAGATCCCAACCTCCCTCCCGGTTGGAAGCGAATGCCACCTGTCGCCCATCGGGACTGATGGCGGGCTCGCGGTCGTCGAACTCACCGTCCGTCAGCTGGATCGGCAACGGATCTCCCTGGGCGATGGCCCACAGGTGGGAACGGGCGGCCGCCCGGGCGGTGTACACGATCATCCCGGAAAGCGTGGTTCGGGTCGGGATGGGCGCGGCGGTGAGCACCGGCCCGGAGGTGGCGCTGGGCGTTACGGGGAAGGCCAGTTGGGTGGCAATGGCCAGCACGGTCGGATCGATCGGAGTCGGTGCGGCGCTGTCCAGTTTGAGCCCGGCGCGGGCGACGAGGACGATCACCGCTATGGCCAGCACCAGGAACGCTCGGAACGCCCAGACGCGCAGCGCGCCGCGAGGGGCGGGGGACGAATCAAGCGGAGGCAGCGTCACCGCGGACCTGGCATGAAGGAATCATGGCCGGCGCCGGATTATACCTAGACCCGGCATGCAGCCCCCGGCTTGCAAGTTAGGTGCCAGCGGAGTAATGAAGCAGCGAAACGAGGCGGTCGGATGCGGCGTGCGACGGCTCCGGGGTTCTCCCCGGCGGACCGTCGCCTCTTCCCCCGACCTCCCGCGTGAGCAGGCGCTACTGTGCGGGCGAGTCTTCCCAGCGCAGCTGGGCTGCGCCGGCGGGGATCCCGAACGCCTCGGCCAGGTCCGCCAGTTTCCCTTCGCGCCGCCGGAAGGCCCGGAACAAGGGTTCCGGCACGACCAGGCAGCGGGCGAAGTACTCGGCGGAGTCCTTCAGGTCAGCCATCAGCAGCTGGACCAGGCCCATCCCCCGCCCATGGCGGCTGGTGATGAGGGCACTGAGGAGCTCACGCGCCAGGGCGAGGCGTCGTTCGGCCGGGCTGAGGTCGATCCGGACGAAGACGCTTCCCCGGCCGTTCGGGGGACGGGCGAAGGTGGCGTCCCACAAAGTCGAATACATGTCGACGACGCCGAAGTCGTCGCGGTAGACGTCCGGCGGATGCTGAAGCAGCCCCTCCACCGGGATCGGCGGCGCGGCGGCGCCCATGTATTCGTAGAGGCCCTGGGCCAAGCAGTGCAGGAACCAGTGGCGCTCTTCGCGCGTGATCGGGTTCATGCCACCTGGCCGTAGTCAGAGCGCTTGGCTTCCTGATCCTGCATCAGGCCTTCCAGCGGCGAAGGCAGCTCGATGCGGACGACCGGCTTCTCGGAGGCCTTGACCGTGCGATAGGCCTGCACGGCGAACTCGGTCCAAGATCCGGCTTCGATCCCGGTCAGGGTCAGGCGCATTTCGGGCGAGAAGTCGAGTTCACCCAGGATCTGGCCGAGATGGCCGGAGCCGAAGGCCTGCAGCACGGTCGGGTCGACGATCGAACGGGCAACCAGACGATTGAGCGCTTGCATGGACATCGTT